>Ga0209023_10000433_pt1 | contig 64789 bp, 67 predicted proteins | sample LakOneMetagenome_FD_187468 | JGI IMG/M metagenome (GOLD analysis project Ga0209023, IMG submission 187468) | Freshwater and sediment microbial communities from Lake Erie, Canada (SPAdes) (version 2) | ecosystem: Environmental > Aquatic > Freshwater > Lentic | place: Lake Erie, Canada...
ATTGACCGTCAGCCGCCGACCGTGCAGCTCGTGACAACCGGACGCAAAGTACGAATCACCGGACTCGAGGTCGCCCGCCGCGCCAACCTCGATGCGCAACGCGACATCACCGTCATTGCCGGGCTGCGCTGCACCACCGTGGCGCGGACCCTCATCGATCTCGCCTCCGTACTGGCGTTCACAGCGCTCGAGCAGGCCGCCGCCAACGCCGAATACCGACGAATCCTCGATTTGGGCGCTCTCGCCGCGACCCTCGACCGCGCCGGCCCGTGCACCGGTGCAGATGCCGTGCGCCGCCTCCTCCTCGAGTCGCGACCCAAAGCCCAGACGCGGTTCGAGCGGCGCGTGCTGAACGGCCTGCTCGCTGCCGGTATCCCCGAGCCTGTTCTCCAGGAGCGGTTCACCCTGGCGGACGGAACCAGGATTCGCCCCGACTACTACTGGCCGGACGCCCGCGTGGTCGGCGAGGCTGACGGTCCGCACCACGCCCGGCCGCTCCACCGGGCCAAGGACGCGCGCCGCGACGCCGGGCTGGGCGAGCTCGGGATCAGGGTCTTCCGCATCACGTACGCCGAGTGGCAGACCGACCGAGGCGCCATCACGAGCCGGCTAGCGCGAATCCTGGACAGTTAGCTCCGGATAGCGGCGCGAACTCTCCCCGCTAGCCGCCGAGCAGCTCGCAACCGCAGCGCATGCAAACCGCATCATGGATCTGGCAGGTGCGTCCGCATTGCGGGCACTGGACAACCGGGACGTCGGTTTCGTAGCGGTAGAGCAGGGCTGCGGCGAGGCCGAGGAACGGGACGAGGCCGCTGACGAAGAACCAGATCCAGAACGAGCTGCCCTTGATCCGCCCGACGATGCCGCCGGCGAGCGCGAAGCCCATGCAGATTGCGACGTATTGGCCGCCGGCCACGATTACAACCCGAGTTGCTGGCGGACGAGCTTCGTGATCTCGCCGCCGTCGGCGCGACCCTTGGTCTCCTTCATCACGAAGCCGACGATCACACCGATCGGCTTCATGTCGCCGCCGCGCAGCTTCTCCGCGACGTCGGGGTTGGCCTCCAGCGCCGCCGAGACGATCGGCGCCAACGTGTCCTCCCCGCCGACGGCACCGAGACCCTCGGCCTCGACGATCGTCGCCGGGTCGCCGCCCGAGGCGACCAAGGTGTCCAACACCTTCCGCCCCGCCCCACCGGTCACTTTCCCGTCACTGATCAGGAGCACCAAGGACGCGAGAGCTGACGGGCTCACCAGTGACGACGCCGGGTCAACGTCGGCGTCCAGCCGTGCGACCAGCTCATTCGTGATCCAGTTGGCCAGCTGGACAGGATCGACGCCATCCACCAGCGCGGCCTCGTAGTAGTCGCCGAGGTCCGTTCGGAAACCCAGCATCCGCGCGGCCTCGGCCGGGACGCCGGAGGCCGCGAAGCGCTCGGCCCGGGCGGCAGGGAGCTCCGGCAGCGCCGCGCGGGCGCGGTCGAGCATCGCTTCGGTGATCGTCACCGGCGTCAGATCAGGCTCCGGGAAGTAGCGGTAGTCGTGCGCCTCTTCCTTCGAGCGCAGCGACGTGATCGCCTCGGTCCGCGGGTCGAAGTGCAGGGTCTCCTGCTCGACGACGCCGCCCGCCCGCACGATCGCCTCCTGCCGCGCCGCCTCGGCGCGGATGCCGCGCTCGATGAAGCGGAACGAGTTCATGTTCTTCAGTTCGGTCTTGGTGCCGAGCTCGGTCGAGCCGACCGGCCGGATCGAGATGTTCGCGTCGCAGCGCAGCGAGCCCTCGTCCATGTTGACGTCACTGACGCCGAGCACCCGAAGGGTCGAGCGCAGTAGGCGCAGCCACTCGGCCGCGGCGGTTGCGTCACGCAGATCCGGCTCGGTGACGATCTCCGCCAGCGGCGTGCCGGCACGGTTGAAGTCGACAACCGAGGCCGAGGAGGCGTGCAAACGGCCGGACGCACCGGCGTGCACGAGCTTGGCCGCGTCGTTCTCGAGGTGCACGCGGTTCATCCGCACATCCCCCAGCTGACCGCCCGAGCACAGCGGTTCGTCGAACTGGCTGATCTGGTAGCCGGCCGGGCTGTCGGGATAGAAGTAGTTCTTGCGGTGGAAGACCGAGTACGGCGCGAGCTCTGAGCCCAGTGCCATGCCGATCATCAGGCCGTAGTGGATCGCCTCGGCGTTCGGCACCGGCAGCGCCCCCGGGAGCGCCAGGCAGGTCGGGCAGGTCAGCGTGTTCGGCGGTGCGCCGAACTGCAGCGGGCACGAGCAGAACATCTTCGTCTTCGTGGCGAGCTGGACGTGGATCTCAAGGCCGATGACGGTTTCGAACTGGGCACTCATCCGCGCACCGCCGATCCATCGAAGCCGATGGCGGTCTCGAGGGCATAGGCGGCGTCGAGCAACCGCTGCTCGGTGAACGCCGGCGAGCAGAGCTGCAACCCGACCGGCAGTCCCTCGGAGAGCCCGGCCGGGATTGAAATGCCCGGAATGCCCGCGAGCGAGACCGGGATCGTGAAGATGTCGGCGAGGTACATCGCGAGTGGGTCATCGGTCTTCTCGCCGAGCGGGAAGGCCACGGTCGGGGAAGTCGGCGTCGCGATCACGTCCACGCCCGCGAACGCCGCCGCGTAGTCGTCGACGACCTTCGTGCGCACCTTCTGCGCGGTGCCGTAGTAGGCGTCGTAGTAGCCCGAGCTGAGCACGTAGGTGCCGAGCATGATGCGGCGCTTGACCTCGGCGCCAAAGCCGTCGTGGCGTGTGTGGGTGTAGAGATCGCTGAGCGATTCCACACCGTCGGCACGGAAGCCGAAGCGCACGCCGTCGTAGCGGGCCAGGTTCGCCGAGGCCTCGGCGGGCGCAATCACGTAGTAGGCGCTGAGTGCTGACGCCGCGTGCGGCAGCGTGACCTGCTCCACGGTGGCGCCGAGCCCGCGGGCCGTGTCGAGCGCCGCCTCGAACGCCGCGAAGACGCCGGGTTCGAGGCCCTCGCCGGTCACGTCGACCGGCACGCCGATCCGCAGGCCGTCGAGCCGCTCCGCGGTCGGCAGCGTGATCGGCTCGGGATAGGGCAACGAGGTTGCGTCGCGCGAATCGTGGCCGACCATGTGGCTGAACAGCAGCGCGGTGTCGCGGACGTCACGAGCGAATGGCCCCGCCTGATCGAGCGAGCTGGCGAAGGCGATCATCCCGTAGCGACTGACCGAGCCATAGGTGGGCTTGAGACCGACGATGCCGCAGAGCGCAGCGGGCTGGCGGACCGAGCCGCCGGTGTCGGTGCCGAGTGCCAGCAGTGCCGAGCCGGCCGCGACGGCTGCGGCACTGCCGCCGGATGAGCCGCCAGGGACACGCGTCGTGTCCCACGGGTTCTGCACGGGTCCGTAGGCCGAGTTCTCGTTCGAGCTGCCCATCGCGAACTCGTCCTGGTTCGTCTTGCCGAGCGCGGTGCCGCCGGCCTCGGTCAGGCGCTGGACGACACTGGCGGTGTACGGCGGGCGGTAGTCCTCGAGGATCCGCGAGCCGGACTGCGACGGCTGGCCCTCGATGCAGAAGAGGTCCTTGTAGGCGATCGGAATGCCGGCGAGCGGGCCGCTGCTGGCCGCAGGGGCCGTCTCGGGGACATACGTGAAAGCATTGAGCGCGTCGGCCTGCGCGCGGCCGTGGTAGGCCGCAACGAGCTCATCGGCGGCAAGATCGCCGGAGCCGATCGCGGCAACCGCGTCAACGGCGGACAGGTCGGTGATCTCGGTCATCAGGCCTGCGGGCTCGGGACGAGGAAGCCGTCGTCCTGCGTCGCCGGGGCGGCAGCGAGGATCGCCTCGCGCGGCAGGCACTCGCCCGGCTCGTCAGCCCGCAGCGCGTTGCCGGGATCGACGATCCGGGCGGTCGGCGGCACGCCATCGAGGTCGAGCTTGCTGATCTCCTCGATGTGGCCGAGGATCGAGGACAGCTCCTGCGCCATCGCCTCGACCTCATCGCCGTCGAGTTTCAGCCGCGACAGCGCCGCGACATGGAGCACTTGGGTTGCGTCGATCATCCGGCGCGGAGTCTACGAGCCGGCCGTGCCGGAACCGCTGTCGGCAGCGGGTTCCGGAATCGGACGCGGCGGTGGCGGGGTGTACGCCGACTCGGGCGCGTCACGACGCTCGTCGCGGATCGCCTGCAGGCCGCCGAGTGGCAGCAGCGTGGCGGCGGCGAACCCGACGTAGCCGGGCCAGCGCAACGTGACCTGTGCCGCATCGAGGTCGAGACCGAGCCCCGGCTCGTGGGAGAGCCGAATCACGAGCACGATCCAGGCGATCGAACCGAGGACCCAGGTCAGGACGCCGAGCGCCACGGGGACCGCCGGGGAGCGCCGCACCACCGTGGTAACTGCGAGACCAACTCCGATTGCGGCCGTGATGGCCAGCAGCACGGAGATCCAGACGCCGAGCGCGCCCCAGCCGCCGGTGCGGGCGCCGGACGCCAGGGTCGGCGCGTCGTACCACGGCAGGAACAGCATCACGATCAGCACGATCGCGCTGATCCCGGCGAGCGCTTCACCGAGTCGCAGCCGCCTCATGCCGGCGCCCCCGCCCGCGCGATCCTGGTTTCGGCCGCCTGCAGCGTGTTGCGCAGCAGCATCGCGATCGTCATCGGCCCGACGCCCCCGGGGACGGGCGTGATCGCCCCAGCCACCTCTGAGACTTCGTCGAAGGCGACGTCGCCGTGGAGGCCGTCATCAGCGCGGTTCATGCCCACGTCGATCACCGTCGCGCCCGGCGCGACCCAGTCGGCGCGCACCATCCGGTCACGCCCAACCGCCACGATCAGAATCTCCGCGCCGCGGCACACGGCAGGAAGATCGACGGTGCGCGAGTGCGCGATCGTCACGGTGGCATTCGCGGCCAGCAGCAGTTGACCCATCGGCTTGCCGAACAGATTCGAGCGGCCGACGACGACCGCGCGGGCGCCAGCGACCGGAATCTCGGCCTGGGCCAGCAGCTCCATGACCCCCGCCGGTGTACAGGGCCGCAGCCCCGGCAGGCCGAGCGCCAAACGCCCGGCACTCGCCACCGTGAGGCCATCGACGTCCTTGTCGGGATCGATCAGGCCCGTGAGCGCCACGCCATCAAGGCCCTCCGGCACCGGCAGCTGACAGAGGATGCCGTCGACGCTGTCGTCAGCGTTCAGCGCCAGGATCAGCTGCTCGACGTCGTCGTGACTGGCGTCCGCCGGCAACACGTGCCCGATCGGCGTGATCCCGACCTCCGCGCACGCGCGGTGCTTGCCGGCGACGTAGATCTCGCTGCCGGGGTCCGTGCCGACGAGCACGGTCGCGAGGCCCGGCGCGCGGCCGTGCCGCGCGACGAACGCGGTGACCTCGGCGGCCACCGCACTCCGCGTCTCCGCGGCGATCTGTTTGCCATCGATCAGGATTGCGCCCACGCCGACAACGTACCGCCGCGCCGCTCAGACGTGCGTGATCGGCGCGTACTCGGCCATCAGCTTGCGCTCACCGGCGTCACCGCGGAAGCGCACGACGATGATGCCGCCAGCCTCGATGCTCGTCACGACGCCCTGGCCGAAGGCCGCATGCCGCACCTCGTCACCGACGACGAAGTGCCCGGCGACCGGCGGCGTGGCACTGTCGGCGGCTGCGGACTCCGAGCGCATCTGCGCCCAGGACGACAGGGCCTTGGGGCGAATTGCCGAGCCGCCCTGCGCCAGCAGCCCCGGCGCGTTCTGCCGATCGGTGACGCTGTCGGGGATCTCTCCAAGGAAGCGGCTCGCCATGCCGTAGGAGGTCGAGCCGAAGATGTTGCGCCGCTGCGCATGGGTCATCGTCAGCGTGCGCATCGCGCGCGTCATGCCGACGTAACACAGCCGCCGCTCCTCCTCGACATCCCCCTGCTCGATCGAGCGCGAGTGTGGGAACAGCTGCTCCTCGCAGCCGATGATGAAGACGTGCGGGTACTCGAGCCCCTTGGCGTTGTGCAGCGTCATCAGCGTCACGAGGCCCGCATCGTCCTGGCGGCTGTCTGAGTCGGACTGCAGTGCCGTCTGCTGCAGGAAGGCGTCGAGCGGCGATTCCTCCTCGTCGGCACTCGCGTACGCCGCGTCGAACTCCTGCGCCACCGAGACGAGCTCCTCGAGGTTCTCGAGCCGCCCCTGGGCCTCGATCGTGCGCTCGGCCTCCAGCGCCTCGCGGTAGCCGACGGCGTCGAGCGTGGCGTCCAGCAGGTCGCCAACCGGCACACCCTCGAGCGCACGCTCACGCAGTCCGGCCATCGTGCCCATGAACGTGGTCAGGGACTTGACCGCTGCCGTGCCGAGCCCCGGCACCTTCTCCGGCTCGCAGGCAACGTCGAAGATCGGTTCGCCCAGCGTCTCGGCGTAGCCGAGGATCCGCTGGACCGAGGTCTGACCCAGGCCGCGCTTCGGCGAGTTGACCACGCGGCCGAACGAGACGGCGTCCGCGGGGTTCGCGAACAGCGTCAGGTACGCCATCGCGTCCTTGATCTCGGCCCGCTCGTAAAACTTCGTGCCACCGATCACCTGGTACGGCGTGTCGTTGCGGACGAGCACGTCCTCCAGCACGCGTGACTGGGCGTTGGTGCGGTAGAAGCAGGCGATCTCGGCGCGTGATGCGCCCTCGTCGACCAACCGCTCGATCTCGCCGAGCACGAAGCGCGCCTCGGCGTGCTCGTCGGCGAGCTCGCGCACGACAATCGGATCACCGTCACCGACGTCGGTCCAGAGCTCCTTGGCGATCTGGCTGCGGTTGTGCGAGATCACGCCGTTCGAGCCGGTCAGGATCGACTGCGTGGAGCGGTAGTTGCGCTCCAGCTTGATCGTGGTCGCGTCCCGGAACTCCTCCTGGAAGTCGAGGATGTTGCGGATGTCAGCGCCGCGGAAGCCGTAGATCGACTGCGCATCGTCGCCGACCACGCAGAGATTGCGGTGTTCGCCGGCGAGCAGCTGCAGCAGGCGGTACTGGGCGTGGTTCGTGTCCTGGTACTCGTCCACGAGCACGTGGCGGAAGTTCGCCTGGTAGCGGGCGCGGATCTCGGGAAACAGCTCGAGGATGTTGACCGTGCGCATCAGCAGGTCATCGAAGTCCATCGCGTTCATGCGCATCAGCTCGGTCTCGTACAGCGCGTAGGTCTCAGCAACCGTGCGCTCGAACCAGTCGCCCTGCGCCTGCGAGAAGTCGTCAGCGGACTGCAGCGCGTTCTTGGCCTCCGAGATCCGTGCCGCGACGGCCCCGGGGGTGAAGCGCTTGGGGTCGGCGCCGACGCCGTCGAGGCAGCGCTTGATCAGCCGCCGGCTGTCGGCCGCGTCATAGATCGTGAACTGGCGGGTGTAGCCGAGCCGCGCCGCCTCGGCACGCAGGATGCGGGCACAGGCGGCGTGGAACGTCAGCACCCACATCGCCTTCGTCGAGTGGCCGAGCAGCTTGGCCGTGCGTTCACGCATCTCTGCCGCGGCCTTGTTGGTGAACGTGATCGCCAGGATCTCCCCGGTCCGCGCCTCGCCCGTCTGCACGAGGTACGCGATCCGGTGCACGAGCACGCGCGTCTTGCCGGACCCCGCGCCGGCCAGCACGAGGAGCGGACCGCTGCCGTGGGTCACGGCAGCGAGCTGTTCGGCGTTCAGGCCGCCAAGGAGTTCGGCGGCACGCTGCTCGTTGACGGTGTCTGCGGCCACGCCCTGAGGATAGGCCGGGCACCGGCGCGTGGCGCTAGCGTCCGCACGACGATGGGACTCTGTGACGACGTGCGGGCAAACGCGGCGGCAATCGTTGCGGACGCAGAATTCGTGCGCATCGACGAAGCCGCGCTGGCGGTGTACGAGCCCGGTGGCGACGCGCCCGTCCCCGCGCCCACGCTCGATCCGGTCCAGCACTACCTCGAGGGCCGCCCCGAGGACGTGGCCCAGTACCTGCTGACGCTCGACACGATCAACTTCGGCTCAGGCTGGGCACCGACACTCAACAAGCGGCGCGATCCGGCCACGGGCCGCACCGTGTCCGCCTACAGCACGACGGCGTGGAACCTCGCCGACCACGTGCGCGCGAGCGGCCCATGGGACGCTGCCGCGCTGCGCGAGCTGCACACCGAGCAGGTTGCTGCCGCGCTCGGACAGCGCGCCGACCATGAGCTGATGGCGCTGTATACGCAGGCGCTGCGCGATCTCGGCCGCTTTCTCGGCGCCCGCACCGCGACCGACCTCGTCGCGGCGGCGAATGGCAGCGCCGAGCGTCTCGCGACGATGCTCGCGAGCGGCATGGCGCTGTTCGCCGATGTCGGCTTCTACAAGCGAGCTCAGATCACCGCGGCCGACCTCGCGCTTGGCGGCGTCGCGACCTTCACGGACCTCGATCGGCTGACGGTCTTCGCCGACAACCTCGTGCCGCACGTCCTGCGCTGCGACGGCGTCCTGATCTACGACGACGAGCTCACCGCGCGGATCGATGCCGAGTTGCCGCTGCCCGCTGGGCGTGCGGAACGGGAGCTGCGAGCGTGCGCCGTGCATGCCGGCGAGCAGCTGTCCGCACGGCTGCAGCAGCCGGCGATGGCGATCGACATGGCACTGTGGAACCGCGGCCAGGCGCCGCAGTACAAGGCGCGGCCGCGGCATCGCACCCGCTGCGTGTTCTACTAGCTAGCGCACGATGCGAAAGCGGGCGGTCGCCACCGCGGAGCCGTTGCCCGCCGCGTCCTTGGCGGTGACCTCAGCGCGATAGCTGCCGGGCTGCAGCGCCTTCGTGCCGATCCGCCCAGTGAACGGCACCGCTGTCTGACCAGCGGGCAGATTGGCGCGGGTCAGCGTCTTGCCGGCGCTGACCCAGCGGCTGCAACGCGGCTTCTTGCGGTTGGCCTTCGTCGCGGCCTTGCACGTCTTGCCAACCTTGCGGCCGGTCACCGGTTTGGTGATCGCGATGCTGACGTTCGCCGTCTCCGACAGCACGAAGCGGATCTCGGCGCCCCTCGTCGCCGCCGCGATCGGCGTCGCGCCGGGACCGACGCGGAACGCCGTCGGAACGAGTTGCGGCGTCGCGATCTGCGGCACGGTCGTGTCGGTGCCGCCGCCCCCTCCGCCAGCGCCACCGCCGCCGGCTCCGCCGCCGCCGGCTCCGCCCCCTCCGCCGCCACCGCCGGCGGGGACGAGGCCGCACGCGACCTCCTGCCCCTTGGCGCAGAACTGATCCTGCAGCAGCACCTCGTAGCCACCGGCGCTGCCGGCCGGCCGCACGCCGCTGCCGGTGTCGCTGGCCGACGACACCCGCGGGTACCAGAAGCTGGCGTTGAGCGCCGGGTTGATCGGGTCGAGGATGTTGTGCCGGCCGTTGTCGAAGACAGGCAGCGTGCCGGTGCCGGCCGCGGCCGAGACGCCGAGGTTGTCCTGGCTGATGACCTGGGTGGTCGGGTTCGTGTTGCGCTCGACCGGCAGGTTGACGTCAAAGCTCTGGACGCTGTTCGGCGCCGGCTGCGCGGCCGAGGTCTCGGCGACGAAGAAGCAGCAGAAGCTGCCCTGCCCTGGTTGCGCCAGCGTGCGCAACACGACGAAGCGGATCGGCGCCGGGTTCGGACCCGACTTGATCGTGATCTTCGTGACGGTGCCGTCACCGGGAATCGTGCCGCCGCCGGTGTTCGCCCAGGTGCAGTCGGGCTGGCCGGACGCCACCGGCGCCTGGTTGCCGCTGACGTCAACGATCGTCGGCACCGCCTCACAGCCGAACGCGAGGTTCGACGGGTTCGCGAGCGTGGAACCGAAGGTCTGCAGCTGGGCAGACGCTACGGCCGGGAACAGGGCAACGACGGCGAGCGTCACCGTCAGCATCGTGCGGCGCATGGCCCGATGCTACTCCGGCGCGAAGAACGGCGCCGAGGCGTAACGCTCGCCGGAGTCCGGCAGCATGCACACGATCCGTTTGCCCTGCGAACCGGGTCGCGCGGCGACCTCGAGCGCGGCCCAGAGTGCGGCGCCGCCGGACATCCCGGTCAGCACCCCCTGGGTGGCGGCTGCGTGGTGCGCCGTGTCAATCGCCTGATCATCCGTGCACTGCAGGATCTCGTCGATCACCGAGCGATCGAGCACCGGCGGCACGAACCCCGCGCCAATGCCCTGAATGCGGTGCAGACCTGGACGGCCGCCGCTCAGCACCGGCGAGCCAGCGGGCTCAACGGCGATCACCTGCGTCGCAGCGTCGTGCTCTTTGAGCGCCTGGCCGACGCCGGTGACCGTGCCGCCGGTTCCGACGCCGGTCACGAAGACATCGACGCGGCCCGCAAGTGCCGCGAGGATCTCCGGCCCGGTCCCTTCTCGATGAGCGGCTGGATTGGCGGGATTCTCGAACTGCGCCGGCATCCACGCGTCGGGCGCGGCAGCGGCCTCGTGCGCGGCTGCGACAGCCTCGTTCATGCCGCCCATCGACTCGACGATGTGGACACGCGCGCCGTAGAGGCGCAGCAGCACCTCGCGCTCCCGCGACATGCCCTGCGGCAGGTAGACGGTGAGGTCATAGCCCTTGGCGGCGCAGACGAACGCCAGCCCGATGCCGGTGTTGCCGGACGTCGCCTCAACGATCGTGGTCTCGCCGGGGGTGATCAATCCGTCGGCCTCGGCAGCCTCGATCATCGCCAACGCGATGCGGTCCTTGACCGAGCCACCGGGGTTGCCCTGTTCGAGTTTGGCGTAGAGCTCGACGCCGTCCGGCTCCAGCCGCGCCAGTCGCAAAAGTGGTGTGTCGCCGACCAGTGACGCGATATCTGAGGAAATTGCGGGCATTTGCGGTTGTGCGAGCCTAGCGATTCGTCCACTGCCCTTGAAGACGTCCGTCCAGACAGGCACAGTTCGCTTGTAGCAATTCACACACTGTGTCGTTAGGACCGGTAATGGCCCCTTCACCATCTGCCCAACTTGATCTGACCCGCCGGTACGCCCGTGAGCTGCGGCGGCTCCAAACGGAGGCGCGTGCCGCCTTCCAGACGGAGGCACGGTCCGCCTTCGAAAAGAGCGACTCGGCGTTCCGCAGCGCCGCGCGCGATCTCCGCAATGGGATCATTCCCGGCGGGCCGAGCTCAGCAGCGGATACCGAGGGCGACGACATCGCACCCGGTGTCGGCCACGCCTAGCGACTAGATGTAGTACATCGCGACGCCGGCGTCGCGCTGCTCTGCCGCGACCAACTCGGCGATCGTCGTGCCGCCCAGGACGTCGCGGGTCGCCGTGACCGCTTCGGCAAACAGGCCGACGGCGTCGCCGCCGAGCGGCCCGTCGAGCAGCTCGACAACCTCCAGCACTGTCAGCTCGGCGGGGTCGCGGGCGAACAGGTAGCCACCCTTGACGCCGCGCTGACTCTTCAGCACGCCGGCACGGCGCAGGACGGCGAATAGCTGCTCGAGGAACTGCACCGGGATCTCGCGGCGGCGTGCCAGCTCCGCGATCGAGACCGGGTCGTTGCCGCCGTGCAGGCCGAGCTCGACGAGCGCGCTGACCGCGTAGGGCGATTTGCTCGTGATCGACAGCATCCCTCGATCCTAACTGAGGCGGCAGGACTCCATGGCCCGAGAGCCCGCGCTCAGGAGAACCATCAGACCGCTACGCGGTCTGTCCCGACAGGGGTCGTTACAGCCAACCGCGCTCGGTGGCCATCAGCACGGCCTGCGCGCGATCGACGGCGCCCAGCTTGCCGTAGATGTTGTGCAGGTGGGTGCGGACGGTCGACGTCGAGAGCGTCAGCTCCAACGCGATCTGCTTGTAGACCTTGCCCTCGGCAAGGCGCTTGAGCACCTCGACCTCGCGCGCCGACAGCGGACACGGATCGACGTGGCGGCTCTTGCCACCGGTCGTCGAGTACGGCAGGTCGTACATCACGCTGCGCAGTTCCGCCGGGCCCATCCCGATCTGGCGGGCACAGCGCAGCAGTTCGGTCGGTGAGACCGGGCTGCCCTGCGAGTAGTGGGCCAGCATGTCCGCGAGGCGGACGAAGGCGGTCTCACCGTCGGTGTCATCGGCGTGGTGACGCTCGATCACTGCGGCGATGCCCTTCGGCAGACCCCAGCGACGAGCGAGGACGCCGCCGACCAGCGCGTGGTCGACACCGAGCTCACGGCGCTCGCGGTGGATGCGCTCCTCCGGCGTGCGGGCGTTCTGATGCACCTGGCCGGGGTAGCCCGGGTAGGCGTGCATCAGGACGAGCTTCCCGATGTCGTGCAGCAGCGAGGTGACCATCAGGCGGTCACGGTTCTCGTAGCCGACCTCGGTCGCGAGGCGGTCTGCAGCGCGCTGCGTGGCGATGCCGTGCAGGCGGAAACGTTCCGGCGCGGCGTCCCAGACGGACGTGCGCTCGAAGAAGTCAAAGGTGCGGGTGCGGGTCGCGAGTGCGTGGACCGCATCCGGGGACAGCAGCTCGACGGCCTGGACGACCGACTCGACCCGGCCCTGGTTCTTGCCCTCAACCTGGTTGCCCAGACGGAGGACGGCGATCACCAGTGCAACGTCGGATTCGACGGCCGCGACAACCTCACCGGTGGAGATCCGCTCCTGGCCGACAACGGCGAGCAGGCGGTTGCGCGATTCCGCGAGTGCGGGGAACGCTTCGAGCGCCTCGAACGCCGCGGTCAGGCGGCGGCCATGCCCCTCGTTGTGACGGCGCTGAACGTCAGCGTTGTCACCACTGGGGTTGTCGGGCTGAGGCGAAATGGCTTCGGCTGGCGTCATGAGAGAGTCTGGCGTCCTGGTCGGATCGGAGGGCGGCGTCCTGCCACTCATCTGTCCGGTTATCGGCGGGCCTGTCTCGGGATTGAACGGTGTTTCATCCACGATGCACGCCTGCCGCCATCCTCGTTACGCGCCGGATACCAGAGCAGCGTCGATGCGCGCCAGCGATTCGTCGCGGCCGAGCACCGCCAGGGACTCGAAAACGCCGGGCGAAATCGTCGTCCCGGAGATCGCGACGCGCAGCGGCTGGAAGATGTCCTTCGGTTTGGCTCCGGACGTCTCGACGTAGCCGCGCAGCGCACTGTCGATCGTCTCGGTGTCAAACGGCTCGAGATGCGCAAGCAAGCCGCGGCTCTCGGCGAGCAGCGTGCGACGATCCTCGTCGAGCCACTTCTGCCGTGCGCCAGGGTCGTCGGCGACGCCGTCGTAGAGAAAACCGGCGAGCGGCCAGAAGTCGGCGAGCGTCGCGATCTTCTCCTGCGAGATCGCGACCCCTTGCAACAGGCCCGTTCGCCCGGTGAAGGCCTCGACGCGCTCGGTCAGCTCATCAATCGCCATCGCGCGGATGTACTGCCCGTTGATCCAGCGCAGCTTCTTCTCGTCGAACTGCGCCGGGTTCTTCTGCACCTTGGTGACGTCGAACTGTTCGATCAACTGCTCGGTCGAGAGGATCGTCTCGTCATCCGCCGCGCCCCAGCCGAGCAGCGCGATGTAGTTGCGGATCGCCTCCGGCAGGAAGCCGGCATCGCGCAGCTCCTGCACCGAGGCGGCGCCGTGGCGCTTCGACAGCTTCTTGCCGTCGGGGCCGTGCAGCAGAGGCAGATGGGCGAACTGCGGCGGCTCGGCGCCCAGTGCCTCGTAGACGAGCAGCTGCTTGGGCGTGTTCGAGAGGTGATCCTCCCCACGCACGACATGCGTGATGCCGGCGTCGAGGTCATCGACCGCGACGGCGAAGTTGTAGAGCACGGTCAGATCGCCGCGCGCGATCACCGGGTCGTCCATGTGCACGTGCTGGAAGGTCGTCTCGCCGCGAATCAGGTCGTGCACGACGGTCGCGCCGTCGTCGGGGATGTGCAGGCGTACCGCACCCTCACCTTCGTCGGTGCCGCGGTAGCCACGGTCCTGGCCATGCTGCTCCTTGTAGGCCTTGACGTCATCGGCTGTGGCGTTCGTCCGATAGGCCTTGCCCTCGTCGAGGAGTTGCTGCAACGCCTCCTGATGGCGATCGGAACGGCTGAGCTGGGAGATCGGGCCCTCGTCCCAGTCGAGCTCGAGCCAGCGCAGCGCGTCGAGGATCTGCTCGACGTTCTCGGGCGTCGAGCGCTCACGGTCGGTGTCCTCGATCCGCAGCACGAACACGGCCCCCGGCGTGCCTCGGGCCATCAGCCAGTTGTAGAGGGCGGCGCGTGCCCCGCCGATGTGGAGGGCGCCGGTGGGCGATGGAGCGAAGCGAACGCGCATAGGACGTCGATGCTAGCTGCGGCACGGTGCGCTAGAACCCGTGCATGCTGATTGGCGCACATGTCTCCCCTGCCGGCGGACCCGCGAAGGCGGTTGAGCGCGGTGAGGCGCTCGGCGCCGAAGCGATCCAGATCTTCAACCAGAGCCCGCGGATGTGGCGGCCGTACGAGTACTCCGAGGAGCAGTACGCCGCCTACCACGAGGCGCTCGCGGGTTCCACCGTTCAGGCCCTGATGATCCATGCGGTCTACCTGCTGAACGCCGGCTCCGACGATCCGGACATCCGGGAGAAGACGCTGGCCTCGCTGACGACCTCCCTCCGGGTCGGCGACGCGCTCGGCGCGGTCTGCGTGGTGCTGCACCCGGGCTCGGCCAAGACCGGTCCGGTCGGACCGGCGATCGAACGCGCCGGCGCGCTGATTGCCGAGGCCTTGAAGGAGACCGGCAGCTGCCCGCTGCACCTCGAGAACACCGCAGGCTCGGGCGGTACGCTCGGTCGCTCCTTCGCGGAGCTCGCGTCGCTGATCGACGCCGCGGGCGGCGATCCGCGGCTCGGCATGTGTCTCGATTCCTGTCACCTCTATGCCTCGGGCTATAACATCCGCACGGCCGAGGGTCTCGACCACGCGCTGATCGAGTGCGAGCGCGAGGTCGGGCTCGAGCGGATCGGCTCCCTCCACCTGAACGACTCCAAGGTCGCGCTCGGCTCGAACGTCGACCGCCACGCCGACATCGGTGAGGGTGAGCTCGGCGACGAGGGCTGCGCGGCATTCCTTTCCGAGCCGCGCTTCGCCGGACTGCCGTGCGTGCTCGAGACGCCGGGTCCGGATCGCACGGGACCGACGGTCGAGCAGCTCAAGCACTGCCGCGGCCTGCTCGTCAGCGGCACCGCGGCGCGTGGCTGAGTCACAGCGGGACTGCGGGCCGCTCGGACTCAGCTGACGGCGGCGGCGGGCTCAGCCCGGTCCTGCACGGCTTCGGCGCCGAGGATCTGCGCGAGCTCCGCCCGCAGCGACGGCGTCGCCGCAACACGGAACTCCGGCCCCAGCCGCAGTGTCCGGTCACCTGCTGACGTTCGGACCTCCAGCACCACGTCGGAATCACCGCTGTGGTTGCCGAAGACGTGCTTGAGCTCATCGATGATCCCTGCGGGCACCTGCTGGGCATCCAGCGTCAGCGTGAACGCCGTCGGACCGGTCGGCAGCGCTGCGGCAGCCTCGCGGGCGGCCAGCACCTCCTCCTCCGGCGGATCGAAGCGCTCGCATTTCTGCACCTTGACCGTGAGGCCGCGGTCGTCATTGCCGAGCCGTCCGCGGATCAGCACGATCTCGTCGACCTTGGCGAGGTGGCCGTACTCCTCGACCTGATCGCCGAAGAAGATCAGCTCGACCTGGCCCTCGAGATCATCGATCGTCGCGAACATCATGTTCGCCCCGGCCCGCGTCTTGATCTTGCGCGCCTGCGTGATGATGCCGCCGACGGTCACCCACGAACCGTCACTGACGGTCGCGATGTCGGCGAGCACGTGGTCGACCTTGGCGTGCAGCGCGTCGCGCACCTCTTTCAGCGGGTGCATCGACAGGAACAGGCCGATCGATTCCTTCTCCGCTGCCAGCAGCTCGTTCTTGTCGAACTCGATCGCGGGAACGGGTGGGTACGACGTGCCGAAGCCCGGCATCGTGCCGGAGCTCGCCGGCGCCGCCTCGACGAGGTCGAAGATCGACCCCTGGCCGATCTCCGCGTCCTGCTGTGCCTTCTGGCCGGCTCCTTGGGCCTGCTCGAGCACCTGCAGCATGCCCTTGCGGGTGTCGCCAGTGGAACCGAATGCGCCGCACTTGATCAGCGCCTCGATCGACCGCTTGTTGACGGCACGCGGATCGACGCGTTCACAGAACTCCCAGAGTGACGTGAACGGCCCGTCCTCACGCGCGGCCTTGATCGCCTCGACCGCGGCGTAGCCGACGCCCTTGACGGCATCGAGGCCGAAGCGGATGTTGCCGTCGACGACGACGAAGGTGTGGTCGGAGAGGTTGACGTCGGGCGGCAGGATCTCGATGCCCATCTCGTCGCAGCGCTGCGCGAAGAACGGCACCTTGTCCTTGGTGTCCATCACCGAGGAGATCAGCGCCGCCATGTACTCGGCGGTGTAGTTGGCCTTCAGCCAGGCCGTCCGGTAGGCGATCAGCGCGTAACAGGCGGCGTGGGACTTGTTGAACGAGTAGTCCGCGGACTTGACGTTGGTGGCCCAGAGCCAGTCGACGGTGGACGGCGCCACACCGTTCTTGGCGCAGCCCTCGCGGAAGCCGGGCTCCAGCTTCGCCATTGCGGCGTGGTTCTTCTTGCCGATCGCCTTGCGTAGGTCGTCGGCCTGTGCCCCGCTGAAGCCGGCGAGATCCTTGGAGATCTGCATCGCTTGCTCCTGGTACAGGATCACGCCGTAGGTCGGGCCGATGATCGGCTCGAGGCGCTCATCAGCGATCGAGACGCCGTCCGGGTTGCGCTTGCCGCGCGCGTAGGTCGGGATCTGCTCCATCGCGCCCGGGCGGTACAGGGAGACGAGCGCGACGAGGTCGGCGAACTCGGTCGGCCCGACCTTGCGCAGCGCCTCGCGCATGCCGTCGGACTCGAACTGGAAGACGCCGATCGAGTCGCCGCGGCGCAGCATGTCGTAGGTGGCTGCGTCATCCATCGGCAGCGTCGCCATGTCGGGCCGCGTGCCGGTGGAGCGCTCGATGATGTCGAGCGCGTCCTCGATCACGTCGAGGTTGCGCAGGCCGAGGAAGTCCATCTTCAGCAGGCCGAGCTCCTCGACCGGCTTCATCGAGAACTGGGTGACCTGCCGGTAGACCTTGTTGCCCTGCTCATCGGTCTCGTTGGAGTCCGCCAGCTGCAGCGGCACGATGTCGGTCAGCGGCACGCCCGCGATCACCACGGCGGCGGCATGGATCGAGCTGTTGCGGACGATCCCCTCGAGGCCCTGGGCGACATCGAGGATGGCGCGGGCGTCCTTGTCCTCGTCATAGGCCTCGCGCAGCGGCTCGCCCGGCTTCAGGCAGTCCTCGAAGGACGGCGGCCGGCCCATGATCGGGTCCGGAATCAGCTTCGCGAGGCGGTCCCCGGTGCCGTAGTCGTGCCCCAGCACGCGGGCGGCGTCACGCGTCGCAGCGCGCGGGAACATGCGGCCGAAGGTGACGATCTGCGCCACCGACTCACGGCCGTACTTGCCCATCACGTACTGCATCACGCGCTCACGGCCGCGGACCGAGAAATCGATGTCGATATCCGGCATCGACACACGCTCGGGGTTGAGGAAGCGCTCGAACAGCAGATCGTGCTCCAGCGGATCAACGTCGGTGATGCTGAGCGCGAAGGAGATGATCGAGCCTGCCGCCGAGCCACGACCCGGGCCGACGGCGATGCCGTTGTCCTTCGACCAGCGGACGAAGTCCCAGACGATCAGGAAGTAGGCGTTGAAGCCCATGCCGTCGACGACGCCGAGCTCGAACTCCGCACGCTCCATCGCCGCCGCGGGGATCGGATCGCCGTAGCGGCGGCGCAGGCCTTCGAGCACGCGCTCACGCAGATAGGCGCGCTCGTCCTCGCCGTCGGGCAGGAAGCGCGGGATCAGCTGCCCGCCGAGCTCCAGCTCGACGTCACAGCGCTCGGCGATCTCCACAGTCGAGGCGACAGCCTCGGGCCACTCGGCGAAGGAGCGCGCCATCTCGTCGTTGTCACGCAGGTAGAACTCGTTCGTCTCGAACGTCATCTGCGGTGCCGCGAGTGTCGACTTGGTCTGCACGCACAGCAGCGCGGCGTGGTGGTGGTAGTCCTCGCGGCCGAGGTAGTGCACGTCACCGGTGCCCGTCAGCGTGCCGCCGAGCTCCTTGGCGATCTTGACGATGCCCTCGTTGGCCTTCTCCTGGTCGACGAGGCCGTTCTTCTGCACCTCGAAGTACAGGTTCTCGGCGCCGAAGACCTGCTGCAGCTCGTCGATGTGGGCACGGGCCTCGTCCGGCCGGTCATTCAGCAGGCGCTGACAGAAGCGGGACGCCAGGCAGCCGGTCAGCGCGATGATGCCGGCGCTGTGCTGCTGCAGCTGCGCGAGATCGACCGAGGGACGGCCGCGGTGCAGGCCTTCGAGAAAGCCGGCGGAGGAGAGCTGCACGAGGTTGCGGTAGCCCTCGTTGGTGGCGGCGAGCAGCGTCAGGTGGTTGCGCTCGGGCCGGCCTTCGCGGACCGTGTGGTCATCGACGTAGTAGATCTCGCAGCCGATGATCGGCTTGATGCCCTCGGCTTTGCAGGCCTTGTAGTGCTCGACCGCGCCATTCATCACGCCGTGATCGGTCAGGCCGAGCGCCGGCTGACCCTGTGCGGCAGCACGCTTCGCGAGCGCGCCGATGTTGGCCGCACCATCGAGCAACGAGTACTCGGAGTGGACGTGGAGGTGGACGCAGGGGTTACTCACAGCTGGCGCCGAGGATAGGTCTGGGGGCGGACGCTGCGAGGGGTGCGAAGACGCACCTTGCGTGGTTCTTGCGTGCTACGCCGGCAGCGGTTTCGGCCCATCGGACGGCACCCGCAGCGTGAACGCCGCACCGCCGAGCGCGCTGCGCGAGGCGGTGATGCTGCCGCCGTGGGCCTCGACGAGACCGCGGGCGATAGCCAATCCGAGGCCCGCGCCCGGCGTGCTGCGGGCACGGTCACCGCGATAGAACTGCTGGAAGACGCGCTCGTGCTCGGTCGGATCGAGGCCGGGGCCGCTGTCGGCGACGGTCATCACGACGATCGAGCCGTCGGCGTGGGCGGCCAGCTCGACCGTGCCTCCTGCGGGCGTATGACGGAGGGCATTGGCGACGAGGTTGGCGAACACGCGATCGATTGCCGCCGGGTTGCAGCGCAGCATCAGCAGCTGATCGGTCTGTGCCGTCAGCGCGATCCCGGCAGCACGTGCCTGCGCGTCGAACGCGGCAACGGCCGCGTTGAGCAGATCCGACACCCGCACCTCGTCGAGCTCTCGCGGCATCGTGCCCGCGTCGATCGCCGCCAGCTCCAGCAGGTCGTTGACCAGCGCCGACATGCGCTCCACCTGACCGGCCATCGCGGGCAGGTACTCGTCGGCGTCCGCGACACCGTCCTCGATCGCCTCCAGCATCGCCCGCATCGCGGCCAGCGGGGTGCGCAGGTCATGACTGGCCCAGGCGACGAGCTGGCTGCGGGCGTCAAAGAGCTCCTCGACCGAGGTGGCCATCGCGTTGAACGATGCCGCCAGCGCATCGGTCTCCGTGAGGCCGCTGACCGGTGCCCGTGCCGACAGCTCGCCCCCGGCAATCCGTTCTGCTGCGTCCGACAGCTCACGCACCGGCGCGCCGACGCTGCGCAGCAGCGTTGCGGCCGCCACACCGCCGATCAGCAGTGCGCCAACCGCCACGATGACGAGCGGCGTCTTCGGCAGCTCGTCCAGCATCAGCGCACCGGAGAACACCAGCGCAGCAAACGGCACGACCGTCGCCAACGCGAGCGCCAGCACCACACGGCTGCGGAGCGAGGGCAAGCGGCCCGCCACCACCATCCCGATCAGGCCCACGACCACCCCCGCGACCACAACCCACAGTGCGGCCTGCTCGGCGGGCTTCATCGCCATCGCACCGAGGACGGCGCTGCTCATGGCGCCGAGGCCCGGTAGCCGACGCCCCACACCGTCTGCAGGTAGCGGGGCGCCGACGGGTCGTCCTCGATCTTCTCGCGCAGGCGGCGCATGTGCACGGAAACCGTGCCGGTGTCGTGGGCTGCCTGGTAGCCCCAGACGCGGCCCATCAGCTGATCACGCGAGAAGACCTCCCCCGCGTTGCGCGCCAGGAAGTAGAGGAGCTCGAACTCCCGCGCCGTGAGGCGGAGTTCCTCCGTGCCACGCTTGACGATCCGGGAGATCGGGTCGATCCGCAACTCCCCCAGCGTCACCGGTGTCTGCACCGCCGCGTCGGCGACATCGCGCTGCACGACCGTGCGCCGCAGGATCGAGCGGACACGCGCCACAACCTCCCGCGGCGAGAACGGCTTGGTGACGTAATCGTCGGCGCCCAGTTCCAGGCCGACGATCCGGTCGGTCTCCTCGCCCCGGGCCGTCAACAGGAGCACCGGCAGGCTGCTGCGGGCGCGCAGCCAGCGGCACAGCTCGAGGCCATCGATCCCCGGCAGCATGACGTCGAGGACGACGAGCGCCAGGTCCTGCTCGTGCTGCTCGATCAGCGAGCGTGCCTCGACGCCGTCACCGCAGGACAGGGTGCGGAAGCCGGAACGCTCCAGGTAGCGGACGAGCACGTCGCGGACGATCTCCTCGTCGTCGACGACGAGCACGGTCTGTTGCGAATCGGTCACCACGGGCTAGCCGAACGTAAAGGCGTAGCCGGACACGCCCTTCGGCAGCTCGAGGTCCAGCACGCCGGCGCCGGGCTGCTTGAGGTCGACGATCCGGTAGAGGCGCTGCCTGTCGATCGTCAACGCACTGCCCGAGACGTCCTTGCCGGCCGCCTGAGCGGTCAGCGGGCTCCCGTTCAGCCGCACGACGACCTTGTCGTTGCCGGCCTCGCTCGGCGCCAGCACGAGGTAGACGTGGCGGGCGTTGAAGCGCAGGGCGAGGTGCGCACCTGGACCGGCGCTGGTGGCCTGCTCGCCGGTGATCTTCCAGGGACCGGTGTAGGCCAGCTCGTCCGGCTGCAGGCCGCGGCCGGGCGCGGAGAAGCTCTGGGCGCCGGGCCGGATCGTGCCGTTGGCGAAGCGCTCAGCACGATCGGAGCCGAGGTAGGTCTCCGGCGTCGTCTCGTAGTCCGGCGCCTGCTCGGTGGCGGCCCGCATCGTCGGCTTCGCGGCAGCCGCCGACCGGCCGGCCTCGAGCAGCAGCGCCTCGATCGTCCGTTCGAGCTTCTTCTCGCCGCCCTCGCCGATGTGGAGGTAGCGGCGGTGGCCGTTGGCATCGATCAGGTACTGCGCCGGCCAGTACTCGTTCTCGTAGGCGTCCCAGGTCTTGTACTCGTTGTCCTGCACCACCGGATAGGTCAGGCCGTTCTGCTTGATCGCGGCACGCACGTTGTCCGCACTGCGCTCGAACGGGAACTCCGGCGTGTGCACGCCGACGACGACGAGGCCGTCCTTGCGGTACTTCTCCCAGGTCTGCTGCATGTGCGGCAGGGTGCGGATGCAGTTGATGCAGGTGTAGGTCCAGAAATCGACGAGCACGACCTTGCCGCGCTGCTGCTTGAGCGTGATCGGCGCGTCGCCCGGCGTGTTGAACCACTGCTGGTTGCCGGTGAACTCCGGCGCCGGCCCGGCGTCGGCGAGACCGGACGGCTTGCCGCTCGTCTTCTTCGTGCCCAGCTCCTTCCGCACGTCGACCTTCTTCTCCAGGGAGCCTGTGGGATTCACGACGCTGCTGGGAAGCGCGTCGGCGATCGCGGTCTGAAAGCGGGTGTCGAGGTTGGCGAACATCGCGACGCCGACCAGCACCATCACCACACCCATCGCGCTCTGGATCGAGCCCGAGCGTTTGGCGAGCGGCGTGATCAGCTTGCGTCCGCCGAGCATCAGGACGAGGAAGGTGGCGGCGGAGCCGATGCCGTAGGCGCCGGCGATCAGCAGACGCTCGACGGAGAAGGTCTGCGACGCGGTGGCGGTGATCACGCCGGCGAGGATCGGCCCGGCGCACGGCGCGTAGACGAAGCCGAGGCCGAAGCCGACGATCAGGCCGGAACGGAAGCCGCCTTCATCGTCGGTCGACATGCGACCGCCGAGGCGACCGAGGATCCGCGTCGACAGACCTGCGGTCATCCGTGACAACCCGGCCTCGACCTTCTGGGCCGCAGCCGGCCAGGCCAGCGCCAGGCCGAACAGGATCAGGACGGCGATCGCAAGGTTGCGCGCAAAGCTGTCCGGCAGGCCGAGCGCCGAAAGGATGTAGACGAGCACCACGACGGCGAACGTGAAGCTGACGGCGAGGCCGACCGCGATCCCCAGCGGACGACGGCGCCCACCGGTGCTGCCCGCGGCGAACACCACGGGAAGCACCGGCAGCGCGCACGGCGAGAGTGCCGTTGCGGCCCCGGCCAGCAGGCCCAGCAGGATCAGGAGGATCATCGTGATCAGTCTCGCCGTCGTCGTTTCTGACTACTTCTTCATCGCCGAATGCTTCGAGCACTTCTTCTTGGCCATCGCCGTCTTGGCCTTCTTCTTGCACTTCTTCATCGCCATCGCTGAGTCCGAGCTGGACGAGGCTGAGGCGGGCGCTACGACGGCAGCGCTACCGCCGATGGCAAACACTGCGGTGAGCAACGCTGTGGCGCTGCGGGTCTTGATCGACGACATCGAGTAACTCCTAGGTGAGAGGAACAACGTGCCTTGATCATCGACCCCGCCAGATTGCGCGGGCTTATGAGGGGCTTACAGGTTGGTTACGCGGCGGCCGAATGTGCCGTCGTGGCATCGAGCCAGCCGAGGAACGCAGCGATCACGCCGGCGTCACCTTCGATCGCAACCTCGTCCTGACCGGCAAGCACGGCCGCGAGGCGCTCCTTGCTCGTGTGGATCGTGCCGTCGGCTGCCGTTGTGCCGGCGTCGATGACCACCGGTCGCTCGCCGACGCGGCAGCTGATCCGGGTGATGTCTGCGCCGCAGACGACATCGATCAACGCATCACGGGCAACGCTCGCAGGATCCACGGCGAGGACCGCGACCTCCAGCATCGTGCGCGGCGCGAGGGGATGCAGCAGCAGCGCGAGCTCCGACAGCTGCACCGGCCGGCGGCGTGCGGTCAGCAGCGGGCGCAGCGCGCCGCGTCCGCGGACCCGGGCTCCCGCGAGGCGCGATGAGCCACCGCCGGTCGCCAACGGGATCAACGCCTTGAGCGGACCGCTGACCGTGCCGTCCAGTGCCAGGTCGGTCAGCGTGCCAACCGCCGCGCCCTGCTGCATGACGCTGACGCGGTAGGCACCACCGTCCCGCACCACAAGTCCGTACGACAGCGGTCGGGTCGCACAGCCGGCCTGCGCAGCGAGCAGCGCGACCATCAAGCGTTCGGCGCGGGCCGCATCCTCGTCGGCCAGCGCCAGCAGTCCGTCACGCAGCCAGGGGCCAGCCGCTTCGCGAATGCCGCGGGCCGCCAGGCGCACGTGACTCTGACGACCGACCGTGCCACGAGCGCGCAGGCGCGCGGCGGCCGCTTCGAAGTCCAGATCCTGCGCGCTCGTCGCGGGCGCGGGGTCTGGCAGCATGCCGCCCTGGCCGCTCAACTCCGCCAGCGCCTCGCGCAGCTCGGCGACCGCACCGGCGCGCAACACCGCCGGCGACGGCTCCGGCTCACGGAAGCGGAGCGGCTCGGGAGCGCGCTCCTGCTCCCTGTTGAGCGCGGCGAGCGCCTCGCGGAGCTGCTGCTCGGACTCCTGCCGGCGCCGCAGCTCACCTTCGAGCCACGCGACCTGCATCCGTGCCCGCCGTGACGCGACCCGTTCAGCGGCAAGCTCGGCCTGCATCGAGCGGAGCTCTGCCCGCAGCGCCGCGACGACCTCGCGCGCACCGATCAGCTCCTCGCGGATCTCCTGCGTCGAGTCGACACGCTGACGCAGGTCGGTGACGGCGGCCTCGAGCTGGTGCAGCGTCGGCGCGACGCCGTCATCCTCGCGCCTGCGGGCGAACCTGCGACGGTCCTCGGCGCGCATGTCGCCGCCGCCGTCGATCGCCGCCAGACCGCTGGCGATCGAGCCCTGTTCTTGTTCTCTCGCACTCATCCCGTCGGGACGCTAGGTCAGCGCCCGGACGTACCGCGGGATGGAGCGTCGTCGTCTAGACGGTGGGGACGATGCGCCGTGAGCGCATCGCAGCACCGGCAGCACCAAGCGCCAGCAGGCTCGTGGCGCTGATCAGCGCAACGGTCGCGACCTGCTCACGCGATGGCGCGCGCTTCTGGACGTACCAGACGAGGACGCGATGTGTGAGATACCCAAGCGTCTTGTAGTACATGAGACTGACACTACCCAAGAATCGCGATCAGGCGCGCAACTGCCTGATCGAGTTCTTGATCGCTGATCGTCAGGGCGGGGAGCAGCCGGAGCGTCGTCGGGCCCGTGGCGTTGATCAGCAGCCGCTGTTCGCTCAGCGCCCGGCGCACGAGCTCCGGGGCCTGAAGGCCCCCGTCGTGGTGCAGCTCGATCCCGAGCATGAAGCCCCGCCCGCGAACTTCGGCGACCGCGGGATGATCGGCCAGCGTCGCCGCCAGCTCCTGGCCGCGCGTCCGCACACGGGCAAGTAGCGCCTCGTCCTCGACGATGTCGAGCACGGCGAGCCCGGCGGCGCAGGGCACGGGTCCGCCCGCGAACGTTGAGCCGTGATCACCGGGCTCGAAGCCGTCGGCGAACCGCTCGTTGGTGATCACCGCGCCGATCGGCAGTCCTCCGCCGAGCGCCTTGGCCACCGTCATCAGGTCCGGCACGACGCCCTCGTGCTCGTGCGCCCACAGCGTGCCGGTACGGCCGAGGCCGACCTGCACCTCATCGAAGATCAGCGCTGCGCCCGTCCGGTCGCAGGCGTCACGAGCGGCCTGCAACACTTCAGCGCCGAGCGGCCAGACGCCGCTCTCACCCTGGATCGGCTCCAGGATCACCGCTGCGGTGTGTTCGTCGATCGCCGCGGTCAGCGCGGCCGCGGTCGGCTCGACCGCGATGAAGCCGGGCACCAGCGGTGCGAACGGCGCCTGCTTGGACTCCTGCGGCGTGGCACTGAGGGAGCCGTAGGTGCGGCCGTGGAAGCCGCGGTGGACGGAGATGATCGTGCCACCCTGGCGCGCCTTGCGCGCCATCTTGATCGCGGCCTCGTTGGCCTCGGTGCCGGAGTTGGCGAAGTGCACGGCGCCGCCAAGTGCCGATGCCACCAGCCGGGAGGCCAATGCCTCACCCGGATCGGTGTGAAAGAGGTTGCCGACGTGGATCAGGTTGCCGACCTGCTCGCGCACCGCGGCGACGACCGCCGGGTGGCAGTGGCCGACGGAGTTGACCGCGAGGCCCGTCTGCAGGTCGAGGTACTCGATGCCCTCGCTGTCCCAGAGGCGCGAGCCCTCACCGCGCACGAAGCGAACGTCCATGCGCGCGTATGCGGGGACGAACGTCAAGGCTCTAGTCCGGAGCCACGATCTTGGTGCCGATCCCATCATCGGTGAACAGCTCGAGCAGCAGCGAATGCGGCTCGCGGCCGTCGATGATGTGCGCCGCGGCGACACCACCGTGGATCGCGTCGACGCAGGCCTGCAGCTTCGGCCGCATGCCGCCGGCGATCCGGCCGAGCGCGCCCTCAACGGTTTCGGTGTCGGCCTGGGTGATCGTCGACTCCGCGTTGTCGGGGTCACTCAACCAGCCGGCGACGTCGGTCAGGAAGATCACCTTGTAGGCCTTCAGCGCACGCGCGACGGCGCCTGCGGCCTCATCGGCATTGACGTTGTAGGACTGCCCCGACGCGTCGGAGCCGACCGACGCGATCACCGGCACGTAGTCGTCGGTCAGGTGGTTGAGCACGTCGACGTTGACGCGACCGATCGAACCGACGTAGCCGACGTCCTCGCCGTTCGGGCCGGTCGTGTGCTCACAGGTGAAGAGGTTGCCGTCATCGCCGCACAGTCCGATCGCCGGCTGACCGTGCCGGCCGATCCGCAGCACGATGTCCTTGTTGACCTTGCCGACGAGCACCATCTTCGCCACGTCAACCGTGTCGGCATCGGAGACCCGCAGGCCGCTGATGAACTCGACCGGCATCTCGAGCCGGTCCATGTGCGAGCTGATCGCCGGGCCACCGCCGTGGACGACGACCGGGTTGAGGCCGACGTACTTCAGCAGCACGACGTCGCGGGCGAACTCCTCGCGCAGCGTCGGGTCGCTCATCGCCGCACCGCCGTACTTGATGACCACCGTGCGGCCGTGGAACTGCCGGATGTACGGAAGGGCTTGAAGAAGGAGGCTGACGTCGCGCATGGCTCTCGAGTCCTAGGTGGTGTAGTCGGCGTTGACGGTGATGTAGCCGTGGCCGAGGTCGGAGAAGAACAGCTCGGTCTCGAAGCCGTCGCCGGGCAGTGCGATCTCGTACTCGACCTCGTCGCGCTTGACGGCTGCCGACAGGGCTTCTGCGTCGTACTGCGTCACCGCGCTGGCTGAGCAGACGAGCTGGCCTTCGATCGTGATGTCCACCGGGATCGACGCCGGGCCCGGCAACGCGCCACCGACGGCCTGGAGCACCCGGCCCCAGTTCGGGTCGCCGCCATTCAGCGCCGTCTTGACCAGCGGCGAGTTCGCCACGCCGCGGGCGGCACGCTCGACGGCGTCACCGTGGCCGCCGCGGACAACGACGCGGCCGATCCGGACCGCACCCTCACCGTCGGCGATCATCGCGATCGCGAGCTGCCGGAGGATCGCGTCGAGCGCCTGGCCGAACAGCGCCTCATCGGCGCTCTCGGGTTCGACGACGATGCCGGAGGCGCCGGAGGCCTGGAGGATCGCCGTGTCATTGGTCGACAGCTGCCCGTCAACGCTGACGCGATCGAAGGAGCGCTTGACGCAGACACCGAGCAGCAGGTCCGCGGTCTCGGCGGCCAGCACCGCGTCCGTCTGCACGAAACACAGCATCGTCGCGAAGTTCGGCTGGATCATCCCGGCGCCCTTGCACTGCGCGGTGATGAAGACCTGGCCGCCGGAGAGCTCCACGCACACCGAGCAGCGCTTCTCGGTCACATCGGTCGTCATGATCGCGCGCTGGAAATCGGCCGCGCCGTCCTTGCGCAGCGCGCCCTTCGCGAGCAACAAGCCGCGCAGCACCTTCTCGCCGTCGAGCGGCACACCGATCACACCGGTCGAGCAGACCGCGACGCGCTCCTCGCTGGTGCCTGAGGCGATCGAGGCACCGCCCTGCATGCGTGCGGCCTCGTCGAGCCCCGGCCTGCCGGTGCCCGCGTTCGCGTTGCCGGAGTTGACGGCGATCGCCTGGATCGCATCGAGCCGGCAGCGGTCGCGGGTGATGATGACGGGCGCCGCGACGGTGCTGCTGGCCGTGAAGCGCACCGCGCTGACCGTCTCCGGCGGCCCGACCAGCAGGCCGATGTCCGGCTCGCCGGACGGCTTGATGCCGGCGGCAGCGCCCGCGGCCTGGAAGCCAGGGGCCAACAGGTCACCGCCGACGTCGGTCAGCGCATCAGGGACGTCGACCCAGCGGGAAGTGAAGAACACGCTCACGAGAGTCCTGCCGTTTCGTCGAAGCCGAACATCAGGTTGAGGGACTGCACCGCCTGCGATGCAGTGCCCTTCCAGAGGTTGTCGATCGCCGCGAACACGATCAGCTTGCCGGTCCGCGGGTCACTGGTGCAGTGGATGCGGCAGCGGTTGGTCTCGCGCACGTCCCGCACCCCCGGCGGATCGGTGGCCAGCTCGATGAACGGCTCGCCCGCATAGGCGTCGTGGAACAGCGCCTGCACGTCGTCCAGCGCCACGTCCGACGCCGGCGTGACGTAGCAGGAGACGAGCTCCCCCTGATCGAGTGGCAAGAGATGCGGCGTGAATGTTGCGCGCTGCTCGGCGCCGGACAGCACCGAAAGCTCCTGGTCGATCTCCGGCGCGTGGCGGTGCGTGCCGACCTTGTACGGCTTGACGTTCTCGGAGACCGAGACGAAGTGCGTGGCGTCCGTGGCGGCGCGGCCGGCGCCGGAGACGCCGGACTTGGCGTCGATCACGGCGTCGGCAATCAGCCCGGCCCGCGCAAGCGGCGCGAGGGCGAGGATTGCCGCGGTCGGGTAGCACCCTGGGCCTGCGACGAGCTCTGCCCGTGCGATCTGCTCGCGGTAGAGCTCCGGCAGGCCGTACACGGCGTCGGCCAGCAGTTCCGGGTGCGGGTGGGTGCCGTAGTACTCCTCGTACTCGGTGACATCGCGGAAGCGGAAGTCGGCAGAGAGATCAACGACCTTCACGCCACGGTCACGCAGCGTGGCGACCACCGGCGCCGAGGCGGCGTGCGGGTAGCCGACGATTGCCGCGTCCACATCGCCGTGTGGACCGTCCAGATCCAGCACCTCGAGCACCTGGTCCACCCGGTGGTGCGGGTACAGGGCCGAGAGCGGCCGGCCCGCGTCGGCGCGCGCCGTGATCGGCCCGAGGGCAAACTGCGGGTGGCGAGCCACCAGCCGTGCGGCGATCGCACCAGCGAAGCCGCTGGCGCCCGCGATCAGCACGCGCGGCTTGCCGACATCAGGCACGCAGCTCACCACCGATCGCGGCGAGGGCGGCGACGATCTCGGCGTGGACGGGCGCGACGTCCTCGTGGGTCAGGGTCCGGTCCTCAGCTTGGAAGGTCAGCGCCAGCGCGATCGAATACCGACCCTCGCCGACCTGCGGGCCGCGGTAGATGTCGAACAGCGCAACGTCGCGGAGCAGCGTGCCGCCGGCGTCGCGCACGGCCTGCAGGACGTCGCTGGCGGTCCGCGCGTCGTCGACGACGATCGCAAGGTCCTCCCGGACGGATGGGTAGGTCGTGACATCGGTGAAACGCGGCACCACGACCGCGCGCTCGATCACGGCGCCCATGTCGAGCTCGAACGCCGCAACCGCGCCGGGCAGCTCCCACGACTCGGCCACGAGCGGGTGCAGCTCCCCGAACCAGCCGAGCACGACGTCGCCGGCCATCGCCTTGGCGCTGCGGCCAGGATGCAGGAACGGAGCATCCGCCTGCTCAACGGTGAAGTCGACGCGCAGCGCACCGAGCACGGCTTCCATCAGCGCCTTGACGGTGAAGATGTCGGCGGTCTGCGGGCTGCTGCCCGCGCCCCACGCGACGGGCCGGACGCGACCGGTCTGCAGGCAGCCGAGCACGTGATGCTCCTGCGGCAGCGGCTCACCGGTCGCCAAATAGACCGAACCCTGCTCGGTCAGCGTCAGATCATGCGCGCCGCGGGCAGCGTTGTGCGCTGCCGCGTCGAGCAGCGAGCCGAGCACCGACGTCCGCAGCACCGAGTGCTCATCGCTCATCGGATTCTCGAGCGTCACGAAACTCCGGCCGGGACTGCCGGCATCAAGGCGCAGACGGTCTGCGACCGCCGGACTCGTGAAGGACCAGCCGACGATCTCGTACGCACCACGATCGACCAGCGCGTCGAGCGCCCGCCGCCGCAGCTGCAGTTCCCGCGGCAGCCGGCCCGCGGCACCGCGACGCTTCGGCAGCGTGGCCGGCAGCGCGTCGAGCGCGAACCGCCCGACCTCCTCGATCAGGTCGGCCTCGCGCGTGACGTCACCGCGGCGGAACGGCGGGACCGTCACCGACAACCCACCATCGACGTCGGCGACGCCGAAACCCAGCGCGGTCAGTCGTGTCCGCTGCTCGGCAACGTCGATCGGCATCCCGAGCACCTCGCTGACCCGTTCGGCGGGCAACGCCAGAACAGGTGCCTCAGGCTGGCGTTCGCCGAACGGCCCGACGTCGATCGTGCCCTCCACCAGCCGAGCGCCCGTCAGCTCCAGCATCAACTGGGTCGCGACGGCTTGGGCCTCCAGCGCCTGCTCGGGCGCCAGCCCCTTGGCGAATCGGCTTGAGGCCTCGGACCGCAGTGCCAACTTCTGCGCCGTGCGGTGGATGTTCGGGCCGATCCAGGAGGCGACCTCCAGCAGCACCCGCGTCGTGCTCTCGGAGACCTCGGAGCGCGCGCCGCCCATGACGCCGGCGATCGACGTCGGACCGTCCGCGTCCTCGATCACGACCATCTGGGCGTCCAGCGTGCGGGTCTCCCCGTCGAGCGTCTCGACCTTCTCCCCCGCTTGCGCGCTGCGGACGGTGAGCTGATTGCCCGCGACCTGATCGAGATCAAAGGCGTGGAGCGGATGCCCGACGAGCAGCATCACGTAGTTGGTGATGTCGACGACGTTGCTGATCGGCCGTAGTCCGGCGGCGGTCAACCGTGCCCTGAGCCACTGGGGCGACGGGCCGATCGTGACATTCTCGAAGACCCGCGCCGTGAAGCGCGGACACAGCTCGGGGGCGTCGATCGTGATCGTCACACCGCCCGGGGCGCCACCGGGCGTGCCCGGATCGGTGGCCCACGGCGGTGCCGCGAGCGGCGCGCCGGTGGCGGCGTGGATCTCCCGCGCGATGCCGTACACGCCGAGGCAGTCGGGCCGGTTGGGCGTGATCTCGAACTCGATCACCTCGTCGGCGATCGGCAGCAGCGTCAGGGCGGGCGTGCCGGGTGCCGCATCGATGTCGAGCGCGAGGATGCCCTCAGACTCCGGCGCGAGGCCGAGCTCGGACTCCGAGCAGATCATGCCGTTGCTGACCACGCCGCGCAGCTTGGCCTGCTTGATCTCCATGCCGTTCGGCATGACCGTGCCGGGCTGGGCGACGACGACGGTCTGCCCTTCCGCCACGTTCGGGGCGCCGCAAACGATGGTGACCGGCTCAGAAGCGCCGACATCCACCCCACAGACACGCAGCCGATCGGCGTCCGGGTGCTGCTCGCAGCTGACGACCTTGCCGATGACGACATGCTCGGGCGCCGAGACGCCGTGATGGTGGATCGCCTCGACCTTCGTCCCGCTGGACGTGAGGACGTGCTCCAGCTCAGCGATCGTGGTGTCGGGCGCGCAGTACTCGCGCAGCCAGGAGTAGGGCGCTCTCATCCGAACTGCTCCAGGAAGCGCAGGTCGTTCTCATAGAAGAGGCGCAGATCGGACACACCGTGTTTGAGGAAGGCGATCCGCTCGATCCCCATCCCCCACGCGAAGCCCTGCACCTTGTCGGGCGAATACCGATCGTCGCCGACCGCGGCAAACACGTTCGGGTCCACCTCGCCGGCGCCGAGGATCTCGATCCAGCCCTCGCCCTTGCAGAGGTGGCAGCGCTGGGCGCCGATCCAACCGTCGGTGCACGCGAAGCACGACACGTCGACCTCGACGCTCGGCTCGGTGAAGGGGAAGAAGTGGCCACGCAGCCGCACGTCACGCTCGTCGCCGAAGATCGCACGGCTGAACTCCAGCAGCGTGCCCTTAAGGTCGGCGAGCGTGATGTCCTCATCGACGGCGAGCCCCTCGACCTGATGGAACTGCGGCGTGTGCGTGGCGTCCGAATCGCGTCGGTACACGCGACCCGGGATCACGACGTAGAGCGGCGGCGGGAACATCCGCATCGCGCGCACCTGCATCGGTGAGGTGTGGGTCCGCAGCACGACCTCGTCGGAGACGTAGAAGGTGTCTGACCGGTCGCGCGCCGGATGGGTGATGTCGTGGTTGAGCGCGTCGAAGTTCAGCGCCACGGTCTCAACCTCAGGACCGTGCATCACCGTGAAGCCAAGGCCGACGAACACGTCCTCGACCTCGCGCAGCGTCTGCGTGATCAGATGCCTGCGGCCGATCGGCAGCGGCGGCGTCCCCGGCAGCGTGACGTCGACCCGGTCGGCCGCCAGGCGGGCGTCCAGCTCCTGATGGTGCAGTACGTCCTGCGCTGCGGCGATCCGTTGCTCCAACGCCTGCCGCACCGCATTCGCCTGCTTACCGACGGCGCCCCGTTGCTCGGGCGGCAGCTCGGCGACGCCACGCAGCATGTTCGGCAGCTCTGCCTTGCGGCCGAGGTAGTGGACGCGAACCTGCTCGAGCTCCTCGACCGTGGTCGCGGCGCCCACTGCAGCGTGGCAGTCGCGTTCCAGGGCTTCGATCCGTTCCAGCATCAGGCGCCGCCAACCCTAGAGAGTTCATACAGCGCGAGCGTGGCCGCCATCGCAGCGTTGAGCGACTCCGACGCGATCGGAATGTGGGCGGCCATCGTGCAGGAGTTCACCACCGAGGGCGGCAATCCCTGCCGTTCGGCGCCGACGACGACGGTCACCGGGCCGCGCTCCGCCGGCCACGGGCCGGCGAGGACGTCGCCCGACCGCGCGGCGAGAGCGATCGTCGTGCCGGGTAGGGCGTCGATCGCCGCGGCCCGCGCAACGGGCACGGCGAAGATCGCGCCCATCGACGCGCGCACGGCCTTCGGGCCAAACGGGTCGGCGGTCTCCGGGCCGATGATCACCGAGCCGGCGCCGAACGCCAGCGCGCCGCGGATGATCGTGCCGACGTTGCCGGGGTCCTTGACGCCCCACAGCGCCACGGCGAGCGGGCCCTGCGGTTCACCCCAGCGTTCGGCGTACACGGCGAGTTCGCGCGTGCCGGAGCCGAGACCCGAGACCTTGGCGAGAACAGCCCCGTCCACCTCGAGGTCGGCCCGCAGATGGTGCTCGGGCGTCCAACCGGCCGCGACGGCAGCCTGCACCAGGTCCTCGCCCTCGGCGATGAAGCGCCCAGGGACCTTCCGCGCCTGGATGCGCCGCAGCTCCTTCATCAGTGGGTTGGTGGTGGAAGTGATCATGGAAAGACGACGGGCGCTGTTCCAATGGAATCAGCGCCCGAGAGGTCCTACGTCGTGTGAGCCGGTGCTTACGCTGCGGCCTGCGACGCCTCCTGGGCGGCCTCGACAAATCGGCTGAAGGCCTCGGGATCGCGCACGGCGATATCGGCCAGCACCTTGCGGTCCAGCTCGATGCCGGCCAGCTTGAGTCCGTGCATGAAGGTTCCGTACGTCATACCGTTCTGGCGTGCGGCAGCGTTGATCCGCGTCACCCAGAGGCGACGGAAGTCACGCTTGCGGTTGCGCCGGTCGCGGTACGCGTAGGAGTCGGCCTTGAGCAAGGCCTCCTTGGCGCGCTTGTAGTTGGAGTTGGCCTCGCCGCGGAAGCCCTTCGTCAACTCGAGGGTCTTCTTGCGCTTCTTGCGTGCGGCGACGCCGCGCTTGACACGGGTCATTTCTTCTTGGCTCCGAGCAGAACTTTGACCCGCGGCTCATCATGCGCTGACAGCGTGAAGTCGTTGCCGAGCCGCCGCTTGCGGTTGGCTGACTTCTTTTCAAGGATGTGGCTCGTGTTGCCGTGGCGGGCCTTGACCTTGCCTTTGGCGGTGAGCTTGAAGCGCTTTTTGGCGCCTGAGTGGGTCTTCATCTTGGGCATGCGAGGTCCGCAGTATGCCAAACGCCGCGCCGCGCCCCTATTTCGGCTCGATTGCGGCCCGGGTCTCGGCGTCCAACAGGCCCATCAGCGGCGCCGCCGCGGCCCAGATCGTCGCGTTGGACGCCAGCAGCTCGCGCAGCGTCGCGTGGTGGTCCGCGGGCATCGCCGCGAGACTCTTGATGAAACGGTCGCGTTGCTCGTCACCGAGGTCGAGCAGCACGACAAAGGACTCTTCCCACAGCTCGTGTTTGCGCGCTGCGTACTGAAACTCTGTGACCTTCTGGTCATCGAGGCTTGCCAGGAGCGCATCGACCCGCTCCGGTTGCTCGATCAGGAAGGCCGCCTGGAGCATCGTCTCGGCGTCGAAGATCGACAACAGCTCGATCAGGACCTCGTCGTCGAGATAGCCGACAAAGGCGGCCAGCACCACGTACTCCCCGCGCCGGGCCAGCTCGGCGCCCGCCTCCGCCATCTTCTTCTTCGAGACGGAATTCACCAATGGGCCGGCCCGCCGCAGGTCCAGGTGCACCGCGGCGTCAGCGATGAAGCCGGCCGGCAGCCGCTCGCCGATCCCGGCGATCAGCTCGGCGCTGACGAGCGGCACGGTGCGCGCGCTGAGCAGCGGGCCGAGCGCGTGCTCTGCCAGCTTCGCGGCGACGGCAGCCGGCAGCAGGCCCGCGAGCTTGGCTGCCGTGTGCAGCCGTTGGCTCTCGCGTTCGAACATGTGGTCGCTGACGGCGTAGCGCAGGTCACGCAGTGCGCCCTCATCGGCGTCCGCGAGGAACGCGAGCTCGTCGAGGGCGACGTCCATGACGTTGGCGAGCCGCACGAGCTCAGCATCACGGCGCAGCGTCGCGTAGGCGGCGGTGATCGCCGCCGCGGATGGCTTCTTCACAGGCCGAGCACCTTGCGCACGACCGGGCGGAGCGGCCGCGGCACGATCCCCATCGTCGACTCCAGCGCGGCCGCACCCTCGCGCGCCTGCCGGGTCTCGAGCTCGCGGACGATCGCGCTGACCCGCTCACTCACCTCGGCGCCGTGGGCGGCGATCGACTGCGGAACCTCAAACCGCTGGCTGCTCATCGCGGCCGAACCGTACACGCCGGTGTCGTCGACGCCGCCGAACCTGCCGGACCTCGGGCTCTAGGCCTCTTCAGCGACGCTGGCCTCGTCGGCAGAGGCCTCGGTCTCGTCGGCCTCGACCTCGGGCTCCTCGTCGGCCGGCGGGTCCTCCGCGACATCGGGCGTACCGGCGTCTGCCTCGGGATCTGGAGCAACGGCGTCAGCCGCTTGTCCGTCGGCGTCGTCGGCCGCGTCGTCGTCCGCCGCCTCGAGTGCAGCGTCGTCGGCAGCCTGGGCGGCGAGCCTGGCCTTCTCCTCGAGCACCTTGTCGATCGTGCCGTTGAGGATCGCCTTTGACGGTCCCAGCAGCATCGTCATGTTCTTGCCCTCGAGGTTCGGGTACTGCTCGATCACGCCGAGGTCCTCGAGCTCGCCGGCAAGGCGATCGAGGATCTTCTTGCCGAGCTCCGGGTGGGTGATCTCGCGACCACGGAACATGATCGTGACCTTGACCTTGTCCTTGTGGCGCAGGAAGCGCTCGACGTGGCCCTTCTTCGTCTTGTAGTCGTGCTCGGCGATCTTCGGCCGGAACTTGATCTCGCGGACGACGATCTGCGTCTGGCCCTTGCGGGCGGCCTTGGCCTTCTGTGCCTGCTCGTACTTGTACTTCGAGTAGTCGAGCACGCGGCAGACGGGCGGCTTGGCCTCGGCAGCGACCTCGACCAGATCGAGATCACGGTCCTGGGCGTACTTCAGCGCCTCATCGGTCTTCATCACGCCGATCTGGGAGCCGTCCTCGCCGATCACCCGGACCTCCGGGACGCGGATCTTCTCGTTGATGCGCGTGTTATCGCGCTCCGGCATACGCCGGTCGAACCTACGAGGGACCGGCACTAGCGGTGGTTTCCGCGCGTCCCGTGCTGGGCGCGGCTTGCAAAGAGAGAATTAGTCAACGGTTTGACTATAACCAGCCGGGGCGGGCTGCGCCTCGGCGGCGAGACGTTGGGCCAGGACATCAACCGAGAAGCTGCCGTCATCGGCGCCGCCGTGACGGCGCACGGAGACCGTGCCCTCCTCGGCCTCGCGGTCACCGACAACCAGGATGTACGGCACCTTCCGCAACTCGGCTTCGCGAATCTTGCGCCCGATCGACTCGGTGCGGCTGTCGACCTCAATCCGCAATCCGGCGTCCCGCAACATCAGCGCCGCCGCCTCGGCAGCGGGTTCATGCCGGTCGGAGATCGTCAGCACCACACCCTGGACAGGCGTCAGCCAGAAGGGGAACTCACCGGCGTAATGCTCGATCAGGATGCCGATGAAGCGCTCGAACGAGCCGAGCAGCGCGCGATGGATCATCACCGGCCGGTGCTCAGCATTGTCGGCGCCGGTGTAGGTCAGGTCGAACAGCTCCGGCATCGAGTAGTCGAGCTGGCAGGTGCCGAGCTGCCAGCTGCGGCCGATCGAGTCGCGCATGTGCAGGTCGATCTTCGGGCCGTAGAACGCACCGTCGCCCTCGTTCAGCTGGTACTCGAGGCCCTGGCGCTCGAGCGCGTTCTTCAGCGCCGCCTCGGCCCGATCCCACATCGCGTCGGTGCCCACCCGCTTCGCCGGCCGCGTCGACAGCTCGAGCACCGGCTCGAAGCCGAACAGCTCATACAGCGCGAAACCGAAGTCGAGCACGGCCTTGACCTCCTCCTCGATCTGCTCCTCGGTGCAGAAGATGTGCGCATCGTCCTGCGTGATGTGGCGGACGCGCATCAGCCCGTGCAGCGTGCCCGACGGCTCGTGGCGGTGCACGAGGCCCTGCTCGGAATAGCGGATCGGCAGGTCGCGGTAGGAACGGCGCTCGGAGGAGTAGAGCTGCGTGTGGCCAGGGCAGTTCATCGGCTTGAGGCCCATCGGGCGGTCCTCAACCTCGGTGAAGTACATGTTCTCGCGGTAGTTCTGCCAGTGGCCGGACTGCTTGAACAGCTCGACGTCGAAGAGGATCGGCGTCTTGACCTCCGCGTAGCCGCGCGCGGCGTTCTCGCTGCGCCAGACCTTCGTCAGCTCGTTCCAGATCGCCATCCCGTTCGGCTGCCAGTACGGCATGCCCGGGGCGGTCTCCGTGAACAGGAAGAGGTTCAGCTCCTTGCCGAGCTTGCGGTGATCACGGGCGCGCGCCTGCTCGAGCATCTCGAGGTGCGCGTTCAGCTCCTTCTTCTTGAAGAAGGCCGTGCCGTAGACGCGGGTCAGCATCGTGCGCTCAGCATCACCGCGCCAGTACGCGCCGGCGACCGACTGCAGCTTGAAGACGCCGATCCGGCTCGTACCCGGGGCGTGCGGCCCGCGGCAGAGGTCGGTGAACGGCCCGTTGGTGTAGAGGCTGACGGTCTCCAGATCCGGGTCGGCGGCGACGAGGTCCTCGATCAGCTCGACCTTGTAGTCCTGCCCTTCGGCCGTGAACTTCGCGATCGCTTCAGTCGGCGTCACATCCTGCCGCACGAACTCCTCATCGGCGGCGATGTGCTCGGCCATCTTGGCCTCCAACGCTTCGAAGTCCCCGTCGCTGAGGCTGACGCCCTCCGGAAATTCGAAGTCGTAGTAGAAACCGTTCTCGATCGGCGGTCCGATCGAGATCTTCACCCCGGGGTACAGCTCCATCGCGGCGGCGGCGAGCACGTGCGCGCAGTCGTGCCGGATCAGGTCGAGCGCTTCCTGGCCGGAGCGATCGGTGATGATCTGCAGCTCGGCGCCATCCGGCAGCGGCCGCGTGAGGTCCAGCGTCTCACCGTCGGCCTTGACGGCGAGCGCGGCCTTGGCGAGTCCCGGCCCGATCGCCGCGGCAGCATCTGCGCCGGTGGCGCCGTCGGGGAGTTCAAGGGCTTTGCCGTCTGGGAGCGTGACCTGCATCGCGCTTCATCCTATGAGGCGCGGCGGCTCGCTCAATCCTCGGCGCGCCCCTTAGAAGGAGACGCGCAGGTGCTTGACCATCGGCGCCGAGTCACCAGCAACCAGGGTCACCGTGACCCGCCGTCCGCTCTGACCGGCGATACGCCGCAGATCCCCGGCCTCCACCGCAAAGCCCTTTGCACTGCCGCTCAGCGTCAGGGGCAGGACCATGGACCGGCTGCCGCGCGAGATCCGCAGCTCACCGGTACTCGCCGGCAGGGACACAGCACGCAGCACCAATGAGGGAGCGGTCCCGCGTGCCGCGAGACGGTCGGGAACGGCTGCCAGCAACAGGGAGAAGTTGCCGCCTGCAGCGTTGACGTAGCGTCGGTTGCGCAGTTGGTCGAAGCCCAGCCAGCGGCCCTTCGGGGCGCGGCAGTCAGCGGTCTGCGGGCCCGGCGCGATCTGGCCGACGACCGACAACACACGGGCTGGTGACGGTGTGAAGGCGGCAACCGTGCGGTCAAACGCGAGTTCGGGTCCCGCCGCGAACACCAGCGGATCAGAACGCAGGTCGCTGACCGCAAGCCATCGTCCCGCGAAGCGGCTCGGGATCGGACAACGCTGCGACAGGGACTCGCAATCCGCGCCGCCGTCGGTCTTGCACGCGCGCAGGTCCAGATAGTCCTGCTCATCGATGCCCCAGCCGCCGCCCCAGGTGCCGGCGACGGGAATCGGCACCGCCCCGACGGCGGGCGGTGCTGTCACGGTCGGCGGCGAGAGGTTGACAACGCGTCCCCGCCAGGGCAGGGATTCCACCGTCTGCCCGTTCTGCGCGGCGCGGTACGTGGTGCCGGCTGGATCATCACTGACGTCAAGGCGGGCGACGCCGACGTAGTCGAGCGTGCTCGACGGCGCGGCAGCAACACACGGCGCTGCGGGCAGGCAGCGCTCAAGCGTCGGCGGCGCGAGAGGGCCGCCGACCACGGTGCCCGGGTCGCTGTAGACGCTGATCTCCCCTCCCCCGTCGACATTGATGCTGTAGGTGAACCGCGGATACTCAGGCAGCGGATCGGCTGCGCCCGCGGTCTGGGGCAACGCAAGCGTGAGGACGGAAAGACCGCCTGCGAGGGCCAGATATGTGCGACGCCGTCTCATTGCGCCAGAAAGCGTGGCAGAGATCCGCGGCAGGCACAACCGGTAGGGACTCACCAGTTGCGCAGCGACGCGCGAACGATCGCGGCGAGGTCATCGGCTGACGGCGCACGCGGCGCGATCGACAGCAGGCGCTGCTGTTTGAGGGCGCCCTCGACGATCGCGTCGACGTCACCGACGTCGTAGCCGAGCTCCGCGATACCGCACGGCGCGGCAACGTCGCGCATCAGCGTCAGCAGCGTGCTGGGCAGCGCCTCAGCGCCGCCCTCCGTGGAGCCGCCGAGCAGTTCCGCCACGCGCACGTGGCGCTCAGGCATCGCCTCGTACGTGAACCGAAAGGCCGCTGGTGCGCTGACGATCACCGAATGGCCATGCGGCACGAACGGATGATCGTCCGGGTAGCCCGGCGGCTGGTAGACGTGCTTGAGGCCGGCGACCGGGTAGGCGATCGCGTGCGGGATGTGCACGCCGGCGGAGCCGAACCCCACCCCGGCCATCGTCGCCGCGAGCATCATGAAGCCGCGCGCCTCGACGTCGTCGGGGTCGGCGACGGCGCGACGGAGGTAGCGACCGCCGAACTCCAGCGCCTTGGCCGACCAGACATCCGCAACCGGGTTCGAGCCTTGGTACGGCGGCCGGTCAGCGGGGCTTGCTGCGGCCGGGCGGCTGTCGAACGGCCGCGCGAGCAGCGACTCGGCCGCGTGGCAGACCACGTCAAGCCCGACCGAACTGGTGACCTCGGGCCCCAGCGTGCGCGTCAGTTCCGGATCAACCAACGCGTGGCTCGGGCGCAGGTGGCGATGCGAGATGCCGGACTTAACCTGCAGCTCGGGAATGTCGAGCACCGCGACGGTCGTTGCTTCCGAGCCGGTGCCGGAGGTGGTCGGGACCGCGACGTGCGGCAACAGCGGGCCGGCCGGCTTCAGCCCCTCGCCGACGGGAGCGTTGACGTACGCCATGATCGGCGCCGGGTGCGCGGTCACGAGGTTTGCGACCTTGGCGGTGTCAATCGCTGAGCCGCCACCGACGGAAACGAAGCCATCGACCTCGTGCTCCCGCGCGAAGGCCGCTGCTTCGTCGAGGGAGTCAAGCGTCGGCTCGACGCGGACGCGATCGAACACCACCACTTCGACGCCCTCGGCCGCGATCAGCGCCGCGATCCGTTCGGGATGCCCGAGCGCCGCCACGCCACGATCGGTCACCAGCATCACGCGCCGCACGCCGAGCCGGCGCAGCTCCCAGCCGGCTTCGGTCGACGCGCCGGCGCCGAAGGTCACCGGCGTCCCCTCGAACGTGAACCGTGACTCGCTGCTGGGGTCCGCCATCGCGGCGTAGCATGGCAGGCCCTGATGGAGCTTGAACACCACCTCGCCGAGATCGTCGGCACCGAGCACGTGCTCACTGATGCGACGCTGCGCGCCGGCTTCGAGCGTGATTGGACGCGCCGCTTCGGCGGCCCGGCGCGCGCGGTCGTGCGACCGGCCGACACCGCCGAGGTTCAGGCGGTCATCCGCGCCTGCGCCGAGGCCGGCGCCACAATCGTGCCGCAGGGCGGCAACACCGGGCTCGTCGGCGGCGGCGTGCCGCGTGGCGGTGAACTGGTCCTGTCGATGACACGACTCCAGACCCTTGGTCCGGTCGACGCCGCAAGCGGACAGCTGACGGCCGGGGCCGGCGTGACGCTGGCCGCCCTCCAGGGCGCATGCGCCGACGCCGGTCGCGATGCAGGCCTCGACTTCGGCGCGCGTGACGGCGCCACGCTCGGCGGCATCGCCGCCTGCAACGCCGGCGGCATCCGCGCGCTCCGGCACGGAACGGCGCGGCAGCGGATCACGGGACTTGAAGCCGTGCTCGCGGATGGCAGCGTGGTGTCGCGGCTGAGCGGCATGCTCAAAGACAATGCCGGTTACGCCCTGCCGGAGCTGCTGATCGGATCGGAAGGCACGCTCGGCGTGATCACCGCGGTCCGCTGGCAGAGCGTGCCCCGTGCGCAGTGCCGCGTGGCGGCCCTGGTTCCCGTCGCGTCGGTCGAGCAGGCACTCACGTTGTTGTCAGCGCTACGCAGCCACGCGCCCGCGCTCGAGAGTTGTGACTTCTTCGATGACGCGAGCCTGCAGCTCGTGCTCGGGCATCTCGGCCGCACATCACCGTTGCGTGAACGCTCGCCGCTCTACGTCCTGACCGAGGTTGCCGCCGAGGAGGATCCGACCGACCAACTGGCCGCAGCGCTGGCAGCTGCCGGGCTGGTCGACGTAGCGGTGATCGCCGATGACACGGCCGCCCGCACGTCGCTCTGGGCGCTGCGTGAAGCGATCCCCGAGGCCAGCGGCACGCTCGGCGTCGCCCATAAGGTCGATGTCGGCGTGCCCGGCGGTCAGCTTGCTCCTTTCCTGGCCCAGCTGCGGGGCGCCGTGAGCACCGTCTTCCCGCATGCGCAGCTGTTCACGTTCGGCCATCTGGCTGACGGCAACGTCCACGTCGCGATCGTCGGCCCGCCCGCCGACGACAGCGCGGCCGACGGCGCGGTGCTCAACCTGGTGATCGGCCTCGGCGGCACGATCAGTGCCGAACACGGCGTCGGCGTGGCGAAGGTGTCGTGGCTGCACCAAGCCCGCGGTCACGCCGAATACGGCGCGATGGAGGCGATCAAGGAAGCACTTGATCCCGCTCGCATGCTGAACCCGGGCGTGGTGCTCGCACCATGACCGTCTGGGAACGCCTCCAGCAGGGCTGGCCGGCGAGCTTCCCGCTCGTGCAGTTCCCGAACCCGCCGCTGCTCGCGGCGCTCGCCGCGTGGCTGCTCGCCGCTGTCACAGGCGGCGCGGTTCACGACTATGCGCGCGGCGCGTTCTACGTCGGCCTCGCTGCTTGGGCGTGGCTGGAGCTCTCAGACGGCGCGAATTGGCTGCGGCGCCTGATCGGTGTGGCAGGTCTCGTCTACGTCACGGCGCAGATCGCCGCACTGCTCTGACGCAGGACTGCCCTACCGCTTCTCGATCACGCGTTTGAGGTCGAGCTTGATGTCACCCGAGCACTCCTTCGCCGGGCCGGCGTCGGACGGCAGCTTGGCGGTCACCGTGCCCTTGAGGGACGCCTTGCTCGCGGAGCTGAACGTCACCGACCCCGAGAACACCACCGGGACCTCGTCCTCGCCGTTGAGGATGTAGGTCGTATCGTCGGTGTACGACTGCGTCTGACCGATCTTGACCGCCGCGGTCGTTCCGGTGTCGGCGTTGGCGACATCGAACAGGTAACTGGCCTTGGTGCCATCGGCACAGCTCGCGTTCTTCACCACCAGGTCACTGATGTTGAAGCCGCGCGCGTAGACGTTGACCCGCGCACCGTTGCTCTTGTTCCAGTAGGTCTCACCCAGCTTCAGTTTGCAGCCGGTCTTCTCGTAGTAGTGAGCACACTTGGCGCGCTTCTTGCCCTCCGCCGCAGCGGTGAGACCGCCGCCCGTGAACGGGACGAGCACGAGAACCAAGAGCAGACGGCGCATAGGCGTCGTTATACCTCAAGGTCGCCGCGCGTGTCTCCGCAGGCTCGCGCAGCAGCCAAGTGAAGCCGTCAGATCCGCCCTGCAGTGAGAGCAAGCTCGATCCGGCGCCCTGAGGGGCGATCGCTGGTTGGTGCCGGAGTGACCGGCTAGCGTGGGGCCGATGGAGCGTGTCTGGGACTACCCGCGGCCACCGGCCATCGCGCCGTGCGAGCGCCGCGCCCGCGTCGAGCTCGGATCGGTCGCCCTCGCCGACTCCATCCGGGCCCTGAGGGTCCTGGAGACCAGTCACCCGCCGACGATCTTCATCCCGCCGGCGGACGTCCGCATGGATCTGCTGACCGTCAGCGACTCCTCGCCGACCTGGTGCGAGTACAAGGGCACGGCCGAGTACCTCGATGTCGTCCTGCCAGACCGCCTAGCGAAGGCCATCGCGTGGCGCTATCCGACTCCGTCGGCCGGATTCGAGACGATCGCAGGCCACATCGCCTTCTACCCCGGCCGGGTCGATGCCGCCTGGCTCGACGATGAGCGGGTGCAGCCCCAGGAGGGCAACTTCTACGGCGGCTGGATCACCAGCGATCTCATCGGACCGTTCAAGGGCCCACCCGGGACGCTCGGCTGGTAGCTATCGGAGTGGGCGATACTGGGCTCGAACCAGTGACCTCCTGCTTGTCGAGCAGGCGCTCTCCCAGCTGAGCTAATCGCCCTGGGAGATGTGCAGCCTAGCAGCCACTTCGCGGACGACCGACGAGTGGAGGGCGGCGAGCCACTAGGCTGTCGAGCGCCCTCGGCGCCGTGGCGGAGAGGCTACGCAGCGGCCTGCAAAGCCGTGTACACCAGTTCGAATCTGGTCGGCGCCTTCATCCACCCTTGGGGCCTTGCTACGATCCCCCGACCTGCGGATGTAGCTCAGTTGGCTAGAGCGTCTGCTTGCCATGCAGAAGGTCGAGAGTTCGAGTCTCTTCATCCGCTTGTTGAACGGCCCCGCACTGCGGGGTCGTTCGCGTTTCCAGGCACAATCAGGAACGCATGAACCTCGGACCCCTCGTTCTGATCTTCGCTGCGGCACTGCTCGCGCCCGTCATCGCCCATGCCACACGGGGCTTTGTGCCGATCGTCGTCGCCCAGACGCTGGCCGGTGTCGCGCTCGGCGTCACCGGCTTCGACGTGCTGGATCCCGGCCGGGCTGACCTTGCGCTGCTGGACACGCTCGGCTTCGCGACGCTGATGTTCACCGTCGGCATGCATGTGCCGCTGCGCGACGAGCGGCTGCGCCCGACCCTCCCCCGCGGCGTGCGCGCGGCGCTGCTGGCGCTGCCGCTGGCCGTGCTCGCCGGCTGGGCGACGCACCTGATCGTCGGCGGACCCGCGGTTGTCTACGCCGTGATCATCGCCTCGTCCTCGGCCGCTGTCGCACTGCCGCTGATGGACGAGCGCGGCGCCAGCGGCGAATCGGCCTACACCGCGATGTCCTGGATCATCGCCGCCGACGTGATCGCGATGGTGGCCGTGCCGCTGGCGCTGGCGCCCGGCGATGCCCCCAAGTCGCTGCTCGGCGCGCTCGCCGTCGCGGCGGCCGGCGCCGTGCTGTTCTTCGCCGTCAGGCGCGGCCGTCGTCTCGCGTGGATTCATGCGCTGCGCAAAGAGGGCAAGCATCGCGACTGGGCGATCGACCTTCGCGCCGCGCTGCTTGTGCTCGTCAGCCTGTCCTTCATCGCCGACAAGGCCGGCACGAGCGTCCTGATCGCCGGCTTTGCCACCGGACTGGTGGTGGGCGCGATCGGCGGCCCGAAGCGCCTCTCGCGCGAGGTTCTCGGCCTCGGCCAGGGGTTCCTGATCCCGGTCTTCTTCGTGCTGCTGGGAGCGAAGGTCGACCTGCGTGCGCTCGGCCACGAGCCGGGCGCGATCGCGCTCACGGCCACGCTGCTGGCGGCCACGCTCGCGGTGCACCTCGTGATCAGCCGCGTGATCCGCGCGCCCTGGTCGACCGGCGTACTCGCCAGCGCCCAGATGGGCGTTCCAGCCGCCGTGATCGCCCTCGGGCTGCCGATCGATGCGCTGGACCAGGCCGAGGCGTCAGCGATCCTCTGCGCCGCGATCCTGTCCCTGGTGCTGGCCGGCGCCGCGGCCCGTGTGATGCCGGCGGCCGCGAGCGATGGAACGACCTAGGGCTCGAGCCCGCCGAACTCGCCGGTCACCGGCGGACGGCGGCGGTCACGAAGCTCACGCTCGTTGTCGATCGCCTTCTCGAGCTGCTCGCCGCGACGGCCTCCCTTGCGACGGTCGACGATCACGGTGACCTCCGGGTCCTCGGCGTAGTACGTCGTGAGCCGCTCCAGCAGCTCCGGACCGAACTCTTCGGGGACGACGCAATAGATCACAGTGTTCTCTCCTGAGGAATCATGGCTCAACTTCTAACGCAGGCGCAACGTACTGCAGCGTGCCGTCGGCGGCAGCAGTCCCGTTCGGCTCCTGTTCATCGGGCTCAAGATCAGACACCTCGGAACCCTGCGCGACCACCCGCACGCCGGATGCCTCGTCGCCGAGGTCCACCTCGAAGCGGTACCAGGACAGCTCCCAGGCGATCACGATCGTCACAACACTGCCCTCTGTCAGCGACGGGCGAGCCGACACCATCGGCGTGCCGAGGCTGCGGGAGACGCCGCTCACGGTCCGGACGTGTGCCGAGCCGTTGAACAGCTCCAAGGCTCGGGCGACCTTCAGCTCCGCGTTGCTGGGGATGCCACGGACGGAGCGGTCGTCATACAGCTGCTCACCCGGCTCGGGCGGCGCAACAACCGGTGCCGGGGTGTGCGCGGGCCGCACCGGTGGCGGAGGCGGTGGTGCCTGCTCTGCGGCCAGCAACGCCTCGGCGCCACCGGGCTCCAGCTCCTGATCGAAGCGCCGTGGCCGCATCAGGCCGCGCAGCGGGCTCCGGCGCGGCCGGTCGTCGGCCGGGACCAGCTCGTCGACGCCCTCGCGTATCCAGCCGTCGTGGGCGGCACGGACGGTGCACAGATCACAGACGCTACGGCGGGACCCCTGGAACAGGAACGCGGCCGCATGTTCGCCGCGCAGGAGCGAGCGCCCGCACACGTCACAGGCCACGGACGGCGAGTTCGTGTTGATCTGCTTGCGCGTCACCGACACGGTCAGTCCGTGTCGATCAGGCGGGACCGCAGCCGCAGGACGGCCTTGGTGTGCAGCTGGGACACGCGGGACTCGGTCACGCCCAGGACCTCGCCGATCTCTCGCAGCGTCAGGTTCTCGTAGTAATAGAGCGCGACAACGAGCTTCTCCCGCTCCGGCAGGCGCGCGATCGCGTCGGCAACACGGTCACGCAACTCCGTCTGGTCGACGACGGCCGCCGGGTCGAGCGCATTCTCGTCCGTGATCGTGTCCAGCAGCGAGACAGAGTCGCCGGAGGAATCGCCGACGCTCCAGAGCTCATCGAGTGCCGCGACCGACGATTTCGAGATCTGCAGCAGCAGGTCGTGGAACTCGACGAGCTCGATCCCCATCTCCTCGGCGATCTCCTCGTCGTTCGGTGCGCGCTGCAGACGGTGCTCGAGCTTCGTGTGGGCCTTTTCGATGTCGCGCGCCCGGGAACGGACCGAGCGCGGCACCCAGTCCATCGAGCGCAGCTCGTCGATGATCGCACCGCGGATGCGGGTGATCGCATAGGTCTCGAACTTGATCTCGCGTTCGAGCTCGAAGCGCTCGATCGCGTTGATCAGACCGCTCAGCCCGTAGGAGATCAGGTCCGCCTCATCGACGTGCGCGGGCAATCCGGAAGCCGTGCGGCCCGCCACGTACTTGACCAACGGCGAGTAGGCGACGACCAGTCGCTCACGTGCCTCAAGATCACCGTCGTTTTTGTAGCGGCGCCAGAGGTCGCGCAGCTCTATCGCCTTGACGTTGGTTTCCATGCGGTTTCTGCTGCTCGCTTACCGGTCAGGCGCGCGGGTGCGCGCTGGCGTACGCCGAAGTCAACCGTGCTGACTCTACCCGAGTGTAGATCTGTGTCGTTGATATTCGACTATGGCCGAGAAGTTCCTGGATCGAACGCAGGTCGGCGCCGCCGTCCAACATGTGCGTCGCGAAGCTGTGCCGCAGCGCGTGCGGGTGCACGCCGCCGGCGATCCCGGCGCGCTGCCCCCACAGCGTCAGGCGCCTGCGGACGTCCGAGGTCGAGAGGCGCCGCCCGGTCTTCGACAGCAGCAGTGCCTGCTCGTCCTCCCGATCACGCAACGCCGGGCGAGCCCGCTCGATGTAGCGCGTGACCGCGTTCAGCGCAGGCTCCCCCACCGGCACGACCCGGGTCTTGCCGCCCTTGCCCTCGACCCGCACCTGCTCACCGTCGAAGTCGAAGGAATCAACGTCCAGCGAGACCAGCTCCTCGGCCCGCAGGCCACTGGAGTAGGCGAGCTCGAACATCGCTCCGTCGCGGATCTCGAGCGGCGTGTTGGTCGGCACGCGATCGAGCAGGCGTGCGACCTCGTCCTCTTTGAGCACGCGCGGCAGGTGCTTCTGCTGTTTGGGTCCGCTGACCAGCTCGGCGGGGCTGGCTTCGATCTGCCCGTGCTCGCGCAACGTGCGGTACAGCGACCGCATCGCCGCGAGCTTGCGTGAGATTGTCGCTGGAGCGAGCTGCGCCGCACCGAGCGTCGCCGCGTAACGGCGCAGCAGTTTCGGCGTCATCAACCGCGGCTCCAGACCCGCTGATGTTGCCCACGCTGCGAGCTGCCCAAGGTCGCTGGCGTACGCGCGTCTGCTGCGCGGCGCGACGCCGCGGCGCATCAGGTCGGAATCGTGCAGGGCCAGCGCCTGCTCCCAGGCGGGAGCGATCCGCAGCCCCCCGGGGGGTGCGGCCGTATCCTCAGCGGTCATGGGTCGCTTCTTCATCGACACGGGCAACGGTCAGATCGCAACGCACGGGCAACTCCTCGCGGCGGGGCTGATCGCGAGCGGCGACGATGCCCCGGTCAGGCCGTGGCATCCGGTCCAGGGAACGCCGGACGCGTCGACGCTGTGGTTCGCCGTGCTGCGGAAACAGATCAAGGGGGTGTTCATCGGCACGCTCGTTCTTCGCCACGGAGACCACCACGCCTCCCTGCTGTCCGATGGCTGGGAGGACGTCGCGATGGAAGAACTTCGCAACCCGACCTTGCCGGACGCCGCGTCGACATGACCTAGCCGATGTAGATCGGCGTCCCCACGGGCACGCGGTCGTAGAGATCAATCACGTCCGGGATCCGCATCCGCACGCAGCCGTGCGAGGCGGCGTGGCCGATCGATCCGTACTCGGACGGATCAACGCCGTGGATGCCGGCGCCGTCGAAGATGCCCATCCAGCGCGCCTTCAGCGGGTTCGCCGCGATGCCGCCGGGGACGACCTTGCCGCGCTCATCCTCCGGTACCCAACTGGAGTTCGGTTTGGTCCACGCGGGATTGATCTGTTTGTTCTGGATGTTGTACGTGCCAGCCGGGGTCTCCAGGCCGGCCGCACCGACGGCGACGCTGTACGTCTTGACCTTCTTGAACTTCTTGTAGACCGCCAGCGTGAACGAGGTCCGGTTGACGACGAGCGCCGTCTCAAAACCCGAACGCGCTTGGGCGGTCGTGACCTTCGGCGACGTCTTGTGCGTCTGGGCGCTGACCCGCCGCGCGGCCGTCGCGGAGACGATCGCCGCGCGCAGCTGTTTGTGCAGGGTCGAAGCATCGACTTCAAGGCCCGGCAGACCCGGCTTCAGGTGGGGGCCCTTGAGACCCATCTCGACGGCAGCGTCCTGCGCCGGCCGATTGACCTCGGCTCGGACGCGGTTGACCAGGCGCATGATGGCGTCGTCCGAGTAGCCGACCTCCGGCGTCAACTTCAGGTCGAGTCCGTCGCCCGTGATCGAGCGAAACGTCCGCGACAGCACACTGCCGCGCCGGCTGGCCGCAATCGCCTCGTCAATCGTCGCCTCGAGGTCGAACGTCACCTTCGCCTCGCGCGGACCCAGATTCCAGCGTCCGGTGCCATGGTCCACCCGCAGTGGGGTCTGCAGGCGCGGTACGAGCCGGGCGCTCAGCCGGCTTTCCGCCTCGCTGCGGGTCAGGCCGCCGACGTCCACCCCCCCGACCTGCACGCCAGGGCCGATCGTCTCCCGCCTGCTGTGGTCGTACGCCCAGAGAGTGATCGCAGCAACGATCAATGTGCCGGCGAGCACGCCAAGGACCCGAAATGGATGCGCGCGGATGCTCGAGACCGGAGTCACGCACGCAGCGTAGTTGAGCGCCTGGCGGTACGCACCTCTTTCTCGCCGTTGCAGCCGAGATTGCAGTGCGACAAGGTTCTCAGGTGGCAGCGACGCGCTGCGCAGTGATGCGGTCGATCGCCTTCAGTACGCCGGCCCGGGCGGCCCCAGCCTGCTCGTGATCACGCAACGCGAAGAGATCATCGTCGGACAGACCAGGCAGCATCTCGACGATCTCCTTGACCGTCAATCCGTCCCAGCCACCGCGCGCGCGTTGACGGCCGCGGTCGAGTTCGGGCGGACGGCGCCGCACGTTGGGACTGAAGCGCAGGAACTCCTCGACCGCGGCTTCGTAGCGGTAGCTGCCCGACGCGCGATCAGGCGCCAGCGGCGCCAGTTTGAGATGGCGCCGCAGCGCGAGGATCGTCTCCCGCGTGGTGTGCGTGAAGCGAAAGCCGGTGGCTTTGAAGCGGCGGTTGTCGACCGCCTTGCCGAAGCGGATCTGACGCTCGAGGTCGGGGTGGACCGGCATGCCCGAGCGCTGCAGCAGGCTCATCGCGGCGACCGTTCCGAGCGGCGGCAGGATCGGCGCTGTGCGCGTGCCGAGCAGGCTCGCGACTTCGCTCAGCGACAACACACCGTCGGCCGCGCAATTGAACACGCCGTCGATGTCGAAGCGCACGGCGTGCTCCAGGCAGTGGGCCATGTCGTCCTCGTGGATGAACTGCACGCGGGGGTCGAAGCCGAGGATCGTCGGAATGACCGGTGCGCTGAGGTAGCGCTGCCAGGCCGATCGCACGTCGGGCCCGATCTCGGTCGCGAAGCGCAGAACCGTGACGATCTTCTCCGGATTGCGATCACGGAAGCTGCGCAGCGCCTCCTCGACCTCGCACACATCGCGGTCGAGCAAGCTCGTCGGCGGGTGCGGCCGGCGCATCTCCTCGGTGAAGAACGCGGGATCGTCCTGGTGCACACCGTAGTAGCGCGTGCTGGAGCGCATCACGAGCTTGCGCACCGGCGAGTCCGCCCCGGCGCAGGCGGTGAGGATGTTCATCGTGCCGATCACGTTGTTCTCGTGCGCGCGCTTCGGCGTGGTGATCAGCGGATCGAGCACGAGCCGCGTGTCGACGACGGTGTCGATCTCCGCCGCATCGACGATCCGGCGGATCAGCGAGTGGGCGTCGGCGACCTGCACGAACTCCGTGCGCTCGAGCGCGAACTTCGGCGGCCGCTTGTCGATGCCGATGATCGTCTCGATCTCCGGGTCCTGCTCCAGGGCCTGCGCCAACCGCCCTCCCCAGTAGGTGGAGAGCCCGGTGATCAGGACGCGGCGCGGTCTCGTGCTCATCCGAACCACACCGATCGACGATGACCGACCATCTCGTACAGCTCGCTCTGGATCGACTCGCGCACCTCCTGCGCGATCGTCTGCACGAGGCCGGGGTCACGCCACGGCCGCTCGCCCAGATCATCAGTCGCAATTGGCGGCAGGAAGCGGATCTTGAACTTCGCCGGCAGATACGCGAGTGCTCCGAACAGGCCGAGGTGCGGGAAGCCCGGCGTCAACGGGGCGTAGATCAGCCCGGTGAGGCGCTCCAGCGCCCGCATGTGGAGGAAGATCGGCATCGCCTCTTCGGCGCCGACGACGCAGACCGGGACGATCGGTGCGCCCGCCCGCATCGCCGCTGCGACGAAGCCGCCGCGGCCGAAGCGCTGCACCCGGTAGCGCTCGCGGTAGAGCTTCTCGGTGCCCTTGCGGCCCTCGGGGAAGACGAGGACCAGCTGCTGCTCGTCATACAGCAGGCGCTGCACGTTGGCGGGGTGCGCGGGAACGCCGCCGACCTTCGGCAGCAGCTGACTGAGGAACGGGTAGCCCTTGAAGAAGTGCTCCATCGTCAGGTGGAGCGGCCGCGGTGAGGGATGTTCCTCCCTGATCGCCTTGAGGATCATCGGCGCATCGGGCGGCAGCGCGCCCGAGTGATTGGACACGAGCAGTGCGCCGCCACTGGCGGGAACGTTCTCGATCCCCTCCACTTCGCAGCGGAACCAGAGGTGGTAGTAGAAGTCGAGCAGCGTCCGATCAATGAACGTCTCGACCCGCTCGGACCGCCCCCAGTCGGTGACGCCGCGCTCGGATTCGATCGCGGGCAGCAGGTCCCGCAGGTCCTGCGCGGGCCCCGTCAGGGCCACGCTCGCGCCGCCGCCGCGGCGCTCAGCCAGCTGTGGATCGGTCGTCGGCATCTTGCGGCAGTGTTGCAAGGGCGCGGCGGCGATGCCGGACCGCCATCACACAACGGCGAGCTGCGGCGCCAGCGCCTGCTCGAGCGACGGCCAGTCAGGGGCGGAGGTGACGTCCTCGGTCTCGCAGAACTCGACGTTCCAGGGATGCTGGATCGTTGCGCCGGCGATGTTCTGCGCCAGCGCACGTTCGAGGTTGTCGGGGCTGTCGTCGATCAGCAGATCGACGCCGAGGCCGAGGCAGAGCGGCACCTTGTCCTGCACGCAGTAGAGCGACGAGTAGTGCAGGCCGATCCGCTCCAGCCAGCGCCCCGTCACGTCATGGGCGTCAACCGCGCGGTGCGAAGTGATGTGCACGACGTGCCCCATCGCCACCCAACGGTTGATCGCCTCGACCGAGCCGGGATACGGCTCGGCCGCGAGCACGTGCTCCTCGCGGTGGGTCTGCTCGACGCACCAGCGGATCTGTTCGTCCTTGAGCCGCGGAATGGCCCACGTGTGCTGATGCTCGTAGGGCAGCTCGACACCGAAGCGACCGCGCGCGATCAACGCGAACTGCTCCCAGTAGTGGTGCAGCGTGGAATCGATGTCGACGGCGATCAGCACTACGGGCGCGAGGTGATGGCGCCGAGCGATGCACAGGAGACGAGCTCCTGGTACTTCCAGAGCACGCCCGTGGCGTCCGGGTTCTCCGGCACCACGTAGGCGGCGACGCGCTCGGCGATGATCTCGTCGCTGAGGTCGATATCGATCACGCCGGCATCCACGTCGATCGTGATCCGGTCACCGTCCTGCGCGGCTGCGATCGGTCCACCGCGCACGGCCTCGGGGGCGAGATGCCCGCCCATGAACCCGTGCGTGGCGCCGCTGAAGCGACCGTCCGTCAGCAGGGCGACCGAATCGCCGAGGCCGGCGCCGTTGATCGCTGCCGTCACGGCCAGCATCTCGCGCATGCCCGGTCCGCCTGCTGGTCCCTCGCGCCGGATGACGATGACGTCGCCTGCCTCGATCTTGCCCTCGATCACGGCCTGCATCGCGCCCTCTTCGCCGTCGAAGACGCGGGCCGGGCCCTCGTGCCTGCGGCGGTCGTGGCCGGCGAGCTTCACGACGCAGCCTGCCGGCGCGAAGTTGCCGCGCAGGATCGCCAGGCCGCCGTTCAGTTTGATCGGCGCCGCTGCGGGCAACACGACGTCCTGGCCTTCGGTCTCCGTCGCGGCGTCGCCGACCTCGCCGATCGTCTGGCCCGTGACGGTCGGCGCATCGGCGTGCAGCTTGCCCAGCTCCTGCAACCGCCGCACGACGAGCGGCACGCCACCGGCGGCGTAGAGGTCAACGGCGTTGTAGCGGCCGCCGGGCTTGAGGTCGCAGGTCAGCGGCGTGCTGACGGCGATCGCGCCGAGATCGTCGATGTCGAGCGGGATGCCGGCCTCCTTGGCGAGCGCCAGCAGATGCAGCACGCCGTTGGTGGAGCCGCCGCTGGTGGAGATCGCGGCAAAGGCGTTCTCGATCGACTCGCGGGTGATGATGTCACGCGCGGTGACGCCGCGGCGCAGCACGTCCATCACGAGCTCACCGGCCTTGAAGGCCACCTCGTGCTTCTTGGCGTGCTCGGCCGGGACCATCGATGAGCCGGCAGCACTGAGGCCCATGACCTCGAACGCCATGCCCATCGTGTTGGCGGTGAATTGGCCGCCACAGGCGCCCGCACCGGGGCTCGCGACGCCTTCCAGCTCGTGCAACTGCTCGTCGGTGATCTTGCCGCTGGCGTGCGCACCGACAGCTTCGAAGACGTCCATGATCGTGACGTCGTGGCCCTCGTAGCTGCCTGGACGGATCGAGCCGCCGTAGAGCAGGACCGACGGCAGGTCGAGGCGGGCGAGCGCCATCGCGCAACCGGGGATCGTCTTGTCACAGGCCGCAAGGGCGACGACACCGTCGAAGAGATGGCCGCGGGCGACGAGCTCGATCGAGTCGGCGATCACTTCGCGTGACGCGAGACTCGTCTTCATGCCGATCGTGCCCATCGTGATGCCGTCGGAGATCGCGATCGTGTTGAGCTCCATCGGCGTGCCGCCGGCGGCGCGGATGCCGTCCTTGACGTGCTTGGCGAGCGCGCGCAGGTGGAAGTTGCACGGCATCGTCTCGATCCAGGTGTTCGCAACCCCGATGATCGGCTTGGCGAGGTCCTCGTCGGAGTAGCCGATGCCCTTGAGGTAGGCGCGGGCGGCGGCGCGCTGCGGCCCGTCCGTCAGGGCGCGGCTCTTGTGCTTGAGGTCGGAGGAGGCGGTCGTCATAGCGACCTGACAGCCTACGACGTGGGCTGGGTGCGTTCGCGCTCGAGCCGGCGCAGGCGGGCTTGTTCCCACTGCGTCAGGCGCCAGAGGTCACGCCGCACCTGCTCGGGATCGTGCTGGTGACCCGGCAGCTGGAAGTCCGAGGCCTGCACGGATGCATCCTCCTCCTCGGTCAGGAGCAGCCACTTGGTGAGCACGTCCTCGGCGGCCGAGACCGGAGCGTCGGAGCGGTGGCGGCGACCGCCGCCTGCCGGCGTGATCGCCAGCTCGCCGAGCAGGTCACGCGTCTGCGGCAGGTAGGAGATGACCGGCGCGAACGGGTAGATCAGGTAGGCATATGGCGCACCGGCGCGAGTGGCGCGAGTGCCGCCCTGGGCCGGGCCGCCCGCGGCGTTGCCCCAGACGCGCAGGACACCGAGCTCGCGGTACATCTCCCAGTCCTCTGGCGTGGTGCTGGCTTCGAGCAGACGCCGGGCCTGTTGTTCAGCGCGACGGGCGACGCCCGGGTCACCGATGTCGAGGCCCTCCATCGCGAACGGCAGCCTCATCTCCTCGCGGCGACGGCGCGCGCCGGCGAGCGCTGAGAGTCCGGCTCCCCCGATCAACACCCCGATGATGACGCCCAGGACCATTCCCGAAAAAGTATGGCAGAGCCCGAACCATCTCGCCGGTCGCTCCTCACGACTGTCACACAGGTGGCAGGACGTCGCCGAGCACGTGCACGGGTCCCGCCCCCGCGCCCAGCTCGCGCAGGCCAACGGCGATCGCCCTGCCGGCAAGATCCCGCGCGACGGCCGCTGCATCCGGCAGAGCCCGACCCAGCGCCAGGTTCGCTGCAAGCACCGACGCGTGGGTGCAGCCTGAGCCGTGTGCGGCACCGTCGGGGTGACGCGGCCCGCTGAGCCGCACGGCCGCTGGTAGCTCCGCTGTCAGGACGAGGTCCTCCGCGACGTCACGATGCCCACCGGTGAGGATCACGGCCTGGGCGCCGGCGGCGAGCACCGCGCGTGCGAGCGCCTCGTCCACCAGCTCCGCCGGGTCGCCGGCGCCGGGCGCGTAGCGCGCGAGCACCCGGGCCTCCGGCACGTTCGGCGTGACGACGGTCGCGAGCGGCAGCAGCTGCTCGACCAGCGCCCGCTCGGCACCCTGGTCCAGCAGACGTCCGCCGGACTCGGCGATCATCACCGGGTCGAGCACCACAGGGATGCCGGCGGGCAGCTCCGCCAGCCCCGCCACGACCGCCTCGATCGCGGCGACGCCGCCGACCATGCCGATCTTGACCGCCGCCGGCGGCAGATCCGCGAGGACGGCACGGATCTGCGCCAGGATCATCGCAGCAGGAATCGGCAGGACCGCCTGCACCGCCTCGGTGTTCTGCGCCGTGATCGCGGTGATCGCCGATGTCCCGTGGACGCCGCAGCGTGCGAACGCCTTGAGATCGGCCTGGATGCCGGCGCCGCCGCCCGAATCCGAGCCCGCGATGGTCAGGCAGACGGTCGGGCGGACGGACATCTTCCGGATCCTAGGGAGCGCGCCGCTGAACGGCCGGCAGAACCCGTCCCCCGCTGACGCGGACGGTGTGGCCCTGAAGCTCCAGATCCATCAGCGCTGCCTGCACAGCGGCGGCGCCGCCGTGCAGGACGGCCAACGCCGACACGGTGTCGACGCCGCGGTGCACGTCTGCGAGCACCCCGGCAAGCCGCGGCGGGACGTCGGGCGGCGGCAGTGGCAGCGGCGGTGCCTGCGGTCCGAGCAGCCGCTCGAGGACGTCGGCAGCGTCGCGAACGAGCAGGGCACCGTCGCGGACGAGCTCGTTGGTGCCGGCCGCGCGCCAGTTGATCGGCGATCCAGGCACGGCACCGACCTCGCGCCCCAGATCCATCGCCATCTCGGCGGTCACCAGTGAGCCGGAACGCTCTGCTGCCTCGACCACGATCGTCGCATCGGCGAGGCCGGCGATGATCCTGTTGCGCGCCAGGAAGTTCCAGGCGAAGACCGGTGCCGCCGGCGGCATCTCGGAGATCACCGCAGCACGGTCCACCAGTTCCTCGTGGGTCTGCCGACGACGGCGCGGGTACGGCACATCGGCGCTGCCGGCCAGCACCGCAATCGTTCTGCCGCCGCCTGCCAACGCCCCGTCGTGAGCTGCGCCGTCGATGCCGAGCGCCATGCCGCTGACGACCGTGACACCGGCGACCGAGAGTTCGCGGCCAAGCCGGCGCGCGATCTCCAGTCCGTCCGCCGATGCCCGCCGCGTACCAACGATCGCGACGATCGGCGGCCGCGCTGCGGTGTCCGTGCCGGTCAACCGGCCCCATCGCTGCGGGGCGCCCGCGAGAAACAGCACCGCCGGCGCGCTGCAGTCGTCCAGCAACATCGGCGGATACCGGGTGTCGTGCCGGCACAGCATCGTCAGGCCTGCGGCGTTCGCCGCCGCCTGCAGCGCCTCGCGCACGGCCGGTTTGGCGGGCCGTCGCGGCAGCACGCCGGCACCACCGACAGCTGCTGTCAACGCGTCATCGGGCAGCTCCAGCACGCTGCGGATGTACTGGCGCTCGCGCCGGAGAATCTCGATCCGGCCGCTCAGCGCGGCGATCAGTGCACAGCGATCGAGGCAGGGATCGCAGGCACTCATCGCGACGCCGCCTCGGCGGCCACACCGGGCCGCAGCGCCAGCGCCTCGAGGACGTCCGGCTCGGTGATCTCCTCACGTTCCGCCAGATCGGCAATCGTGCGAGCGACACGCAGCAGCCGGCCGCGGCCACGGGGACTCAGCAGGCCGCGCCGATAGGCGCGCCGGATCACGGCCTGTGCGTCGGCGGCCACGGGCAGCGCCCGCAGGTCCGCGTCGCTGAGCAGCGCGTTGACGCCGGGTGCGGCGGTCGAAGCGGCACGCTCCGTCTGTCGCTGCCGCGCCGCCTGAACCGCCTCGGCCGCCTGGCGACTGGTGATCGCCGGTGGCCCGGCGAGTTCCTCCTCGCTCGGCCGCTGCACGTCAGCGGCGAGGTCCAGCCGGTCCAGCAGCGGGCCGCTCAGCTTGCGGGCGTACTGCTCGACATCCGCCTCACCGCAACGGCATCGCGGCGAGCCGGCATAGCCACACGGGCACGGGTTGGTCGCCGCCACGAGCTGCACGATCGACGGATAGGTCGCCGCGCGCTGCCCGCGCACGATCGTCAGCGCGCCGTCCTCCAGCGGTTGGCGCAGCGCTTCGAGCGCCGCACGCGAGAACTCCGCCAGCTCGTCGAGGAACAGCACACCACGGTGCGCGAGGGTGACCTCACCGGGCGTCGGCACCGCGCCGCCGCCGACGAGGCCGGCAGCCGAGATCGTGTGGTGCGGCGCACGAAACGGCCGGATCGGCGCCCCACTTCTGGCTGGCAACCCCGACACGCTGCGAATCCGCAGCACCTCGAGTTCTGCCTGCGGCGAAAGCGGCGGCAGGATCCCGGGCAGCCGCCGGGCGAGCATCGTCTTGCCCGTTCCCGGCGGCCCGCTCAGGAGGAGGTGATGGCCGCCCGCGGCGGCGATCGTCAGCGCCCGGATCGGGCCGGCGTGGCCGCGCACGTCAGCGAGGTCCGGCCCGTCGTGTGCGGGCCGCCGGGGCTGCGCGCTGGGCACCTGGCCGCTGGACGTGCCGCAGAGGATCGCCGCGACCTCCTGCAGTCCTGCGGCGCCGGAGATCGCGATACCGCGGACGATCTGCGCCTCTGCCACCTGCTCGGCGGGCAGCACGATCGCATCCAGCCCCGCGGCCACTGCTCCTTCGGCGACCGCGAGGGCGCCGCGGCACGCCCGCAGCGCGCCACCGAGGGCCAGCTCGCCGAAGACCGCTGTCGTTGCGAGCGCATCCGGCGGCACGGCGCCGATCGCCGCCAGCACACCGCAGGCGACAGCGAGGTCGAAGCCCGGCCCCTCCTTGCGCAGATCCGCCGGGGCCAGGTTCACCGTTACGCGCTGCTGCGGGAACGACCAGCCGGCGTTCTGGATCGCCGCACGTACGCGTTCGCGTGACTCGCGCACCGCGCGATCGCCCAAGCCGACGATCGTGAACGCCGGCAGCCCCGGTCGCACATCGACCTCCACGGTGACGCGGCGCGGCGTGATGCCCTCAAGGGCGAAGGTGGTGACGCAAGCCAACATGGCGCCGACCGTAGGCGGCCCGGACACACCTGGCGGCTCCTCTTCGTGCCGAATTCGCGCCGGCCACGTCACGCCAGCACGGCGGCGTGCAGGCGTGCCGGATCCGTCGCACCGTCGTCGCAGAGTCGTGCAGGAGGCGCGGCGTCACGCCACCGCCCGCGATCTAGCGTCGCCGCCATGACCAGCACCGATCCACGCAGGGCCCTTGGCAATCTCGGCGAGCGGCTCGCCGCCGAGCACCTGCAACGCCAGGGGTTCACGATCATCGCCCGTCAGCACCGGACACGCTTTGGCGAGATCGACCTGATCGCCTGTGACGGCACGACCCTGGCGTTCTGCGAGGTCAAGACGCGGCGCTCGGCCAACGGCATCTGGGACGCGCTCGACGTCCGCAAGCAACGGCAGGTTCGGCGCATGGCGGCCGCCTATCTCGCCGCGACACCAACCCATCCGCGGGCGACCGACCTGCGCTTCGACGCGATCGGCGTGGTGATCGATGGTGTCGGCAACCTCGTCCGACTCGAGCACCTCGAAGGCGCCTTCTGACCGCCTACAGGGTCAGCTGCTGGTAGGCGGTCGAAGCGAACGACATGCGGTGCAGCGGCGTCACGCCGTGGGCCGTGATCGCCGCGCGGTGTGCCGGCGTCGAGTAGCCGACGTGGTCGCTGAAGCCCCACTCCGGATAGCTCGCAGCACAGCGCACCATCAGGCGATCGCGCGTGACCTTGGCAACGATGCTCGCCGCCGCGATCGCCGCGCTCTTCGCGTCACCGCCGACAACGGCGCGGGCGTCACAACCGTCGATCGCCCCGACCGAGAACCCGTCGGACAAGCAGAGTGCCCCCGGCACCGCAACGGCGATCAGTGCCTCGCGCAGCGCGGCGAGGTTGCTCACGTGCAGACCGTCACGATCGATCGTCGCCGCGCTACGCGAGATCACGGCCACCCGCACGGCCGCGCGCAGCACCTGCGGATACAGCGCATCGCGCTCGTCCTCCGAGAGCCGCTTGGAATCGTCGAGCCGGCTCAGCGCGCGGACCTCGCGACTGCCGAGGCGCTCCATGTCCAGCAGCACGCCACCGGCCAGGAGCGGCCCGGCCAAACAACCACGGCCTGCCTCGTCCGCGCCGGCGATGAAGCGCACACCCAGACCGCGGTCGTGCTGCACCAGCCTGCGCCCCGAGGGACGCTTCTTGGCCCTCCGCCGCGGGCGCTCAGCGACCGCCATCAGCGCGTCCCCGGCGCCGGGGGAATCAGTCGATCCCGCCGATGCGGTTGACCGGCCAGTAGGTCGCGAACGCGGGGCCGATGATCCAGTCGGTCGGCACCGGCCCCCAGAAACGACTGTCGTCAGACATGCCACGATTGTCGCCCATCATGAACCAGTGGTCGGCGGGCACGGTGATCGGTGTCGGCAACGTGCAGCCGGTCGCGCTGCCACAGGGATTCGTGAACGCGTCCGGCTGCCGCCTGCCGTTGACGAAGGCGTGCCCGTCACGGACGAACAGCCGGTCGCCGGGACCCGCGACGATCCGCTTGACGAAGTACTCGTCCGCGCGCTTGGACACGGGAAGTCCGCAGGGCTGCCCGGGCTTCTGGTTGGGATCGCCGCACCGCTGGTTGACCTTGCCCGCACCGTATGGAGGATGGAAGACGGTGACGTTGCCGATCTTCGGCTCGCCGAACCGTTGGCTGAGCCGATTGACAAGGACCCGTTGCCCGACAACCAGCGTCGGCTCCATCGACGCACTGGGAATCTTGTACGGCTTGACGAGAAATGCCTGGATCAGCAGCGCCATCCCGAGCGCCACAGCGACGATCACCACCAGCTCGATGACTGCCGCGATGCCTGTTCGCCCCTGCTTCTGCTCGGAAGCGTCAGCGTCGCGTCGTCGCCGCATCGATCAGTCGATGCCGCCGATGCGATTGATCGGCCAGTACGTCGCGAACGCCGGACCGATGATCCAGGCGGTCGGCACCGGCCCCCAGAAACGACTGTCGTCAGACTCGCCGCGGTTGTCGCCCATCATGAACCAATGGTCGGCAGGCACCGTGATCGGGGTCTCCAGCGTGCAGCCTGCTCCTTGCCCACACTCTCTCGTGAAGCCGTCAGCCTGCCGTTTGCCGTTGACGTACGCGTGCCCATCCTTCACGTAGAGCTTGTCGCCCGGCCCGGCGACGATCCGCTTGATGAAGTATTCGTCTGAGCGGTTGGACACGGGTTGTCCACAGGGCTGGTCCGGCGCCTGGTTCGGGTCGCCGCAGCGTTCATCGCCGTTGCCGGCACCCGCGGGCGGGTGGAACACCGTGACGTTGCCGATCTTCGGCTCGCCGAACCGCTGGCTGAGCCGATTGACCAGCACGCGCTGACCCTCGACCAGCGTCGGGATCATCGAGCCGCTCGGGATCTTGTAGGGCTTGACCAGAAACGCCTGAATGATCAACGCCATGCCGAGCGCAACGGCGACGATCACGACCAGCTCGATCAACGCCGCGATGCCGGTGCGGCCCTGCTTCTCCTCCGGAGAGGACTCGCTCACGCGGATGCGTCGTCTTCAGCAGGCGCGTCTTCGGCGGGCGCGTCGTCAGCGGGGGTTTCCTCAGCGACCTCGGCCTCGGCTGCCGGCTCGTCTGCGGCAGCCTCCTCGACCGGGGCATCCTCGCCGGCCTCGGCCGGAGCCTCGTCCGTGGCCGGAGCTGCGGCCTCGGGGGTCTCCACTTCGCCGACGGCCTCGTCGATCGTGCCGCCGTCAGCGTCGACGGCGCCATCGGTCTGCGCAGCCTCTGCTTCGAGTGCTGCAGACGGGTCGTGCAGCAGACCGGGCTCGACGACCTCTTCGGGGCCGACGTAGCGCTTCTCACGCACGCGGGAGGCCTTGCCGACACGCTCTTCGAGGTAGTACAGCTTCGCGCGGCGCACGTCACCGCGGGCGGTGACCTCGATCTTCTCGATCTTCGGCGAGTGGACCGGGAAGGTTCGGCCGACGCCGACGCCGAATGACTGCTTGCGGACCGTGAACGTCTCACGCGCACCGTGGCCCTGGCGCTTGATCACGACGCCCTCGAAGACCTGCGTACGACGGCGGGTGCCCTCGACGACCTGGAAGTGGACGCGGACCCGGTCACCGGGCTGGAAGGACGGCACGCGGCGCAGCTGGGCGCGCTCAAGCGATTGGATGACGGTGCTCATGAGCGATCAGGTTCTGGAGAAGGAGGACAGGCGAGCGCCGCAGGCACTGCGGCGGCCGGTTCTGCAGTGTGGGCGCAGGTGCGCCGCCGCAGAATCGGACCGCGCCATGGTAGCGAACGACCGGTGACCCGGCCGAGCGGCTGTTCAGGACGCGGCGAACGGATCAGGGCCGCCGCCGGACCCGCTCGAGCCGATCGGCCCGAAGGGATCGGGGCCGGACGGCACAGACGGTGTACCGGCGTCGGTGGGATCCGGCGGCCGCGCCGTCGGCCCCACCACTCCGCGCTCGCGGCTGCGCGCGCGGCGCCAGGTGTCGATCTCGGCGTGGTGTCCGGACAGCAGCACCGACGGCACCGACCAGCCGCGATATTCCGCGGGGCGGGTGTAATGCGGGTATTCCGGATCGCCGCCGAGCGCCTGGCTGAAGGATTCCTCCTCGGCCGAGTCCTCGTGCCCGAGCGTGCCGGGCAGCTTCCGCAGCACCGCGTCCATCAGCACCATCGCGGCGGGCTCGCCGCCGGAGAGCACGTAGCGGCCGATCGACACGGCATCGGTCGCGAACTTCTGCACGATCCGCTCGTCGAACCCTTCGTAGCGGCCGCAGAGCAGCGTGATCCCTTCGGTCTCGGCGGCAAGCTCGTTGACCAGTCCCTCGTCCAACATCCGCCCGCCGGGCGTCAACGCGATCACCCGTCGCTCCGCGCGAAGCTCGAGCGGGTCCTTGCCGTAGATCGACTGCAGCGCCTGATCCATCACGTCGACTCGCAGCACCATTCCGGCGCCGCCGCCGAACGGCGCGTCGTCGACCTGGCCGCCGCTGAGCGGCGTCGTGTCACGCGGGTCGAAGGTGCGGATCTCGTGTCCGAGCTCGACCGCGTTCTTGACGTGCCGCTGCGTCCGAAACCAGTCGAACCATTCGGGAAACAGGGTGAGGACGTCGAGCTGCAACTCAGTCAGCCAGGCCCAGGAAGGTGGTGTTCACGTCAATCAGCTTCGCAGCAATGTCGACAGAGCGGACGGCATCGTCGATCAGCGGCACCAGGATGTTCGGCTGCCCGTCGCGCACGACGTCGAGCAGCTCGCAGGATGGGTAGGCCAGCATCTTCTCCACCACGCCGACGGCGACGGCGCCGTCGACGACGCGGCAGCCGGCCAGATCCTCGGCGTACCACTCGTCGTCGCCAAGTGGCGGGGCAGCGGCCCGTTCGATCATCAGGTCCTGACCGCGAATCGCATCAACCTGCTCCCGGCTGTGCACGCCCTCGAGCACCAGCGTCGGCTTCTCATCGGTGCCGCCGAGTCGCTTGATCGTGCGGGCAACGCCGCCGACCGTCACCGTTGCCGCGTCGCGCAGCACGCGGATCCGCGGCCAGGTGACGTGGAACGCGCCGTCAAGGCCGTGCGGCTTTCCCACGCGGCCGGCGCTGAGCCAGCGATCGTCCGCGGTGGACGGGTCAGTCGACGATGTCGACAAGAACGCGCTGCTCACGGCGGACCGCCGAGGCTTTGATCACGGTACGAAGAGCGTTCGCGGTGCGGCCGCGGCGGCCGATGATGCGGCCGTAGTCCTCAGAGCCGACTGCGAGCTCGAGCACCACCGTGCCGTCCTCCTCCTCGAAGCGATCAACCTTCACCGCTTCGGGCTCTTCCACGAGCTGCCGCGCCAGATACTCGAGCAGCTCGTCCATCGTCGCGTCTAGGACTCGATGCCCTGCGTCGACAGCAGCTTGCGGACCTGCGGCGTCGGCTGCGCACCCTGTGCGAGCCAGCTGCGGACGCGGTCCTCGTCGACGACGATCGTCGACGGCTGGGTCTGCGGGTTGTACTGGCCGAGGATCTCGAGGTTGCGACCGTCGCGCGGTGCGCGCTGGTCGGCGGCGACGATGCGCCAGATCGGATTCTTCTTGGCACCCACGCGGGTGAGACGGAGACGTACGGACATGAGGCGGGCAGGTTAGCGTGCTTGCCGCATCAGGGCTTGCATGTCTGGCATGCGGCCCTTGCCCATCTGCTTCATCACCTTGCGCATCTGGTCGAACTGCTTGATCAGTTGATTGACCGCCTGCACCGAGGTACCCGAGCCTTTCGCGATCCGCAGGCGGCGTGAACCCTTGATGATCTTGGGGTTGCTGCGTTCCTGCATGGTCATCGAGAGGATGATCGCCTGCACGCGGTCAAGCTCCTTCTCGTCGATGTTCAGCCCCTTGAGCTGCGCACCAGCGCCGGGAATCATCCCGAGCAGGGAGGTCAACGGCCCCATCTTGCGGATCTGCTTGAGCTGTCCGAGAAAATCATCCAGCGTGAACTCGTCACGCCGCATCTTGCGCTCAAGCTCCTTCGCCTGCTCCTCGTCGATCTGGCCCTCGGCCTTCTCGATCAGCGACAGCATGTCGCCCATACCGAGAATCCGCTGCGCCATCCGGTCGGGGTGGAACGGCTCGAACTGATCGAGCTTCTCCCCTACTGAGGCGAAGACGATCGGCTTGCCGGTGACCGCCTTGACCGAGAGCGCTGCGCCGCCGCGTGCGTCGCCGTCGAGCTTGGAGAGGATCACGCCATCGAAGTCGACGGCCTGCGAGAACTGCTCGGCGACGTTGACCGCGTCCTGACCGGTCATCGCGTCGACGACGAGCAGAATCGACGTCGGCTTGACGGCGGCGCGGATCTTCTTCAGCTCCTCCATCAGCGCCTCATCGACGTGCAGGCGACCCGCCGTGTCGATGATCAGCACGTCCTTGCCGTCCATCTTCGCCTTGTCCACCGCCCACCGGGCGATGTCCACGGGGTCGCGGTCGGTGCCCTGCTCGTACACGGCAGCGCCCGCTTGGCCGCCGACCGTGATCAGCTGCTCAACCGCGGCCGGCCGGTAGACGTCACACGCGGCAACGGCGACCGACGAGCCGTGCTGCTCGTGCAGGTGTCGCGCCAGCTTTGCGGTGGCCGTGGTCTTGCCCGAGCCCTGGAGGCCGGCCATCATGATCACCGTCGGTGGCCGCGGCGAGAAGGTGATGCCGGCCGACGCCCCGCCCATCAGCGCCGTCAGCTCTTCACGGACGATCTTGACGACCTGCTGGCCGGGATTGAGCTGACTCAGCACGTCAACGCCGAGGCAACGCTCCTTGACCGTGTCTGTGAACTGCTTGACGACCTTGAAGTTGACGTCCGCCTCGAGCAGCGCCAGACGGATCTCGCGCATCGCCTTCGTGACGTCGGCCTCGGTCAGCGCGCCGCGGCCGCGAACGTCCGACAGCGTCTCTTGCAGTTTGTCGCCGAGCGATTCGAACACACAAGCGATTCTAGGCGCCCCCAGCGACCGTAGACCGGCCCGTCACGCCGCCGCGTCATGGACACTGCCCGGCATGTCCCGCCCCGCCACCATCCTGTCTCTCGTCCTCGCTGCGGTGTTCTGCACCGGGACCGCAGCAGCGGGGGCAGCGCAGACCCAGACGTTCACCGCCGGCGCAGAGCTGCTGCAGCAGAACGCCTTCGGGCAGTGGAACGTGAACCTCTTCGTCGGTGCGACGTTCGGGACGGACGACGGGAGTCCCGTATCGCCGGTCCGCTCGATGCGCATGTCGTTCCCGGGCGGGGCGCGATTCAATGGTGATGCGTTCAAGACCTGCACCAAGGGTCAGGTGGTTTACGGCGAGTGCCCCGCGGCCTCGAAGATCGGCAGCGGAACCGCGACGACGATGCTCGGAACAAGCACGGTGGACGCCCAGATCACGGTCTTCAACGGACCGGGCAACGCCAACCGGCGCCAGTTGTTCTTCTATTCGCGCGCGCTGACGACGGTCGAGTTCGTGCTCTACGGAACGATGCGCAGGACCACCGGGGCCTACGGCTACGTGATGGATGTCCGAGTGGATCCGATCATCGAGGATTTCATCCCGGGCGGCGTGCCGATCACCAGCTTTGAGACCACGATCGGCGGCGTCGGACGCAAGCGCGGCAAGCCTGTCCCGCTGGTGAGCTCGCCGACGGCGTGCCGCGCCGGCGGATGGCGGTACGCGGCCACCTTCACCCGTGCGGACGGCAGTTCGGCGACCTCGAACCTCGCGATCTCCTGCCGGCTGACAGCGACGCCGGTCAGCTAGCTCCTACTCAGCTGCCGGTGCCGCCGGCGGCGGCTCCACCTCGCCCTTCGCGCGTGGCTTGCGCGACGGTGCGTCGGGATCCGGAGCAAGCAGGCCGAAGTTCTGGCTCACCTGACCGAGTGCCTGCGTGAACTCCGACGGGATGATCCACAGCTTGTTCGACTCGCCCTGCGCGATCTGCGGCAGCATCTGCAGGTACTGATAGCTGAGCAGCTTCTGGTCCGGATCACCCTCGTGGATCGCGCGGAAGACCGTGTCGATCGCCTTGGCCTCACCCTCGGCGCGCAGGATCTGCGCCTCGCGCTGGCCCTGAGCGCGGAGCACGGCGGACTGCTTCTCGCCCTCGGCGGTCAGGATCTGTGACTGCTTCATGCCCTCTGCGGTGAGGATCGCGGCACGCCGGTCACGCTCGGCACGCATCTGCTTCTCCATCGCCTCCTGGATCGTCGCCGGCGGATCGACCGCCTTCAGCTCGACGCGGTTGATCCGGATGCCCCAGCGCCCCGTGGCCTCGTCGAGCACCGTGCGCAGCTGCGTGTTGATCTGGTCACGGCTGGTCAGTGACTGCTCCAGCGTCAGGCCACCGATCACGTTGCGCAGCGTGGTCGTCGTCAGCTGCTCGATCGCCTGCAGCGGGTTGGCGACCTCGTAGGAAGCGGCCTTGGCGTCCGTGATCGTGAAGTAGAGGACCGTGTCGATGTTGACGGTGACGTTGTCCTCGGTGATGACGCCGCTCGGCGGGAAGCTGACGACCTGCTCACGCAGGTCGATCAGCGGCCGCACGTTGTCGATGAACGGG
>Ga0209023_10000434_pt1 | contig 64785 bp, 50 predicted proteins | sample LakOneMetagenome_FD_187468 | JGI IMG/M metagenome (GOLD analysis project Ga0209023, IMG submission 187468) | Freshwater and sediment microbial communities from Lake Erie, Canada (SPAdes) (version 2) | ecosystem: Environmental > Aquatic > Freshwater > Lentic | place: Lake Erie, Canada...
GGGCAAAGCCTCGCGTCGGATTGCTCGCAGGCGTCACGCCCACCACGAGACCTTGCGACAGACCGCCCGCATCAACCGTGCCCGTCTTGGCGAGCGCGTCGATACCGGCGGCGCCAAGCGCTGCGGCCGTTCCATGATGCGCGGCACCGCGCAGACCTTCCCTGAGCACGTCCAGCGTGCCTGGCTTCCAGGGCAGCGGCGATGTTCGATTGGCAACGCGCGCCACCGCGTTCATCAGCGTGCGCGCTGGCACCCGCGTGCCCTCGAGTCCAAGCGCCGACGCCTGCACTGATGCTGACGGACTGCTCGGCGGCAGACCCAGCGCCGCAAGCGCGCGATCAAGCGCCGCCCGCGGCAACTTCGCCGTGACCGTCGCCACGTAGACGTTGCACGAATGGGTCAACGCTTCGGAGGCCGTCAGCGCGCGATGCAGATCCGGATGCGTGCAGGTGAGGCGATGACCATCGACCACAATCGAACGGGCGCACACGATGCGTGTGTGTTCGTCGATCACTCCGGACTCGAGTGCGGCAGCGACGGCCGCCACTTTCATCACCGAGCCTGGAAGCACGGGACGCTGCGTGATGTCGGGTTGTGCGGAGGCGAGCGTGGCGCCGCTCTGCAGATCGACGATGACGTAGGCAACGCCGCGAGGGTCGGCGGCGGTGGCGTGCGCGGGTGTCAGGAGAGACACCGACACGCCCACGGCCAGGAGCGCGCGCGAGGCGACGCTCGAGGGGCGAGGGCGTGCCGGCATGGAGAAGAGTCGGTAGGTTCCTCTGGGCTGCTCGTCCTAGTTGGCCAGCTTGTAGCCTGCGGGAACGGCGACTTCGTCAGCGCTGACGCTCGTCGCCACCTTCAGCACTTCGTTGGTCGTGGTCAGCACGGTCGCGCGATCCTTCGGACCGGCAGCCGCCGAGTCGTTGTTCTTGCGCTGTGCCATGCGACGGCCAAGACCGCCGATGAGCCCGCCAACCGAGGTCGGCGCATCACCGCCAGACGACGAGGAGGAGCTTGACGACTTCGCCTCTGCAGCCATCTGCTCTGCCGACTTCACAGCGTCGAGCGTGGTGCTGGTGAGGATCGGCGTGCCCTGCAGTTTGCGGCCCTCGGCCGCCATCTTCTCGAGCGCCGGCTTCATCGCGGGATACATCACCATCGCCTGCGCCATCTCCTGCGGAGAGGCACCGCTCATCATCGGGCCGAAGAGTTTCTCGGCGTACTTCATGTCGAACTCGGCGACTTCCTTCATGGCCGGAATCGACGGCGTCATCCACAGGTCGCTCGTGAGCACCATGCCGCCGCTCTCCTGCAGCGTCTTGCCCTTCTCGCGCACGGTGATGGTCATGACCGACTGGGTCGTCGCGAACCCGTTGATGTCCTTCTTCTCGCCGGTGTTCTTCACCTCGAAGTCCACCTCGTATTCCTTGGCGTTCGGGTCACGCTTGGGCGGCGCGTCCTTGTCGCCGGAGGCTTCGGCCTTCTTGGCGTCCTCCTCCGCCTTCTTGCGGGCTTCTTCCATCTGCCGGCGCATCTCGGCGAAGGTGATCACCGTGTACTGCTTCTTCTTGACGTCGAGGTCGTAGAGCTTCTCTTCCGAGAGGTCCACGATCTGACCGCTCGTGTCCGTCATGGTCAGCTTGCGGTTGCCCTTGACGGCAACCGTCGACGTGACCCCTTCACGTGCGGCCCTGCCCCCGAAGATGTTGACGACCTTGCCGAGCACACCGGCCAGCTGGAATTTCGTCCGCTGATCGGACCGCACATCGGCGTGCAGGGCGGCAGTGGACGCAAGAGCGAGGCTGGCAGAGAGGGCAACGGCGGCAGCAGTGCGCGAACGGTTCATGAAAACCTCCAACAGCAGGATCCTAACCCGGGTATTCAACGTTGTATCGGGTCATCGGCAGACACGCTGCAGTTTCGACAACCGGCAGCCCCACCCACGGTTTCTTGCGTATTTTCTTGCGGGATCAACAGGATCCGCGCACGGATCGGCGACGCGACGTGCGCAGAACGGCGGTGTGGACGCCGTCAGCGCAACTTGAGCATCAAACAGGCGAGAGGCGGCAGCGTCAACGAGACCGACTGCCAGAAGCCGTGCGCGTGAATAGGCTCGCTGTGAACACCGCCACCGTTGCCGGTGTCACTGCCGCCGAAACAGCCCGCGTCGCTGTTCAGCAGTTCGGCGTAGAAGCCGGGTGACGGAACTCCGAGACGATAGCCTGGTCGCGGCACCGGCGTGAAGTTGAACACCATCACCACGAAGTCGCGCGGGTCGCGGGCGCTGCGAATCATCGAGACGACGCTGTTCGTGTTGTCGTCGCAGTCGATCCACCGGAAACCCACGTCGCTGAAGTCACGCTGGTAGAGCGCCGGCTCGGTGCGCAGCAGCCGGTTCAACTCCTGCACATAGCCCTTGATGCCGCGGTGCCCGGGATCGTCGAGCAGGTGCCAGTCCAGGCTGCGGTCGTGGTTCCACTCGCGTCGCTGCCCGAATTCGCTGCCCATGAAGAGCAGCTTCTTTCCCGGATGCCCGAGCATGAAGCCGTACAACGCCCGCAGGGTGGCGCGCTGCTGCCACGCGTCGCCGGCCATCTTGTCGAGCATCGAACCTTTGCCGTGCACGACCTCGTCGTGCGAGAACGGCAGGATGAAGTTCTCCGAGCTGTTGTAGAGAATCGAGAACGTCAGCAGGTTGTGCGACCACTGCCGGTAGATGGGATCGAGGCGTGCGTACTCGAGCACGTCATGCATCCATCCCATGTTCCACTTGAAGGTGAATCCCAGCCCGCCACCGTGCACCGGACGGCTGACGCCAGCAAACGACGTGGACTCCTCCGCCGCGGTAATGGTGCCCGGGTGTTCGCCGTGCGTCAGCGTGTTGAGGCGCTGGAAGAAATCAATCGCATCGAGGTTCTCGCGTCCGCCGTGACGGTTCGGAATCCACTGTCCTTCTCGGCGCGAGTAATCGAGATAGAGCATCGACGCGACGGCATCGACCCGCAAACCATCGATGTGATACTCCTCGAGCCAGAAGAGGGCGTTCGACAGCAGGAAGTTGCGCACCTCATGCCGGCCGTAGTTGAAGACCAGCGTGCCCCAATCCGCCTGTTCCGCCTGACGCGGATCCGCATGCTCGTAGAGCGCGGTGCCGTCGAAGCGCGCCAGACCGTGCGCGTCCTTCGGAAAATGTCCGGGCACCCAGTCGAGCAGCACGCCGACACCGGCTTGATGACACCGGTCCACGAAGTACTTGAAGTCTTCGGGCGAGCCGTACCGGCTGGTTGGCGCATAGAACCCGATCACCTGATAGCCCCACGACCCGGTGAAGGGATGCTCCATGATCGGGAGCAGCTCGATGTGCGTGAAGCCCATCTCCACGACGTAGGGCACGAGGCGATCGGCCAGCTCGCGATAGGACAACACGCGGTTGTTGTCTTCGGGGACACGCGCCCACGAGCCGAGATGCACTTCGTAGATCGACATCGGCTGCTCGAACCAGCTGCCGTGTGACGGAAGAGCGGCAATCCAGTCGCCGTCTTCCCACTCATAGCCGCTGATGTCGCGCACGACGGACGCCGTTTGTGGCGGATGCTCGAAGGCGAACCCGTACGGGTCAGCCTTCGTCAGCAGGTGCCCGGCGCTCGTGCGAATCTCGAACTTGTACTTCTCGCCGTCGGCCAGGTTGGGAATGAAGATCTCCCAGATGCCCGACAGCGTGAAGAGCCGCATCGGATGCGTGCGGCCATCCCACCGGTTGAAGTCGCCAACCACTGACACGCGCTGCGCGTTCGGCGCCCACACCGCGAAGTGCACGCCCGCCGTGGTACCCACGTGAATGCGGTGCGCGCCAAGCTTCTCGAACGCGCGGTAGTGCGTGCCTTCACCGAGCAAGTACAGGTCGTAATCGGTCAGGACGCGGCCGTAGCGGTACGGGTCGTCGATCTCGAACGTGTGGCCGCCGTACAGCGTGATGTGCAGGCGGTAATCCGGAACAACAGTCGACGGGAGGACGATCTCGAATACGCCGTCCGCACTGAGGCGCCGCATCGGAACGAGCGTGTCGTCAGCCACCAGGCGCACGGCAATCTGCTCGGCATCGGGCCGGATGGCGCGAATGCAGATGCCGTCAGGCGTGCGGTGCGGACCGAGCAGCGCGAACGGATCGCGCCATTGGCCGCTGGCAAGCGCAGCGAGCTCGGGCGAAAGTGCGGCGTCAGGCATGAAAGGAGTCGAGATGAAAATCCGTGGTGCGTGGGCGTACTGACGACAGCGGCGCGAAGGCGACCTCGAGGGTGCCTCCGCGCGCGCCGTGGAGATCGTTACGGGACGATCTTTGCGGACTTGATGTAATCGAGCTTCGGGAAGTCCTTCGCGAGGTAGGCGTTGCCCTCGCTCTGCAGACGACCCTGGTCGGGACCGCGGCCGCGCGGCGCGCCTTCACCGTACCCGCTGTAGATCTTGTCGACGACGTCCATGCCGGTTGAGACCGTGCCAAAGGGCGCGAAGCCCGAACGGTCGAGACTGGCGTTGTCGCCAAAGTTGATGAACAGCTGCGTGGTGCGCGTGTTCGGACCGGCAGTCGCGAAGACGACGTAGCCGCGCTTGTTGCTCTGCTTGACCGGGTCATCCTTGATCTGCGCCTGACGCCACGCGGCGGCAATCGTCGGCGTGCCGTGGATGCCGAACTGCGCCATGAATCCGTCAATCACCCGGAAGAACCGCACATCGTCGTAAAAGCCGCTCTTCACGAGGTTGTAGAAGCGGTCGGCGCCATTCGGCGCCCAGTCACGGTGCACGTCGACAACGAACGTGCCCTTGGTGGTCTCGAAGCTGGCCTTGAACGTGGCCGGGGCCTGCTCGGTGAGCGCCGCCGGGAAGCGCAGCTTGCGGGTCTTGTCATCAGTCTGGCCGGCCAGCGTCACGGCCGAGGCGAGCATGAGACAGGCGCCGCTATAAAGGACTCGCGAGAAAGTCATAGGTCTCCTCTGAACATGCTGAAACGCGGGCACGCGGTGTGTGCCCAGTCGTCCCCTATGGTAACCGCGATTCTGGTGAGGAACCGCGGCGGGCACGTCCCGTTCCGACGCGAGGCTGGCCGCTCTGGGCGAGCGCGCGGCGGCGCGCTGACACGCACGTGAGTCGAGACCCGGTATGATCGCGGCGTCCGACTCTACGGACTGGAGAGCATATCAATGTTGCAAGCGCATTTCACGACGTCGGAAGGCAACTTCACCATTCGACTGTTCGAGGCCGAAGTGCCCAAGACCGTTGCGAATTTCGTGGGACTGGCGGAGGGCACGCAGGAGTTCGTCGACCCGAGCACGGGCAAGAAGACCACGCGTCCCTTCTACGACGGACTCGTCTTCCACCGTGTCATCGCCGACTTCATGATCCAGGGCGGCTGCCCGCTCGGCACCGGCACGGGTGGTCCCGGCTACAAGTTTGCCGATGAGTTCAATCCCTCCTTGCGCCACAGCAAGCCTGGCGTCCTGTCGATGGCCAACGCCGGCCCGAACACCAACGGCAGCCAGTTCTTCATCACTCTGGTGCCGACGCCGTGGCTCGACAACCGCCACTCCGTTTTCGGCGAAGTCGTCGACGGCATGGACGTCATCGAGAAAATCGGCTCGACGAAGACCAGCAAGCCGAGCGACCGTCCTGTGACCCCGATCACTATCCAGTCGGTGAAGATCGAGCGCAGCTGAGCACGCCCGTGCGGCGGTGCAGGGTTCTGCACCGCCCGCATCATCCCTCCCGACCCGCCTCTCTTCCCTTTTTATCCATCGCGCCACCCACTCGAGCACGTCCGTGTAGGACCGCCACCCGCCGTTGGCTGCCTAAGACTCGCCATTTCTGGTGCAGAGGTAGGCAAACGATGTGCAGGAGCGACACGCCGACGCTTCGCGTTCAAGCCCTGTCCAGAGGCTGTCGATTGCGAAGTGCAGGAGGCGATTGCGTATGAGACTGGTGCGTCCGGCGTTGGCTGTGGCGGTTTGGGCAACGGTGATGTCCACATTCGGTGGGTTCTCGACAACGGCGTTTGCCCAATCTGTTGAAGGCCGGCTGCCTGAACTGGTGACGGACCGGCCCGACTTTACCGAATCGAGTGATGTGGTCGGACGGGGCATCGTGCAGTTCGAGATGGGCACGACTTTCGAGTCGGATGGCCAGGCTGAGGCACGAGACCGCGCGCTGACCGTGCCTCTCGGACTCATGCGGGTGGGTGTGTCGCGACGTCTCGAGCTGCGCTTGAGCAGCGACGGCTACGTCGTCAACTCACTCGGTGCCGGGTTCGCCAAGGCCACCTCGCGAGGCCAGGCCGACATCGAAGTGGGCGCCAAGTACGTCTTTCGAGAAACGGGTCAGGGCGGCTTCGCCTTCGCCGTCATTCCCATGATGTCGCTGCCCACGGGCAACGACGTCTTCAGCAGCGGCACGGTCGACCCGACCGTGAAGTTCACGTGGGCAACAGCCCTGCCCCGCGACTTCTCCCTGTCTGGCAACGTGAACGTCTCGCGACTCGGTGACGACCTCGGTCGTTACACCGAGCACGCCGTGAGTGCCTCACTCGGGCACGACCTCAAAGCGGGTTGGGGCGGCTACTGGGAAGTCTACGGATTCATGCCGCAGGGCCGTCCGGGCTCGGCCGCATGGACGGTGAACACCGGCATCAGTCACCCCATTGGCGGCAACGCGCAAGTCGACTTCGAGCTCGGACGCGGCGTCACCAACGCCGCACCGGACTGGTTCTTCGGCACCGGTCTCGGCATCCGCACCTCGGCGCTCCGTCGTCTCGGCGGCATCCGCTAGTCGAACCCACAGGACACACAGACATGAATTTCTCTCTCGACAACTGGACAATCGGCCGCCGCATCGGCGCCGGATTTATCGGACTCGGCGTGGTGTCGGCCGCACTGGTCGCGACCTTCGAAGTCGGCGTTCGCACGCTCAGCCAGGAACATGAACGCGCGGCGAACAGTTCGGCCGCCGCACAGACGGTGACCGAAGCGGCGTCCACCGGCTCAGAGCTCTATCAGATCGTTGCCGACGCCCAAATCAACCAGCTCTTCGACGAGACGCACAAAGACTGGCCGGCCATGCGCCGGACCGCGGAGGAGCGTTTCAAGAAGATCGAGCAGCTTGTCAGCACGCCGGACGAGAAATCAAAGCTGGATGTCGCGCACCAGCACTACGTGGCGATGGCGGACATCTTCGAGAAGCGCCTGCTGCCGGAACTCGAGAAGCAGCGCAAGCTGACTCCCGAGACCCGCGAGATGGACGGGCAGATCGACGAAGAAGCCGCCGCACTCGCCGACAACCTGAAGCAGGTCGCAGCCAGCCTGCAGCGGTTCAGCGAGGCGGAGTCGCAAGCCTTCGTCGCCACCGAAGCGAGCACGCAGCGCACAACGCTGCTCATGGTGCTTCTCGGACTCGCGCTCAGCATCGGTGTCGGCGCGGTCGTCGTCATCGGCGTCAATCGCCGCTTGAGCGCAGCGGTCGCGTCGCTATCTGACGGTTCAGCGCAGGTCGTGTCGGCATCCGAGCAGGTTGCCGGTTCGGCGCAGTCGCTCTCGCAGGGCGCCACGCAGCAGGCCTCGTCGCTCGAGGAAACCTCGGCGTCGATGGAGGAAATGGCGTCGATGACGCGCCGCAACGCGGAGAGCACGCGCCAGGCCGCGACCCTTGTGGCCGACGTGCACCAGAAGGTGAATGGCTCGCAGCAGTCACTGCAGCAGATGGTGCAGTCGATGAGTGCGATTCAGGAATCGAGTCAGAAGGTCTCGAAGATCATCCGGACGATCGACGAGATTGCCTTCCAGACCAACATCCTCGCACTCAATGCGGCCGTGGAAGCGGCGCGAGCGGGTGAAGCCGGCATGGGCTTCGCTGTCGTCGCCGACGAAGTCCGCAACCTCGCGCAGCGCTCCGCGCAGGCCGCCAAGGACACCGCCGGTCTCATCGAGGAATCGATTGGCAAGGCACAGGTCGGCAACCAGACCGTGGCGCAGGTGGCCGAGGCTATCACCGGCATCACAGCCTCGGTGAACCGCGTCAAGGGCCTGGTCGAGGAAGTGAGCGAGGCCAGCCAGCAGCAGACGCAGGGCCTCGATCAAGTAGCCCAGTCGCTCGCGCAGATGGAGCGCATCACGCAGAGCACCGCTGCGACCGCCGAAGACAGTGCCGCGGCCAGCCAGGAACTCAGTGCCCAGGCCGCCACGACGATGGAAGTGGTGAGTCAGCTGCAGGCCCTGGTCGGCGGCGTCGGCCAGGTGCCGGTCGCCGCACGCCCGCATCGCTCCATCAGCAAGCCGGCCGGCAAAGTCATTCCTCTGTCGTCGCGCAAGCCGAAGGCGTCGAGCCACCGCAGCAGCGAGGACGAGTTCCCGCTGGAGCAGGCAGGAACCGGTACGTTCGGCAGCTTCTAGCCGACGTCGGAGCAGTACAGCACAGTCGTCAGCTTTCTCGAGAGCGTCGTCATGATCAAGCGCATGTCCGTTGCACGTCGGTTGGTACTCATCTCAGCGTCGTTCGTCATCCCGATCTGCGTGATGGCGTGGCTCATCGTCAGCACGATGAGCACCAACATCAACTTCGTCAGCCTCGAGCTCGATGGTCTGCGCTATCTGCAGCCACTCAACCAGATGCTCGTCAGCCTGAGCGAACACGAAATCTCCGCCGCGCAAGGCAAGGTCGATTCGGCCTCGGCCTCGGGTGTCGACGAGGGTCTGACTGCCGTCGCCGGCATGAATGATCTGGCTGCGCGCCTGCAGTTCACGCCGGAAGGCCTGGACAAACGCAAGCGCGGACATGCCACGATGGACAACTTCCAGCGCGAATGGGCGGATCTGAAACGCGACGGCGCGAGCCTGTCGCGTGAGGTCCGCGTGCAGCGCCATCAACACCTCATCGACGATGTCCGCACGATGATCGCGCAGGCCGGGGACACATCGAATCTGGTGCTCGATCCCGATCTGGACAGCTACTACACCATGGACGCCGTCGTCGTGGGCCTGCCGCAGACACTGGCGCGTCTTGTGAACGTCACTATCGCGGCCGACGAGCTCAAACAGGGCGGCGCGACCACGGGGCGAGAAGCCGAGTTCGGTGGCTTTGCGTCGATGCTGAAGGAGTCGGACGGCGATCGCATCACGGGAGATCTGCAGTCCGCGGTGAACGAGGACGCCAACTTCAACGGCGTCAGCGAGACGTTCTCCGCCAAGATCGTTCCAGCCAAGGATCAGTACAACACCGCCAACCAGGCGCTGGTCGCCGCCATCGGACAACTCGGCAAGGGCGACAAGTCTGCCATTGCCGTCGCGGACGATGGGGCGCGCGCGACGTTCTCTGCGGCGAAGGCACTGCTCGCGTCGTCGTCGAGCGAACTGGGCGCTCTCCTGCAGACGCGGAAGGATGTGCTGTCTCTGAGCCGCATCGAAGCGATGGGTCTCAGCGGCGCCTCGGTCGTGGGTGCGCTCATCCTCGTGTTCTTCATCACGCGCAGCATCACGAAGCCGCTCGCCGAAACGACCGAGGAACTCTCGGACGGCGCGCAGCAGACCATGTCGGCCGCCGATCAGGTCTCGAGTTCGTCGCAGTCGCTGGCGCAGGGCGCCAGCGAGCAGGCCGCATCCCTCGAAGAAACGTCAGCCTCGATGGAAGAAATGGCCTCGATGACGCGCCGCAATGCGGAAAGCACGCGTGAGGCCGCCACGCTCGTCGCCGACGTGCACACGAAGGTGAACGACTCGCAGCAGGCACTGCAGCAGATGGTGCAGTCGATGAGTGCGATTCAGGAGTCGAGCCAGAAAGTTTCGAAGATCATTCGCACGATCGACGAGATTGCGTTCCAGACCAACATCCTCGCACTCAATGCCGCGGTGGAAGCCGCGCGTGCAGGCGAAGCCGGAATGGGCTTCGCCGTGGTCGCCGACGAAGTCCGCAACCTCGCGCAGCGCTCTGCGCAGGCCGCCAAGGACACCGCCGGCCTCATCGAGGAGTCTCTCGTGAAGGCGCAGGTCGGCAACCAGAAGGTCACCCAGGTGGCCAGTGCCATCACCGGCATCACCGAGTCGGTGAACCGTGTGAAGGGTCTCATCGACGAGGTGAGCGAAGCCAGCAACCAGCAGACGCAGGGCCTCGATCAGGTGGCCCAGGCACTCGCGCAGATGGAACGGGTCACGCAGGGCACCGCAGCAACCGCTGAAGAAAGCGCGGCGGCCAGCGAGGAACTGAGCGCGCAGTCGTCGAGCACGATGGAAGTCGTCTCGCGCCTGAAGGAGATGGTCGGTGGTGCAGGCGTGCCTGCGAGCGCGCCGGCTCGCCCGGTCGTCCAGGCGCCGCGCGCCGTCGCCTCGAAGTCCTCAGGCAAGGTGGTCGCGCTCAAGTCGCGTGCTCCGAGGGTGTCGTCGAACGAAGAGTTGTTCCCGCTCGAGAAGACGGGCACGTTCGGCAGCTTCTAGTCCGCAGCGAAACGGTCTCGACAGCCCGGTTGTGTGTCTCGCCAGTAGTAACGGCGAGCGCCGCCGGGCGGTCGGTCACTCTCGACCCATCGCACGTCCGCTTACGACGTCGGCGGCAACCCGAGCAACTCGCGAATCTTCGGCTCGAGTTCCGTGCGTGTCATCTGGCCGGGATGAAACATCCGGACGATTCCCGCACGATCGAGCAGCACGATGGTCGGCGTAGCGTCCATCCCGTAGTCGAGTGCATCTTCATCGCTGACCGGCACGGCCATGCGCGGGAGCACGCTGTAGTACTGCTGACGCACCTGGTCGATGTAGGCCAGTTCGCGCGCCGGCGGCGCTTCGGCCCCGCCGGCGACATACCCATAGTGGCGCGTCGGTCCAATAACCAGCAGTCCCGCCTCGCGATACTCCCGTTCGAGCTCACCCAGAATCGGCGCCTGTGCCTTGCAGTCAGGACACCAGTGCGCCCAGAAGAACAGCACCGTCGCATGCCCCTTCATGTCGGGCATGGGTGCGCCAAGAAACTCACGCGCCGTCAGTTTCGGCGCGGGCTGTCCTTCCAGGCTCACGAGATTCAGGTTCTTCGTCAGACGCGCGTGAATGGGCGTGTTGCGATACCTGGCGATCTGCGTCTGCAGGAACTTCACGGCGCTCGCGCGCTGTCCGCCGTCGCTCATGACGCGCGACTGCACCTCGAGTGAGGCGCCAAGCGCGATGGCCAGGTTCGAGTCGGCCAGCGTCTTCGTCTTGAGCGCATCGAGTGTGAGGCGCTCGGTGTCGCGCGCAACGCGGTTGGCGGTTTGTCGATCGCCAGCCGCCAGCGCACCACGCGCCATCCAGGACATGGCGGCAAGCGACTCAGGCGTCGTGCCCGACTGAGCCCTGTAGGTTCGCACCAGCGCGTCGGCGCCAACCATGTCGTTCTTCGCAATAGCCGCGCGAACATCTTTGACGAGCGTCTGTGCGAACGCCGGTGACGACAGACTCGTCGCAAGCACGGCGACAAGGACAACGAGGAGCTTGCGCATGGTGTTCTCCATACTCGCCAGGTTCGATGGCCGCGACACTGGCCGCTCATACTAGACCCACTTCAGACGCGCGGCAACGCGCATCCGGTCCGAACCAGGAACCAGAACCAACAACGGCGAACCAGTACCGGGCCAGGGCCAGGAACCCTGAACGGAACAAGTACCAAGAACACCGAACCAGGAACCGTTGCGGAGGGCTATCATTGACGGTTCCCAGGTCGTCCTTTTTCTAAGTCGAATCCATCATGCTGAGAGCCGGAATCGTGGGCCTGCCCAACGTTGGCAAGTCCACATTGTTCAATGCCGTCACGCGCACCCGTAAAGCCGAGGCGGCCAACTATCCCTTCTGCACGATCGACCCCAACGCCGGCATGGTCACCGTGCCCGACGCACGGCTGGCCATCCTGCAGAAGATCGCGAAGACCAGCGTGGTCATTCCCGCGGTCATCGAGTTCGTCGACATCGCGGGTCTCGTGAAGGGCGCGAGTCAGGGCGAGGGACTCGGCAACAAGTTCCTCACCCACATCCGCGAAGTGGACGCCATCGTTCAGGTGGTGCGGTGCTTCGACGATGAAGATGTGCACCACGTCTCTGGCCGGGTTGATCCCGTGCGCGACATCGAGGTGATCAACACCGAGCTGATTCTCGCGGACCTCGACGCCGTCAAGAAGCGGCGTGAGCGCGTCGCGAAAGACGCCAAGCGCGGCGAGAAGGCAGCCATTGCCGAGGAGCCGATCCTGGCGCGTCTCGAAGCCCTGCTCGACTCCGGCAAGCCGGCGCTGATGCTCGGACTCTCGGCGGAGGAGAAGGCGTTCGTCACGCCGCTCTTCCTGCTCACGATGAAGCCGACGATCTTCGCCTGCAACGTGAAGGATTCCGAGCTGGCGACCGCCGACGACAATCCGTACGTCACGCAGGTACGTGCGTACGTCAGCACGCATCTCGAATGTGAAGCGGTGGTCATCAGCGCACAGATCGAGAGTGAGCTGATTGACTTGTCTCCCGAGGAAGCGACCGACTTCCTGAAGGAGCTGGGTGTGACGGAGAGTGGCACCGGCGCCTTGATTCGTGCGACGTACCACCTGCTCGGGCTGCGCACCTACTTCACGGCTGGCGAAAAGGAAGTGCGCGCCTGGACGATTCACGTCGGCGACACGGCTCCGAAGGCCGCCGGCGTCATCCACTCCGACTTCGAACGAGGATTCATCAAGGCAGAGACCGTCGCCTATGACGACCTCGTGGCATGCGGCTCAGTGGCGCACGCCCGCGAGAAGGGGCTCTACCGCATGGAAGGCAAAGAGTACGTCGTGCAGGACGGCGACGTGCTGCTCTTCAAGTTCAACGTGTGAGTGGAAGGCCCGGATCGCCGGGCCTCTCCATCAGACTCCGTAAATCTCGCCGAACTTGCCGCGCGCGTAGGCGACAAACGGTCCCACCTCGATCGTTCGCGAGCCGGTCACCTTCTCCAGCGTGTCCTTCGGCGTGAACTTCCGGCCGTGACAGTGCAGGTGTGTCCGCAGCCACGCACGCAGGGTCGAGAACTCACCGCGTTCGAACTGCGCCGGGAGATCAGGGTTGTCCGCGAGCGCGCGCTCCCAGATCTGGGCCGAGATGAGGGAGCCGAGGGCGTAGGTTGGAAAGTAGCCGAAGAGACCAAGCGACCAGTGCACGTCCTGCAGCACGCCCTGCGCGTCGTTCGGCACGTCGACACCGAGATACTCCCGCATCCGATCATTCCAGACCGTCGGCAGGTCCTTGACCTGCACGCGTCCGGCGAGCATGTCGCGTTCGAGCTCGAACCGCAGGATGACGTGCAGACCGTAGGTCAGCTCGTCGGCTTCCACGCGAATGAAACCAGGCTGCACCGTGTTCACGGCGCGGTAGAACGTCTCGAGCTCCACATCGCGGAACTGATCGGGGAAGGCCGCCTGCAGCTGCGGATAGAAGCCGCGCCAGAATGGGCGGCTCCGCCCGACGATGTTCTCCCAGAGGCGGCTTTGCGATTCGTGCAGGCCGAGCGACGCGCCCTGGCAGATGGGCGTGCGTTCGAGCGACGGGCTGACACCGTGTTCGTACAGCCCGTGCCCGCACTCGTGCATGGTGCCGAACAGCGAGGGTGACAGGAAGTCTTCGTAGTACCGCGTCGTGATGCGGATGTCGCCCAGGCCCGTGTTCGTCGCAAACGGGTGCGTCGTTGGGTCGAGGCGCCACTGCTGCTCGGTGAAGCCGAACTTCTTCACGATGGACAGGCAGAACTGACGCTGTGCATCGGTCGGAAAGCGCCCGTGCAGGCACGCATCGCTCGCCCTGTCACGACGCTCGGCAATGGCCGCAATCAACGGCACGATGGCGCTCTTGAGTTCCGCAAAGATCGCAGCGACTTCCGCCGTCGGCATGGCTCGTTCGTAGTCGTCGAGCACCACGTCGTACGGATCGCCGGCGGGCTGGAACAAGTCGACGTAGCGCTTCTTCAGATCGAGCATGTGCACGAGGTGCGGCTCGAACATCGAGAAGTCGGACTTGGCGCGCGCTTCGGCCCAGGCGTTTCGCGACAGCGACGCGACGCGCGTCATCTCGGCGCTCAGCTCGGTCGGGACCTTTCGCGCCTTGTCGTAGTCGACGCGCGTCTGACGAATGAGGCACGCGGCGTCTGAGTCGTGCGGTTCGCTCTGCTCGAAGGCCTGCAGCCGATCGAGGAGGTGTCCGATGTCCGGACTCGTGAATCGTTCGTGCGCGATGGTCCCGAGTGTCGCCATCTGCTCGGCACGCGACGCGCCGCCACCAGGCGGCATCATGACGACCTGATCCCAACTGAGAAGTTCGTTGGCCATGCGCAGGTCGTGAATGGTGCCGAGGCGTTGCTTCAATTCGATGAAGTCGCTGGGAGCTGTCATGGGGCCCTACTATTCCACAATTTCCTGCTTACGGCGCAGTGGCCTGCCACCACGTGCAGCCTTCTATGGACTCAATCACGAACCTGCGCAGGATGCCCTTCAACCACTGATGTCATGTGCCGATAACCATCGAGGAGAAGCACACCTCGATGCCACTCTGCGCACCGCTGCGAACATCACGGACACGATGGCTGGCTACCGTCGCGGCGGTCGGGCTCTGTCTGTTTCCAGGCACGCGCGATGTGACTGGCCAGGCGGCGGCTGGCAGCATTACCGGTCGTGTCACGCTCACCACGCGAATGCGCGGCGTGCCGATCAGCACCAACGCTTACGCGACGCGAACCGTGAACAACCAGCGTCCGCCGGCGTCGCCCGAGATGCGCGCGGTGGTCGTCTATCTGAAGGACGTCAAGTTCGCTGACGCTCTGCCGCTGTCGACCGCCGAAATCCGGCAGGAACACGAGTCGTTTTCACCGCGCGTCGTGGCCATCACCCGCGGGTCCACGGTCGACTTCCCGAATTTCGATCCGTTCTTCCACAACGTCTTCTCGCTCTCGGCTACGGCGAGTTTCGATCTCGGGCGCTATCAGACCGGCAAGTCGCGGTCGCGCGAGTTCACCAAAGCCGGCATCGTCAAGGTGTTCTGCCATCTGCACTCGCAGATGAGCGCGACGATCGTCGTGTTCGATCATCCGTACTTCACCACGCCAGACGCCGACGGCACCTTCACGCTTCCCAACGTCCCGCCTGGCACCTACACGCTGGTCGGCTGGCACGAGCGCGTTGGCGAACAGAAGTCGTCGATCACCGTGACTGCGGGGCGCCCGATCCGCGCTGATGTCTCGCTCCCGGTCGAGGACGCCCCGTGAACGGGCGGCCTGCCCCTCGCCTCCTCGTCAAGACGCTGCTGGTGACCTTCGGCACGGCCGCCGTGCTGCTGGCTGCCGTCTTCATCGTCGTCCGACAGGGCGTTCAGAATCAGGTGCGGCGTACGCAGGCACAGAGTCTCGACGTGAGCCAGAACATCCTGCAGGCCATGGAAAGCAGTCGCGAGCACGAGTTGCGGCTGCAGGCCGAGACCTTCGCTGAGAATCCGACGCTGAAGGCGGCCGTCGACACCTACACCACCGAAGCCTCGACGGGCGGCGAAGACTCGCTGAGTGAGCTGCTGACGACCGTGCAGCGCGAGCTGGACAAGCTGCTCAAGCGCGTCGACGTGGACGTCATCGTGCTCGAGGATATCAACGGGCGAACGCTCGGATCTGCGGGCCGACTGCAGGCGACCTGGAGCGGCACGCCTGGCCGCACACATCGCGACGCTGCGGATGACGAGGGGGATCAGCTGTTTTACGCCGGCGACACGATCTTCCGCGTCGTGTGTGTGCCGCTGACGCTCGAAGACGGGGCGGTGGTGGGCTGGCTCGATCTCGGCACGGCGCTCGACGCTCAGTACGTGGACGCGCTCGACCGGATCTCGAAACGCCGTACGGCTGTCGTGAACGACGGCGCGATCGTCGCCACGACGCTGGCAGCGCAGCAGGCCCGGGACTTCACACGCGCTCTCGCCAGCAAGAGTGAGCTGTCGAACACCGTCGATCTGAACGGACACACGTTCGTGTTTCGGCAGATCGCGCGGGTCGAATCGGCGCGCGTGTACGCGCTCAGCTCGGTCGACGAAGCGGTGACCGAGGTGATGAGCCACTTCAACCTCGTGCTGACGCTCATCGCCATCAGCGCGACCGCGCTCGCGCTCGCTGGCAGCGTCTGGCTCGCCAGGCTGCTGACCGGTCCCGTCGAGCGGTTGAGCGCGGCTATCGGACAGCGCACCGCAGCCCGCGATCTCACGACGCCGTTGCCCACGACGGGCTCGAGTCTCGAACTCGACTCACTGACCGAGACCTTCAATCAGCTGATGGTCTCGGTGGCCGAAGCCGAATCGCGCACCGAGGCCGCGTATGCCGGCGCCATCCGCGGACTCGCCGCGACGCTCGACGCACGCGACCCATATACGGCGGGTCACTCGGAACGTGTCAGCACGTTGTCGGTCGCCATCGGCAAGGTGCTGCACTTGCCTGACGCCGATATCGAAGTGCTACGCCTTGGTGCGCTGCTCCACGACATCGGCAAGATCGGCGTGCCGGACGAAGTGCTGCGCAAGCCCGGCAAGCTGACCGACGCAGAGTTCGAAATCATCATGGAGCACCCGGGACTTGGTGCGCGCATCCTCAGCGCCGTTCCCTTCCTCCAGCCGCACATCCCCATTGTCGAACTCCATCACGAGCGACCGGACGGCCTCGGCTATCCGAAGGGATTGCGCGGCGACGAGATTCCGCTGCTCGCCCGCATCGTGCACGTCGCCGACGCCTACGACGCCATCACCAGTGCGCGCGCCTACCGCCAGGGGCGTTCGAGCGAAGAGGCGCTCCGCGAACTGTCGCGCTGTTCGGGCACCGAATATCACGCCGAGATCGTGAGCGCGCTGGCGCGTGCGCTCCCACGGATGCAGCCGACAGCCGCGGCGCCTGTGTTACGTGTCATCTCCGCACCTTCAATCACCTCCGAGGCTCGCAGTGCCTGAGAAGCCCTCGTCTCGATCGTGTGGCGTGACCCTCGTGCTCGCGGCGCTGGTCATGGCACTGTGGTCCGTGCCGACGGCCGCCCAGGTGCAGGCGCGATTCAGCCTGGACAGCGTGACAGCCATCGACCTGTTCAAGGGTACGAACGGTCGACCGGACCAGAGCGTCGACGTCAGTGGCGTCATCCGCGTGAACGACAACTGGTCGGTGCAGGTCCGCCCCTGGTTCTTCAAGTCGTCGGGTGCGGATGCCACGTGGGCGAAGGAGATCTACCAGGCAGCCGTTCGTTACCAGCGCGTCGGCAAGACCGCGGTGCGGGTGGAAGCTGGCTACATCGCCTCTCCGGTGGGCTTCGGCATGACCGAGATGCGGGCAGACACCAATCCCACTATCCAGCCCCACTTGAGCTATTTCGTACCGCTGATGCCATTCGAGCGCGGTGCACCGGGCGTCAATGCGCTCACAGCCTCGTATCCGCTCGGGGCCGTGGCCTCCGCATCACGAACAGCGTGGGACGTACGCGGTGGCGTGCTCGCATCGACACCATCGCGTCGGTTCGCGTTGAGCCTGGTCCGAAGAACGCCACTGCCGCTCACACCAACCGCATTCATCGGCGGAGGGGTGACGCCACGGCAAGGCCTTCGCGTTGGCGGTTCGTTTTCGAGCGGTCCGTACGCGAGCACAGAAGAAGACGCTGCCACAGCAGCCAGCCACAACCTGCGCATGTGGACGGTGGAAGGTGAATATGCCTTCGACTACACGCGGGTCTCGGGTGAGTACACGCGCGAGCGTTTCCATCACGGCGCCACTCGCGACGATGCGAGTACGTGGTTCGTGCAGGGCGTGCAGACGCTCACACCTCGCTGGTATGTGGCGTTCAGGCACGAGGCGATCAGCGCACCGCCGGCGATCTTCGCGGGGCCAGACAGCCCACGCCTGTCGTTTCGCACCACCGAGCGAACGGTCGCCTACCGCGTGGCTCCTGAGTGGACCGCACGGGCGAGTGTGACGACCCAGCGCTTCTACATGACGACGACCACCGATACGCGCGCCGGTGTGCAGCTGGTGTGGTCGCGGAGGTGGTGGTAGCGCAAGTTCTTGGTTCCTGGTCCTTGGTTCTTGGTCCGGATCCTGGTCCTTGGCCCGCCTGCCCTGCCTGCCCTGCCCGACCCTCCAGCCCTCCAGCCCTCCCGCCCTCCCGCCCCTTACGGCGTCGGGCCGGCGTTGGGTTCCTGCGCCAACCGGTAGATTCGCCTCGTCACCGCAGCATCAACACCCACGGCGCGAATCTGCGGGAACATGCCGGCGTGCTTCGTGAGATCGATCTTCGCCGCGGCGTCCTCCGCTGACAGCCCCTGACGCTTCAGCGTGTTGGTCTGCGCGATCAGGTCGCGCAGGTACTCCTGAAACGCCGTGATGCGTTCCTTCCCCTTGAACGGCACGCCGTGTCCCGGCAGCACAGTGTCGAAGTCGAGCGCCTTGAGACGGTCGAGCGTCGCGATCCACTCGTCAGGGTACGAGTCGCCCATGTAGGAGATGACCGATTCCATCAGATCGCCGGTGGCCACGATCCGCTCCTTCGGCAGATAGGTCACCACGTCGGTGTCCGTGTGCCCGCGGCCGAGGTACATCAGCCTGAACTCCCGTCCACCACGCGTCAGCGTGAGCGTGTTGTCGAAGGTGATGTTCGGCGGCGTCTGCTTCACTTCCTTCACCTGCTCGAGGTACGCCAGCGAGTTCTGCATCTGACGCTCGAGGGTCGCCTTCTGCTGCGGATCGGCTTCCTGGGCAATTCGCTGGCGCAGTGCATCCACACGCGCCGGAATCGGACGCACGCTCGTCAGGAACGTGTACTGCTCGAGCGTGTTGGCCTTCAGACGGAGAGCCGTGTGGTCGTGACCGATGATCTGCACGTCCGACCCGAAGATCTGGTTCCCGAACAGGTGGTCGTAGTGAAAGTGCGAATCGATGACGTACTTCACCGGCTTGTCGGTGAACGCCTTGATGTCCTGCACCAGCGCGCGGCCGGCCGTCGGTGACGTTTCGGAGTCGATGATGAGCGTCTCGCCGTCGTTGACGAAGATGGGCGAGTTCGCGCCAACCTGCATCGTGCCAGACGCCGTTGCGTAGTAGATGCCGTCGGTGATCTTCTCGAACCGATGCGCTCCACTGACGATGGGCGCATTGGTCTGCGCCCCGGCATCGAGCCATAGCCATCCGGCGATGAACAGGGCAAACAGCAGTGACACACGTGCTCGCATCTGACTCCTCCGCGCGAGAGTCTACAGCAAGAGTCGCAGACGTTCGGCGCGGAACCGTCAGAGGCGGAGAGGGCGGATGGGCCGGCGTTATCGACCGAAGATGATCGCTTCGCGCCGCAGCATGCGCGCGGTGAGCGCCACGAGCGCCACGGCACACGTCACGACAGACGCGGCGGCCAACAGGTAGAAGCCCACGCCAGGCGGTTTACCGCCAAGCACGTCGGCCGCCAGCGCGTACTGTCCGAGCACCGGAATTGGCGCCAGCCACGGCCGGCCTGACAACGGATACATCGTCGAGACGAGTCCAGGCAGCATCGGCACGAGCATGAGCATGCCCAGGTAGGACTGCGCCTCCTTGAACGAGCGCGCGAAGGTGGACGCGAACATCACGACAGCGCTGAGAAACAGGCCGAGCGGCAGGACCAACGCGAGCAGACTCATGAGCTCGCCGTCGGTCACGCGAAACCTGATCCCCAGGTCGTGCCACGGCACGCGCCGCATGATGCCGACCGTCAGCACCAGCGAAAACACCGCCGCCGACCAGCCGAACACCGACGCAGCGAGCCACTTCCCTGCCGCGAGGGCGCCGCGCGGCACCGGGTTGAGCAGCAACGGCTCGAGTGAGCCACGCTCACGCTCGCCCGCTGTGGAGTCAATCGCGAGCTGCATGCTGCCGGTCAGCACCGCGATGACCAGCAGCAGCGGCAGGATGCTCAACTGGGTGGCAAGACGCTGCTGCGAACTCGACACTTCGACTTCTTCGATGCGCACGGCTCGCGCGACGCTTGGCGCCACACCTCGCGCAATCAGCCGAAGGCCGCTGATCTGTCCTGAGTACGCGTTGAGCAGATTGCGCACGCGCGTCACCTTGGGTCGGGCGTTGTCGCGCGTGACGTCGCTCACCAACTTCACCGGCGCGGGCACCGCACGCGTCAGGTTCGACTCGAAGTCCTTGTCGATGATGAGCACGACATCTTCGTCTCGACTCGATACGGCCTTCTCTGGGTCCGCCGGCGGCGGCACGATCGTGACGCCGCTTTGCTGCTTCAGCCAGTCGATGAGCGCGGGCGCATAAACGGCGCCTTCGACAGGCAGGGAGATATCGTCGGCACTCTTCCGCCGTTCAGCCGCCACCGTGAACATGATGCCGAACAGGAGCGGCGTGATCATCCCGGAGAACACCAGGGACGAAATGGATCGCCGATCGCGCGAGCCGTCCAGCAGTTCCTTCCTGAAGACGGCCCAGATGAGCCGCAGCATCCGGCTCATTCCACGGCCTCGGCTTCAAGTCCGGCCAGTGCCACGAACGCATCCTCGAGATCGTCCTGCCCCGTCTGTTTCCGCAACGCGTCAGGCGTGCCGTCGGCGACGACGGTTCCGTGCGCGATCACGACGATGCGGTCACAGAGCGCCGACACTTCCTGCATGACGTGACTCGAGAACACGACACAGCAGCCCTCCTCGCGCAGCGCGCGAATCAAACCGCGAAGCGCACGCGTGCTCATCACGTCGAGTCCGTTGGTGGGCTCGTCGAGAATCACGTTGCGCGGTCCGTGCACCAGCGCACGCGCCAGCGCGACCTTCGTGCGTTCGCCTTGCGAGAAGCCCGCCACACGCCGATCGGCAATCGCCTCGAGCCCCAGACGCCGCACCAGCGCCTCGCTGCGCGCCCGCAGCGCTGCAGGAGCGAGGCCATGCAGCGTTCCGAAGTAGTGAATGTGCTCGCGCGGGGTCAGCCTCGGATACAAGCCACGCGCATCCGGCAGGAGGCCCATGAACCGCTGGGCGGCAATGGGGTCGGCCACCACGTCCGCTCCGTCAACGAGGATGCTGCCGCTGTCGGGCGGCATCAATCCCGAGAGCATACGCAGCGTCGTCGTCTTGCCGGCGCCGTTCGGCCCGAGGAGTCCGGTGACCGTCCCGTCGGCCGCGGCAAACGTGACGTCGCGAACCGCTTCCACGTGTCCGAACCGCTTACTCAGTCCCGTGATCGCGATCACGGGTGCACCGCCGGCCCGGTGTAGCTGGTGAAGAACGGCGGACGCCGCAGCTTGTCTACGCACGTCACATCGAGGCCCTTCGCATCACCAGCGTCGAGGAACTTCTGCACCAGGTCCTGCACGCAGCCTCGCGGAAGCGCGATGTGGCCGGAGCCCGGCACGATCACGTGACGACTGTTCGACAACGAGGCCGCCACCTGCTCACCCCATGAAGGCGGCGTCACCGGATCGTTCTCGCCGGAGAAAATCAACGCCGGCTTCGTGGAGGTGACCGGAGCGTAGTAGTCGCCACTGACTGCGCCCTTTGGCCAGAACTCGCACGGCGTCATGCGCGTCTCGAACATCCCGCGTCCGATGAAGTTGCCCGCAGACTCGCGCTCGATATCAGCTGGCGAGATCCTCGGCATATCCTCAGCGCACACGACCGAGAGAAACATGCCCTCGCTCATCGCCCCCTTGGGCAGATCGTTCGCGAATGCGAGCGCGAACATGCCCTGGAAATTGCCAGACGCTGCATCGGTCAGGAGCTGCGGGAGCAACGCGGTGATCTCCGGCGAGTACAGCGCCTGAAACACGATGGATGCCACCAGACGCTTCGAGGCAACAACAGACGCCGGCTTGCCGGTTCGAGGATGGATGAACGACACACGCGGCCGCTGCTCGAGCGTTGTCCACAGCGTCGTCACCGATGCGCGAAGCGTGGGATAGGTTCGACCGCAGCCTTGCGTGTCCTTCTCGCAGTCGTCGAGCAGTCGGTTCAAGGCGCGCTGGCCGTCGCGAGCCATGTAGAGCGGAATCCGCATGTCGGGCGGCGCAACGCCGTCGAGCACCACGGTGCGCACCGATGACTCGTGTCGTTTCAAATACACGAGCGCCGCGCGCGTTCCATACGATCCGCCCCACAAATTGATCGTGCTGTAGCCAAGCGCCTGCCGCACTTCGTCGATGTCGTCCATCGCGACCGGTGTGGTGTAGAGCGACGGGTCGGCGTTCAGCGTCTGCAGGCAGGCACGAAAGCGCTCGACCGGGTAGTCGTCCACACTCGACAGGTCATCGTCGTCATCCGGTTTGTCAGGCTCGCAGTCGAGCGGATTCGAGTCGCCGGTGCCGCGTTGATCAATCAGGACGATGTCGCGGTCCGTCTGAAAGCGGTGCAGCATCGGAATACGCTCCGCTGCGAGCGTGGCGGCGCCGCCACCCGGACCACCTTCGAACACAAAGAGGGGATCAGCATCCGGGTTCCGGCGCAGGGCCGGAGCGACGACGATCTTGAGGTCGATGGTGCGGCCGGTTCGCGTCTCACGATTCTCGAAGACACGATGCGTGCCGCAGTACGCATCGGGCGGACCTTCGGCAATCTGGCAAGGGTGCAGATGCTCGAGTGCGGTGTCGGTTGCGCGCTGGCATGCAGCCGCGAGCACGAGAGCCACACACACCAGCAGGAAACGCATCCGCATCGGATTATCGGACATTTGCCCGGCGGTCATGCGGGGAGGTCGGCGGCACCTGGCGGGCCGTTCACTCGCGGCAGCCGGCAGCCGAGTGCCTTTCGTGCGGGCGGTCGCCGCGCCTGCACCGGCCGTCGTCATGCACCGACTCGGTGCTGCTTTCGTGACCGACCTTCAGAACCACTCCGCTGGCGCGTCGACGAAGCTGCGGTCGAGCGTGCTGACTCCTGGCGCGCCAAGCAACGTCAGGGTTCGCCTCACATCCGTCTCCAGAATCGAGACCGCACGGGCAACGCCGGCGCCACCCGCCGCGGCAAGTCCGTAGGCATAGGCTCGTCCGACCAGCACGGCTTTCGCACCAAGACACAGTGCCTTGACGATGTCGGCGCCGCGTCTGATGCCGCCGTCCATCAGCACTTCGATCTGCCCGTTCGCAGCCGCGAGTACTTCCGGCAGGGCGCGGAGCCCTGACGCCACGGAATCGAGCTGACGCCCACCATGGTTCGAAACGATCACGGCGTCCACGCCTTCATCCACAGCGCGTCTCGCATCGTCGCCAATCAGAATGCCTTTCACGACGATGGGGCCACGCCACACGTCGCGAATCCACTTCAGGTCGGACCACGTGACCACGGACTGGATCAGCGCGGGACCCACGCTCTCGTATTTCATGGGACCGCTATCGAGCACGACGTTCGGAAACTGCATCAGGCCGCCGTCGCCGAGAAAGCCCGCCAGCCACCGCGGATGCGACACGATCTGATGGACGTGCGGCGCCATGGCAACCGGGTTGCCGCTCAGTAGCGCGTTCGTTCCGTTGCGGACATCTCGTGCCCGCATGCCCGCCATCGGCGTATCCACCGTGACGACCAGTGCAGAGAAGCCCGCCTCGCGTGCGCGGACGATGGCGCGTTCAGCGACCGCGCGACCGCCAACCAGATACACCTGGTACCACGCGGGTCCGCGCGTTGCGGCCTTCACGTCTTCCAGTCGGCAGCCAGACAGCGTGGACAGGATGTAGCCGGTGCCGGCCTCCCCTGCCGCTCTCGCCGCGTGCTCTTCGGCGCGCGGATAGAACATGCGACTGCTGCCGATCGGCGCAAGCAGGAACGGCAACGCGAAGGTCTGCCCCAGCACCGTCGTCCGCAGATCGATGGAGGGAAACGACACTGCCCCTCTCGGCCGGAACGTCACATCGTCGAACACACGGCAGTTCTCGCGTAGCGTGCGTTCCGCTTCAGCACCGCCATCGATGTAATCGAAGACGACGCGGGGAAGGCGGCGTCTGGCGAGGGTCCGAAGATCGTCAACATCGACAACGCGGGAAGGATCGAGAGCGGGAGCCATGAGCCACATAGGCTACCCGGAGCAGGGCGGGCAGCCGAGTGTTTTGTGTGCCGGCCCCCGAAGAGGACCGGCACGTCGGTGCAAAGAAGACCGCGAGCTCGTGCGAAATTCGCGGTCCGGAAACCGCGTTCAACGCGGAACGGCAGTCAATCCGGTGCTGGAACCGCCGCCACCGGAGTAGCCCGAGGGTGACGCACCGCTCGAAGATCCACCGTCGCCGCCACTGCCGACGCCAGACGACGAGCCTGCGTCACCAGACGAGTCTCGCGTGGATGACCCAGTCGCGGACGCCGTGCCTCGGAAGGGCTCGCGCACCTGGACGCGCGTGTAGCCCTGGCCGTTGACGACCTGGCCGTGCGTCGCCGGTTCGGTTGGTGCACCCGACGCCGGCGTCTGCACGAAGTACAACCCCCCAGGCTGGTCGAAGCCGTAGGAGGCGCCGAAGAAATACGGCACGCCGTAGATGCCGTAGCCAAGCCCGTACTGGCTGGCGAGGATGCCCCAGTCGCCAGGATAAAAGTCGCTTACCATCCCGACACCAGACGCGCTCCCGCCGTACGACTGACGCCGAACTTCGAATTTCTGGGGATACGCCATCGCCACCATCAGGTCGATGACACGCCCGTCGACGTGTGCATTCGACAGGCGCAGCAACTCTGTCCTGGCGATCGGCATGGTGATGGCACCCTCTGACAGCCACGCTTCGACGACGCTCGGGCCGACGACGGCGCTCGCGTCGATCACGTCGTTGACTGATGGCGCCTGCACCTTGATGCGGGCAAGCGGATGCGCAGCCAGCGCGTCACGCACGGAGGCGGGCGGCTCGGAGTCCGACCGCCAGAAACGCTGGACGCGCGTCTGCTCTCCGCGCGTGTCCGTCATGATGGTCTGGATATCCAGCCATTGGTCTGAAGACAGCTGTGCCGACATGCCCGTCGTGACCACCTTCGGCTTACCGGGACACGTGAGAGTGGACGACATCAGAAGCCGAGCGCCGGAGGCGGCCCATCGACTCATTTGGGTGCCCGCGCATTCCTTCTCGGGCAGCGTGCGCGCGGTGCCGTCTGCGACGACCGTCTCCGACAGCACCTCCGTGGTGCCGGAGAACGTAACGCGCTTGACGCCTTTGCCGTCGGCGTCAGGCACGATGCAGAGTTGCATGTCCGAGTTCGCCGGACCGCGCGACGGACGCCAGCATCCGATGAACGCGTCCCACCGCGGCTCGAGCGTGCCGCCAGTATTCGTATTTCGCGCCGGTGTTTGTGCCGTCACCGCCTGCGACAGCAACAGCGCAGCACCGCAGGTCATGAGCGTTCGCATTGAGACCATGATGTGCTCCTCAGAAAACGACGCTGATACCGGAACTCGCGCGGAAGCCGGCGAGGTCGATGCCGTCGAAGCCCTGGAAGTCTGTTCCAAGCGACGAGTGCACCCACGAATAGCGTCCATCGAAGGTCACGTACAGATGTCTCCAGACCTGCACGTCGGCGCCCCCGTTCACGTACGGTCCGACGCTCCACCCGTCTGAATAGAAGCGATCGGTGAAGATGCTCAGGTCAGAGGCGTCCACGAACTGTCCCTGCTGCGAGAAGCGGTAGTAGGTCACAAGCGCGCCGCCGCCAACGTACGGAGCGACGCGACGCGGAATGAACGCGAAGCGACTGATGGTGAGACCGCGACCGATTGGCGAGTAGCGCGCGCCAACGGTAAACGAGCGCTGCGTCAACTCGGTGCGCTGCGTGATCGCCTGGGCGTTGGACGCCACGAAGTGCCGATACTCGGAAGGCGCCGAGTGCCGGTTCGACTCGAAGCCGCCTACCACGTCGAGCCGCGGGCCGAGTGCGATGCCGACGTCACTGGAGAACCCGCGCGAGCGAAACTGTGCGCGTTCGAGCGTTAACTGGTCGGTCACGAACGCGAAGAGGTCGCCACCGGCACGCGGAAACAGCTGGCTGCCGCGGAACGCCAGCCAGGCCTTCGGCGCACCGATGAAGAAGTCTGCAGGCGCCTGCCTGCTGTCCGCCGACGTCGAGATGGGCGCGCGCACATCCTGGTCATCGTCGGGCGCAGCCGATACCGTTCCGGCACACAGCAGACCCGCACAGATCAACGTGGCGACCCGCCGCAGACCTGGTTTCAACCGGTTGTGTTCAGCTCGCATGTCTGACCTCCCAATCAGCCTAGTTCCGAACGGCGCGACGGAGGAGCAATTTCTCAGCCACGAGTCAGGGGCGATTTCAGTGGCGAGTCTTACTGGCCGAGGCAGACCGGGGCCGTGTCTGTCACCTCGACGCGACGATTGTCAGCGGCGACGAAGTCCTCGGCACGCAGGTGTCCGCCGCGCTCGCGAAGCCAGTCCTCGACCACTTCGCGAACGATCGGTGCATCGCTCGGGACGTGAAGACTTCCGGGTCCGATCGCCGGGGCGAACAGCTGACCTCCGAGCATGGAGTCCATGGCGACGACGGTGAGGGACTCGGATGGGGAAATCCTCTGCCCGCCAGGCTTGAAGAGCTGCACCTGCGGACCATCGGCAGCGCAGCTCACGACAAGGCGCAGTCCCGAGATGCCAAAGGCTCCGCGGCGTCCACGACGAAGGGCGTTTGCAATTCCCTGCTCGAGTGCGTCTGCAGTGAGGCGAACCCGGACGAGGCGGTTGTCGAAGGGGAACGTGTCGTAGAACTGTCCGAACGTCACCTGTCCGCGCGGCAGATCGGCGCGAAGACCGCCGATGCTGTTGTTGTTCAACGCCACATCAGCATGTCCCATCTCGCGCAGGGCATCCGCGTAGAGATTGCCGAGCGGCGACTCTGCATCGCCCGTGCGGCCAATCGGTGTGTCGGCAATGACACCAAGCGGCACGTCCTGCAGGTGCTTGACGCGCGCCAGCGCGGGCGCCATCGCGTCCAGAATGGTCGCGTCCTCCACAACCGGCTGGCCTTCGTACTCAGCCCGCGGCCACTCACGCCCATCGTCTCCGCCGCATGCACCGGTCGCAGGATCGGCCGCGATGCAGATGTCGCGCGGCGCAAACGGCTTCGCACCGACAACGCGGCCAGTCTCGCGGTCGACGGTGAGATCGATCCGACCAAACGAGCGTCCACCCCAGAAGGATTGCACGATGGGAATGCCAGCGACTTCGTGCGCGAGACCTGCGTGTGTGTGGCCCGCCACGATGGCGTCGATGCTCGAGGCCGGCAACGCACGCGCGAGGTCGAAGATTTCCGCGTTCGGATCGCAGGACGAGAGGTCTGTGGGACTGGAGAAGCTGTCGCACCCGCCGCCAGCGTGCGCGGCGAGCACCACGATCTGCGCGCCGCCGGCGCGCAGCCGCGCCGCTTCGCCCGCGACCGTGTCGGCCAGCGGCGCCATCCGCAGTCCCTGCACGTTCAACGGCAACGTGGAGCGAAGCGCGTTGATCGTCATCACACCGACGATGCCGACCTTGATACCAGCGGCGTCCACGAGCGTCGACGGATGGACGTTCGGCCAGTGGACGCGCTGACCCGTACGGTCGTCGAGCAGGTTCGCCGAAAGGAAGGGGAACTTCGCCTGTGCGGCTCGCGCCTTCAGCGCACCGCGAGGATCGGCGTGCGCGTCCTGCCGCGCACCGGGACGATCGGCAGAGCCGAAATCGAATTCGTGATTGCCGACCGCGAGCGCGGTGTAGCCAAGCGCGTTGTAGGCGTCCACCACCAGCGCACCTTCACTGAGGTCCGACTCCACGCCGCCCTGGAACGTATCTCCCGCGTCGAGCAGCAAAACCGCGCCGCCGTCAGCGCGTCGTGACGCACGCAGGTTGTTGACGTAGCCGGCGAACACACCGAGACCGCCGCGACCGGCGCGCGGCATGAAGTAGCCGTGCAGATCAGAGGTGCCGACGATGGAAAGCGTGACGCGCGGCGAACGACCCGGTGCAGCCGCTGCGCGCACGTGCATCGTCAGTCCTGCGGCGCACAGCAGAACAGCCAGCAACACGCCAGTTGCAGGCACCAGACGACGCAGGGGCAACGAAGTTCGACGCATGTCGCTCGTGGATGCGGATCTGCCGGGGAATATCGGCGGATTATAGCCAGAACCCCATCCGCACAACGACAAGAGTGTCTGAAATCCGGGCGTCACACGGCCGTCAGACCGCGAGTCGGACCAGGACTACGGGGACAGACGCTCGCGCACCCATCCGCTGTGGCGCGTGAGCGTATAGCGGATGCGGTCGTGCAGTCGGCTGGGCCGCCCCTGCCAGAACTCGAGTTCGGTGGGAACGATGCGGTAGCCGCCCCACGTCGAAGGGCGTTGCAGCGGTTCGTCGCCCACACGAGCGGTGAGTTCCGCCAGCGACTGCTCGAGTACCTCGCGGCTGGCGATGACCGAACTCTGCTTCGAGATCATGGCTCCGAGCTGGCTGCCGCGCGGACGACTCTGGAAGTACTCATCTGACTCCGCGTCGCTCGTCCACTCGACCGAACCCTGGATGCGAATCTGTCGTTCGAGCGTGTCCCAGAAAAACGTGAGTGCGGCGTGCGGGTTGGCGGCGAGTTCCTCACCCTTTCGGCTCGAACGGTGCGTGTAGAACACGAAGCCGCTCTCGTCGAATCCCTTGAGCAGCACCACGCGCGCGTTCGGGCGACCATCGCTGTCGACAGTGCTCAGCGTCATCGCGTTGGGCTGGAGCAAGCCCGCGGCCAGCGCATCACCAAACCAGACACGGAACTGTTCAATCGGGTCAGCGTGCGTATCTGACTCGGACAGGGCACCCATCAGGTGCTCGCGGCGGATGTCGGCGATCGAGTCGGCCATGTGCCTATTGTGCCGCAGGCAGCGGATGGCGGCACGCCACTCCGTGTGGGCTCAGGGCGTGACGGTGAACGGCACGGTTGCGCGGTTGCGGTCCCACATGAACGCCAGCGTTCCGCCCTTGTCCGACATGTCGACGAACTCCCACGTCAGCTGCTCGACGGTATAGGGCAGCGTGGTCAGTGTCATCGGAGCGCGCACGACGTCCTTCTCCTTGGTGTAGCCGAAGCTGCCCCACAGTCTGGTCTTGTCGCCGGGGTTGAAGCGCTGCTGCGGCTGCCAGTCGGACACGATGAGCGTCCAGTTGCGCTCCTTGAGATCGATGAAGAGCGTGTGACCGCCGGGCGGCACGGTCTTTCCGTTGATGACGAGGGCCACATCGCTCATCAGGAACGTCGAGATGTCTGCGCCAGCGCGCCACACCGGCGCACCGTGATTGAGGAACTTGCCGTAGGTCGAGCCCGCGCCCCACAGGTCGCGTCCGCGCTTGATCGGGCGGCCGTAGCTGATCTCAATCCACTTGCCGCCGACATACACCGGGTCTTCGGCGCCTTCGTAATGACCAAGAATTTCGGTCGCCGCGTGGCCGTCTGGACTCGTGATGCGGCGCTGGGCGGAGAGCGAGACCGATGCGGCGACTATCGCCACGATGAATGCCACCGTACGAAGCTTCATGGTGCTGTTCTCCTACGACTTCGACAGGCGCCGTGTCGTCATGCCTGGGACGTGTCAACGCCGGCGTCGTCGGCATCCGGCACCAGCGTCTCGCCGTTGGTGTCCGCGGCTTTGTTGCGGCGCGCCTTGAAGAAGGTCTGCATCAACGTGCGTGCGTCGTCGGCGAGGACGCCAGACACGATCGCGAAGCGGTGATTGTGCCCTGGCAGGTCGCCAGCCCGCACCGTTGACTCGAGCGCCCCTGTGCGTGGCTCGTGCGCGCCGAACACCACCGTCGCAATCCGCGCATGAACAAAGCTGCCCGCACACATCAGGCACGGCTCGATGGTGACGTACAAGGTCGCGCCGGTCAGCCGGTAGTTCCCCACGGCACGTGCCGCTTCACGGATCGCGACGATTTCGGCATGCGCCGTCGGGTCGCCAGAGGAAATCGTCTGATTGAAACCGCGGCCGACAATGCGGCCGTCGAGCACGACCACCGCACCAATGGGAACTTCGCCAGCCTCGAACGCCTGTCGCGCCAGCGTCAAGGCTTCGGTCATCAGAGTCGCGTCGAGGGTCGGGTCGTTCACCGTGGCTTCTCGCACGCGGCCATTGTTTCAAAGATCGCGTCGTTCTTGTTCAGGTAGCGGGGCATCAACGAGGGCCAGCACAGCCGTAGCGGGCGTCGATTCGTCAGAGGAGACACAGAATCGTCACAGCATCAGCGGACGATGGAGTGGCCAAAACCATCGATGCGTTTTGGTAATGGATTGAATACGATGATTGTATTTTACTTCTGGCTCCGTACTGGGCGATAACGTTACCTCCTCTGCCGAACTCCCGGCAGCGAACCACGAAGAACAGTAATGGCTCACGCTCAAGGTTTGTACGATCCCCGTTTTGAACACGATGCCTGCGGCGTCGGGTTCATCGTCGACATGAAGGGTCGCCAGTCGCACAGCATTGTGCAGCAGGCAATCCAGGTGCTGTGCAATCTTGCGCACCGTGGCGCGTGCGGGTGCGAAGAAAACACTGGTGACGGCGCCGGCATCATGACGCAGATGCCCGACGCGTTCCTGCGTACGGTGGCACCAGCGCCGCTGCCGCCAGCCGGTGAATACGGAGTCGGTCTGGTGTTCCTGCCGCACGACGCGGCCGTGCGCACCAGCATCGTGGAGCTGTTCGCACAGATCACCGCAGAAGAAGGACAGACCTTGCTCGGCTGGCGCCATGTGCCGACCGATCACAGCCTCGTGGGTCCGAGCGCGGTGGCCGTGGAGCCCGCCTTCGCGCAGGTGTTCATCGGCAGCACGCTTGGCGCGTCAGACGATGCGCAGGCGCGCTTCGATCGGAAGCTGTACGTCATCCGCAAGCGCATGGAGCATGCGGTCGACGAACTCCCGCTCGAGGCCGACGTCAAGAAGTCGTTCTACGTGTGCAGCCTGTCGTCGCGCACGCTGGTCTACAAGGGGATGCTCAAGGCCGATCAAATCGCGCCGATGTTCCCTGACCTCGCGGATCCGCTCTACGTCTCGGCGCTGGCGCTCGTGCACCAGCGCTTCAGCACCAACACGTTCCCGGCGTGGCCGCTCGCGCATCCCTTCCGCTTCGTCGCGCACAACGGTGAAATCAACACGCTGACCGGCAACATCAACTGGATGCGGGCTCGCGAGGGCCTGCTCCAGTCGAGCGTCTTCGGCGACGACCTGAAGAAGGTGGTGCCGGTGATCCGCGAAGGTGGCAGCGATACTGCCACGTTCGACAACGTACTCGAGTTCCTGCACATGACGGGTCGGTCGCTTCCGCACTCGATCCTCATGATGATTCCCGAGCCGTGGCAGAACAACGAGTCGATGGATCCCGATCTGCGCGCTTTCTACGAGTACCACTCATCGCTCATGGAGCCGTGGGACGGTCCGGCGTCGATTGCCTTCTCGGACGGCACGGTCATCGGCGCTGTGCTCGATCGCAACGGTCTGCGTCCATCGCGCTACTACGTCACCAAGGACGATGTGGTGATCATGGCGTCGGAAGTCGGAGTGCTCGACATTCCCGCCGAAGACATCGTGCTGAAAGAGCGTCTGCATCCGGGCCGGATCTTCCTGGTCGACACGGCGCGTGGCCGCATCGTGTCCGACGAGGAAGTGAAGCGCGAGCTGGCTGCCGTGCAGCCCTATCGCCAGTGGCTGCGGCATCTCATCGACATCAACGACCTCGACCCGGCACCGTATCTGCCTGCGCCGAGCCACGAAACGGTGACGCAGCGTCAACAGCTCTTCGGCTACACGCACGAAGAACTGCGGGTCCTTCTGGCGCCGATGGCGACCAACGGGGAAGAAGCCATCGGGTCGATGGGCACCGACACCGCGCTCGCGGCGCTGTCGGACAAGCCACGCCTGCTGTACGACTACTTCGCGCAGGTCTTCGCGCAGGTCACCAATCCGCCGCTGGACGCCATCCGCGAGGAGCTGGTCACGTCGATGGAGTCCACGATCGGCCCGGAGGGCAACCTCCTCGATCCGCGACCCGAGTCGTGCCGGCAGATCTGCATCAAGTACCCGGTGATCGACAACGATCAGCTCGCGAAGCTGCGACACGTCTACGATCCGGGCTTCCGCGCCATTCGCCTGCCGATGCTGTTCGACACGTCGCAGGACGGTCCGGGGCTCGAGCGCGCCGTCGAAAACCTGAAGCGGCGTGCCAGTGACGCGGTCGAAGCGGGCTACACGATCCTCATCCTGTCGGATCGTGACGCTGATCGTGTGCGCGCCCCGATCCCGAGCCTGCTCGCCACGGCCGGCGTCCATCATCACCTGGTGCGCAAGGGCTCACGCACGCGCTGCGCGCTCATCATCGAGACCGGTGATGCGCGCGAGATTCATCACTGTGCGCTGCTGCTTGGATACGGCGCCGGTGCGGTGAACCCGTATCTCGCGTTCGAGACGCTGGACGACATGATCCGGCAGCGGATTCTCGTGGGCATCACGCACGAGCAGGCCGTGAAGAACTACATCCGCGCGCTCAACAAGGGCATCCTCAAGGTGATGTCGAAGATGGGCGTGTCAACGGTGCAGAGCTACTGCGGCGCGCAGCTGTTCGAGGCGGTTGGTCTCGAGAAGGCTTTCGTCGACAAGTACTTCACGCGTACGGCGTCGCGCATTGGCGGCGTCGGCGTGTCGGTCGTTGCCGAAGAGGTCCGCAGGCGCCACATGCACGCGTTTCCCGCACGTCCGCTGGCGGAAGCCGACCTCGATTGGGGCGGCGAGTACCAGTGGCGGCGCGACGGCGAATATCACCTGTTCAATCCCGACACGGTGTTCAAGCTGCAGCACGCCACCCGCAGCGGCCAGTACAGCATCTTCAAGGAGTACACGCGGCTGGTCGATGACCAGAGCCAGCGCCTGGCGACGCTGCGCGGTCTGCTCGAGTTCAAGCTCGCGCGCAAGCCGCTTCCGCTTGACGAGGTGGAATCGGTCGAGTCGATCGTGAAGCGCTTCTCCACCGGTGCGATGTCGTTTGGTTCGATCAGCCAGGAAGCGCACGAGACACTGGCTATCGCGATGAACCGCCTCGGTGCGAAGTCGAACACCGGTGAAGGCGGCGAAGACCCGGCGCGCTACGTGAAGGACGCCAACGGCGACTCACGCCGCAGCGCCATCAAGCAGGTGGCGTCGGGCCGCTTCGGTGTGACGAGCGAGTATCTGGTCAACGCCGACGACATCCAGATCAAGATGGCGCAGGGTGCGAAGCCTGGCGAAGGCGGACAGCTGCCCGGTCACAAGGTCTATCCGTGGGTGGCCAAGGTGCGCTATGCGACACCGGGCGTCGGCCTCATCTCGCCGCCGCCGCACCACGACATCTACTCCATCGAAGATCTCGCGCAGTTGATCTTCGACCTGAAGAATGCGAACCCCGAAGCTCGCATTCACGTGAAGCTCGTGGCACTCGCTGGTGTCGGCACCGTTGCGGCCGGTGTAGCGAAAGCCCACGCCGACGTCGTGCTCATCTCGGGTCACGACGGCGGCACGGGTGCGTCGCCTCTCACCTCGATCAAGCACGGCGGCGTGCCCTGGGAGCTCGGTCTCGCCGAAACGCAGCAGGTGCTCCTGCTGAACGGCCTGCGCGACCGCATCACGGTGCAGGTCGATGGTCAGATGAAGACGGGGCGTGACGTGATCGTTGCGGCGCTCATGGGCGCCGAAGAGTTCGGCTTCGCCACGGCACCGCTCGTCGTGGAAGGCTGCGTGATGATGCGCGTCTGCCACCTGAACACGTGTCCGGTCGGCATCGCCACGCAGGATCCCGAACTGCGGAAGAACTTCGCGGGCAAGGCGGAACACGTCGTCAACTTCTTCCGCTTCATCGCCCAGGAAGTGCGCGAGTACATGGCGCAACTCGGCTTCCGCACGATGGACGAGATGATCGGACGGGTGGACAAACTGAACTTCCGCCAGGCCGTCGATCACTGGAAGGCGAAGGGGCTCGATTACTCGGCCATCCTCCACATGCCGGCGCTGCCTGAAGGCACGCCGCGACGCAAGGTGAAGGAGCAGGATCACGGCATCGCCACGATCCTCGACCGCGAGCTCATCGCCGCGTCTGCCGATGCCATCGAGCACGGCACGCCGGTGTCGCTCGAGATGGCCATCCACAACGTGAACCGCACCACCGGCACGATGCTCGGCTACGCGGTCACGAAGAAGCACGGCGGCCAGGGTCTGCCTGACGACACGATTCGCGTGAAGTTCTCCGGTCAGGCCGGCCAGAGCTTCGGGGCGTTCGTGCCAAAGGGCATCTCGCTGACGCTCGAAGGCGACGCGAACGACTACGTCGGCAAGGGTCTCTCGGGCGGTCGCCTGGTGGTCTATCCGCCGCGCAACTCACGCTTCGTCGCTGAAGACAACATCGTCATCGGTAACGTCGCGCTCTACGGGGCGACGAGCGGCGAAGCCTACTTCCGCGGCGTCGCGGGCGAACGCTTTGCGGTGCGCAACAGCGGCGCGCAGGCGGTGGTCGAAGGCGTCGGCGACCATGGCTGCGAGTACATGACTGGCGGACACGTGGTGGTGCTCGGCAAGACCGGGCGCAACTTCGCCGCCGGCATGAGCGGCGGCGTGGCGTATGTGCTCGACAGCGCCGGAACGTTCCAGGAGAACTGCAACGCGGCGATGGTCGAACTCGATCCGCTCGACGATACCGAGGATGTCGAGATCGTGAAACGCCTGATCTCGCGGCACGTGGAGTTCACGGGCAGCGAGCTGGGCCAGCGCGTGCTGGCGAACTTCGACGCGCTGCGTTCGGTGTTCGTCAAGGTGATGCCGCGCGACTACAAGCGTGTGCTCCACGCCCAGGCCCGTGCTGCAGCCGCCGGGCGTGAAGCGACATTCCTCGAGCTGACAGGGGCATCGGTCAATGGGTAAGGTCACCGGGTTCATCGAGATCCAGCGCAAGAAGGCGCCGGCCCGCGAGGTCGCGGAACGGCTGCGCGACTGGAACGAAGTCTATCTGCCGTATCCGGACTCGGCGCTCAAGGATCAGGCTGCGCGCTGCATGGACTGCGGCATTCCGTTCTGTCACCAGGGCTGTCCGCTCGGCAACCTGATTCCCGACTGGAACGATCTCGTCTATCGCGATCGCTGGAAGGCCGCGATCGACCGGCTGCACGCGACCAACAACTTCCCGGAGTTCACCGGACGACTGTGTCCGGCCCCCTGCGAAGGCGCCTGCGTCGTCGGCATCAACAGCGACCCGGTCACCATCAAGTCGGTCGAGGTCTCAATCATCGACCGTGCGTTCGAGGAAGGCTGGGTCTCGCCCATGCTGCCCGAAACACGCACGGGCCGCAGCGTCGCCGTCGTTGGCTCGGGACCGGCCGGATTGGCCGTTGCCGCGCAGCTGAATCGCGCCGGGCATTCGGTGACGGTCTTCGAACGCGACGACCGCATCGGCGGACTCCTGCGCTACGGCATCCCCGAATTCAAGATGGAAAAGCGCGTGCTGGATCGCCGCCTCGCGCTGCTGCAGGCTGAAGGCGTGATGTTCCGCACGAAGGCGAACATCGGCGTCAACGTGCCCGTCGAGGAACTGCGCGCGCAGTTCGACGCCATCGTGCTCACGGGTGGGGCGACGCGTCCACGCGATTTGCCGGTGCCCGGACGCGAGCTGAAGGGCATCCATTTCGCGATGGAGTACCTCACGCAGCAGAACCGCCGCAACGAAGGCGACCACGTGCCGGACGACGAGGCGATTTCAGCCGCCGGTAAGCACGTCGTGATCATCGGTGGCGGCGACACCGGCGCTGACTGCCTGGGCACGGCACATCGCCATGGTGCGGCGAGCGTGCATCAACTCGAGTTGCTCTCGCGTCCGCCGGAAGACCGCTCGAGCGACAACCCCTGGCCGACCTATCCGAACATCTTCCGTGTCTCGAGCGCGCACGAAGAAGGCGGCGAACGGCTCTACTCGATTTCGACGGAGCACTTCAGTGGCGACGCCTCCGGTCGCGTAACGACGCTGCACGCGCAGAAGGTGGAAGTGGTGCAGCAGGACGGCCGCACGCAGTTCGTGCCGGTGCCGAACTCGGCCATCGAGCTCAAGGCCGACCTCGTGCTGCTGGCCATGGGCTTCACGGGTCCTGAGACGGAAGGCATGCTGAAGCGGCTTGGTGTGAAGCTCACCGAGCGCGGCAACGTCTGGCGCGATGAACGCTGGATGACGAGCGTGCCCGGTGTCTTCACGGCCGGCGACATGCAGCGCGGTCAGTCACTCATCGTGTGGGCAATTGCCGAAGGGCGCTCCTGCGCGCACGCCGTCGATGAATACCTGATGGGTCGCAGCACCCTGCCGTCGCCGGTTCGCTAGCAACAACACCCGCGTCCGCATCGTCACGACAAGGGCACGACACGCGCACCCGCGCGGCCGTGCCCTTCGTGTTAGGCGCCGGTCCGGAACACGCGGTGATGAGCTGATTGGGCACGCATCAAAGATGTGCGGCGAAGGGCGCCACTGGGGCGCCCTTCGCTGTGTCCGGGCTTCGTCGGGGAGGCAGCCGATTCAGCCCGGCGGACCTGTAGAGGCACTGAGCCCGCGGCTAGTGTCGCTCGGCGGACTCGTCTGCGGAAACCGTGCGGCGTTCCAGCTCGCCCAGTCCCGCCTCGTTGAACCACTGCGCGCACCGGATGCATGCGCCAATACGTGTGCGCACCTGGCGTCCGGCCGCGGTTCGCCACGGAATGGTAATCACTTCCACGTCTCCACCGCATTGACTGCAAATGCGCTGGGCTTCCGGATGCAGGATGGCCGCGGGTGGAGCGGCATTCGACCCTCGCGTAGGCATCTCTTTGGTCATCACGCGCATGCCGTGTGTCGGAGCAAGGCACGGACCAGCATGTCCGCCCGCGCGTTGCACGATCAGAAGCGATAACCCTAACAAATTCGCGATCCGTTCGGCGCAGTACAGGTTTTCGCGGCTGACGTCTTCGTTGGATTGCGCCCGACCTGCCTACAAAAATGGCGCTCGCCTCCTGCAGGCAGCCTGTGTATCGTGAAGCGCGTCGCGAGGACCCATGACAAAGATCCGTGTACTCCTGTTGTTTGCCGCCATCGGGGCGGGTGCCGCCTTCCTATCGGCCCAGTCGTCCCCCCTCACGATCGTGCTGACGGGTCAGTCGATGCTGCGCTCCGATCTGCGTTCCACGGCGCCGCGTACGATGCCCGTCATCAAGGGTCTGCTCGGTGGTGACGTCGTCTTCACCAACCTCGAGGCAGCCGTCGCGATGCCTGGCGAAACCATCCGCGAAGGGCGCGGGTTCCTGACCCCGCCCGAGGCGTTCGACGCGATCACCGGCATGGGCTTCAACCTGGTTGCGCTCTCGGGCAATCACGCGTTCGACCTGAAGGACACCGGCATTCGCAACACGCTGCGTGAAGCCGACCTGCGGCACATCGTGCACGCCGGGACCGGCGCCACGCTGGCCGAGGCCTCAGCGCCCGCCTACCTGAAGACGCCAAAGGGCACCATCGCGCTGGTCGCGAGTGCGTCAGGCCTGATCGCGGCAGGCGGACGCGCCACGTCCGACCACGCCGGCGTGAATGAACTGCGCATCAAGGCGGGTGAGCGCGACAACGAGGCGAGCGAAGACCTGCCAGGCGCCGGTCCGAATACGCCGGTGGCCGAAGATACGCAGCGCATCCTGCAGAGCATTCGCGAGGCACGCCAGCACGCCGACATCGTGATCGTCTACCAGCACAATCACGTGTTCAGCAACCGCTCGTTCTCAACGATCTTCACCGAGGGGATGCCCGAGCGCCTCGCGCCGAACCCGTGGCTGGTGAAGTGGACGCACGACGAAATCGATGCCGGTGCCGACATCGTCGTCATGCACGGCGCACCCGTCCTGCACGGCATCGAGATGTACAAGGGGAAGCCGATCTTCTACGACCTCGGTAACTTCATCTACAACGTCCCGCCGTGGCTCACCTACATCCACGAACCGATGGCGTTCGAAAGCGCGGTGGCGACACTGCAGTTCTCGGGTCGGTCGCTCTCGTCCATCTCGCTGCGTCCGGTTGCGCTCAACGTCATTGGCGAGGGGCAGCCGGAAGTGCACGACGAGTACGCGAACAATCAGTTCATTCAGACGCGCGGCTTGCCTGCCGCGGCAACCGGCGCGCGAGCGGGCTACATCCTCGAGCGTGTGGCCGACGCGTCGAAAGCCTTCGGGACGCGCGTCGAGATCAAGGGTGAGGTGGGGACGATAGCGCTGGGCAGGTAGAGGGTGGCCTTCGTTGGTGCTTGGTTCTTAGTTCTTGGTTCTTGGTCCGTTCTTGGTTCTTGGTACTTGGTGCGCTACTAGTCCGAATGCACCTGAAAACCAGGCTCGAGAACGAGGAACAAAGCGCGCACCGGTGACCAATTACGGGCCAGGACCCGGAACCAAAAACCAAGAACCAAGAACCTCGAGACCGCCGCCCTACGGCAACAGGCAGGCAAAACTCTCGGCGGCATCGATAGAGCCCGTGCCGCGGTAGCGCGCAACCTGCGGGTAGGGACAGAGCGGACGCGTCCGGTCGACGACACCCCTGGTGCTGTGTGACGCGACGACCTCGGCTGGCGCGGCGCCCTTCTCGACCCAGGCTTCGAGTGCCGGCATCATGTCGAACGTGTTGGGTCCATCACCGCCGCCACAGTGGCCCATGCCAGGCACCATGAACAGCCGCATCCCGTTCGCGGTCCTCGCGTCGCCGACCGCCTGCGACACGCTCTTGTAGAAGTTCACGCTCGCAAGCGGTGCGATGTCCTGGTCTGCCCACCCGTGATAGGTCAGCAGCTCGCCGCCGCGCGCGAGAAACGGGCCGATGCTTTTCGGATCGATGGCGGTCAGCAACCCCTTCAACGCCTCGTCAGCCCTGGCAAGATCGCGGTCCACATCGAACGTCCGCCAGTCCCACCGTGCGTCGTTGAAGACGGTGAAGCGGAACTGATCGAGTGCGGTCTCATACGGTTCCGGACCACCAATCAGGCGTCCCCACATCAGCTCGCTGCCTGGCATGTACCCCGGGAAGATTTCGGCGCCCGTGCGCGGACTGCGCGCTGGTCCCAGCACGGTCGCGACTGACTTCACCTGCTTCGGCGTGAGGCATGACGCCGAGTCAGTGTCCTTGCACGCCAGCGTTCCCGGATCAAAGTGACAACGCGTCGGATCTTCGAGCAGACCGTCCTTCACACCATCGAGCGCGTCGCATGCGGCGAGCACAGCCTGGTGAATCGCGGGGTACTTCTCCTGCGGAATGCGCGACTCGGGGTCGCGCATCGTCTGGAGGCCCATCCAGATGCGCCAGGTATCGAGATGGGTTTTCGGATTGGCCGCGGCGCCAGCAATGATGCCGTCGAAGTCCGCAGGATAACGGGAGGCTTCGGTCAGCGCCTGCCGTCCGCCAGTCGAGCATCCGTTGAAGTACGAATGCTCGGGAGCGCGACCGTAGAACGCCTGAACGGCGACCTTGCCGGTCACCGTCATGTCGTGCTCGGAGCGATACGCGTAGTCGACGAGCTTCTCGGGATGACCGAGCGCGAAGCCGCCGCCCGGCGTGCGATGTCCCGTGTCGGTAGACGCCGTGGCATAGCCGCGTGCAAGCGCCTGCGCCATCGCACCGTAGCTGATGGTGCCGGCCCAGCCGCCGTTGCCGACAGCTTCGAACTTACCGTTCCTTCTGTTGCGGCATCCAGACTTCGACGGCGATGTCGGAGTCCGCAGTGGGCGTCAGCGTCGCCGTCACGCGACAGAAGGACGACAACGCGGCAAATCGCGCCGCGTCCTGCGCGTTCGGGCTGCCCGGAGCATGGAAGGCGCCCGCGGACACAGACTCAGCGAGGGTCACGCGACCGTGCTCGAGAGCGAGGGTCTTCAGGCTCTCACACGCAGCGCCAGCCGCGCTCATCCGACTCGCCGGCACTACCGCCAGGGCGAGAGCCCACACCGCCGCACGTACGATTCGCATGTCGCACCCCTTCTGACACAAAGCCTGTCGGACACCGCTCATCTGCGACCCTGGACTGGCGATCGCAGACGGGCGTTCCTGGACGTGTGGCCTTCAACCTGCGTTCTGCGATTTGCGATCGCAGATCTTCGATTGTCGATTCCAGACTGCCGACTAGCGGCGATCGGGCAATTCGAACACGTAGACCGCGTGACCCGTGTTCGGATGATGCACTTCGGGAATGATCGCGCGCGGCACCTGGCGTGGGCTGCCGCCGCCAAGGCCCGTTGTGACGGCGATGTACTGCTTGCCGCCCACCGTGAAGGCAACCGGGAAACCCTGCACGGACGTGCCGAGCCGTGTCTCCCAGAGAATCTTGCCGGTCTTCACATCGAACGCGCGGAACTTGCGATCGAGGTCGCCGACGAACGCGATGTTGCCGGCCGTCGACAGCACCGACGTCAGGAACGGCACACGCTGCTGGTAGCTCCAGAGCTCCTTCATCGTCGCCGCGTCGAATGCCGCAAGCTTGCCGACGTTGCCGTCGGTCCCCGGCATCTCGTAGAAGCGACGGTCGGCGTTCACGCCGCCTGCGCCGTCACGCAGCTCCGTCGGACGCCCGGAGATCTCCATGCACGACTGCTGCTCGGGGATGATGAGCGCGTTGGTCGGCTGGTGGTAGCTCATGGCCTGCCAGTTGTGTCCGCCTTCCGTGCTCGGGCACGACTGAATCCACTGCTGCACCTTCTGCTCGATGATGTCGTTGCGGTAGGTGACGAGGCCTGTCTGCGGATCGATGCGGTCGTAGACGTTCTGGAACACCGTCTCCTTCGCGCCGACGAACTTGCCGTTGCGACGATCGAGCTTCCAGAGGATGCCCGACTTGCCGATGGTGAACACGAACTTGTCGGGACCGTTGTCCACGAGCACGCGTTCGAAGACTTCATCGAGGTCGAACGACTCGCCTGGAACGTGCTGGAAGTGCCACGCCAGCTTGCCGTCGTCGACGTTGAGCGCGACGGTGGACGCCGAGTAGAGGCCCTTGTCGAACACCGACGTGCCGCGGCTCGCCGGCATCCACGGCTTGGCCTGCGCAATGCCCCAGTAGGTGAGGTTCAGATCCGGATCGTAGCTGCCCGCGATCCACGTCTCGCCACCCTGGCGGAAGTTGTCGCCCAGCTTGCCCCACGTGTCGCCGCCGGGTTCTCCGGTGTGCGCCATCGTGTTGAACTTCCAGAGCTGCGCGCCGGTGTTCACGTCGTACGCGCTGATGAAGCAGCGATCCGTGCCGTAACGCGTGCAGCCCTGCAGCCCCTGAATGACCTTGCCCTTGGCGACAATCGGACCGCTCGTATTCGAGTACCCCTTCGTGCGGTCGGCAATGGTGATGTCCCACGCCTTCTTGCCGTTGATGGCGCTCAGGGCGACGAGGCGCGCGTCGGTCGTAGCCGCGATGATCTTGTCGCCGTAGATCGCGATGTTGCGCATCGAGCCGAAGCCGATATGCTCGAGCGGACCGACCTCGTTCTCCCAGATCAGATCGCCCGTCTTCGCATCGAGCGCCTGGATCACGTTGCCCGTGTTCCAGAGATACATGATGCCGTTGTGCACCAGCGGCATCGTCTGGTTGGCGCCGCCTTCGTTCATGTTCCAGACCCACGCGAGGCGAAGGTCCTTCACATTCGCGGCAGTGATCTCGCTCAGGGGGCTGTAGCTGGTGCCCTGGTAAACGCGGCGCGCCATGAGCCAATCACCCGCAGGCGGGTTCTTGAGCATCTCGTCGGTCACCGGCACGTAGTTCTTCACTTCACCCGCGACGGTCACACCGCGCGGCTGCGCGACACGCGCGGCGCCACGACCGCCGCCGGGCGCTCCGCCGTCGGCGCCAGCACCACGACCCGCCCCAGCACCGGCGCCAGCACCAGCTTGCGCGGCGATCTGTGCAGCGGTCAGACGCTGCCCGGTCGCAATCGAGCCAATCGGTGTGGCGGTCGTCGGTGCGAACGCCGTCTGGCCAGGCGTCGCGCTGTTCTGCTGCAGGACGTAGGCGACGATGCTGGCGTATTCGCCGGCCGAGAGCGACGGCCCACCGGGCGGCATCGTGGACGACATGTAGTCGTAGAGATCTTTCGTGGTGCGTGTGCGCCACGTGTTCATGAAATCGCCGCCAGCCAGCTGCGGCGCTTCATTGCGTCCACCAAGGTCGGCCACATGGCAGCTGGCACAGTTCGCCTGGTAGGCCGCGCGACCGGCGGTCGCCTGGGCAGCGGTGAAGACCGGCGCGCCGCCAGGCTGCTGGCCGGCGACGAGTGCAATCGCCGAACCTGCGAGGGCTGCAGCCAGCACTCCGACATAACGTGTTGTCTGACCCTTCATCGCGCCTTCTCCTGCGGCATGAGCCATCCCCAGAGGTTCCCGTCCGGAGCCTTCTCGCTGTACAGCTGCACGTAGTAACGGCTCGCCGACACCTCCTGCACCTGCGCGGGCGTCAGGTCGAACTGTCCCGTGATCGTGCCGGTCGTACCGCCGCTCACCTTGAGGTCAAGCAGCGCGTCGCCACGAATGCCGGGTTTCGGACTCTTGAAAATCTTGGCCTGGGTGGCTGCGGTCGCGAGGGACTCGTAGGTCCCCGAGACGGCCAGCTTGTTTCCGGTTAGCGTGGCAGTCACCGATCCGGTGCCGACGATGTTGACGTTGTAGGCGGCGACGGGAACCGGCGACAACCGTGTCTTGAACGTGCGTGCGGCCTGCGCCTGAAGCATCGGCGCCGTCGCAACCAGACCTGCCAGCAGCAGGCCCGCAATCTGTCGGTGCATGTGGGCTTCCCTCTGGTCCGGCGAGTCCGGACGCCTGAGTCTGTCGAAAAAAGTGCGGGTGGAGATTCTACCTTTCTCTCTGGGGCCCCTGCTACGATTGGCAGGTGAAGAAACCATATGTCCGGTCGTTGATGGGAGTCCTGGCCCTGACCGGCGTGCTCGCCGCTGTCAGCTGTTCGAAGTCCGCGCCGGCTCCTGCAGCCGACTGCTGCGGAGACGCCAAGGCAGCAACCGCGGCCGCCGACGCCGCCGCTGAAACGGCGACGCTCGCGCTCCTCAAAGAGCCGATGGATGTGCCCGGCTTCACGGTGACCGACCTCGAAGGCAAGACAGTGTCGTTCGCGGACCTGCGCGGCAAGGTCGTGCTGGTGAACTTCTGGGCGACGTGGTGTCCGCCGTGCCGTGCGGAAATTCCGGATCTCGTCGCGCTCCAGGAACGGTATCGCGACAAGCTCGTGGTGCTCGGCATCTCCGAGGACGAAGACGCCACACCCGCACAGGTGAAAGCCTTCGGCGTCGAGCAGAAGATGAACTACCCGATCATCATGAAGACGCCGGAACTCGCGAAGATCTTCAAGGGTGTGTCCGCGCTGCCGACGACGTTCGTGATCGATCCGGAAGGCAAGATTCGTCAGCGTCACGTCGGCATGCTGCGCGCGCAGACAACCGAACTCGAGACGCAGTATCTGTCGGGCTCACTCAAGAACGTGAAGGTCGATCTGGTCGAGGACGAAACGACAGCACTCCTCGCCAACGCCGCTCAGGCCAAGGAGATCCCCGGCGTCGACCTCACGAAGATGACGCCGGCGCAGCGCACGGAAGCCATCAAGGCGATGAACTCGGAGAACTGCACGTGCGGCTGTGACCTGACGCTCGCCGCGTGCCGCATCAACGACCCGAGCTGCAGCATCAGCCTTCCGCTCGCGCAGAAGCTCGCCGAACGCATCGCGAAGGGCGAGAAGGTAACGCCGGCTGTCGCGCATTAGAGGGCTGGCAGGACTGGCAAGGCAGGCGGGCCGGGGACGTCGAGATTTCAGATTGAAGATTTCAGATTGAAGATTGCACCAGGCCCGAGAGTGTCACCGGCACATTGGGCACGCGCGAGTCATGTGCGCCTGAACGTCTGAGCGTTTCTGTCAGGATGTGTGGTCCGGAGTGCAACGTGCCGGGCAATCTCGTCTCGCTGGCCTCGGTGGGGCGCCCCCTCTGGCCCGCCCCTTCCCCACCTGACCAACCCGACTGACCCGACTGACCCGACTGACCCGACCGACCTGACCTACCCGGCCTACTTCAACTCGATCGTCACCGCGCGCGGCGTGCCGCTGACAGCCTCTTCGGTCTCCACAGTTCCGCGCGGAATCCAGCGCGTGTCCTTCCGCTTGAACGTCCGCGTCTCCTGCTTGCCGTCCGCTGTCGTGTAGCGGATCGTCCCCGGGTCGAAGAACACTTCCACCGAATCGCGTTCGTGAATGTGCTGTGCCACCGGCGTGCCGGTGTGCCACGTGTAGTCCCACTCGAGCACGCGGGCGTTGTCGATCGCAGCCTTCGCCGCGCCCTCGCGTGGAAACGCAGGCTTCACGCCTGACTTCGTGACCGGAGGGAACGACACCTCTTTCAGGTCGAACATCACCGCCTGACGCTCGGGTGCGCCCGGGAAACCGATCGCCTCTTCCTTGTGGGTGACGTTCTTCGGTTGAAAGAAGGGACGGGGAACGTCGAACGGCACGACCGGGTTGACCTTGCCTTCGGGGTCGGTCACGCGGATGGGACCGTAGACCGTGTAGACCGCAGCCATGTCGAACTGGTGGCGGTGAATGGGCTGCTCGATGTCACGCAGCCACGTCACGTCCCACGCCGCGACACGTTCGTTCTCGAACAGCTTGGTGACGCCCTTGCGCGGGAACGCATGCGGGTAGTTCTGTGCGGCCACCGTGATCGTGGCCAGCAGGAGGCAGACTCCAGAGACAACTGCTCGTTTCATGGTTCCTCGAGCCGCTGGCGCCGGGTCATGAACCGCCGCGCCGCGGCCAGCTACTTCGACGCCGTCACGGTCACGACCGCGTCGACGGTACTGAGCAACACGCCGTCGTCTGCATAGCCGCGAATGGTGTAGACGCCCGGTGTCGCGAAGGTGACCTGCGTCGACGCCACACCGTCTTTCACCGCCGCATGCTGCGGCGCAAAGGTCACGCTGCCAGGCGCCGACTGCCGATGCACGACCCAGGTCACACCGAGCGGCACGTTCGGCTCAAGGCGAACCACGGCTTGCGACAGGGGATTCTGGCGCGGCGGAGTCACACGCGTGGCGGCAGCGGACGCCAGGCTGCCGCTTCCGCTGCGCGATGGCCGCGGTGTCGGATGACCATCGTCTGTCACTGAGGCAGACAGCGTGAGCGGCGCGCCGGCCACCACCGTGAGCTGCGCAGGTCCTTTCAGCGCAACGACCGGCGCAGCGTCCTCTTCATGCAGTTCGCCGGGACCGCCGCGGTTCTGCTGGTAAACGAAGGTGTCAATCTCCCAGAACGGCGTGAGCGTGCCGTACGCCTTCTCCGTCTTGCCGTGCGAGGTCAGCGTCCAGATCAGATCCTTCTGGCCCCAGTCCTTTGGCACACGCACGCGAAACATGAACTGCTGGCGACGCGGATAGAAGTGCGCCGGTTGCCCCTGGTCAGCATCGAGGGGCTCGAAGCGGTTGTCGGCTCCGACCGGCACATCGACTTGTTCCTCGTAGTTCCGGTTCATGTACCCGAAGACCATCGTGAAGCTGCCGTCGGCGTTGCGCTCCCACCCTTCGTAGACCGGCACCACGTTCTGTCCGGACATGTAGCGCATCTGCTGCGCCTCGGCCCTGGGTGACAGGGCCAGCGACAGTACGAGCGCGAACACGATGCCCATCACTGCCAATCGGCACGCCTCGCTGATGGTCAGCGAATCAGACGACGAGTCTGCGGACCTGAGTGGCTCGTGCAAGGCGGAAGAGCTGGGGGCCAGTGGATTCAGCATCACTGCTGCTGCGCCGTGCCACGTTTGGCGGTGCGCTCACCGACCTCGACCTGGAACTCTTCGTCGGTCATGTAATAGAACGTGAGCCAGTGACGCGCCATGTCGTCGGTGGTGCGATTGCCGAAGCCGACCCAGTTGCGCGGATCGGGGTTGTTGCGATTACCGGTGGAGTTATCGTGCCAGCTGGTGACGTGCATGATGGTGCCGGCCGGCAGCAACGGCGCCACATCGTCGGCGTAGTTGTAGACGATCTGCCACTGGAAGTCGTAGTTCACGCAGTTGAACTGCTCGACGACCATGTTCGGATAGATCGCTTCGAGGCACTGGCGCTTGCCGCGGTTGTGCATGTGCGGCATGAACGCGGTGAGCCGCGCATTGCGTTCCAGCTTGAAGTAGGCGTCGCTGCGTACGTTGTCGGCGCCGGCGGGAATATCGAGATCGTCCTGATTCGGCGCCAGCAGCGTCTGCATCTGGTGCTTCGGCACGTACCCTTTCGGATAGAACACGATGCCGATGCTGGTGCGGTCCTTGATGGTCTCGCCAACCGAGTGGTAGTGCATGTTGAAGCGCACCTTCGAGCCGGCCTTCATCAAGCGACCGGCACCCTCGGGATAGACGTCGCCGTTCTTTCCGACCGCGTATTCGTTCAGCACGCCGCCCATCGGATTGCTGTTGTCGGGATCGACGAGGTACATCACCGCGTGATGCACGACGCGCGACGCGCCAGGCCCGGGCTTGGCTTCGACCGCCTTGATGTAGCGGTCTTCCGCGAGTCCGCTGTCGGCGACGAAATCAGCCCACCAGTCAGACGCCTCCGCTTCGACGACGCTCTCCTTGGGCAGCGCCACAATGAGATCGGGCTTTCCGATGTGCCACTTGTCGGTGTCTTCGAAGACTCGCGGCTTCGGCATGTCGGCGGGATTGCCGCGCGGCGCACCACCGTCCACCCACGCGACGACCGTCGCAGCCTCGGCATCGCTGAGTGACGGATCGTCCTTGAACTTGCGAATGCCAATCGTGCGGTCCACATGCCACGGCGGCATCTGACGTGCGGACACGCGATTCTTCATGGAGCGCGCCCACGGACGCGCATCTTCATAGGTCAACAGCGACATCGGCGCGATGGAGCCAGGTCGATGGCAGTTCTGACAGGAGCGCTGAAGGATGGGGGCAACGTCCTTCGTGAAGGTCGGCACCGCGCCGCGGGCGCTGGCTGGCGCCTGCGCGAGGGCGTCGGGCGCTGCTGCAAACACGAGCGCGGCGAACGCCAGTGATGCCACGACGAGACGGTTCGTCACTCGAATCATTGCGACTCCTCCAGAACGCACGACAGGCAGGCACACGATACACCGGGAGACCGGGTGAATGGCAGTGCGTTCTTCACCTGGCACGCCGAGCCAGAGCGGTGCTCAACGAGAGCGGCGCAACGAAGGTGTGAAGGGTCGTGCGAGGGGATGGTTCGCGGCGTCAGGCCGCGAGCGGAACGGGAGTCGGCCACACCAGGTGTGCGGCCGACGCTCGGGAGACAGGTATCAGTGCGAGTCGGCGCTGTTGGCCACGCCACCAAGTGATGCCGCGAACTCGCGCGCGCTCAGGCTCTGTGCCTTCACTTTGCGAATCGCGATATCGGCTTCCTTGATGAGGTTTTCGAACAGGTCGGGCAGCTTGTCGACGGCTTCGATGCGAAGCGTACGCGGCGCTTCGTTGAAGAGCCACTCTTCGACCGTGGCGTCTTCGCGCTGGGTGTTGTTTCCAGCGACCGTACGCAGAGCAATGCCCCAGCGGTTCCCAACCTTGGCGTACCCGAGGTATCGGGTTGAGTAGTTGCCGACCGCATCTTCCCACCGGTCGAGGCGCGACCACGTGGAGATTCCGAGATTCAGCTTCTTCAGTGCCGCGTCGAGAATCGCGATGGACTTCCCGAGTTCGTCGGAGACGAGATTGAGGTGAGATGCCGCGAGCGAGAGCTGTTGGTACGAGGAAGAGACGCGCTCGGAGAACGAGTCGGCGCTCTTCGATGCTGCTGACATGCGAACCTCCATGGCCGTACGGGCCTGGAACAACGCCCCGGTCAAGGGGCTGAACGTCGCCCTCAAGCGACGGGACCTAACCGACTTCCGCCGGGCCGAACGATCACCATCCAGCTGGTCCGTAGGCAAGCCTATCACAGACCTGCACCGCTGCACGTAGTAGTGTGCAGGAATGGATCCACTAGCCGGCACACCGTGGAGTGCACCGTCCACGGTGGCTGGTTTCGCCGGCGGGGCTCCCAACACTGTCCTTATGAACTACGCCGCTCGCCTGCGCGGCCAGCGGTCGGAGTCCAGGGCGCTGGACATTGGTTGCGGCGCCGGACGCAACGCCGTCCCTCTCGCGCAGCAAGGCTGGAATGTCGTCGGTCTGGACCTGTCAGTCCCAATGCTGCAGGCTGCGCAATCCAGGCGGTCCGAGGCCTCTGTCCGACGCTGTCATGTCGTGCTCGCTCGGATGGACACGCTGCCTGTCGCCTCAGCCAGCATGGACCTGGTGATTGCGCACGGTATCTGGAATCTCTCCACCTCCGACGCCGAATTCCGCCGCGCGGTGCGCGAAGCCGCGCGCGTCGCGCGACCAGGTGCAGGGCTGTTCGTCTTCACATTTTCGCGACGCACGTTGCCTGATTCGGCAATGCCAGAGCCCGGGGAAACCTTCATCTACAGCCAGTTCTCTGGCCGACCGCAGTGCTTTTTGACCGAGGCGCAATTGCTCGCCGAGATGAAGGATGCCGGGTTCGAGCGCGATGTGGACGTGCCTCTGGTCGAACACAACCTCGCTCCACGCGGAGCGCTGCCAACGACGGGTGCGCCGGTCATCTACGAGGCGGCGTTCAGTCTTGCGGGATAGAGGGCGTCGGGTAGGTCGGGGTCGGTGGGGGCAGGCACGCTGATAGTACCGGCGCGCCGAGTGCGGCGGCCGGTATGGAGCGCGCGTCGTCGGCAATCGCTAGCGAACTCGCATCACTCGACGCATCAGACGGAGTGGCCGGCGCGTGACGGACGCCGGCATTCCGAACCGTGTGCGATGTGGCGCCCGCTGCGACAAGCGGGTCTGCCAGATCAGAAGGTCGCTTTGCGGCGACCGAGGCGAACCCGTCTACGCATGATGTAGAGGGTCGAGAGCACGAACAGCATGAAGATCGGCGCAACTTGCAGCATGTCGGGTTTATCGGACACCTCGCGTCCACCCGCTATCGCGTCACTGCGCCGTGCCGCACGCGTTCGCACACGCGCGGCGGCGCGACGCCGCAGCTGCCTATTCGTCCGTCACGCAGCCTTCGCTGGCACTGCGAACCAGGCGGATGTACTTCGCCAGCGTTCCGCGCTCGGCCTTGAAGGGCGGCTGTATCCACGCCGCGCGGCGGACCTGCAGCTCCGCGTCGCTGACGTCGACCGAGATGAGGTTCTTGTCGGCGTCGATCGTGATGCGGTCGCCGTCTCGCACGAGCGCGATCGGTCCGCCGTCCTGCGCTTCCGGCGTCACGTGACCGACGATGAAGCCGTGGGAACCGCCTGAAAATCGACCGTCGGTGAGCAGCGCCACATCCTTGCCCAACCCCGCGCCCATGATCGCCGACGTCGGCGTGAGCATCTCCGGCATGCCCGGACCGCCCTTGGGTCCCTCGTAGCGAATCACGATCACATCGCCCTTCGAGATCTGCCCCTGTTCGAGACCGTGCAGCATGTCCTCTTCGGAGTCGTACACGCGCGCCGGCCCCTCGAACCGCATGCCTTCCTTGCCCGTGATCTTTGCCACGGAGCCATCTGGTGAGAGGTTGCCCTTCAGAATCTGGATGTGTCCGCTCTTCTTGATCGGATTGGACAACGGCCTGACGATGGGCTGGCCTGGGGAGAGGCCTGGCAGATCGCGCAGGTTCTCTGCCTGCGTCTTGCCGGTGACGGTCATGCAGCTGCCGTCGAACAGTCCTTCCTCGAGCAGCATCTTCATCACGGCTGGCGTGCCGCCAACCGCCTGCAGGTCTTCCATCACGTACTGGCCGCTCGGCTTGAAGTCCGCGAGCATCGGCACGCGGTCGCTCACGCGCTGCATGTCGTCGAGCGTGAGATTCACCCCCACCGATCGCGCTATCGCAATCAGGTGCAGCACGGCGTTCGTGGAGCCGCCGAGCACGGTGATGAGCACCATCGCATTCTCGAACGCGGCGCGCGTCATGATGTCGCGCGGCTTGAGGTCCATTTCGAGCATGCGCTTGATGGCGAGCCCAGCGTCGTGGCACTCCTGCTTCTTGCGCGCGTCCTCGGCGGGCGTGGACGAACTGAACGGCAGACTCATGCCGAGCGCTTCAGCCGCCGACGCCATCGTGTTGGCGGTATACATGCCGCCGCAGGCGCCTGCGCCTGGACACGACTGCCGCACGATCTGCGAGCGCTGCGTTTCGGTGATCGAACCGGCAATGAACGCACCGTAACTCTGGAACGCGGAGATCACGTCCAGCTTCTCGCCGTGCTCGCCGTGACCGGCGCGAATCGTGCCGCCGTAGATCATCAGCGACGGCCGATTCAGGCGTCCCATCGCCATGAGGCAGCCGGGCATGTTCTTGTCGCAGCCGGGAATGGAGATGTTCGCGTCGTACCACTGCGCGGACATGACGGTTTCGATGGAGTCGGCGATGAGGTCGCGCGACTGCAGCGAGAAGCTCATGCCGTCAGTACCCATCGAGATGCCGTCGCTCACACCGATCGTGTTGAAGCGCATGCCGACAAGGCCCGCAGCGGCCACGCCGTCTTTCGTGGCCGCCGCCAGATCGAGCAGGTGCATGTTGCACGGGTTGCCTTCGTACCACACGCTCGAGATGCCGACCTGCGGCTTACTCATGTCCGTCTCGTTCATGCCCGTGGCGTAGAGCATGGCCTGCGAGGCGCCCTGAGATTTCTGCTGTGTGATACGTGCGCTGAACTTGTTCGATTGAGCCATGTGTCTGCCAGAGATGATGACGGGAACGGGCACGGGGTCCGTGCGGCGACTGAACGCTCCAGTGTAGCGGCTCGGGGAGCCGTAGCGTCAAGCGTCTGACCGATCATCGCGCCGCGCCTACGCGCCGCCCGACACGCAGGGACCGTATTCACCGCGGCAGGTCCACCGCGCCGTGCATCGACGCGTACAATGACGCCGTGAACGTCAACCTTGCGATCGGCCTCGTTCTCGCCTTCGGTGTCGGTGCTGTCTGCCGTCGGCTCGATATTCCCGTGCCAGCCCCGCCATCTGTCTACGGCGTGCTGCTCATCCTCGCGATCACACTTGGCTACCTCACCGTCGACCGCTTCTTCGTGAAGTAAGCGCTCACACGGTACGCGTCCTTCGTCGGAACGGCTTGCCGCCGTCAGGCTGCTGGCCTAAGCTGACGCCCTTCACTGCCCGTTTTTCTGGAGGATGTCGATGAAGAGACGCCTTGTCACCTCAGCTGCAATTGCCGCCGTGCTCGCGGCACTCGTCGCCGTGCCCATGCAGGCCCAGGGCGGAGGTGCGGCTGCTGCGCCCATTCCTGCGCTGCCGTTTCACCTGGTCGATAACTTCTTCCACTACCCGGGACACTCGATCATCGGTCGTGTCACCGGCGTGGACGTCGCTCCCAACGGCAACATCGTCACGCTCAATCGCGGGCACCATCCCGTGCTCGAGTTCAAGCCGGATGGCTCGTTTGTGAGCACGTGGGGGGAAGGCTCGAAGATGTTCGACGGGGCGCATCAGGTGCGCTTCGATCGCCAGGGCAACCTGTGGTACGTCGATGCGGCCGACAACATCATCTACCGCTTCGATGCGGAAGGACGGACCACCGGCACGCTCGGCACCAATCCCGAACCGTGGACGTATGCCACGCACGTCATCGAGCGCGCCGTGCCCGGCAAAGCCGCCCTCTACCAGGAGACCGATATCGGCTGGGCGCGTGACGGCAGCATGTTCGTGTCGGACGGCTACGGCAACTCGCGCGTCGCGAAGTACGACAAGGATGGAAACTTCGTCAAGGCCTGGGGCGAACGCGGCACACGCCCGGGCGACTTCAACACTCCGCACAGTCTCGTGGTGGACAACAACGACGTCATCTATGTCGCAGACCGCGGCAACAGCCGCATCCAGACGTTCGACACCGAAGGCAATCTGAAGAACGTCTGGAACCTCCCGACAGCGCCGTGGGCGCTCTGCCTCACGCGCGGTGCGAACCCGGTGCTGTTTGTCGGCAGCGTCGGGCGCGTCTACAAGATCGACTTGAGCGGCAAGATCCTCGGGGCGTTCGGACGTCCAGGCCGCATGCCTGGCACGATTGACTCGATTCACGCGCTCGCCTGTCCGGACGAGAAGACGCTGTATCTCGCCAATCTCTATGCGTCGCGTTTCGACAAGTGGGTCTCGGAGTAGGCTGGGACATTGGCTTCAGTTCAGCCTTCATAAGGAGAACGTCGTGCGTACAGCGTTGTTCACAATCGCCCTTGCCGCCAGCGTCGGGGCGTTCCTGCCAGGCACCGCAGATGCCCAGGATGCCGTCGCGCGCGGCAAGTACCTCGTCGAAGAAGTCGCTCGCTGTCAGGAGTGCCACACGCCCCGAACCGATACGGGCGAGTTGGACAAGACCAAGTGGATGAAGGGCGCGACGATCATCGGCGTGCCGCCGACACCGGTCGCCGACTGGCACCAGCGTTCACCGGACATCTCCTCGACGAGCGCGCTCTGGACACGATGGGGACAGGACGGTTTGACGACGTTTCTGCAGACGGCGAAGAATCCGCGCGGCGGCAAAGCCGGCCCGCCCATGCCGACCTACACCATGAAGCAGGAAGACGCGCAGGCGATCGTCGCCTATCTGAAGACCCTGCCATAATCAGCTGGCGAATGACCGGGTCGCACGACACACGTGCGGCCCGGGTTCATCGACTGATTCCCGCGTCTCCTTCGACCGACATGCCTTCACGCGCGCCCGCATCGACACCGCACGACAAGACAACCATCGTCAGCATGGCCGTCGTGGCCCATGGGCTCGCCACACTCCTGCATGAGGGTGTCGGTCACGGCGTCGTCGCCTGGTTGCGTGGCGACACGGTGACCGAACTGACGAGCAACCATCTCTCATCGCTCCGTCCCGATGGATGGGTGCAGGCGGGTGGCACGCTCGTCAACGCGCTGGTCGGTATCGTGTCGATGCTTGCCGCCAGCCGATCGACGCGCGCGAACAGCCGCTACTTCCTCTGGCTGTTCGGTGCACTGAACCTGTTACCGGCTGCTGGCTACTTCCTGCTGTCCGGCATCGCGGGCTTCGGCGACTGGCACGAGGTCACCAAGGACCTGCCACGGCAGTCACTGGTGCGCATCGTGATGGCGGTGTGTGGTGCAGTCGCCTACTACCTGGTGGTCCGCTGGCTTGCAAACGGCGCTCGACCGTTCGTTGCGACTCCGAGCGAATACAACGCCGTCGGTCGTCTTCCGTACTACACGGCGGGCGCGTTCAGCATCCTCGCCGGAGCCTTCGACCCTCTCGGTCTCGAACTGCTGTTCATGTCAACGATTCCTGCGGCCTTCGGCGGCCTCTCGGGTCTGATGTGGGCCGATTCGCTGATGCCGTCAACAGCCAATGCGTCGTTGCGCATCACACCAGCGCGCGCGTGGTGGTTCATCGCCGCGCTCTTCGGCGTGACGTATGTCGTCATCCTCGGCCGAGGCGTGAGCTTCGCGCAGTAGTTAGCGGCGTCGGATCATGCGTGTCACGATGTCGCTGGTCAGACGGGTGCAGAACCTGAAGACCGCTGTGTTGCCGTCATGAAACTGGTCGCTGCGCTCGCCGTCGTCATTCCTCTGGGGCTTGGCGCGACCCTGCCGATTCCCTCCGATAATCCCCTCACGCCAGAGAACATCGCGCTCGGACAGCGTCTGTTCGAAGATCGCCGCCTGTCGCGAGACGGGACCATCGCGTGTTCGTCGTGCCACGATCCGGAGCGCGCCTTCACGAAACCTGACGCCGTGTCGCCGGGCGTCTTCGGTCGACGAGGACGCCGCAACGCGCCGACGGTTCTCAACCGCGCCTGGGGCCGCGTGTTCTTCTGGGATGGACGTTCGCCGACACTGGAAGATCAGGTGCTGAAACCGATTCAGGATCCGAACGAAATGGATCTCTCCCTCGAGGAGGCGAGCCGACGCGTTGGCATTGCGCCCGCCGACATGGCACGTGCACTCGCCTCCTACATCCGCTCGCTGATGGCCGGCAACTCGCCGTACGACCGCTTCTCGAATGGTGAACGCACCGCGCTCTCGGCCGACGAACGCAATGGACTGCGTGTCTTTCAAGGACGAGGCAACTGCATCATCTGCCATGAGGGTCCGAACCTGAGCGACGAGAAGCTGCACAACACGGGTGTGGCCTGGTTGCCGGCAGACGAGCGCGCCGGCACGCCCGGACGTTTTCTCGACGAAGGCGGCGTGGCGGTCAGCGGCGCGGCCCACGACCGCGGTGCGTTCAAGACGCCGACCCTGCGCGATGTCGGCAAGACCTCTCCGTACATGCACGACGGCTCGATGGCGACGCTCGAAGAGGTCGTCGACTTCTACGACCGCGGCGGACGCCGGAATCCTGCGCTCGATCCCGACATGGAACAGCTCGACCTGTCCGTCGAAGACAAGCGCGCCCTCGTCGCGTTCCTCAAGACCGCGCTGCTCAGTGCACCACCGCCCGCCCGCTGAGCGCGTTCGCAACACACCGGCACACAGATCCCGTCAGCGACACTGACGCGCGGTTCCGCTGCATTGAGAACGCAGAGCTCGTGTGCGACCATTACCGGCGTCTCCATGCGTGTGTCCCGCGTCCTGCCTCTGTGTCTTGCGGCGATTGTCGCGATCAGCTGCTCGTCGGAACCTCCGGCATCGACCACCGGCAACACACCAGCCGTCTCTGCGGACTCCCCCGCCGCGTCAACGCTCGCACCAGGCGAGTGGTTCGTCGACCGTGCGCGTGAGAGCGGCATCGATTTCGTCCACTTCAACGGCATGACCGGCAAGTTCTATCAGCCGGAAATCATGGCGCCTGGCGTTGCGCTCTTTGATTTCGACAACGACGGCGATCTCGACGTGTATCTGGTGCAGGGCTCACCGCTCGGGACGGGCACGCCTCTCCTGCCGATGCAGGGCCCACCCGGCGATCGGCTCTATCGCAACGACCTCGAGGTCAAAGCCGACGGCAGCCGCGTGCTGCACTTCACCGACGTCACGACCGAGAGCGGTATGCACCCGCGTGGCTACGGCATGGGCGTCGCTGTCGGCGATATCGACAACGATGGCTGGCCAGACCTGTATCTCACGGGGTTTGGCCGCAATCAGATGTTCCGCAACAACGGCAACGGGACCTTCACTGACGTGACGCGGCAGTCGGGCACCGACGACCCGTCATCGTGGGGTGTCTCCGCCACCTTCTTCGACTACGACCGCGACGGACTGCTCGATCTGTTCGTTGGGCATTACCTCAATTACACGCTGCAGACGCACACACCCTGCTTCGGTCCGTCGGGAGCCCCCGACTACTGCCGGCCGGAGGTGTACGGCGCGCAGCCCAATCGGCTGTACCACAACACCGGTCACGGCGTGTTCACCGACGTGACGATTGCCTCGGGTGTCGCGTCGGCGTTCGGCCCTGCGCTGGGCGCCGTCGCTGCGGACCTGAACGGCGACGGATGGCTTGATCTGTTCGTGACCAACGACGAACAGGAGAACCAGCTGTGGATCAATCAGCACGACGGCACGTTCGTGAACACGGCTCTCGCCGCGGGCGCCGCGCTCGGGGCGTCTGGTGAGCGCAAGGCCAACATGGGCGTGGACGCTGGCGACTTCGACGCGGACGGCGATGAAGACCTGGTGGCCACCGAGCTCGTGAGCCAGGGCACGTCGCTGTGGGTGAACGACGGCAAGGGGTTGTTCGAGGAACAGAGTGCTCGCGCCGGCATTCGCGGGCCGAGCCTCCCATTCACCGGCTTCGGAGCCGCGTGGTTCGACCTCGACAACGACGGCTGGCTCGATCTGCTCACCGTGAACGGCGACGTGAACCAGAACGTGAAGACACTCAGCCGGAAGGACGACCCGTTTCCGCTCGGTCAGCGCAAGCAACTGCTGCGCAATGTCGGTGGTCGATTCGAGGACGTCTCGAGCAAGGCCGGACGCGTGTTCGATCTGGTCGAGGCTGGCCGTGGCGCGGCGTTCGGCGACGTCGACAACGACGGTGACACCGACGTGCTCGTCGGCAACGGCGCCGGTCCGACACGCCTGCTGATCAACGAGATCGGCAACCGCCAGCACTGGCTCGGCCTTCGCCTCGTCAGTGCAGACGCTCGGCGCGATCAGGTCGGAGCGCGGGTGGAAATCAGACGCGCGACAGGACCAGTACTGGTACGGCACGCGCGAACCGACGGCAGCTACGCATCAGCGAACGACCCGCGGGTGCTCGTCGGGCTCGGGACGGCAACCGGCGCGCCGCGCGTGCGCGTGCTGTGGCCGGATGGGAAATCAGAAGAATGGACGTCAGTTCCCGCTGATCACTACACGACACTGACGGAAGGCACGGCTCGGTAGCGCGACGTCCGTCCACGCGACGTCCACGTGGCGCACGTCGACGCCACGGCCACCGAGGCAATACGAAGGAATCAGGCCGCGGTCTTGCCCACGTTCATGAGCACTCGCTTGACCGCTTCGGCGTCAAACGGTTTCTCGATGTAGAGCGTGACGCCGTAACGGACCAGGTCATCTCTCAACCCACCAAGGTCCTCGGTGGTACACACGACCTTCACCGCGTTGGTGGCGACCTGCTGCTCGTGCAACTGCCGGATGAACTCGCGTCCGTCCATCACCGGCATGTTGATGTCGGTGAAGATGGCATCGACCGCGCGGCCCGCAAGCACCGTCAGGGCTTCGCCTCCGTGCGAGGCTTCGAGAATCTCTGTGACGGGCATCCCGGTGGCACCCACCAGGCTCTTGAGTTTCAGCCGCATCACGCGGGAGTCGTCGACGATCAAGACAGTCATGGCACTCATTCTTCCTTTCAACGACCGACGCTATCGCTCCGTCGACAGGACGGTCAGCCCACCTGCCACCTGACTGACTGACACCGCGGGCTCGGGCGGCCCCTCGACCCACACGCTCACTTCGAACGCAATCGGGCCTGTCACGGCAGCAAGGGAGAGACACAGGGCGTTCTCGGCTTGCGGCGGGGTCTCGACCGTCACTGAGTCGCCACTGCTGATGATCGGCAGGCTCATGGATGACGTCGCCCCGGTCTTGCCGTACATGTTGTGCAGCCGGCCGATGATCACGTTGGCGAGCTCACCGGCAACTGACTCGGCTTCTTCCGGTCCCATCGTGTCTGCTGCTGACTCGAGAAACGCGCCGGCCACGTATCGGCCTGATTCGAGCCCGTAACGCAGGCTGAAGTGCAGGATGAAGCCGGCCACCGACAGGTCGACCGCCGCAGACGCGCTCCACTGTCCTTCGATCGCGAGCGGACCATCTGCCGCCTCGATCTCGACGCTCAGCATGAGACCGCAGACCTGCTCGGCCGCCGCGAGCATCGACGAGCGAAGTCCAGGAAACTGACTCTGGAAATGCGCAAGCGTCGAACTCTGTTGCAACAGCCGGTGAAAATCGGCCTTCAGTGTTCCCGCCACGAACGATCGCGGGATCACATCGTCGAACAATCCCTCCTGTTTGGTGGCCTCGAGTTCGCGCTTCGAGACCGCGCCGATCAGGCGGACGCGTCCTGCGCACGCCGTCCGCAACTTCTTGACAAGGTAATCGGGTCCGATGAGACCAAGATCCTTGCCGATGACGACCGCATTCGGCGGTTGATGCGCGAGACAGCGGGCGATGGCCTCGGCGCTCGTACTCGCCGTGCTGATCACGAAGGGCCCGCCGAGCGTGCGTTCGAAGAGCGACTGATATTCGGCATCGCCGTCGACGACAAGAACCGTAGCGCCGAGACAGAGGTGCGGGGCAACAGCCTGATCGCCGTGCGCCGCATTGCGGCTTTTCAGCACCTTGGTGACCAGCGCACCAAATCGCTGGATGAAGCGCTCGGTGTGCAGCGGCTTCAACACCAGATCGCTGACACCCGCGGCGATCAGCGAGTTGATGACGCCTTCGTCACGTTCCGCCGTCAGCACCATCAGCGGCGTGTGACGGAACTGCGTGGATCGTCGCAGCGCCTCGCACACCTCGACACCGTTCATTATCGGCAGGTGCACGTCGACAACGATGACGTCAGCGGGTCGCCGTGCGAGCACGTCGAACACCTCGAGGCCCGTCGCAGCCTCGGAGACGTCGCACCCGTAGGCCTTCGTCATCACTCGCTTGAGCACCTGCCGCAGTGCGGCATCGGCATCACAAATCAGGACATGCATCAGGTCCTCGACCGGAACGACATAACTTCAAGTTCAGGTATCGGACCCGCTGCCACACGTTTGTGTCGGCATTTGGACGACGCTCACGTCCGCAAACTTCGTGTCCGTAATCGGCCGTCAGACGAAGGACTTCACGGTCTGACTGCAAACAAGACGATTGAGCACGGAGGAGAGGGCTCGGCGAGCTGGCGCTCGGGCCGTTGTGCGAAAGGACGTGCGAATCAGTGGACGCGGACGACGTCTGGCTGCTCGCGACGGTCGCGAATGCGCCGCTCATGTCCGGTGCGGCGCGTCCCGGCATGACTCAACACCTGCAGCCGCGACTGCACCGCACGGTTCGCCAGGGGTGATTGGCGGGCGCTGCAGGCAAGCACCGCCGCGGCAAGGGACCACCCCGCCAGTGCTCCGCCCAGCACCTCCTCCGAGTAGTGACGGTTGGGATGCACAGCCGCAAGGCTCACCAGCACCGCCAGCATCACGACGAGACGACGCGGCCACGAGCGCTCGATGGTCGGGTAGCAGACGCTCGCGAGAAACACCGCACGAAGAGCGTGTCCGCTGGGATAGGTGGAGTAGGGAGCGAACAGCGTCTGTTTCAGCACGTACTCGAGCAGCAGGCCTGCGATGAAGCCCGCCCACACCCAGACAACCAGGTTCCTGTTACGTCGCCACAGCCACCACGAGAGAGCCGCCACGAGCAGCGCTGTTGCGGCCGGACTGCCAAGCAGAGTGCCGGCGAGCGCCAGGCGCCTGAAGACCTCGGACCGCGGCGCGCGAATGACGCTGTCGAGCGGTTCGGCCACAACCGGCACGAACGTCAGGTTGTTGACCCCATCCGCTCGGCCATTGCTGTTGTAGAAGAACCAGTAGGGTGTGCGAGGCGCGAGGACGACATCGATGGGAACCGTATTCCACGTCTCGGCCCGCAACGCCCCGCGTTCGCTTCGCGCCATCAGGTGTCCCGGCGCACCATGGTCATCGTCATAGATGGCGAGCTCGAACTGATTGAACGGCGCGGTGTCCACCGGAGCGGAGACGTAGGCAGACATCGAACGCACGCGGTGGGGATCACTGCCAGTGAGGAACCGCGAGCCGTTGATGTTGGCGGGATCACCGAAGTCGGCGTGCGTGCCGCTGTTGCGCGAGCCGAGTGTGTCGCCAGAATCGAACGTCGCACGAATCGACAGCTCCATGTTGTTGCTGCCGTCGAGCGCGTTGATGACCGCGGGCCAGCTGCCAAATGTGCGCGTGGTCCAGACGGTGTGGCGGCTGCCTTCAGAAATGCCGACCCGCACGACCAACGTCCACATGACGAACACGAGCATCGCGGCAAGGGCCCGCGTCGCGTGGCGTGTGACGGTATCCGCAGTCGACGACGACAGGAATGGTTGTGAAGGAAATCCGGTTCGCACGCGAAGACGAGTGTCAGATGGTGGCGCTGCCACGACCGCAGCGTTGCAGCCTGCTTCGCACAGTACCATGGGACACCCCTCTGCAAATCTCAGCCGCAGCGGCGGTGTGCGACCATAGACCCCATCGCATGCGCGTTCTCTCTGTTCTCGCGGTGCTCGCAGTGGTGCTGACTGCGGCGTGTCAGTCGCCGGCATCCGGCACCAGCAGTCGCGCGTCAGGTTCGTCCGCGCCGACCCCCACCACATCTGCAGCACCGGCGGCCGTCGCCGAGGTCTCGCTGCCCGATCTCTCCGCGGTGGCGGCACCGGTACAGGCACAGATCCGTACTCGCTTCGACGCGATGCATGGCGCAGCGATCACGACGCCGGCCGAGCAGCGCGCGCACCTGTTCGCCGAACTTGGTCATGTGCTGGCAGCGGCAACCTTCTTCGATGAAGCGGTGTTGTGCTACCGACATGCCGAGTTGCTGCAGCCGGCCGAGCCGTCGTGGCCTTATCTGCGAGGACATGCGAGCCTTCGCAAGGGCGACCGCGACGAGGCGGCGGCGGCATTCGAGCGAACGCTGACATTGAAGCCCGACTACCTTCCTGCACGCGTGTGGCTGGGGGACGTGCAGCTCGATCTCGGCCGTTCTGAGGCTGCACGCGCGACGTTCGCTGCGGCGCTGGCGCAGCAGCCGGAGTCTGCGCCGGCCCTCTTCGGTGCTGGCCGCGTGGCACTCGAGCGACGGGCCTATGCCGATGCTGCGCAGTATCTCGAACATGCCCTGCGTGTCGACCCGCGAGCCTCAGTCATGCACTACCCGCTGGCCATGGCCTATCGCGGACTCGGGCAAGGAGAGAAAGCGGACCAGTGGCTGCGCAAGCGAGGCTCCGCAGCGCCTGAACTTCAGGATCCCATGCTGCAGGCGGCGAGCGTCGTGCTAGACAGCGCCGTGTCCTACGAGTCGCTCGGCATGCAGGCGCTTCGTCAGCAGGACTGGCCAGGCGCGGTTCAGGCCTTTCGTCGTGGTCTCGACGTCGCTCCCAACGACCCGTCACTGCGCTACTGGATGGCCAGCGCCATGATCGCGGGAGGCGATGCGACCGGTGCCGTCCGCGAGTTTCAGGCCATCGTCCGCATGCAACCCGAGTACGCCAAGGCGCATTTCAGCCTCGGCGCCATCTACGACCAGCAAGGCAAGGCGGCAGATGCGCTGCGCGAGTATCAGGCGGCCGCACGCTACGCACCCAATCTGCCGGACGCGCATTTGCGTCTGGCCCTGGCGCTGCGACGAGCCGGTCAGCTCGAGCAGGCCTTGAAGGAGCTCGAGGCGACTGTTGCCCTCGATCCAGCCATGGCCGATGCGTGGGTGGGCGGCGCGCAGACGCTGCTGGCACTCGGTCGGAAGGAACAGGCGCGCGAATGGATGACGCGAGGCAGACGCCTGCATCCGAATCGTGCTGAGTGGACGGCGCTGGAGGCGCAGGCGCGCTGAACGGTGCTATCTGGCGGCGATCGCTTCGGCAACGACGTCGCCGAGCTGCGTCGGCGTGAACTGATTACCTTCGATGTTCGCCACGAGATGTCCCTGCCGATCGATGATCACGGTGTGCAGCGAGTGATCGTAGAGTCCTTCGTTCGAGAAGGCACGCACGCCAAATAGTCGACACGCACGCTCTACGTCGGCTGGCGGTCCAGTGAGGAATCGCCATGTGTCGGCGTGTGCCTGCCACTGCTCGGCGTATGTCGCCATTACCGCCGGCGTGTCGTGCATCGGATCGAACGTCAGGGTCAACAACACGACGTCGCGTCCAAGCTGACGCTGGAATCGACGCTGAAGCACTCCGAAGTTGTTGGCCAGTCGCAGACAGAAATTGGGCAGCGCACAGGTGGTGTAGATGAAATCGGCCACCACGACCTTGCCGCGAAACTGCGTGAGCGAGGTCGATCGGCGGCGCTGATCGAGCAGCGTGAAGTCCGGCACGGCGTCGCCAACCGACAGCGTCGGCACCAGCGGTCCACCCCGACCAGCCGCGAGATCACTCAACAACTTCAACCGGCTTGCACTGAATGGGTCCTGCTCGGTGTTCTGGTATCGCACGACCTGAATGCGTTCCGCGTGCGACACACTGCCGTCCACCATCCAGGTGAACGTCACGACTACACCAGGTGCAAGTCCCTGCAGTTCTTTCCCGTCGCGCACCTCGAACGGCATCGTCATCGCCTGCATGACGTCGGGAATGGCCAGGATCGATGCGCTGAAGGTACGCGCTGGCGAATCGACGCGGACGATCATTCCGGTCACGGCGTAACTCTTTGTCGCCGCCGACACATCACCGACGAAGGCGAGCGCCGCCAGCATCAGCACGAGTGCGAACACTCGACGTCGCAGGAAGAGGCGCGGGCGCGCGGTCACTGCGCAGCCCTCGGACCACCAAGCGCGACCGCGGTTCGTGGGATCGGCGTGAACGACGCCTGGCCTTCGACCACGCTGAGCGCCTGGTTCTTCGGCACGCCACTCAGGTGCTGACGCGTGTTGCTGGCAGGCCACCAGACCTCCACGTCCGTGATACGCACGTTCCGGCCAAGTCCGATGTGCTGCTCGAGTGGCGACGCCCCAAAGGAACCGCCGCTGCTCACCTGCCGGTAGATCGTGCGGCGACTGCCGTCCTCGGTTTCGACGCTCACGCGAATCCGCGCACCAATCGCTGAGCGGTTGCTCGTCACGCCGGTGAGCTTGAGCGACACCCAGTCATTGCCGTGTCCCGGGTTCTCGAACACGCGCATTGCGTGACTGTCGCCAGGTGTCGCACCGCCAATCTCCGCGACGATGTCTTCGTCACCGTCGTTGTCGAGATCGACGAACGCAATCCCGTGTCCTTTGTGAATCTCTCCGGTGCCGGACGATGCGGTGACGTCGACGAACGATGTGCCCTGTCGATTGCGCAGCAGCACGTGGGGAGCAATGGACGCATAGGACGGCGTTCCCATCCCGAGGTAGATATCGAGGAAGCCATCGTTGTCGATGTCGCCGAAGTTCGCGCCCATCGGCATGAACACCTTGTCGAGACCGACACGCGTGGTCACATCCGCGAAGGTGCCGTTGCCCTGGTTGCGATAGAGCTTGAGGGTCGACGCGTTGTGCGGCAGCTGCAGGTAGGTGCGTGCCGTGTCGTCGACCGACATGAAGTAGCTCGTGACGAAGAGGTCCAGCCAGCCGTCGTTGTCGTAGTCGAAGAACCAGGTCGCAAAGCCGCGCCCCGGTCCCGGTGTGCCGGCCTGCTGCGCGCGCTCTTCGAACGTGTTGTCGTGGCGATTGCGATAGAGGAAGTTGCTGCCGTCGTAGTTGGAGACGTAGAAGTCCACGTAGCCATCGTTGTCGTAGTCGCCGGCTGCCACGCCTTTTGCGAACGACTGGCGATCGACGCCGGCGCTCTTCGCGATGTTGCGGAAGTGCCCCTTGCCGTCGTTCAGGAACAGCTGCGCGGGCTGGTTCTCGTTACCAACGAAGAGATCGAGAAACCCGTCGTTGTTCACATCAGCCCACACGGCGGTCTGCGAACTGGTGGCGGGCACCGCGAGTCCAGCCTGCGCCGTGACATCCGTGAACGTACCGTTGCAGTTGTTGCGCATCAGCGAACGGCGCTGCGCCACCTCCCAGCCGCCGCGCAGGACGAGAAGGTCGGTGCAGCGATCGTTGTCGAAGTCGGCCTGCACGATGTTCAGTCCGCCAGTCTCTTCGCGCAGTCCTGCCGCCACCGTCTTGTCACTGAACGTGCCGTTGCCGTTGTTCGACAGATAGCGCGTCATCCCGCAGCTGTAGAAGTTCGACGTGACGACGTCGAAGCGACCGGTGCCAGTGAAGTCGTCGACGACGACGCCGCCTGCTGCGGCGAACACACCGAGCCCACTCTGCGGCGCCACGTCGCGAAAGCGGCCGACATCCTCGCTCGATGCAAAGGCACTCGTCTCGATGCGGTACTTCGCAGGCACGCGGTCGGGATAGGAACCGCGCGCCATGTAGGCGAGGTTCAGCAGCCAGCGCACCTCGAGTTCGTCAGGTTTTCGCTCCAGATACGACGTGAAGCTCGCGATCGCTTTGTCCACGTCGGCCGTCTGCGAGTAGGCGCGGCCTGGTGCGGGTGGAAGCAGGCAGCGGTCTTCCGGCTGCCTGAACACGCCGCTGTCCATGCCTGCCTTGTGAAGGTAAGCGACGCCGAGCATCTCCTCGACCTGCGGCAATGCACCCGGTACACCGCTCTTCGCCAGCGCGTAGGCCTGCTCGTAGTGCTCGACGGCGCGACCGAGCGAACCCTGATAGGCCAGCAACTGCGCCATGCCCAGGTGCGCCTGCATCAGTTCGAAAGGCGCACGGCTTTTGCGCAGGTTCTCGGCTGCCGGCGAAAAGAACTCGTCGAAGAGCTGCGTGCTCGTCGAGAGCGAGTCCTGCCGAGCCTGACAGATGCTGCGCGGGTCCATGTTCCAGTCTTCGCTCTTCGGAAACTCGCGCAGGACCGCTTCGGCTTCGGGCAACCCGCCGATGTCGGGCACGTACTTGACGCTGCCAACCGCGCTGATCGGCGCCAGGCTCGCGGGATTGATTGCGGCGGACGCCGCCGCCAAGTCGGACACCACCTGCAGCACCGCGTAGCCCGTCGCAATCTGCACGACCGAAGATGTCTGTCCAACACGAAGGCCCGATAGCGCTCGCTGCACCTCGGACCGCAGCGTCGACACATCGAGACGCCCGAGCAGTCCCCCGCCTCGCGCACTCGGATCAATCGATACCGCACGTGCCACCGCGTCGAACGTCTCACCTCGTCCGAGCCGTTCGACCACTCGCGTCGCTTCGTCACTCGTCCCGACGACAATGATGCGAAGCGTGGCGAAGGCAGAGCCGGCGCCGGGTGGCGCAGCGGACTGAGCGAGCAGCATCGCGCTGGTCAAGGCAGCGACGAAGAGCGCAGGGATGAACGCGCGAACGCCCATAGATCGGCGAGTGTACTTCAGGGGACGCCGCATCTATCGCGGCACGTCGCCACCCGCCGCGCAGCCCGGCGTATCATCGAAAGCGGTCATCGCAGAGCACCTGTGGCTGCGACGTGCGGACACTGAAGGGACAGGGATGGAACGCGAAATCTCTCAACTGGTTGGAGCATTCGAACGAGGACACCTCACACGGCGCGATCTCATCCGCTCTCT
>Ga0209023_10000435_pt1 | contig 64679 bp, 59 predicted proteins | sample LakOneMetagenome_FD_187468 | JGI IMG/M metagenome (GOLD analysis project Ga0209023, IMG submission 187468) | Freshwater and sediment microbial communities from Lake Erie, Canada (SPAdes) (version 2) | ecosystem: Environmental > Aquatic > Freshwater > Lentic | place: Lake Erie, Canada...
CGCGACCGTTATCCGCCAGCGTCCCGTCAGGTGGCCCTGTTCAGGCCTTACCGGGACCCGGGGTTCGGCGTTTCCGCCCAATCCCGACGGTCGAAGAGAGCGGGCCACTACAGGCCAGGACAGACTCTTTCACCTTCGACCACGCCGACGGCGGGCGGGCCTGGCAGCGCACCAGGTCCCCGGACCGTCCGAGTATCCCCCTCGGACCTCCACCGCTCGATCGCCTCCCGCCGCCACGTTCGGTCGCTGGCCAACGCGCCCTTTCCTCGCGACGAGGTGGGAGCATTGTGGGGCCGGGTTGGGCGCGGATCATTCGGGGGCGCGTAAAATCGACAAGCGGTTGATTTCGCTGCGTTCGATCTCGCGAACACCGAGGGTTCAGCTCCACCAATCCCCTCTCTCTTAGAGAGAGGGCGGGGCCCGCCGCGAAGCGGTGGGAGGGTGAGTGGTTACACCGCCAGCCGGAAAATCCTGATTCCTTCGGTTGCGAGGATCTGGAGGCCGTGGCCACGCTCCCGCCATGGACAAGACCGCCTATGCCCGCCGCCTTCGCCAGGACCAGACGCTTGCGGAGAAGGCCCTGTGGGCGATCGTCCGCAATCGCCGGCTCGGCGGCTTCAAGTTCATGCGGCAGATCGCGGTCGATCGGTATTTCGCGGACTTCGTCTGCGAGGCGGGCAAGCTAATCGTGGAACTTGATGGCCCCGTCCATGACGGTCGCGAAGGCTATGATGCCGCCCGTACCGAAACACTGGAACGGTTCGGGTACGTGGTCCTGAGGTTTCGCAACGACCGAGTTCTGACCGATCCCGGTGGGACGGCTGCCGACATTCTGGCGGCGCTCCGATCGGCGAGACCGTAACCACTCACCCTCCCACCGCCTCCGGCGGCGGGCCCCTCCCTCTCTCTAAGAGAGAGGGGTTTGGTGGGCGACGTCTGCAATGGGTGGATTGCTGACCCTATTGCCGGTCGCGCGTGTTTGCCCCGAACAGCCCGAAAATCAGCCTTCGGACAAGAAATGTCAGCGGCACCACAACCGCTACTACGGCAGCACCGGCCACCCACAGAAACATGTCAGGGCCTAGAAAATCTGTGGCGGGCCGAAACCACGCGTCCGGGGCGTATTTGATCGCCAGCACGATAGGAAGAGCAAGGAGGGCCAACGCGAGGCCAACTAAGCCGTCAAGAAGGTCCGATTTCCTAATCTGCATTAGAGCAGCTTAGTTGAGAGGCGTCACGACCGCTATGGGTCGGAAGCGGACCCAGCTCTCTGCAGCCGGTCAAAACAAAACGCCGCGCGAGAGCCCGCGCGGCGTTTCAATGTTTCGGGCTGAAGCGTTCCTAAGCCTTCTTCTTCGTCAGCCCGCCCGCGATCGGCATCGCCGGCTTGTCGCGCTTCACGCCCGCCTTCTGGCCGGGCTTCATGAACTTCACCAGCACGCGCTGGCCCACCAGGAACGGCGCGCCATCGGCGCTGACGACCACCTCGACGACGCGTTCGTCGCTGCGTTGGCTGGGGTCGTCGGAGGCCAGCTTGCGGGCGCCGAAGACGGCGGCGCGGCGCAGGACCTTGCCGGTGTAGGTCTTGTCGGGATCGCCTTCCGGCTGGATCTCGACTTCCTGGCCGATGGCGACGTTGGGGATGTCGGCCTCGACGATCTCGGCGCGGACGATGCGCTGGGTGTTGGGCTCGAGGTCGAACATGGCGGTGACGTTCAGGGTCGAGGCGCCGGCGCCCGGATTGGCCTGGCGGCGGGCGATGCGGCCGTCGGCCGGGGCGCGGATCACCGTCAGTTCCTGGTTGTATCGGGCCTGGGCGACCTGGGCCGAGGCCACGCCGATGGCGGCCTGCTGGGCGCCGATATTGGCCTGGGCCGAGGCGATCTGGTCGCGGGCGTTGTCCAGGCGCTGGGCGGCCACGAAGTTGGAGGCGCTGAGGTTCTGCAGGCGGGCGTATTCGCGCTGGGCGGTGCGCAGCTGGACCTGGAAGAGCTGCAGCTGGGCGCGGGCCGAGGACAGGGCGGCGCCGGCCGTCTGGGCGGCCAGGCGGACGTCGTCGTCCTCCTGCTTGGCCAGCGGCTGGCCGGCTTTGACGATGTCGCCTTCCTGCACGAAGACTTCGCGGATGATGCCCTGGCGGCGCGCGGCCACCTGGATCACGCCGCCCTCGACGTCGGCCTTGCCCTGGGCGATGGCGGCGTAGGGGGAGGGCTCCTGCTGGGCGGCGGCGGTCTCGAGCTTCTTCTTCTTCTCGGCCGCCTGGCCCTTCATGTAGAAGAAGCCGCCGCCGACGAGCACGACGACGACGATGGCGATCCAGAAGGCGGGTCGGCGCAGAAACGCGGGCATTCTAATATTCCCCCAGAAAATCAGTGGCTGAGCGGCGCGGGATTGGCGTCGGGCGTTCTACGCACGTCGTCCAGGATCTTGCCGTCTTCGATGTGGATGACGCGGTCGGCATAGGCCTCGAGCCGCGGGTCGTGGGTCACGCAGATCACCGCCGCGCCGCGGTCGGTGGCGGCCGCGCGTAGGAGCTTGATCACGGTCTCGCCGCTCTTGCCGTCGAGGGCCGAGGTCGGCTCGTCGGCGAACAGCAGGTTCGGGTTCTTGGCCAGGGCGCGGGCGATGGCCACGCGCTGCTTCTCGCCGCCCGACAGCTCGGACGGACGCTGGTTGAGGCGGTGGCCCAGGCCCACCGACTCCAGGGCGGCCTGGGCGCGGCGCGAGGCCTCGCCGGGGCCGACGCCCTGGTACTTCAGCGCGGTCATCACCTGCTGCTTGGCCGTGAGGGCCGGGAACAGGTTGAAGCCCTGGAAGATGAAGCCGCAGTGGTCGAGGCGGAACTTGTCGATGCGGCCGCTGGACAGGGACCACAGGTCCTTGGCCTCCAGCGCCGAGACCTTGCCCTCGTCGGGCATCAGGAGGCCGGAGAGGGCGGCGACCAGGGTCGACTTGCCCGAGCCCGAGGGGCCCATGACCATGGTCACGTCGCCGTGTTTGGCGTCGAAGTCCACGCCCTTGAGCACCTCGACGAAGGTGCGGCCGGTCTTGAACCGCTTGACGATGCCCTTGGCGGCCAGCGCGGTCTCGCCGCGCTTATGTGCGTTGTCGCCGTTCATCGTAGCAAGTCCGCAGGTTGGCTCTTCTTGAGGATGCCGAGCGACAGCAGGCCCGACAGGATGGCGATCACCAGCAGGAAGAAGGCGATGGCGATGACCATCGGGATCGGGAACGCCATCGGCAGGCCGCCCATCGCCGCTAGCGTCGACACCAGCCAGGTGAAGACGCCCGACATCAGGATGCCGGCGACGCCGACCCAGAAGCTCAGCTCCATGACGATGCCGCGCAGGGACCCCATCGAGACGCCGAGCGCCCGAAGCGAGGCGAACTCCTTGATATTGGCCATGATTGCGCCGCGCAGGGTCTGCCAGGTGATGGCCATGCCGATCACCGCCCATGATCAAAGCAAAGACCAGGATGATGCTGATGAAGCTCTCCTTCAGCATCGAGTTGGAGTTGGCGTCGGCCAGCTCCTGGCGGGTCCAGGCGCGGAATTTGCCGTCGGCCTTGGCGTTCAGTTGGGCGGCGACGATGTCGGCGCGCGAAGGATCGGCGATCTTGACCATCAGCGGGCCGACGCGCTGGCCGGTGTCGGCCTCGCCCAGCATCCGCAGGGTGTCGCGCGACATGACCAGCGAGGCCTGCATCATGTTCGGATAGCCGTGGGTGACCACGGCCACGGTCACGGTCTTGCCGTTGTAAAGCGCCTTGTCGCCCTTCTTGACGCCCAGGCGGGCGAGGGCGGTCTGGTCGACGGCCACGGTGTAAGGCTGGCGCAGGGCCTCGATCATCGAGTCGGTGTAGTCGGTCGGCACGGTCACGTAGCCAGGGATGGCGTCGATGACGGTGACGTTGACGAACTCGGTCTTGCGGCCGCCGCCGCCACCGCCGCCGCCCTTGCCGCCCTTCTTGGCGCGAGCCTCGGCCTTGGCGACCTGCTCCGGGCTCAGGATGTTCTGAAAGCGACCGCCCGAGCCGTCCAACGGCGCGACCTGCATGACTTCGGGATGGCTGTAGACCAGCGGGATCATGCGGCGCGGCAGGCCTGAGGGGCCGCCGTTGAACAGCGCCGTGGCGCCCGGACCCAGCACCATGATGTCCGCGCGGGCGCGGTCGATCTGGGCGGTGAACGCCTTGCCGATGCCCATGAACATGCCCAGGAAGGCCAGCACGAGAAGGCCCGAGAAAGCGAGGGCGACCACGGCCGCCATGTAACGACGCCACTCATAGAGAAGAGTGGCCAAGGCCAACGACATTCGAAACCGTGCTCCCCCAAACCGACGGTTGCAGCAATGAACGGCGATCGCTAAGCGGCCAAGTTAAATCGGGGTAAGGCGCATTTCCGTGATGAAATCTTATTCAGCTGCGTGGGAGAAAGCAGACTGAACCTGAAGACCTGCGTTAAGCGGCAAGACGCGTGCAACGACCCCGGATGCCCATGACCGTTCTCCGCATCGCTTTGGCCCTCCTGCTGGGCCTGGTCGCCACGGCGTCGGCGCGGGCGGACGAGGGCATGTGGACCTTCGACAAGGTCCCGGTCGCGCGGATCAAGGCGGCCTATGGCGTGACGCTCGATCAGGCCTGGCTGGACGCGGCCCAGGCCTCGGCGGTGCGGCTGTCGAGCGGCTGCTCGGGCGGGATCGTCAGCGACCAGGGGCTGGTCGTCACCAACAACCACTGCGTGGCCGAGTGCGTGCAGGCGCTGTCCGCCCCCGGGCGCGACTACGTCCGCGACGGCTTCCTGACCCTGGGGCCGCTGGAGGAGCAGAAGTGCGTCGGCCTGCAGGCCGAGGTGCTGCTGTCGATCCTCGACGTCACCGACCAGATCCGCGCCGCCGCCGAGGGCAAGACCCGCGACGACTATGTCCGCGCCCGCGACGGGGCGCTGGCCCTGGCCGAGCTGGCGGCCTGTGGTCAGGACGTGACCCTGCGCTGCCAGGCCATCAGCTTCTTCCGCGGCGGCGAGTACAAGGTCTACAAGTACCGCCGCTACAGCGACGTGCGCCTGGTCTTCGCGCCGGAGCTCAGCGCCTCGGCGTTCGGCGGTGACCCGGACAATTTCAACTACCCGCGCTACGGCTTCGACGTCGCGTTCCTGCGGGTCTATGCGGGCGAGCGGCCCGCGCCGACGCCGGCCTTCCTGAAGTGGCGCGAACAGGCGCCGGCGGACGGCGAGCCTAGCTTCGTGATCGGCAATCCGGGCTCGACCGACCGCCTGATGACGGTCGCCCAGCTGGAGACCCAGCGCGACCAGACCCTGCCGCTTCTGCAGCTGCAGCGGGCCGAGCTGCGCGGCCGCCTGCTGCAGTTCGCCACCGAGAGCGCCGACCGCGCCCGCATGGTCAGCCCGGCCCTGGCCTGGGTGGAGAACGCCTTCAAGGCCGGGAAGGGGCGGCAGGCGGCGCTGAACGACAAGGCGTTCATGGACTCCAAGCGCGCCGCCGAGGCCGAGCTGCGCGCCAAGGTCGCCGCCGATCCCAAGTGGGCGGCGCAGGTCGGCGACGCCTGGGAGCAGATCGCCAAGGCCCAGGTCGCGGCGGTCGATCTCTTTCCGGCCTATCGTCAGCTGGAGATCGGAGCGGGCGGCGGCTCGGACCTCTTCTACCTGACGCGCCTGCTGGTGCGCGCGGCGCAGGAGCGCGACAGGCCCAACGCCGACCGCCTGCCGGAGTATGTCGACACCCGCCTGCCGATGATCGAGCGCAAGGTGGCCGAGGCCCAGCCCAGCGAGCCCACGACCGAGCAGGTCTTCCTCGAGCAATGGCTGCTCAAGACGCGTGAACTCCTGACGGTCGACGCGCCGCAGGTCCGGGTGATGCTGGAGCGCGACAGCCCGGCGGATTTGGCGGCGCGGCTGGCCAAGAGCCGGATGAGCGACGCGGCGTTCCGCAAGGCCCTCTGGCGCGACGGCATCGAGACGATCCAGGATTCCGACGATCCGCTGATCAAGCTCGTCCTGCGCACCGACCATGGCGCGCGAGTGGCGCGGGCGGCGTGGGAGGCGTCGGTGTCCGGACCCACCGACCTCGCCGCCGAGAAGATCGCCCGCGCGCGGTTCGCCCTGCTGGGCGACAGCGACTATCCCGACGCGACGTTCTCGCTACGCCTGTCCTACGGCAAGGTGGCGGGCTGGGAGGATCGCACCGGGCCGGTGGCGGCGACGACCACCTTCGCCGGCCTCTACGACCGCGCGACCGGCGCTGCGCCCTACGCCGCCGCGCCGCGCTGGCTGAAGGCCAAGGGCAAGCTGAACCCGGACACGCCGTTCGACTTCGTCACCTCCAACGACATCGTCGGCGGCAATTCCGGCTCGCCCGTGCTGGACGCCGAGGGCAAGGTCATGGGCGTGGCCTTCGACGGCAACATCCATTCGCTGGGCGGCGCCTATGGCTATGACGGCGCGCGCAACCGGGCGGTCTCGGTGTCGACGGTCGCGGTGTCGGAGGCCTTGGCCAAGGTCTACGGACGCACCGCGCTGGTCCGCGAGCTGACTGGCCGCTGACGTCCGGCGCGAGCCATTGCGCGCGGGCCGCGCAGCGTTAACCTTGCCCGCAAAATGCCTCATTTCTTAATCGCAACATGCTGAAAACTGGAATGTTTTTCGCGTGATCCCTCGCGCGTCGACACGCGGCGCGAACCAAGGGGCCGGCCCACGCAGGCCGCCTCCCAACAGAGGGTGAGCACTATGACCATAACCAGCGCTGGCTCATCGACGAGTCTGGCTCAACTTCGTCAGCTGCAGCAGGCGGCTTTCAAAACGGCGGATGCCGACGGCGATGGGCAACTGTCGCTCAGCGAGTTCCAGTCCATCGGGCAAAATGTGCAGGGCTCGGGCGGGCGGCAGGGGCCGCCACCGATGCGCGGCGGCGGCGGACCCGGCGGACATTTCAGTGGTGACACACTGTCGTCGCTGCTTTCGACCCAGTCGGTCGACGACCTGACCAAATCGGTGATGGCGGCCGGCGACACGAACAGCGACGGCAAGATGAGCGCCAGCGAGCTCTCCTCGGCCCTGGCCGCCAACGCGCCGCAGAACGCTCCGGCCGATGCGAGCAGCAAGATGGCGTCGGACATCATGTCGGCCCTCGACACCGACGGCGACGGCAGCCTGTCGTCGTCCGAGATTTCCTCGGCGATCAGCACGGCGGCGGCGGATGAGTCGTCGACCCAGGCGATGCGCGGTCCGCACGGCCATCATGGCGGTCCGCCGCCGGCCGGTGGTGCTGGCGGCGCGAGCGGGTCCAGCGGCGTCTTCGAAAGCCTCGACACCAACAAGGACGGCACGGTCTCGGCCGAGGAACTGGCCGCCGCGGGCGGCAGCGACAGCACCAGCGGGACCAGCGCCGCCTCCGACCTGATCAAGGCCGCCGACCAGGATGGCGACGGAACCCTGAGCGGCGGCGAGTTCGCGGCCATGCTCGACCAGGGCAAGTCGACCGGAACCGACGCATCCTCGACCCTGGCCAGCCTGATGTCGGGCTCCACGGCCGCCGCGGACCTGATGCAGAAGCTGCTGGCCCAGCTGGACAAGGCGATGACGTCGTCTTCGGCGAGCAGCAGCGGTTCGGTCAGCAGCGGGACGAGCGTCACGGCCTAGATCTCCACCTCAACCCGCACCCTCCACCGTCATCCCGCGCATAAAGCGCGGGATGACGGTGATAGGGAGCGGGGAAGGCTGGTAAGCGTCCTCTGACTTAGGCAATCGCCCCCTTCCTTAACCAAACCTTACGCAAGGCGCTTGCGTGCGACGGCTGACTTGGTGTCATTCTTCGCCCCTTGATCGGCGTCGCGGGGGCGTCGCCTCTTTGTAAGGTCTTCGTCTTGATGTTCCGTCCCGAGAACGTGCAGGCCCTGGCGGGTCTGGCGCTCACCCTCGGCCTTTGCTGGCTGGTTTCCGAGAATCGCAAGCGATTCCCGTGGGTTCTGGCGATCGCCGCCCTGGTCGTCCAAGTGCTGCTGGTGGTGGTGCTGTTCGGCCTGCCCCAGGCGCGCCAGCTGCTGCAGGGCGTCAACGGCGCCGTCGAGGGCCTGGCCAGCTCGACTCAGGCCGGCACCGCCTTCGTGTTCGGCTTCCTGGCCGGCGGCGACCAGCCCTATCCGGTCAGCAATCCGGGCGCGGGCTTCATCTTCGCCTTCCGCGTCATGCCGGTGATCCTGGTGGTCTGCGCCCTGTCGGCGCTGCTGTGGCACTGGAAGATCCTGAAGTGGGCCGCTCAGGGCTTCGGCTTCATCTTCCAGAAGACGCTGGGCCTGCGCGGCCCGCCGGCCCTGGCCACCGCCGCCACCATCTTCATGGGCCAGATCGAAGGCCCGATCTTCATCCGCGCCTATCTCGACAAGCTGTCGCGCTCGGAGCTTTTCATGCTGATCACGGTCGGCATGGCCTGCGTCTCGGGTTCGACCATGGTCGCCTACGCCACCATCCTGGCCGGCGTGCTGCCCAACGCCGCCGCCCACGTGCTGACGGCCTCGATCATCTCGGCCCCGGCCGGCGTGCTGCTGGCCCGCATCATCGTGCCGTCCGATCCGATGGAGAAGGGCGGGGACCTGGATCTGGCCGCCGAGGACAAGACCTACGGCTCCTCGATCGACGCGGTGATGAAGGGCACCACCGACGGCCTGCAGATCGCGCTGAACGTCGGCGCCACCCTGATCGTCTTCGTGGCCCTGGCCACCATGGTCGACAAGGTCCTGGGCGCCATGCCGATGGTCGGCGGCCAGCCGTTGAGCATCGCCCGCGGCCTGGGCGTGGTCTTCTCGCCCCTGGCCTGGTCGATGGGCGTGCCCTGGAAGGAAGCCGGGACCGCCGGCGGCCTGCTGGGCGTCAAGCTGATCCTCACCGAGTTCACCGCCTTCATCCAGATGGCCAAGATCGGCGCGACCACGCTGGACGAGCGCACCCGCATGATCATGACCTACGCGCTCTGCGGCTTCGCCAACATCGGCTCGGTCGGCATGAACGTGGCCGGCTTCTCGGTCCTGGTGCCGCAACGCCGCGCCGAGGTTCTGAGCCTGGTCTGGAAGGCGATGATGGCCGGCTTCCTGGCCACCTGCCTGACCGGCTCGCTGATCGGCCTGATGCCCCGGGCGCTGTTTGGGCTGTAAGGCCCTTTCATTCCGCCACGGAAAACGATCATCCTCCCGGTCAAAAGCCGGGAGGATTTTTCGTATGAAGCTCTATGACAGCCGCCGCGCGCCCAATCCCCGGCGGGTCCGCTGGTTCATGGCCGAGAAGGGGATCACCGACGTCGAGATCGTCGACGTCTCGATCTTCGAGGGCCAGCACAAGACGCCCAATTACCTGGCCAAGGCCGGGCTGCCGCACCTGCCGGCGCTGGAGATCGACGAGACCACCACGATCACCGAGTCGGTGGCGATCTGCCGTTACCTCGAGAGCGTCTATCCCGAGCCCAACATGTTCGGCCGCGATCCGAAGGAGACGGCCGTGATCGAGATGTGGATGCGGCGCGTCGAGATGATGGTCTCCACGCCGATGATGCTGGCCGTGCGCCACAGCCACCCGGCGATGGCCGGCATCGAGACCCAGGTCCCCGAGGTCGCCCAGACCAATCTGGGCATGGCCGAGCGGGCGCTGAAGGTGCTGGACCGCCGTCTGGCCGAAAGCCCGTTCATCGGCGCCGACCGGGTGACCATGGCCGACATCCTGGCCATCACCGCCATCGACTTCGCGCGAATGATACGCTTCCGGCCGGCCAAGGAGCTTGAGCACCTGGCGAGGTGGCGGGAGATGATGATCGCGCGGTCGGCGGCGGAGGCGGGGGTTTAGCGACGGAGCGCCCCCTCCGTCTCGCTGCGTATCCGCAGCGATCCACCTCCCCCGCAGGCGGGGGAGGAGAAGATCCTCCTCACCCGTGCAACGGGGGAGGTGGCGCGGCGCGAATACGCGCCGTGACGGAGGGGGCGCTCCGGCCTAGGCCCGCGCCCGGATCTTCTTCACCACGCCCGAGAAGTTCAACATCGGCCCGGTCCCGGTCGAGATCAGCCCGCGGATGAACAGCAGCGACCCGCCAGCCTTGATCACCTCGCCGGTCGAGGTCACCAGATCCCCCGGCCTGGCCGGCCCGATGAACTCGCCATTGAGGCTCACCGTCACCGCGCGGCTGTCGGCCAGGGCCTTCCAGCCGATCGCGAACAGCGAATAGTCGGCGAAGGTCATCATGCAGCCGCCGTGCATGAAGCCGCCGCCGTTCATGTGCTTGGTCTCGGCGCGGAAGGCGGCGGTGATCCGCCCGTCCTCGGCTTCCTGGAAGTAGAACGGCCCCGATTGGTCCTCGAACGGGTCCATGCCCGACCAGGTGCGCCAGCCGGCCCACTCGCCGGTCTCGACCAGACGCGGCCCGCTCCAGATGTCGTTTCCGCCGTCCATGGCCTGTCCCCTCGTTTTTCGTGGCGTTCGCCGCCGCTGTCGCTGTAGTTGAAATCCGGCGCTGAGCGCGAACCGGCGTCGGCAATTCACATGACCGTTGGGGCGTACATGATCAAGATGACGGGGCGGGAAGCTATGCTCGGCGTCATGGCAGCATTGGCAATCGCCACGCCCAGCCTGGCCAAGCCGTTGACGCCTCTGCAGTTCCGCAATCAGGCCGGCGCGGCGGTCGAGCGGCTGCTGCCCGGCGCCAAGGTGCGGGCCGTCGACGAGCGGACCCTGCGGATCAAGCTGCCAGGCGGTGGGCGCGACGACGAGCTGCGGATGATGCTGGACGGCGCCTACGACCGGTATCTCGTCGATCCCGACGCGCGCGACGCGATCATCGAGCAGATGGTGCGGGCGCTCGTCTCAGCGAACACGGCCCCGGTCGCGACGCAGGACAACATGGTGATCTTGCTGCGGCCGGTGGATTATCTGGAGGTTTCCGGCCTGGGCGCGGTCGAGGCGCTGACGCGGCCCTTCGGCGCGGGCTTCATGGAGATCGTCGCCCTCGACGTCGGCGAAACCTTTCGTGTCGTCGGGGTGGATGAGCTTCTGCCAGTCGTCAAGGAAAAGGACGCGATCTGGCGAAAGGCGGCGGAGAACACGCGCGCCCGGAATTCGGTCTATGAGGTGGCGCATCCGGCCGCTGGCGTGTGGACGATCTCGGCGCCGAGCAGCCTGGCGCCCTATTTCGTGCTTTCACCCGACCTGTGGGCCGCCAACGGCGTGAGCATCAAGGGCGACCCGGTCGCGGTGTTCCTGGAGCGCAATCTCTTGCTGCTGGCGGATGGCGGAGATAAGGACCTAATGAAGGGCCTCCCGATATTCCTGAACAAGGTCAAAGCGGAACCCGGAACGATCTCCACGACCATGTACATCCGCCGCAACGGCGCCTGGTCGGTTCTCGAGCAAGGCCAATGACCTCCCCGATCCAAGACACCATCCTTTCCCTTCTCGCGCCGCTGGCCGAAGGCAAGTCGATCGACCCGATGAACGTGGCCAAGGCCGTCCAGCCCGAGCGCTGGCAGCAGATCCTGGGCCACGTGCGCACCAACGCCATCGAACTGGCCCGCGAGGGCAAGGTGGTGATCCTGCGCCACAACAAGCCGGTGAACCCCGAGAAATTCCGCGGCGTCTACCGCATCCGCACCCGTCTGGAAGGCGACCCGACCAGCTTCGAGGAAGCGCCGGACGCCGAGATCGACGGCGACGAAGACTAGTCACGCTTGGCATCGCGCGAAGGACGCCTAAATCCCCGCCGATGCCGCTCGACACGCTCCTCTCCGACATCGCCGCCTGCCGGGCGTGCGCGCCGTATCTGCCGCACGTTCCCCGGCCGGTGACGCGGGTGCGCGAGGAGACCCGCATCCTGATCGCCGGCCAGGCGCCGGGACGGCTGGTCCACGAGACGGGGCTGCCGTTCAACGACCCGTCCGGCAATCGCCTGCGCCAGTGGATGGGCGTCGACCGCGAGACCTTCTACGGCCGGCCCGAGATCGGCGTGGCGGCCATGGCCTTCTGCTTTCCGGGCACCAATCCCAAGGGCGGCGACTATCCGCCGCCGCCGCGCTGCGCGGCGATGTGGCGGCCGCAGCTGTTGGCGCAGCTGCCGAACGTCGAGCTGACCCTGCTGGTCGGCAGCTACGCCCAGGACTGGGCGCTGCCGGGGCGGACCAGCAAGACCATGACCGAGACCATCGCCCGCTGGCGCGAATTCGGACCCAATGTCCTGCCCATGCCGCATCCATCGTGGCGCAACACCGCCTGGCTGAAGCGCAATCCCTGGTTCGAGGCGGAGGTCGTCCCCTATCTTCGCCAGCGTGTCGCTGAGATCCTGAACCGATGAATCGCCGCGCCCTGATCCTGACCGCGTCCGCCGCCGTGCTGAGCGCCTGCGCGCCGCTGCGGCAGGGACCAGGTTTGGGACCGCTGGGCTTTCGCGGCCCGCGGATCGAGGCCGACGCCTTCGTCAGCTTTGACGGCGCGCGCCTGGGCCTGATGCGCTGGCTGCCGGCCACGGAGCCTGAGTGGGTCGTGGTCGGGCTGCACGGCATGAACGACTATTCCAACGCCTTCCACTTGGCGGGGGACTGGTGGGCGGGGCGGGGGATCGCGACCTACGCCCTCGATGTGCGGGGCTTTGGCCGCTCGCCCGAGCGCGGCGTGTGGGCGCCGGCGGACCTCGTCATAGACGATGTCCGCGCCCTGATCACGGCGGTGCGCGAGCGGCACCCGAACGCCAAGGTCGCCCTGGCCGGAGTCAGCATGGGCGGGGCGCTGGCGATCAGCGCCATGGCCTCGGACAACCCGCCGCCGGTCGACAAGCTGATGCTGTTCGCGCCGGCCGTGTGGGGCTGGTCGAACCAGCCGCTGCCCAACCGCCTCAGCCTCTGGATCACCGCCCACACCACCGGCAGCTGGGTGGTCAAGCCGCCGGACTGGCTGGTGCGCAACGTCATGGCCAGCGACAACATCGACGAGCTGCGCCGGATGGGTCGTGATCCGCTGATGATCTGGGGCGCGCGGTCCGACACCATCTATGGCCTGGTCGGCCTGATGGAGCGGGCCTGGAAGTCGACGGGGGCCATCAACGTCCCGGTGGCCTGGTTCTACGGCGCCAAGGACCAGATCATTCCGCGCGAGCCGACGGTCGAGGCGGTAGGCCGCCTGAAGCCGGGCGCGAAGACCGCCTACTACGCCCAGGGCCATCACCTGCTGCTGGTCGATCGGCAGGCCGCCAACGTCTGGGGCGACGCCGAGGCGTTCCTGCGCGACGCCCCCGGACCCTGGCCGCCGTCGGGCGCGTCGGCCATTCCGGCCAGCGTGGCGGCGATGACAGCGTTGGACCCGCCGAAGACCAAGAAACGCTAGATGTCGCAAGGTCAGTCTTCGGGGTTGTGAGGCGCGGCGAGGGGGCGTACACCGCCGCCACGTTCATTCTAGCTGACGCGAGACCGACGGCATGACCTTGTTCGATTCCCCCGATTTCGAGGGACACGAAGGCGTCCACGCTTTCTTCGATGAAAAAACTGGTCTGAAGTCGATTATCGCGATCCACTCGACCGCGCGCGGCCCGGCGGCCGGCGGTTGCCGCATGTGGGACTACTCCAGCAGCGACGCCGCCCTGACGGATGCCCTGCGCCTGTCGCGCGGCATGTCGTACAAGAACGCGATGGCCGAGCTCGACCTGGGCGGCGGCAAGGCCGTGATCATCGGCGACAGCCGCAGCCAGAAGACGCCGGAGCTGTTCGAAGCCTTCGGCCGCGCCGTCGACAGCCTGGGCGGCCGGTACTGGACCGCCGAGGACGTCGGCGTCTCGCCGTCGGACCTGGAAAGCACCCGCAAGACCACCCGTTTCGTCGCCGGCCTGGAAGGCCACGCGGCCGCCTCGGGCGATCCGTCGCCGGTCACCGCCGAGGGCGTGTTCCGCGGCGTCCGTCTTTGCGTCGAGCGCGCCTTGGGCCGCGACCTGAAGGGCGTGCGCGTCGCCATCCAGGGCGTCGGCCACGTCGGCGCCTACCTGGCCGAGAAGCTGCACGCCGCCGGCGCGGAGCTGATCATCGCCGACGTCAACCAGACCGCCCTGAACGAAGTCGCCGCCAAGACGGGCGCCCAGATCGTGCCGACCGACGCGATCTTCGACGTCGAGGCCGATGTCTTCGCGCCTTGCGCCCTGGGCGGCGCGATCTCGGCCGCGACCCTGCCGCGTCTGAAGGTCAAGGTCATCGCCGGCGGCGCCAACAATCAGCTGGCCGACGCCATGATCGGCCAGACCGTGTTCGACCGCGGCATCCTCTACGCCCCGGACTACGTCATCAACGGCGGCGGCATCATCAACGTGGCCGCTGAGATCCGCGGCCTGGAAGCGGGCGCGGCCTTCGACGGCGCCTGGGTCTCGACCAAGCTGGACCGCCTGGCCCAGACCCTGGCCGAGGTCATCGACCAGTCCACCAGCGAAAAGCGTCCGGCCAACCTGGTCGCCGACGAGATCGCCCGCGCCCGCATCGCGGCGGCGCGCGGCTAAAGACAGCTTCGCGCGTTCTCCATGGGAGGGATCCCATGGAGGCGTCGATGTCCCACCTAGATGATCTGAAGGAGCAGCTGGGCGAGGCCGTCGCCGCCCAGGACTTCGACTCGGCCGTACGGTTGCGAGCCGAGATCGACTCCATCCAGCACAGCGCCAAGGTGCGCGGCGTCGAGGACGGCCCGCAGGCGGCCTATTTCCGCAAGCGGCGCGACGAAGAGGGCTTCAAGCCGCTCGGTTCCGGCCGCTGATCGCCGCGCCGGCGTCCTTGTCCAGCGACAGGTAGACCGGCAGGGCCAGCAGAGTCACCAGACCGACTGCCAAGAACGGGAAGACGAAGCGGTCGGGCGTCAGCGCCACGCCATCCGGGCCCCGCGCCAGGTGCAGCATCATGCCGCCGAAGCTGACACCTAACGCCAGGCCAACCTGCTGGGTCACCGCCGCCAGGGTCGAAGCCGCCGCCGTCGAGGTTTCCGGCACGTCGGCATAGGCGATGGTGTTGGCGGCGATGAACTGGATGGCGCGGAAGAGTCCGCCGACGGTCAGGACTCCCATCATCAGCCAGATCGGCGTGGCCGCGCGGAAGAAGGCGGGCGCGGTGCTGAACAGCGCCGTCAGCACGACGAACACCGCCAGGGCGGAGCGGAAGCCGATCCGCCGCAGCAAGACCGCGCCAACCGGTCGGGCGATCAGGATGCCAAAGCCCGTGGCGATGGTGACCAGGCTGGCCCGTAGCGGACTCCAACCCAGGGCGACCTGCAGCAGCAGCGGCATCAGGAACGGCGCCGCCCCGATGCCCAGCCGCACCAGCGTCCCGCCGACCAGGCTGGCGCGATAGGTCGGATAGCGCAGCAGGGTCAGGTCCAGGATCGGCCGGCCGGTGCGCTTGGCGATCCGCAGATAGATCCAGCCGCAGGCGACCGACACCGTCAGCAGGGTGATCTGCGCCCAGGGCGCCAGCAGGTTCACGCCCGCCGTCTCGGCCACGACCACCAGGCCGCTGACCGCCAGGGCCGACAGGATGAAGCCGGGGGTGTCGAAGCGGCCGAGGTCACGGCGCGGCTCGCTCCTGGGCACGAAGCGCAGCACGGCGACCACGCCCAGCAGGCCGACGGGCAGGTTGATGTAGAAGATCCACGGCCAGTCGGCGACGCTGAGCACCAGGCCCGCGATCGGCGGGCCGATCAGCGGGCCGACCAGGGCGGGCATGGTGAACCAGCCCATGGCGGTCAGCAGCTTGTCCTTGGGCGTGGCCCCGACCACGATCAGCCGCGCCACCGGCGTCATCATCGCCCCGCCGATCCCCTGCAGGATCCGCGACGCCACCAGGGCCTCCAGGCTGCGCGACAGGCCGCAGAGGGCCGAGCCCAGCAGGAAGACGACCATGGCGCTGAGGAACACCCGCCGCGCGCCGAACCGTTCGGCCGCCCAGCCGCTGGCCGGCGTGAACACCGCCAAGGCGAGAATGTAGGAGGTCAGGGCCAGCTTCAGGTGGATCGGATCGACCGCGAAGGCCCGCGACAGCGTCGGCAGGGCGGTCGACAGCGCCGTGGAGTCGATGAACTCCATCAGGAGCGCGCTGGCCACGGCGATCGAGATCAGGCGCGTCGCGAGCGGCGAAGAGGCGGACTCTGCAGGTTGATCAGGCACGAGGGCGCTTTACGCCCATGGGCCGCGAGGGTCCAGACGTGCGTTCGTCACATCCTTGCAGATCGGAAACAGGCGGCCCTAGCGGTGGCTGCGCACCGAGATGCTGACGCCGACGACCGTGTCCTTGTTGGAGTAGTCGATCGAGTTGAGCTTGCGGCGCGTGGCGCTGAGCGAGATCAGGCTGTCGCCCTTGCGATAGCCCAGGCCGATCTGGCGGCTGCCGAAGCGGGCCATCTTCTCTTCGCTGTAGCCGGCGTTGCGCCAGCCGCCGATCGTGTCGCGGATCAGGCTGACGCCATAGGCCTTGCCCGAGCTGGCGGCGTACAGCATCCAGCGGCCGCGGCGCAGGTCCTCGGCCGAGGCCGACGCCTTGGACATCAGGTTCGAGGCGTTCAGCGTCAGGCGCTTGACCATGCCCGGCTGCAGGCCCATCGGCGTGAAGGGCAGGGGCTCGTCGTCCACTCGCGCCTGCAGGATCTTGCCGATGGGGCGCTGGTGTTCGACCCGCGTAAGGGCCAGCACGGGACGGCGCGGCGTCGGGGCCTCGGCCAGGATGCGGGCGGTGGGGCGCGCGGGCTCGATCCGCGCCTGGGGCGGCGTCGCCCGCGTCGGCGCGGCGCCGGCCAGACCCGCGTCGTCGAGGCCGCCGGCCAGGGCGACCGTGGCGATGGCAGGGACGGCGTGGGTCTCGGCGGCGACAGCGACCGGGACGGTCTGGCGCGCGCGTTCGCCGCCATAGCGCGCCGTGGCGATCGGCGCGTCGGGATCGTCCGCAGGGCCGCCGGCCAGGGTCAGGGTCTGGTTGAATTCTTCAGGGGCGCGCGTGGACAGGGCCGTCGCGGCGCTGACTACCGCGAGGCCGGCCGTCGCCAGCAGACATCCGAGCGCGACACGTCGCATGCTCGTGGTGCTCCCCATTCCCCTGGCGTCATTCGTTAATGACACCATGGATGTCTGTATAGGCGCCTCGCGTGACAGGGGTGTTCAAAAGCCCCGCCTGCCACGCTTTTTATAATTTCAGTGGCCCGGTTTGGGTTCGAAGGTCCGCTTTTCCTTAACGTTCAAGCACGCCGCGTCGGGCTTGCGCCCATGCTGGGGCTTGGGCTCGGACTTGGGAAAGCTGACGCTCCGCATCGGGTCCTGGTTCTGGAAGCCGCTGGTCATGACTCTTCCTCCCGTACGCATACTGATCTTATCACGCTGCCTGGTTGATGGGGTCGAGAAGCTGCACATCCACGGAGACGTGAAGGCGCGCGGTCCCGGGATCGCCGATGATCGCGCCCGACACGGGTAACGCCTGAGCCGGCGTTCGGGTGGCGGCGACGCGGATCAGGTCCGGCGACTCGGCCAGGCCGTTGGTCGGGTCGAACTCCAGCCAGCCCAGGTCGGGCAGGAACACCTCGCACCAGGCGTGGGTGGCGCCGGCGCCGCGGATCTGGGTTCCGGGAGAGTGGATGTAGCCGGTGGCGAACAGGGCCGCGTAGCCCAGGCGGCGCAGGCCCTCGACCATCAGCCAAGCCAAGTCGCGGCAGGCGCCGCTGCGCTTCTGCAAGGTCTCGACCGGCGTCTGGACGCCTTCTTCGTAGCGGTTGCAGTATTCGAACTGGCTGTGGATCAGCTCGTTGATCCGCAACAGGAAGGCCAGGGCCGGTTCGTCGCGATGAGCCTGCACGCCGCGCAGCCAGCGCAGCAGGACCGCGTCCGGGTCGTCGGTGACCGGGGCGATGAACGGCTCCAGCGTCGTCCGATCCTCGCGGGAATAGACGATCGGCGTCAGGGTGTCGGGGTTCTCGATCCGCTGCGGGACGAGCGGGGCCGGGTAGCGGTCGATGATCAGCTCGCTGGCCACCCGCATGGCGTCGGCCTTGCCGGTCGGCTCGAAGATACAGACGCAGTTGCCGCCGGCGTCATAGCTCCAGCGCGTCGCGCCGGGCGGAAACAGGCGCAGCGAGGCCTCGACGATCCGCAGCGCGTGACTGTCGCGCGGACGGATCATCAGCCGCTGCGGTCCGAACCGCACTGGCCGTTCATAATAATACCGGGTCTCGTGGAGAATTCGCAGCCGTCCCATGCCGGAGCGACAACGCCCCGGCTGAGAGGTGGTTCCGTCTACCCGTTAAGCGAGAAAGCCCGCCTCGGCGAAGGCCAGCATGCGGTTCAGCAGCGCCACGACGTCGGACTCGCTGGTCTGGCCTTCCGACAGCACGTTCAGGCGGTCGAACTCGGCGAAGCGGTTGTTGTGCAGCATGCCTAGCGTGAAGTGCAGGCGCCAGTAGACCTCTTCCGGCGACAGGTCCGGGCGGGCGCGCAGCAGGGCGTCGGAGAAGCGGCGCAGGTGCGAGACATCGGTCTTCAGCACGGTGCGGATCTCGTCGGTGCCTTCGCTGCGAGCGCGGATCAGGAACTGCAGCGAGATGCGGCGCTCGTGGTCGGGCGCCAGCCAGCGCAGGGGCGGGGTCAGCAGGGCGGCCAGGATCTCGCGCAGCGGCGGGGCGCCGCCGTTGCGGTCGTTGGCCTCGTGCAGCATCTTGGCGCGCTCGCGATTGAGCTCGGCCGTGCGCCGCTTGAAGATTTCGTACAGCAGGGCGTCCTTGGACCCGAAGTGATAGTTCACCGAGGCCAGGTTCACGCCGGCGGCGGCGGTGATGTCGCGCACCGAGACATTCTGGAAACCGTGCAGCGCGAACAGGCGCTCGGCGGCGACGAAGACCAGGTTCTTGGTGGCGGCTTCGGTCTCGGCGGCCTCGACCTCGGTTGAGGCGGCGGCGTCGGTGGTCGGACTCACTACATATTCCCCTTTACCCGTGGGGAAGTCTTACGGGCGTTCGAATTTGGCGCAAGCGTCAAGATCACTGTCCGAACGCGGATAGAGGGCGTTCGTCGCATTTTCCATCGAACGGTACGGCTCAGGCGGCGGTAATGAGGCGTTCGGCCGGACGGCCCATGCGGCCGCGGCGCAGCTGGCGCAGCAGGGGACGGCCCACGGCCACGCCCAGGATCAGCGGCGCGAGCAGCACGGCCAGGACCTTGCGCGGCAGGCTGTCGGCGCGCTTGAGGAAGTAGCGGACCAGGCCGCGACCCTTGTGCCACTCGACGACCAGCGGGTTTTCCTTGCTGGTCGAGCCGACGTGAATGATGCGGGCGTTGGGCTGGAACAGCACGCTGCCGCCCCGCTTGCGGGCGCGCCAGCACAGGTCGACATCCTCGACATGCAGGAAGAAGCCCTCGTCGAAGCCGCCGAGGACGTGGAAGTCGGTGGCCCGCATATAGAAGCAGGCGCCCGAGATCGTAGGGGTATCCACCGGGTGCGAGGGGGGGGCTTCGCTTTCCCGGTGGATCTCGAAGCGGCGCAGCGGGGGCAGAAGGGCGCTAAGCTTCGAGAGGGTGAGCAGGGTCGTGACGGGCGTGATCTCGCCACGTCGCGCGCCCCGCTGTTCGGTTCCGTCGGTATTGAACACCCGGGCCCCGATCACGCAGGGCGAGGGGCGGTCGCGGGCGGCGTCTTGCAGGGCCGTGATCGCGCCGGGGGTCAGGAAGGCGTCGGGATTGAGGAAGACGAGCTCGTCTCCCTTGGCCGTGGCCGCGCCCAGATTGGCGGCGCGGGCGAAGCCGATATTGCCCAGGCCCTGCAGCAGGCGCACGCGCGGTTCGCGGCGGGCCAGGTCGCGTAGCCAGGCCGCGTCGGGCAGGGACGAGCCGTTGTCGACGATGATGAACTCCTCGACCCGGTGCTCGGCCAGGGCGTGACGCACGCTCTCCATCAGCGCCGGGCCGGTCATGTAGACGACCATGATCAGCGACAGGCGCGGCCGGACCGCCGAGACGGCGGCGGCGCGGGAGTGGGCGGGATTGATCGAGACGTACATGCGTTCGGTTCGTTCAAAATAGTTGCATAAAAACTGTATGTGGGTCGAAGATGATCCGCAAGGCCTCTTGGCGAGACCGACGATCGATTGTTGCGTTTTTACGCATTGTGTAACAACTAGGGGAACGCCCGCGTATGGGGCGAGGAAGCGGCTTACCGATGTCCAGAACGGCGATGAACCCCGCCAAGGCGGCTCTCACCAAGACCTTGCGACGTGAAGCAGGGCGTTGGTTGAAGTCCGCGCGCGAGGCTGCAGGCCTCACACAGGCCGAACTGGCCGAGAAGACCGGGCTGCGCTATTACACCTTCGTGTCCCAGGTGGAGAACGGTCTCGGTCGCGTGCCGATCGAGGCCCAAGCCGTCTGGGCCGAGAGCCTGGGTCTTGATCCGGGCCAGTTCGCCCGCACCTTGCTGCGATACTACGAACCTGAGCTGCACCGGCTGCTGTTCGACGGCGCCGCCGACGAGGCGGAACCGGTCGTAACCGAGCGAGCGGCTCAGGCCTGACGAGCACGACGACGACATGGGTCAGATCCTAGCCTTCAGCCCGCGGCCTCCCGCCAGCGACTGGTCCGCCAACGAGCGGGGCCTGCTGATGCTGCTTACCCAGCAGCTGGAGACGGCCTATGGCGAGATCGACGCGATCTTCGGCCAGACCGACTCGGGCGACCCCTGGTACGTCGTCACCGACGCCAACCAGGACGTGCTGGTCCACATCGCCCGCATCGACGGCCAGTTCGTGGTGCATGATGCGGCGGTCGACATGTTCCACCAGGTGGGCAGCCTGTGGGGCGCGCTGCGCCAGGTGATGTCCTCGGGCGTTCCCGAGCAGAACGGCGTGGTGGTGGCCTTCAATCCCGCCAGCCGCGAGGCGCAGTCCTTCCTGTCGCTGGTCATCGCTGTCGGCCTGTATCTCGAGCTGCACGGCGCCGACCTGGGCGAGGCGGGCCGCTTGAACTTCGAAAACCTGCCGCGCGCCGACGATCCGGCCCTGGAGGCGATGGCGTCCAAGCTGATCGCCGCCCTGAACCTCGAGGCCGACCGCGCTCAGGCGCACACGCAAGCCGCCGCCGCGGCGGGCGAGGCCGCGCCGCAAGCGACGATCAAGGCGGAAGGCTCCGCGCCGATCGTGGTCCAGGCCCCGGGCGAGGCCCAGCCTGGCCTGTCGGTGTTCAAGATCGCGCACCTGGCCGCGGCGCAGGCTCCGGCCCCGACCTCGAGCCATGCGCCGGCCCCGTCGGACGACAAGCCGGCCGTCGAGGAGCTGGGCGGCCAGGGCTTTGCCGCCGCCAAGACGGTGATGGTGGGCACGGCCGGCAACGACGTCATGTACGGCACGACCGGCGGCGACACGATCCGCGGCGCGGCCGGTGACGACTATATCGACGGCAAGGGCGCCCAGAAGGGCGAGCTGGATCACCTGGACGGCGGCGAGGGCAACGACCGCATCGTCATGAACGCCCGCGCGGTGGTCACCGGCGGTCCGGGCGCCGACACCTTCCTGATCTCGGCCGAGCGGCCGGCCGACAAGACCGCCGCCCTGCTGGGCGTGGTGCTGGACTATTCGGCCGCCAAGGGCGACCACCTGGCGGTGATGGGCGAGGGCCACATGATGGTCGTCAGCACCGCGTCGGTCGCCAATGTGCTGACGGCTCAGGTCCAGGCGCTGGACGACGCCGTCCTGGCCCAGGCCCAGGCGCAGGACACCAGCCCGTCCGTGTCGGGCACGCGCGTCGGCTTCGACATCGACGGCGACGGCAAGGAAGACGTCTTCATCCTGCTGGGCGGAGCCACGAGCGCGAACTTCAAGGTCGGGACCCTGATCGCCAACGATCACACGCCCGTGCCGCTGGTCGGCCAGCCCGCGGCTGACCCTGGCCACTACGGCGATACGGCGCCGCCCCGCTAACCGCGGACCAGCTCGCGCATGGCCTTGTCCAGGCCGTCGATGGTCAGCGGGAACATGCGGTCGGAGACGATCTGCTTCATCACGCCGATCGACTGGGTGTAGTCCCAGTGCCGCTCGGGCGTGGGGTTCAGCCAGATGCAGCTCTGGTAGATGTCGACCACCCGCTGCATCCAGATCGCGCCGGGCTCCTCGTTCCAGTGCTCGACGCTGCCGCCCGGATAGGTGATCTCGTACGGGCTCATGGTCGCGTCGCCGACGAAGATCACCTTGTAGTCGGCGGGGAACTTGTGGAGCACGTCGAAAGTCGGGATCTTCTCGGTGTGCCGGCGCTTGTTGTCCTTCCAGACCGTCTCGTAGAGGCAGTTGTGGAAGTAGTAGAATTCCAGGTGCTTGAACTCGGTCTTGGCGGCGGAAAACAGCTCCTCGCAGAGCTTGATGTGGCCGTCCATCGAGCCGCCGATGTCGAAGAAGATCAGCACCTTGATGGCGTTGCGGCGCTCGGGACGAAGCTGGATGTCCAAATAGCCCTTCTCGGCCGTGCCCTTGATGGTGCCGTTCAGATCGAGCTCGTCGGCCGCGCCGGTGCGGGCGAACTTGCGCAGGCGCCGTAGGGCGACCTTGATGTTGCGGGTGCCCAGCTCGACCGAGTCGTCGAGGTTCTTGTACTCGCGCTTGTCCCAGACCTTCACCGCGCGCCCGTGGCGGCTCTTGTCCTGGCCGATGCGCACGCCTTCGGGGTTGTAGCCGTTGTTGCCGAACGGCGAGGTGCCGCCCGAGCCGATCATCTTGTTGCCGCCCTCGTGGCGCTTCTTCTGCTCGCGCAGGCGCTCCTGCAGGGTCTCCATCAGCTTCTCGAAACCGCCCAGGGCCTCGATCTGCGCCTTTTCCTCGTCGGTCAGGAACCGCTCGGTCAGGGCCTTCAGCCACTCTTCGGGGATGTCGGCCGCCAGGCCGTCATTGACCGTCTCCAGGCCCTTGAAGACGTGGCTGAACACGCGGTCGAACTTGTCGAGGTTCTTTTCGTCCTTCACCAGGCTGGCGCGCGACAGGAAGTAGAAGTCCTCGACCGAGCGGTCGATGACGTCCTTGTCCAGGGCCTCCATCAGCAGGAGGTACTCGCGCAGGCTTACGGGAACCTTGGCCTGGCGGAGCTCGGAGAAGAAGCGAAGGAACATCAGCGCGGCTTTCGAACAGATGTTCGGGAGAATGGAGGGTTCTCAAACGGGACGCAACCGCCTGGCTCAGCACAGGCCCCCACCTGACCTGCTGACGCAGGTCTGTCCGCCCCCAAACGGGGCGGAGATCTCCTCCCCCTCTAGGGGGAGGGGACCGCCGAACGGCGGTGGAGGGGGCCAGCGCCCGTCACCCCCGCCGCAAAATGAACTCCAGGTCGTTGGTCTCGCCGACCTTGAAGAAATACTCCCCGACCTTCTCGAACCCCATGCGCTCGTACAGCTTCTGCGCGCCGAAGTTCTCCGACCACACCCCGATCCACAGCCGGCGCGGTCCCAGCCAGTCCAGCGCCGTCTTCAAGAGCGCCGAGCCCCGGCCGCCGCCCTGGTGGCTCTTGAGCACATAGATCCGCTTCAGCTCACCATCCTGCGGCGATACTTCGTCATGCGGCAGGTCGCAGGGGCCGGCCAGGGCGTAGCCGATGGCCTCGCCATCCTCGTCCTCCAGGATCCAGGTCGCCTTGTCGGGATGGGCCAGATCGTTCCGCGTGCGCTCCAGTCCGTAGGCATAGGCCAGGAAGGTCTCCAGGTCCTCGGGCGGATAGAGATGGGCGAAGGTTTCCGTGAAGGTGCGCGCGCCCAGGCTGGACACGGTGTCGGCGTCTTCGATCGTGGCGCGGCGGATATTCAAGGTCTAGACTCCTCCCATGACGGTCGCGCTGTACACCCATTCGGACATGCTGGACCACCAGCCGGGCCACGGCCACGTCGAGAGCCCCGAGCGCCTGCGCGCGGTGATCGACGCCCTGAACGACGATCCCAATCTCCAACTCGAAGCGCTGGACGCGCCACTGGTCGAGGTCGAGGACCTGCTGCGCGTGCATCCCAAGGCCTTCGTCGACACGGTGTTCGAGGCCGCGCCGAAGTCGGGCCGCCTCGCGCTGGATCCCGACACGGTGATGTCCAGCGGCAGCCTGGCCGCCGCCCGGCGCGCAGCGGGAGCTAGCGTCGCCGCCGTGCGGGCCATCGCGGCGGGGGAGGCCAGCCGCGCCTTCTGCGCCGTCCGCCCGCCGGGTCACCATGCCGAGCCGGGCGTGGCCATGGGCTTCTGTGTCTTTTCCAGCGTCGCCGTGGCGGCCCGCGCGGCCCAGGCGGCGGGCTTGAAGCGCGTGGCGATCGTCGATTTCGACGTCCACCACGGCAACGGCACCCAAGCGGTGTTCGAGAACGACCCGACCGTGTTCTTCGCCTCGATCCACCAGTCGCCGCTTTATCCCGGCACCGGCGATCCGTCCCAGACGGGGCTGGGCAACATCGCCAACGCCATCGTCGCCCCGCATGCGGCCCGCGAGACCTGGCGGTCGCGATTCGAGGGGCTGATGGACAAGGTCGACGCCTTCGCACCCGAGCTCTTGATCGTCTCGGCGGGCTTCGACGCCCACATCCGCGACCCGCTGTCGGCCCAGAGCCTGGACGAGGACGATTTCGCCTGGGCGACCCGGGCGATCGTCTCGGTGGCCAACGCCCGGGCCAAGGGCCGGGTTGTGTCCTCGCTCGAGGGCGGTTACGACCTCCAGGCGCTGGGGCGTTCCGCCGCCGCGCATGTGCGCGCTCTTCAGGAGGGGTGAGGGGACGGAACGGCTTTGCAGCCCAACGACTTCTCTTCAACATGGCCGACGTCACCATCGCCGACCAAGCGTCCTCGTCCGTGAAATCGGGGACCATCACCCTGGCCCGCCACGGCGAACCCGCCCTGTCGCGCAAGGTCAGCCTCAACGCGCCTGAGTACGGCGATTGGTGGGCGCGCTACGAGATCGGCGGCCTGAAAGACGGCCAGACCCCGCCGGATCACCTGGTGCAGATCGCTCGCGACGCCGACACCATCATCGTCTCGACCCGCCGCCGCGCCATCGAGACCGCCAATGCGGTGGTCGCCGGCCGCGACTTCACCACCGACGAGACCTTTATCGAGGCTCCGCTGCCGCCGCCGCCCTGGCCGCTGTGGCTGCGGATGTCGCCCAAGCGTTTGGGTTTCTTCTCCCGTTTCTGGTGGTGGTTCTTCAACAATCATGGCGGCCAGGAAACCCGGGCGCAGGCCGAGGCCCGGGCCGGCCAGGCCGCTGACAAGCTGGTCGCGCTGTCCGACCAAGGCCAGGACGTGCTGGTTGTGGCCCACGGCTTCTTCAACTGGATGATCGCCGATGCGCTGAAGGCGCGGGGGCTGACAAAGCTGGTGGATGAAGGTCACGCCTACTGGAGCATCAAGCGCTTCCGCCGCGCTTAGGCCTCAAAACCCTCTTCCCTTAACCATGCCTTGGCTCTAGGCCGTTGTCCGCAACGCCTGTCGCTACTAGGCTGAGTGCTGTTCTCCTGAGAGTTGAAATGACCGACGCCGCCGCCACCCCTGCAGACATCTCCGCCTTGAGCTTCGAGGAAGCCCTGGCGCAGCTGGAGCGGATCGTGGCCGAGCTGGAGTCGGGCCAGGCCCCGCTGGAACGCTCGATCGACATCTATGAGCGCGGCGCGGCCCTGAAGGCCCACTGCGAGAAGAAGCTGGAAGCCGCGCGCCTGAAGGTCGAGAAGATCGTTCTCGGCCAGGGCGGCGCCGTCTCCGCCGAAGCGGCCGAGTTCAACTGATGGCGGCCCCGCGTCCGGCAAGTGATCTTGAGAAGCGGATCGTCCAGGCCGCCGACATCGTCACCGTGGCGCTGGACGAGCTGCTGCCGCGCGCCGATGGTCCCGAGACCCGCCTGACCGAAGCCATGCGCTATGCGGCGCTCGGTCCGGGCAAGCGCCTGCGTCCGTTCTTCGCGCTGGAAACCGGCAAGATGTTCGACCTGGCCGAGCGGCCGGTGCTGCGCGCGGCCTGCGCGCTGGAATGCATCCATGCCTACAGCCTGGTCCATGACGACCTGCCGGCCATGGACGATGACGACGTTCGCCGCGGCCGTCCGACCGTGCACAAGCAGTATGACGAGGCCACCGCCATCCTCGCGGGCGACGCCCTGCAGACGGCGGCCTTCGAGATCATGGCCCACCCCGACACCCACGACGACGGTCATGTCCGTTCGGAACTTGTGCGCAAGCTGGCCATCGCTTCGGGCGCCAAGGGCATGGCCGGCGGCCAGATGATCGACATCCTGGGCGTCCGCGACGACCTGGGCGCGGTGGCGCGCATGCAGCGCCTGAAGACCGGCGCCCTGATCGCCTTCGCCTTCGAGATCCCGCTGATCATCGCCCGCGCCAAGGAATCTGAGCGCTCGGCCCTGATGGCGTTCGCCCAGGACTTAGGCCTGGCCTATCAAATCGTCGACGACATCCTGGACGCCGAGGGCGATCCCGAGACCATGGGCAAGGCCACGGGCGGCAAGGACGCCGCCATGGGCAAGGCCAACTACGTCACCCTGCTGGGCCTGGACGCGGCGAAAGAGCGCGTGACGCTTCTCGCCGACCAGACCCGTTCCCATCTCGAAATCTTTGGCGAACGAGCCGAACATCTGCGCGAAAGCGTTGATTTCGTGCTGGACCGCCGCAACTGACCGCGCTTTCTTCAAACATGTCTTCCAAAACGCCACTGCTCGACACCGTCGCTTCGCCCGCCGATACGCGCGGCCTGTCGGTACCGGAACTCAAACAGCTGGCCGCCGAGGTCCGGGCCGAGATGATCGACGCGGTGTCGGTGACCGGCGGACACCTGGGCGCCGGGCTGGGCGTGGTCGAGATGACCGTGGCGCTGCACCACGTGTTCGAGACCCCCAAGGACATCCTGATCTGGGACGTCGGCCACCAGGCCTATCCGCACAAGATCCTCACCGGCCGCCGCGACCGCATCAAGACGCTGCGCCAGGGCGGCGGCCTGTCGGGCTTCACCAAGCGGGCCGAGAGCGAATACGACCCGTTCGGCGCGGCCCACGCGGCCACCTCGATCTCGGCGGCGCTGGGCTTCTGCGCCGCGCGCGACGCCAAGGGTGAAGACAACAGCGTCATCGCCGTGATCGGCGACGGCTCGCTGGGCGCGGGCATGGCCTATGAGGCGATGAACGCGGCGACCGATACCACCAAGCGCCTGATCGTCATCCTCAACGACAACGACATGTCGATCGCCCCGCCGGTGGGCGGCATGAGCGCCTACCTGGCCAACCTGGTTTCGGGCGGCGCCTACCGCTCGGTGCGCAAGCTGGGCAAGACCGTCGTCGAGAAGCTGCCGACCCCGATGCGCGAAGCCGCCCGCAAGGCGGAAGAATATGCCCGGGGCATGGTCACCGGCGGCACCTTCTTCGAGGAGCTGGGCTTCTATTACATCGGCCCGATCGACGGCCATGACATGGACGCCCTGGTCAGCGTGCTCAAGAACGCCAAGGCCTTCGGCGACAAGCCGGTGCTGGTCCATTGCGTGACGCAAAAGGGCAAGGGCTACGCCCCGGCCGAGGGCGCGGCCGACAAGCTGCACGCCGTGGCCAAGTTCGACGTGGTCACCGGCCAGCAGCAGAAGGCGGCCGCGGGCCCGCCCAGCTACACCAAGGTCTTCGCCCAGGAACTGATCAAGCAGGCGGAAAAGGACGACAAGATCGTCGCCATCACCGCCGCCATGCCCTCGGGTACGGGCCTCGACCTGTTCGGCAAGGCCTTCCCGGACCGCACCTTCGACGTCGGCATCGCCGAACAGCACGCAGTGACCTTCGCCGCGGGCCTGGCCGCCGACGGCATGAAGCCGTTCACGGCGATCTACTCGACCTTTCTGCAGCGCGGCTATGACCAGGTGGTGCACGACGTGGCCATCCAGGGCCTGCCGGTGCGCTTCGCCATGGACCGCGCGGGCCTGGTGGGCGCTGACGGTCCGACCCACGCCGGCAGCTTCGACATCGGCTTCATGGGCGCTCTGCCCGGCATGGTGCTGATGGCCGCCGCCGACGAGGTGGAGCTGGCCCGCATGGTCGCCACGGCCGCCGAGATCGACGACCGCCCGAGCGCTTTCCGCTATCCGCGCGGCGAGGGCCTGGGCCTGGAGATGCCGGCGATCGCCGAGCCGCTGGAGATCGGTAAGGGCCGCATCGTCCGCGAGGGCACCAGCGTCGCCATCGTCTCGTTCGGCACCCGCCTGTCGGAAAGCCTCAAGGCAGCCGACCTGCTGGCCGCGCGTGGTCTGTCCGCGACGGTCTGCGACGCCCGCTTCGCCAAGCCGCTGGATCTGGACCTGCTGCTGCGCCTGGCGCGCGAGCACGAGGCGATCGTCACGGTGGAAGAAGGCTCGATGGGCGGCTTTGGCGCCTTCGTGCTGCAAGCCCTGGCCCAGCACGGCGCGCTGGATCGCGGTCTGAAGATCCGCACCCTGTGCCTGCCCGACGTCTTCCAGGACCAGGACAAGCCCGACGCCATGTACGCTCAGGCCGGCCTCGACGCCGAGGGCATCCTGCGTGGGGCGCTGTCGGCGCTGGGGATGGACAATGTCAGCGCGGCGGGTGCTGGCCGTCGGGCCTAGACGCCACACGCCTTGAAGAACGCCTTTACATGCCCTCGGTCGGCAGAACCTGCCGCTAGGCTGTGACGCTCGCCCTGGGTCAGCAGGACCAGGTCGCCTGAGCGCTTGAAACCGTCCAGCGCCGGGGCGCTGGCCTTGCCGCGCGCCTCCAGGAGGCCCTGGCTCAAGGCGTCATCGACCTTGGCGGCGGCGAAGCGGCTTTCGGTGCGGCCCGAGGCCAGGACGATCTCGCCGCCCGACAGGCCCACGGCCGAGACGTCGACTTGATCCTGGCCGGGACGGCAGCTGATCATCAGCACGACATCGTCGCTGTTGGGGCGGCCATAGGCCAGGCGGGGAGCCTCGGCGCCGTCCGCCAGATAGGCCCAGCGATAGCCGTCCAGCGCGACCTTCTCATGCGCGCAGCCTGCCAGAGCAGCGGCGAAACCCAGAGCGGCGAAGGCGGCGATACGGCGTCCCATGACGGTTCTCCTCGCCCGATCAACGCGGCGGGGCGCTGAATGGCTCCTCCAAACGCATCGGGCGCGGCCACCTTGCGATGACCGCGCCCGACGAACTTGCAGGTCCTTGAGGGGACTTGGACGGATCCGCTTTAGAACGGCGAGAACTTCTCGACCAGCGACTGGCCGGCCGGGGTCTTCTGTACGCGGCTGATGTCGCCGCGGCCGCCGTAGCTGATGCGGGCTTCGGCGATCTGGGTGTGCTTGATGGTGTTGGCCGAGGAGATGTCCTCCGGACGCACGATGCCGGCCACGGTCAGCTGGCGCAGCTCGGCGTTGGTGCGGACTTCCTGGGTGCCCTGGATGACCATGTTGCCGTTCGGCAGGACCGAGCTGACCACCGCGGCGATCGTCAGGTTGATCTTTTCCGAGCGGCTGACGCTGCCGGCGCCGGCGTTGGTGGTGGCCGAGTTGGTGTTGATGGCGTTGGCCGGGTCGAAGCCGCCCGGCAGGACCTTCCCGAGGCTCGATTCCAGGCCCAGGAAGTTCGGCACGCCGGCCTTCATGTTCGAGGTGCGCGAGCTGGCGGTCTGGTTCTTGGTGCTGGCGCTGTCGTCGATCGAGATCAGGACCGTGACGATGTCGCCGACGCGGCTGGCGCGCTGGTCGTTGAAGAAGGCGCGGGCGCCGACGCGCCACAGCGAGTTGGCCGAAGCCGCCTGCGGGGCGGGTTCGCGCGAGGCGACGTATTGCTGCTCCATCGGAGCCAGGGCGGCCGGGTAGCCGACCGGAGCCAGCTGCGGGCCCTTCACGGCTTCGCTGACGGTGGAGCAGGCGGCCAGCGGGGCCAGGAGGACGGCGGCGGCGATGATGGCGGGGCGACGCATGGGTGTGAAAACCTTTTAGCGAGCAGCGAAACGGACGGGTTGCGAACGGGCTTGCAAGCTCTGGGCCTGCGGGCCGACCGCTGCGGAGCCAGGACCGGTGGCGACCGCCTGGATGATTTTCTTCGAGAGCGGGTTCTGGACGGCGAAGAGCTCGCCCGTGGCGGCGGCGGCCATGGCTTTCCCTTGAAGCGAAAGGGAAATTCCGCCGTCTTCATAGGTGATGGTGACCAGGTCGCCGGTCTTGATGACCTGGGCGGCGGCCACGTCGCGGCTCTGGACTGCGGCGCCTTCACGCAGGGGGCGCTTGGCGGCCAGGCCGATGACGGCGTCGGCGTCGCGTGGGGCGTCCATCGGGGCGCCGGCCATCTTTACCCAGATGAGGTCCTGGGGCTGGACGATTTCGCCGGCCGAGAGGCTGCGGGCGTAGGCAAGAACTTCCACGTTGGCGCGGGCGGCGCCGGCCAGGCCCGCCGGGGCGTTGCCGTTCGACAGGCCGCCATTGTCGCCGCCTTCGCGGACGATGATGCGGCGGATGCCGTTGCTGTTGGTCCAGTCATAGCCGGCGCGGCGGGCGAAGACCTGCACCTGGCCGGCGTCGAGCACGGCGGTGGGACCCATGCGGGCGGCGATGACCATGTTGGCGGCCGCACCGCTGACGCCGTCGAACAGGTCGCCCAGCGTGATGCGGCCGTCGGCGTCGGTGGTGTCCATGCGCAGGCTCACCGCCGTGCCGGCGAAGGCGGGGGCGGAGAGGGCGCTGATCACCAGCGTGGCGGCGGCGGCGAGGAGGAAGGCCTTCATCCGCTTAGCTCCGCAGCTGCGAGGTGGCTTGCAGCATCTGATCGGCCGTCGTGATCACCTTCGAGTTCATCTCGTAGGCGCGCTGGGCCGTGATCAGCGAGGTGATTTCGGTCACCGCGTCGACGTTCGAGGCTTCGGTGTAGTGCTGCATCAGCACGCCAAAGCCCGGCTCGCCGGGGGCGGCGATGTTGGCGGCGCCCGAGGCGGCCGTTTCCAGCAGCAGGTTGTCGCCGATCTGCTCCAGGCCGCCTTCGTTCATGAAGGTCGCCAGCTGCAGCTGACCGATGGTCTGCGGCTGGGGCTGACCGTCCAGCTTCACCTGCACCAGGCCGGTCTTGCTGATCGTGATGTCGGTGGTGTTCTGCGGGACGGTGATGCCCGGCTGGACGGTGTAGCCGTCCTCGGTGACGATCTGGCCCTGGTCGTTGGTCGAGAAGTTGCCGGCGCGGGTATAGGCAGTCTCGCCCGAGGGCAGCAGGACCTGCAGGTAGCCCTTGCCCTGGATGGCGACGTCCAGCGGGTTGTCGGTCAAGGTCGGGGTGCCTTGCTCGGTGATGCGATAGACCGAGCCGGCCTTGACGCCGCCGCCGACCTGCACGCCGGTCGGGACGATGTTGCCGTTGCTGGACGACTGCGAACCCGCGCGCTCCACCTGCTGGTACAGCAGGTCCTGGAACTCGGCCCGTTGGCGCTTGAAGCCAATGGTGTTCATGTTCGCGATGTTGTGCGAGATGACTTCGACGTTCAGCTGTTGCGCTGACATGCCCGAAGCGGCGGTGCGGAGAGCTTGCATCGGCTAGGCCCCTTAATTCAGCTTGCCCAGACGCTCGACGGCGCTGCGCGAAAGTTCTGCGGTGTTGTCCATCATCTTGGCGACGCCCTCGTAGGCGCGCTGGATCTCGATCAGCTTGGTGATCTCGATGACCGGTTGGACGTTCGAGGATTCCAGCATGCCTTGGTGGACGCGGGCGTCCGGCGCGGCGGCCAGGGTGGTGTTGGTGGTGTTGCGGTAGAGGTTGTCGCCGTCCTTCGCGAGCGAGGACAGGTCGTCGGGGCGAACCACGCCCAGCTTGCCGACGCGAACCGCGCCCTGGCTGACGGTGCCGTCCTGGCCGACCGAGACCGGGCCCAGGGCCGGGTCGATCAGCAGCGGGCCGCCGCCATCGTCCAGCACCTGGTTGCCTTCCTGGGTGACCAGCTGGCCTTCCGGGTTGGTCGTGAAGCGGCCGTCGCGGGTGTAGCGGTCACCGGCGGCGGTCTGGATGTGGAAGAAGCCGTTGCCCTCGATGGCGATGTCGAAATCGCCGCCCGTCTTGGTCATGGCGCCTTGCGTGAAGTCGCGGGCGACGCGGTCGTCCAGCACGAACTTCACCGGCGAAGCGCCGTCCAGGGTCTTGGCCGGCTTGGCCTGTTCCGTGCGGACCATCAGGTCCTCGGTCTTGAAGCCGGTCGTGTTGGCGTTGGCGATGTTGTTGGCCACGATGTCGAGCTGGCGGCGCAGCGTCATCTGACGCGAGAGGCCGACGTAGAGCGCGTTGTCCATGGCGAGTTAACTCGGGCGGCTGGCGCGACAAATGCGCCGCAACCCTTGAAGCAACCTTCGTGCCAGAGTGAAAACGCGTTATAAATCAACGAAAAGGAAGGTTAACGGTCGGCTGTTGGTCGGAGTCTGCCGGGCAGATTCAGCCTGCGACCAAATGGCTTCAAAAACACATCGTTAACCATGTGGCCCGCATGTGTACGGGTATAGATTCCAAGGAACCCGCGCGTGGCCAAAGCACCCGAAAAGGAAGCTCCGGAAGGCGAAGAAGGCGCCGAGGGCGAAGCCCCCGCCAAGAAGAAACCGCCTATCCTGATCATCGCGATCGCTGCGGGCGTCCTCGTGCTGGGCGGTGGCGGCGCCGCGGCCTTTTTCCTGATGAAGCCGAAGCCGGAAGCCGCTGCGGGCGAGCACGGCGCGGACAAGAAGGAAAAGAAGAAGGAAAAGAAGGAAGAGAAGGGCGGTCACGGCGCCAAGAAGGAAGGCGAGGGCGCTGCTGCCCCGGCCGCCGGCGGCGCGCCGGTGATCAAGGAAGGCCCCGACGGCGTGGTCTTCTACACCCTGCCCGACATCGTCGTGAACATGCAGACCGCCGACGGCAAGTCGACCTTCCTGAAGCTGAAGCTGACGTTCGAACTGCCCGACCAGGACACGGCCGACGAGCTGACGCCGAACCTGCCGCGTCTGCAGGACATGTTCCAGGCCTTCCTGCGCGAGCTGCGTCCGGAAGACCTGAACGGCAGCCAGGGCACCTACCAGCTGCGCTATGAGCTGCTGCGCCGTGTGAACCTGGTGGCGGCGCCGGCCAAGGTGAACGCGGTCCTCATCGAGGAGATGCTGATCAACTAGCCCTCGGGCTGGTTGGGCGAACGATCATGGCGGACGAACTCGACGATCAGGCCGCGATGGCCCAGTGGGCCTCGCAGAACCCGCCCGGCGCCTTCGGTGAAGGCGACGCCGGCGGTGGCGGCGGCAATGAATTTGGCGACTTTTCCGGCGGCATGGGCGGCTGGGACGACGGCGGCGGCGAAGGCGGCTCCGAGCGCATCCTGAACCAGGACGAGATCGACAGCCTGCTGGGCTTCGATCTGTCGGGCGACGGCGGCGAGGACCGCACCGGCATCCGCGCCATCATCAACTCGGCGCTGGTCTCGTACGAGCGCCTGCCGATGCTGGAAATCGTCTTCGACCGCCTGGTGCGGTTGATGACGACGTCCCTGCGGAACTTCACGTCCGACAACGTCGAGGTCAGCCTCGACAACATCAGCTCGATCCGCTTCGGCGACTATTTGAACTCGATCCCGCTGCCGGCCATCCTGGCCGTGTTCCGGGCCGAGGAGCTGGACAACTACGGCCTGCTGACGGTCGACTCCAACCTGATCTACTCGATCGTCGACGTGCTGCTGGGCGGCCGTCGCGGCACGGCCGCGATGCGCATCGAGGGCCGTCCCTACACCACGATCGAACGCGTGCTGGTGCAGCGGATGATCGAAGTCGTCCTGCACGACCTGAAGAGCGCCTTCGAGCCGCTGCATCCGGTCAACTTCTCGCTGGACCGTCTGGAGACCAACCCGCGCTTCGCCGCCATCGCTCGCCCGGCCAACGCCGCGATCCTGGTCAAGCTGCGCATCGACATGGAAGACCGCGGCGGCCGCATCGAGCTGTTGCTGCCCTACGCCACGCTGGAACCCATCCGGAAGATGCTGCTGCAGCAGTTCATGGGTGAGAAGTTCGGTCGCGACAACATCTGGGAAGGCCACTTGGCCACCGAGCTGTGGACCACCCAGACCGAGGTGCGCGCCGTGCTGGACGAGCAGCAGGTGCCGCTATCGCGGGTGCTGAACATGCAGGTGGGCGATACGCTGATGCTGAACGCCACGCCCGACAGCCTGGTCGAGCTGCGCGCCGGGACCATTCGGTTGACGCGTGGCCGCATGGGCCGCCGCAACCACTCGATCGCCATCCGGGCCGAGGCTCCGCTGACGCCCGCCGCCAAGAAGGCCGTGCAGAAGCTGAAATGAGCCTGATCGCCTTCGCCATGAACGGGTTCCTCGCAGTGCTGCTGATCGCGGCGCTGGTCTTCGGCTGGCGCCTGGAGCGCCGCCTGAAGGCGCTGCGCGACAGCCACGAGGGCTTCGCCAAGGCGGTGGTCGACCTGGACAGGGCAGCGGCCCGCGCCGAGCAGGGGCTGGCCGATCTTCGCGCCGCCACCGACGAAGCCGCCGAGACGCTGGCCGTGCGCATCGAGCGCGCCCAAGCCCTGGCCGCTCAGCTGGGCGAGCTTGTCACCAAGCCGCTGCCGGCTCCGACCGTTGCGCCTCAAGCCCAGCCGGAGCGTCCCGCGCCGCGCCTGAGCCGCGAAGCGCCGCCGGCCGCTGCGCCTCAAGCCGACCGTCGCCTGTCGGCCGCCGACTTCGAACGTCTGCTGGACCGCGAGGATCGCGTCGAGCGCGCCGTGCGTGGCGGCGAACCCATTCCCCGTCCGACCTCGCGTCCGGGCATGGCCTCCAGCCAGACTTCAAATCAGACCAACGAAACCCCGCGTTCACGGGCGCGGATCGATGATGACCTCTTCGACGGACCGGGTGAGAACCCGTCCGCCAACCCCAGGGCTCCCCGCCGATGAAGAACGTTCCGCGCATCCTCCCCCTGGTCGGCGTCGCCGTCGGCGGCGTGCTGGCGATCAACGCCATGGCCGGCGCCAAGTCGCTGCCCGACCTGCTGGGCGGGGCCAAGGCCTTCGCTGAAGGCGTCGCCAAGCCTGCCGGCAAGCAGGACGCCAAGGCTGAAGGCGGCCAGGAGGCTGCTTCGGCCGAGAGCGCCGGCCAGCCGGCCGCCGCCAACGCGCCGCCGCCGCGCGTCTGCGCCCCGTCGGCCGACGCCCTGGCCCAGGCCGCCGGCCTGTCGCCGGGGGAACTGCGCGCCGTCCAGAGCCTGGGCGCCCGTCGTGGCCAGCTGGACCAGCGCGAGCAGGACATCGACGTCCAGCTGCAGCTGCTGGCCGCCGCCGAAGCCAAGCTGGACGCCAAGATGAAGGCCCTGACCGGCCTGAAGGGCGACATCTCGGGCCTGCTGGGCCAGGTGGACGCCCAGAAGCAGGCCGAGGTCGATCGCCTGGTCACCGTCTATCAGGGCATGAAGCCCAAGGACGCCGCCGCCCGCATGACGCTGCTGTCGGATGAGGTTCGCCTGCCGATCGCCGCCAAGATGAAGGAGCGGTCGCTGTCGATGATCCTGGCCAACATGGCCCCGGGCGACGCCAAGATCCTGACCGAGCGCCTGGCCTCGCGCCTGGCCAATCCGGCGGTCGAGAAGGGTAAGGCCGCGATCGCCGACAACGCCGCGACGCCGGCCGCGCCGGGCGCCGCGCCCAACAAGCAGCAGGCCGACGCGGGCCTCGCCGGCGCGACGGATCCCGCCGCCGCCCCCAAGGCCAAGTCGGCTCCCAAGAAAGCCGGCTAAGGGAGGCCCATGACCCTTCGCCAGCTCCTGCGCTCCAGCGTCGCCGCCGCGGTCATCGCGGGCACGCTGGCGCCGTCCGCATACGCCGCGCCGCCGCCCCCGGCCGCGCGCGCGTCGCTGGACGTGCGTGTCGCGCAGGCGGCGGACTTCTCGCGCATCGAGTTCCACTGGAGCGGCGGCGCGAAGCTTGTTTCTCATCGCGAAGGCCAGACCCTGGTGCTGCGGTTCAGCCGCGACGCCAACCCCGATCTGTCGACCCTGAAGATCGCGCCGCCGCGCTGGCTGAAGGCCTCGGAGGCCCGCCACGTCAATGGTTCGCTCGAGATCGTCATTACACTGACGGATGACGCCGACGCGCGGCTCGGCAACGCCGACGGCGTAGACTTCGTCAACCTGTTCGCCCGTCCGGGCGCGCCGCCGGCCAGCCAGACGCCGGCCCCAGCCGCGCCGATCGGCCGTCCCAACCCGATGCCCGCGGGCGGCGTGGTCAAGGTCGGCTTCGACCGCGAGGACCAGCAGGTCACGCTGTCGTTCGACTGGGCCGCCCCGGCTGGGGCCGCGGTGTTCCGGCGCGGCGAGGCGGTGTGGATCGTGTTCGACACGCCCGCGCAGCTCGACATCTCCAAGCTGCCGTCGTCCAGCATCCGCTATTCGAAGATCCAGGCGCTGAAGGGCGCGGACTACACGGCGCTGCGCATCGTCACCCAGGCCGGCACGCCGTACGTGGCCGAAGGGCAGGGCGGTCTGTGGAAGATCAGCCTGGGTCCCGGCGGCGCGCAGGAAACTCCGGACGTCATCAAGGTGGCGCGCGACGAGAGCGTCCATCCCGCCACCTTGTCGGCCACCGTCTCGGGCGTGACCAAGCCGGTCTGGGTCGCCGACCCCGCGGTCGGCGACAAGCTGATGGTGGCGCCGGCCCTGGCGCCGTCCAAGGGCCTGCCGTCGCGCCGCGAATATGTCGAGATGGCCCTGCTGCAGTCGGTGCAGGGCCTGGCCGCCGAGGCCTATGCCAGCGACCTGGTGGTGCAGGCCAGCGGCGACCTGCTTCGCATTGGCCGGCCCAAGGGCCTGATCCTGTCGCCGATCTCGGCCAGCACGCCGCCGGAAGAGGCCGCCGCCGGCGCGCCCCAACCGATGTCGATGCCGGCGCTGATCGACCTGGACAACTGGCCCAAGACCGGGTCGGGCGGCTTCCTGGCCCGCTACAACGCCCTGCAGAGCGCCGTCGCCGCCGCGCCGGACGGCGAAGGCAAGGACAGCGATCGCGCCGCGCGCATGTCGCTGGCCCGCTTCCTGGTCGGCTCGCAAATGTCGTTCGAGGCCATCGGCGTGCTCAACGCCGCGGGCCGCAAGCACCAGACCCTGCTGGGCGACGCCGAGTTCCGCGGCCTGCGCGGCGTGGCCAAGGTGATGGCCGGCCGCCTGACCGAGGCCGACGCCGACTTCTCCTCGCCCGTCCTGGCCGACGATCCGTCCAGCGCCCTGTGGCGAGGCTACATCTCGGCCAAGCAGGGCCAGTGGGTCGACGCCCGCACCAAGTTCGCCGGCGGCGGCCGGGCGCTCGACCTTTTCCCGCCGACCTGGAAAGCGCGCTTCCTGCACGCCCAGGCTCAGGCGGCGCTGGGCGTCGGCGACGTGACCGGCGCGATGCAGCTGATCACCAAGGCCCTGGCTGTGCCCAAGGTGCCGCTCGAGGACCAGCTGGACATCCGCCTGACCCAGGCGCGCGCCTTCGAGGCCAAGGGCGAGAAGGTCCGCGCCCGCCGCATGTTCGAGGCCATCGCCAAGGCGCCCTACGACCGCATCGCCACGCCGGCCATGCTGCACGCCACCGAGCTGGGCTACGCCAAGGGCCAGATCACCGCCCAGAAGGCCGCCGAGATCCTGAACCAGCTGCGCTATCGCTGGCGCGGCGACGGCGTCGAGCTGGAGGTTATCCGCTCGCTGGGCCGCCTCTATATCGATCAGGGCCGCTATCGCGAGGCGCTGGATGCGCTGAGCTCGGCCGGCCGCCAGCTGCCCGATCGCCCCGAAGCCGTGGCGCTGCAGAACGACCTGTCCAACACCTTCCGCCAGCTGTTCCTGCAAGGCCTGGCAGACGGCATGCAGCCGATCCAGGCCGTCGGGCTGTACTACGACTACCGGGACCTGACGCCGATCGGCGCCGACGGCGACCAGATCGTCCGCAACCTGGTGCGTCGCCTGGTCGATGTCGACCTGCTGGACAACGCCGCCAAGCTCTTGAAATACCAGGTCGACAACCGCTTGAACGGCGTGCCCAAGGCCCAGGTCGCCACCGACCTGGCCTGGATTTACCTGATGAACAAGCAGCCGGAGGATGCGCTGGACGCGATCAACGCGACCCGCTCGACCATCCTGCCGCCGGCCCTGAACGTCGAGCGTCGCCTGGCGACCGCCCGCGCCCTGATGGGCCTGGGCCGCTTCGACGACGCGCTGGAGCTGATCGACAAGGACAACAGCAAGGACGGCCAGGAGATCCGCGCCGAGATCGCCTGGAAGCAGCACACCTGGCCGACGGCCGGGGCGATGTACGAGCGCGCGCTGGGCGACCGCTTCAAGACGCCGGGCGCGCTGACCCCCGGCGACGAGGCGCGCCTGTTGCGCTCGGCCGTCGCCTACAGCCTGGCCGACGACGACGCCTCGCTGGCCCGCCTTCGGGCGCGCTGGTCGGGCTTCATCGACAGCGCCGGCAATCCCGACGGACTTCGCGTCGCCCTGCAGGGCATGAACGTCGAATCGCTGTCGGCCGCGGACTTCAGCCGCGTCACCGCCGACAATGAGGCCTTCAACGGCTGGATCGGTCGGATGAAGGACAAGTTCCGCACCGGCCAGCCCGCCGGCTCGCCCGCCAGAGCCAGCAAGTAGGGCGAGCCAATAGGGCAGGGACTTTCCCTAAAGGCCTGTTTCCGCTGAATGCCGAGGCACGCTTCGCCTCCGCGGCGGCCTGCGTCACCGAAAATTCACCCGCCGAAACCCGATTGGTCTTATGGCGGGCTCCGGACGTTTAGCCTAGTTAGAGCCCGCCTGAGTGGCCATATGGGCTGGCGGTCGGCGGCCGCTTGCCTTTCCGACGCAGGCATGTCATGACAACGTTGTCATAGGGTGGACGACATTGGCTAAGAAGAATCAAGACGGCGAAACCGGCCGCGAAGTGCTGGTGCTGCTGGGGGGCGCGGGCGATCTGGCTCTGCGCATGCTGTTGCCTTCGCTTTATTTCCTCGAATTGGACCGTCTGCTGCCGCACGACTTGCGGATCGTCGGCGTGGCGCGCGCCGACCATGACGCGGCCAGCTACAAGGCGCTGGTGCGCGAACAGCTGGGCAAGCGCGCGACGGTCGAGGAGGGGGTCTGGAACCGACTGGCCGATCGTCTCGACTATGTGCCCGCCGACATCACCAGCGAAGCCGACGCCCAGAAGCTGGCCGACCGCATCGGCGCGCACGGCTCGCTGGTCATCTTCTTCTCGCTGTCGCCCAGCCTCTACGGCCCGGCCTGCCAGGCGCTGCAAGCCGCCGGCCTGACCGGTCCCAGCACCCGCCTGATCCTGGAAAAGCCGCTGGGCCGCGACCTGGAGAGCTCCAAGGTCACCAACGCCGCCGTCGCCGCCGTGGTCGACGAAAGCCAGGTCTTCCGCATCGACCACTATCTGGGCAAGGAGACGGTCCAGAACCTGACCGCCCTGCGCTTCGCCAACGTGCTGTTCGAGCCCCTGTGGGACCGCAACACGATCGACCACGTGCAGATCACCATCGCCGAGACCGAGAAGGTCGGCGACCGCTGGCACTATTACGACGAGTACGGCGCGCTGCGCGACATGGTGCAGAACCACATGCTGCAGCTCTTGTGCCTGGTCGCCATGGAGGCGCCGTCGGGCTTCGACCCGGACGCGGTCCGTGACGAGAAGGTCAAGGTGCTGCGGTCCTTGCGCCCCTTCACCAAGGAGAGCGTGGCCCACGACACCGTGCGCGGCCAGTACGTCGCCGGCGTGGTCGAGGGCAGTGCGCGTCCGGGCTATGTCGAGGAAGTCGGCAAGTCCACCAAGACCGAGACCTTCGTAGCCATGAAGGTGGCGATCGACAACTGGCGCTGGGACGGCGTGCCGTTCTTCCTGCGCACCGGCAAGAACCTGCCCGATCGCCGCACCCAGATCGTCGTCCAGTTCAAGCCGCTGCCGCACAACATCTTCGGCCAGGCCACCGACGGTGAGCTCTGCGCCAACCGCCTGGTCATCGACCTGCAGCCGGACGAAGACATCTCGCTGACGATCATGAACAAGCGGCCGGGCCTGTCGGAAGAGGGCATGCGCCTGCAGTCGCTGCCATTGTCGCTGTCGTTCGGCCAGAGCGGCGGCCGCCGCCGCATCGCCTACGAGAAGCTGTTCGTCGACGCCTTCCGCGGCGACCGCACCCTGTTCGTGCGCCGTGACGAGGTCGAGCAGGCCTGGAAGTTCATCGACGCCGTCTCGGCCGCCTGGGAAGAGGCCGGCATCGAGCCGGCCCACTACGCCGCCGGCACCTGGGGGCCGCAGTCGGCGCAGGGCCTGATCTCGCCCGGCGGCCGGTCCTGGAAGGCCTGATCATGCCCAAGCCCCAGATCGAAGCCTTTCCGACCCGCGAGGCGCTGTACGACGCCGCCGCCTCGACCATCGTCCAGGCCCTGACCACGGCCGTTGCCGCCCAGGGCGTCGCGGGCTTCGCCGCCACGGGCGGCTCGACGCCGGCCCCGGTCTATGACCGCCTGGCCCAGGCCACCGCGCCCTGGGACAAGGTCATGGTCACCCTGACCGACGAGCGCTGGGTCCCGCCGACCGATCCCAGCAGCAACGAGAAGCTGGTGCGCGAGCACCTGCTGACGGGCGAGGCGGCCAAGGCCGGCTTCTCGCCGCTGTATTTCGAGGGCGTCAGTCACGAAGAAGCCGCGCTGAAGGCTCAGGCCGGCGTCGCGTCGGCCGCGCCGTTCGGCGTGGTGCTGCTGGGCGTGGGTCCCGACGGCCACTTCGCCTCGCTGTTCCCCGGCTCGCCGGTGCTGGCGCGGGGGCTGGACCCGGCGTCCGATCGCCTGGTGCTGGCCGTGCCGCCGGGCGATCCGGCTCCGGACATTCCCCGGATCAGCCTGACCTTCCAGGCGTTGACGCAATCGGCGCTGATCGTGCTGCTGATCACCGGCCAGGCCAAGCGCGCGCTGCTGGACGGCGAGGTCGACCAGAGCCTGCCGATCGCCGCCATTCTGAACCAGGACCGCGCCAAGGTCCGTATCCTCTGGGCGGAGTAATCGCCATGAGCCTGAACCCGGTCATCGCCGAAGTCACCGCCCGCATTGTGGCGCGCAGCAAGGACAGCCGCGCGGCCTACCTTGCGAACATGGAACATGCGATCGAGAGCCAGCCGGGCCGGGCCAAGCTGTCCTGCGCCAATTGGGCTCACGCCTTCGCCGCCTCGCCCGGCGTCGACAAGGTCCGCGCGCTGGACCCGAACGCGCCGAACATCGGCATCGTCTCGGCCTATAACGACATGCTCTCGGCCCACCAGCCGCTGGAAGGATACCCGGCGCTGATCAAGGTCGCCGCGCGCGAAGTGGGCGCGACCGCCCAGTTCGCCGGCGGCGTGCCGGCCATGTGCGATGGCGTCACCCAGGGGCGTCCGGGCATGGAGCTGTCGCTGTTCTCGCGCGAAGTGATCGCCATGGCCACGGCCGTCGCCCTGACCCACGACGCCTTCGACTCCGCGCTGTATCTGGGCGTCTGCGACAAGATCGTGCCGGGCCTGGTGATCGGCGCCCTGACCTTCAGCCACCTGCCGGCGCTGTTCGTGCCCGCCGGTCCGATGACCTCGGGCCTGCCCAACAGCGAGAAGGCCCGCATCCGCGCCCTCTACGCCGAGGGCAAGGTCGGCCGCGCCGAGCTGCTGGAAGCCGAGCAGGCCAGCTATCACGGCCCGGGCACCTGCACCTTCTACGGCACGGCCAACACCAACCAGATGCTGATGGAGCTGATGGGCTTCCATCTGCCCGGCTCGGCCTTCGTGCATCCCAACACGCCGCTGCGCGAGGCCCTGGTCAAGGAAGCCGCGCGCCGCGCCGCCGCCGTGACTAACAAGGGCAACGAGTTCATCCCCGTCGGCCGGATGATCGACGAGAAGTCGATCGTCAACGGCGTGGTCGGCCTGATGGCCACCGGCGGCTCGACCAACCTGGCGCTCCACCTCGTCGCCATGGCCGCCGCGGCCGGCGTGATCCTGACGCTGGAAGACCTGGACGACATCTCCAAGGCCACGCCGCTGCTGGCCCGCGTCTATCCGAACGGCGCGGCCGACGTGAACCACTTCCAGGCCGCCGGCGGCATGGCGTTCATCATCCGTGAGCTGCTGAAGGCCGGCCTCGTCCACGACGACGTCCAGACTATCGCCGGCCCCGGCCTGTCGCTCTACGCCCAGGAGCCGCACCTCGAGGGCGGCGTCCTGAAGTGGCGCGAGGGCGCGACCGAAAGCCTGGACACCGCCATCGTCCGTCCGGTCTCCGATCCGTTCAGCCCCGAGGGCGGCCTGCGCCTGCTGGCCGGGAACCTGGGCCGCGGCGTCATGAAGATCTCGGCCGTGAAACCCGAGCACCACGTGATCGAAGCGCCGGCCGCCGTGTTCCAGGAACAGGAAGACTTCATCGCCGCCTTCAAGCGCGGCGAGCTGGACCGGGATGTCGTTGTGGTCGTCCGCTTCCAGGGGCCGTCGGCCAACGGCATGCCGGAGCTGCACAACCTGTCGCCGTCGATCTCGGTGCTGCTGGACCGCGGCTACAAGGTCGCCCTCGTCACCGACGGCCGCATGTCGGGCGCCTCGGGCAAGACGCCCGCCGCCATCCACGTAACGCCGGAAGCCGCCAAGGGCGGGCCCCTGGCCTATGTCCAGGACGGCGACGTGATCCGCGTCAACGCCGAAACCGGCGAACTCAAGATCCTGGTGGACGAGGCGGCCCTGCTGTCGCGCACGCCGGCGAACGTCCCGGCGTCCAAGCCGGGCTTTGGTAGGGAACTGTTTGGATGGATGCGGAACGGAGTCGGCGCGGCCGACGCTGGCGCGTCCGTCTTCGCCTAAGGAAGTACTCGGTATGGACGGCAATCACAGCGGGGGTCTCGGCCTCGTCGGCGATATCGGCGGCACCAACGCCCGCTTCGCCCTGGTCGAATTTGACGGTCAGGATCCGCGCCTGATCGAGCCGACCACCTTCAAGGGCGAGGACTACGGCACCGCCGAGGACGCCATCGAGGCCTATCTGCACAAGGTCGGGGTCAAGCACGCCGACCAGGCGGTGGTGGCGGTGGCCGGCCCGATCGACCACGGCCAGGTCCACATGACCAACCTGGACTGGCGGATCTCCGAGGACGGCCTGCGTCGCGCCGGCGGCTTCCGCAGCGCCAAGCTGATCAACGACTTCACCGCACAAGCCCTGGCCGCGCCGCGCCTGTCGCCCAAGGACCTGCGCCAGATCGGTTCGCTGCGGACCTCGGGCGAGGGCGACCTGGCCATTCTCGGTCCCGGCACCGGCTTCGGCGTCGCCGGCCTCGTGCGGCGTCACGGCCAGGAGATCCCGCTGGCCACCGAAGGCGGCCACGTCGCCTTCGCGCCGCTGGACGAGGTCGAGATCGAGGTGCTGCGCGCCCTGACCAAGCGCCTGGACGGCGGCCGCGTCTCGGTCGAGCGCATTTTGTCGGGTCCCGGAATGGAAGACCTGCACATCGATCTGGCCGCCGCCGAAGGCCGCAAGGTCGAGGCCCTGGCCGCCAAGCAGATCACCGAGCGCGCTGTCGAGGGCTGCGCCGACAGCCTGGCCACCGTGAACCGCTTCTGCGCGGTGCTGGGCTCGACGGCCGGCGACATCGCCTTGACCCTGGGCGCGCGCGGCGGCGTGTTCATCGCCGGCGGCATTGCGCCCCGGATCATCGACATCCTTGAAAAGAGCGCGTTCCGCGAGCGCTTCGACGCCAAGGGGCGCCTGTCGGGCTTCACCCAGGCGATTCCGACCCACGTCATCCTGCACCCGCACACCGCCCTGATCGGCGCGGCGGTGGCGCTGACGCCGGAGGGCCGGGCGGCGGTGGCATAGGGGGCAGCGCTGGCGGCGTCTTCGGAAGAAGCTGGCGTCGCGTCTCAGCGGTGGAGCCAAGGACGGCTTGCCACCCTTAGCTGACGTCAGAATGGTCCGCCCGGTGGCGACGGGCGCCGTGTCCGGTTTCAGCGCTGGTGCCCCTCCCGACCCGTTGCAGACCTAGATGGCCTCCTTCACGATAGGTCCATGGCCGAAGTCATCTATCTCCCGCCTCATGAGCAAATGCCCGACCTGGGCGACGAGCAGCGATGGTTGACCGTCGATGCTTCCGGTGACGGTCGGTTCTTCGGCACCGGCGGTTCATGGAAAGCAAGCGGCGAATGGGTGGGGTACGGGTCGCTGGCCGAGGACGACATTTCGTTTGAGAAGGCTCTCGCGGCGGCTCAGGCATGGGCCGAGAAGTATCGGGTTCCGACCATCTGGGTTCAGCTAACGCCTTAGGTCTGCTAACCACCCAACGCCGACATTCCTGAGGTCTGTTCTGGAGGGGGCTCGCCATGACAACCCTGTCATGGCTTAGTATCCGCCACGCCGGAGAGAATCGGCGGGTGAGGGACGGAATTGAGCGCCAAGATCACGATCCACGACGTGGCCCGCGAGAGCGGTGTCTCGATCAAGACCGTTTCGCGGGTGCTCAACCGCGAGGCCAACGTCAAGGCCGACACCCGAGACCGGGTGCAGGCGGCCGTGGCGGCGCTGAACTATCGGCCCAATATCTCGGCCCGCAGCCTGGCGGGCTCGAAGGCCTATCTGATCGGCGTGTTCTTCGACAACCCCAGCCCGGGCTACGTCACCGACGTGCAGCTGGGGGCCATCGCGCGATGCCGGCAGGAGGGCTTCCACCTGATCGTCGAGCCGATCGACTCGACGGCCGACATCCAGGAACAGGTCGAGCCGATGCTGGCCACCCTGCGCATGGACGGGGTGATCCTGACCCCGCCGCTCAGCGATCATCCGGTGGTGCTGGCGACGCTGGAGCAGGAAGGTGTCGCCTATGTCCGCATCGCGCCGGGCGGCGACCTCGACCGCGCCCCGTGGGTCAGCATGGACGACCGCCTGGCCGCCTATGAGATGACCAAGCACCTGATCGGGCTGGGCCATCGCGACATCGGCTTCATCATCGGCCACCCCGACCACGGCGCCTCGCACCTGCGCCACCAGGGCTTTCTGGACGCCATGCGCGACAGCGGCCTGATGGTCCGTGACGAGCGGGTGGAGCAGGGGTTCTTCTCATTCCGCTCGGGCTTTGACGCGGCCGAGAAGCTGTTGGGCGGCGCGGACCGTCCGACCGCGATCTTCGCCTCGAACGACGACATGGCCCTGGGGGTCATGGCCGTGGCCAACCGCTTGCGCCTGGACTTGCCGGCCCAGTTGTCGGTCGCCGGCTTCGACGACACGCCCGGCGCCAAGATCACCTGGCCGCAGCTGACCACCGTCCGCCAGCCCATCCACGCCATGGCCGGCGCCGCCGCCGACATGCTGATGCATGGCGTCGAGCGGGAGGAGGGCGCGCCGCCGCCCTCGCGCGTGCTGGACTTCGAACTGGTCGTCCGCGAGTCCACCGGACCGGCCTCCCGCTAGCCAGATCGAGGATGAGTGCTGCCTGTTACCGCAATCATATTGATCTTGACAGCGCTGTCCGATTGGCGCGAGATCGACCCGATCAAGACGGTCGTCCACGAAGGCGGCGTCGGAGGAAACGCCAATGACTTCGCCCGACAGCGCCCGTCGCGTCGCTCCACTCGACGCACGATCACTCCCCTCCAAGCGGACCTGAACCGCTTTCCTTTCGCTCGGCGCGGTTTCCCGCAAGCGCCGCGCCGGGCGCTTTTCTCGACAATCCACATGGTCCGCCTGGGGGGCGGGCGTATCCTGGGAAGAACCATGTCCGCATCCAGCTTCGTCCGCGCGTCCGCCCTGGCCCTGATCCTGGCTGGCGGCCTGGGCGGCGCCGCCTTGGCGCAGGTCCCGGCCGCGACCGCCCATCCGGAAGTCTGGCCCAAGGCGCACAGCCCGGCGACGATCACCGACGCCAAGACCGAGGCCTTCATCACCAAGCTGATGGGCCAGATGACGGTGGAGGAGAAGGTCGCCCAGACGATCCAGGCCGACGGCGCCTCGATCACGCCCGAGGAGCTGGCCCACTACCGCCTGGGCTCGGTGCTGGTCGGCGGCAACAGCGCGCCGGACGGCAACGACCGCGCCAGCCCCCAGCGCTGGGTCGAGTGGATCCGCGCCTTCCGCGCCGCGGCGCTGAAGCCCCGGGGCGGCCACCAGGAGATCCCGATCCTCTTCGGCGTCGACGCTGTGCACGGCCACAACAACGTCGTGGGCGCGACGCTCTTTCCGCACAATATCGGCCTGGGCGCGGCGCGCGATCCCGACCTGATCCGCCGCATCGGCGAGGCCACCGCCCAGGAGATGGCCGCCACGGGCGCGGACTGGACCTTTGGCCCCACGGTGGCCGTGCCGCGCGACGAGCGCTGGGGCCGCGCCTATGAGGGCTATGCCGAGGACCCGGAGGTGGTGAAGACCTATGCCGGCCCGATGACCCTGGGCCTGCAGGGCGCGCTGGTCGCCGGCAAGCCGCTGGCGGCGGGCCACGTGGCCGGCTCGGCCAAGCACTTCCTGGCCGATGGCGGCACCACGAACGGCAAGGACCAGGGCGACGCCGAGATCTCCGAAGCCGATCTCGTGCGCCTGCACGCGGCGGGCTATCCGCCCGCGATCGACGCCGGCATCCTGTCGGTGATGGTCTCGTTCTCCAGCTGGCACGGGGTCAAGCACACCGGCAACAAGAGCCTGCTGACCGATGTGCTCAAAGGTCGCCTGGGCTTCGAGGGTTTCGTGGTCGGCGACTGGAACGCCCACGGCCAGGTCGAGGGCTGCAGCAACACCAGCTGCGCCCAGGCCTACCTCGCCGGCATGGACATGATGATGGCTCCCGACAGCTGGAAGGGGCTCTATGACAGCACCCTGGCCCAGGTGAAGGCCGGCCAGATCCCGATGGCGCGGATCGACGACGCCGTGCGCCGCATCCTGCGGGTCAAGGTCAAGGCCGGCCTGTTCGAGGACAAGCGCCCGCTGGAGGGCAAGTACGAGATCCTGGGCTCGCCCGCCCACCGCGCCCTGGCGCGAGAAGCCGTCCGCAAGTCGCTGGTCCTGCTCAAGAACGACGGCGTCCTGCCGCTGAAGAGCTCGGCCCACGTGCTGGTGGCCGGCGACGGGGCCGACGACATCGGCAAGGCGGCCGGCGGTTGGACCCTGACGTGGCAGGGCACAGGCAACAAGAACAGCGACTTCCCCAATGGCCAGTCGATCTATGCCGGCATCGCCGACGCGGTGAAGGCCGGCGGCGGCTCGGCCGAGCTGTCGGTCTCGGGCGACTTCAAGGCCAAGCCTGACGTGGCCATCGTGGTGTTTGGCGAGAACCCCTATGCCGAGTTCCAAGGCGACATCGCCAATGTCGAATATCAGCCGGGCGACAAGACCGACCTGGCCTTACTGAAGAAGCTGAAGGCCGCCGGCGTGCCGGTGGTCGCGGTGTTCCTCAGCGGCCGGCCGCTGTGGGCGAACCCGGAGATCAACGCCTCGGACGCCTTCGTCGCCGCCTGGCTGCCGGGCTCGGAGGGCGGCGGGGTCGCCGACGTGCTGATCGGCGATGCGGCCGGCAAGGCGCGCCACGACTTCCAGGGCAAGCTCTCGTTCTCGTGGCCCAGGCGCGTCGACCAGGAGCCGATCAATGTCGGCGATGCGGGCTATGATCCGCAGTTCGCCTATGGCTACGGCCTCTCCTACGCCAAGCCGGGCAAGGTCGGGATGCTGTCAGAGGATCCCGGCGCAGCCTCGGCCGCCGTCAATGTCGACCGCTATTTCGTCGCCGGCCGCGCGCCGGCGCCGTGGGCGCTGGCCGCCAATGGCGCTGTGTCGCTGAAGACCGTCGACGCCGGCGCGCAGGAAAACGCCCGCCAGGCGACGTGGAGCGGGGAGGGGGCGGGAGCCTTGACCGTCGCCGGTCCGCCCGTCGACCTTTCGCGCCAGACCACGGGCGACATGGCGGTGACGATCCGCTACAGGGTGGATGCGTCCCCAGGGAAACCGGTTTCCCTGACTTTGGCCTGTGGCGAATCCTGTGGCGCGACGGTAGACGTAACGTCAACGTTGTCAGGTGCGAAACTCGGCGAATGGCGTACGGCCAAGATCAAACTTTCCTGCTTCAAGGCCAAGGGCGCGGACATGACGCATGTTTCGTCCCCCTTCGCGCTGTCCACCGCCGGACGCATGACATTGTCATTCACCGAAATCAGACTGGCTTCCAACGAGGGCGACGCCTTCTGTCCGCCAAGCTGAAACAAGAAGGAGCGACGGCATGATCCGCGCCCGCCGCTCACGCATCGTCGCCACCCTGGGTCCGGCCTCGAGCTCGCTGGACATGATCGTCACCCTGGCCAAGGCCGGGGCTGATGTCTTCCGCCTGAACTTCAGCCACGGCGCCCACGAGACCCACGCGGCCGTCTATGCCGCGATCCGCGAGGCCGAGACGATCGTGGGCCGGCCGCTGGGCATCCTGGCCGACCTGCAGGGCCCCAAGCTGCGCGTCGGCAAGTTCGCCAACGGCCCGGTGATGCTGAAGGCCGGCCAGGCCTTCCGCTTCGACAACGACCCGACCCCGGGCGATGAGACCCGCGTGCACCTTCCGCACCCGGAGATCCTGACCGCCATGCGGCCGGGCGCGACCCTGCTGCTGGACGACGGCAAGCTGCGCATGACCGTGACCGACGCGGGGCCGGGCTACGCCAACACCACCGTCTCGAACGGCGGCAAGCTGTCGGAACGCAAGGGCGTGGCCGTGCCCGACGTGGTCATCCCGATGTCGCCCCTGACCGCCAAGGACCGCGAGGACCTGGCCTTCGCCCTGCGCCTGGGCGTCGACTGGATCGCCCTGTCATTCGTGCAGGCGCCGGAAGACATGGCCGAGCTGCGTCGCATCGTCGAAGGCCGCGCCGCCGTGCTGGCCAAGATCGAAAAGCCCCAGGCCCTGAAGGTGCTGGGTCCGATCCTCGACCTCTGCGACGGCGTCATGGTCGCCCGCGGCGACCTGGGTGTCGAAATGGCGCCGGAAGAAGTGCCGGTGGCGCAGAAGGAAATCCTGCGGGCGGCGCGCGAGCGCGGCATCCCCGTCATCGTCGCCACCCAGATGCTGGAGTCGATGATCAGCTCGCCGACCCCGACCCGGGCCGAGGCCTCGGACGTCGCCAACGCCGTCTATGAGGGCGCGGATGCGGTGATGCTGTCGGCGGAATCGGCGGCGGGCGAATATCCCGAAGAGTCGGTGTCGATGATGAACCGCATCATCGAGCGCGTGGAGCGTGACCCGCGCTGGCCAGAGCTGATGCAGGCCGAGCAGAAGCACGACGACGACGACGCCGATGTGCTGGTGGTCGCGGCCGCCGGTGCGGCCAAGTCCGGCTCGACCAAGTGCCTCGTGGCCTTCACCACCACGGGCGCGACCGCGCGCCGCCTGGCTCGCGAGCGGCCGCTGCAGCCGGTCCTGGCCCTGTCGCCCGACATCAACGCCGTGCGCCGCATGGCCCTGTGCTGGGGTATCGAACCCCGCGTCAGCGCTCAGCCCGACAGCCTGGAAGTCGTGACCACAGACGCGTCGAGCAAGGCGCTTGAGCTGGGTCTCGTCGCGCCGGGCGAGCGTCTGCTGGTCGTGGCCGGCACGCCGTTCGGCGCCCCGGGCGCGGCGAACCTGCTGCGCTTGGCGCACGCGCCGGCTCCGGCCCGTCGCCGCTAGACTGGAAAACAGAAACCCCGGATCGAGGATCCGGGGTTTTCTTTTACTCGAACGAGGCCGGCAGCAGTCGCTCGTACCCTCGACGCACCGCGCCGTAGCACTCGCAGGTCATGGCCTCGAGGCCCGCGCGGTCCAGGATATCCACCACGCCGCGGCGATAGCGGATCAAGCCCTTGGCTTGCAGCGAGCCGGCTACGGCCGTGACGGTGGTGCGCTGGACGCCCAGCATGTCGGCCAGGAACTCCTGAGTCAGGTTGACCGTGTTGCTGTCGATACGGTCGTGACAGCCCAGCAGCCAGCGGCAGAAGCGCGCTTCGACGGCGTGCAGGGCGTTGCAGGCCACCGACTGGATCGCGTGGCCGAACAGGGCCTCGTTGTGGCGATCGACCAGATCACGCAACGCCGCGCTGCGCCGCCACGCGTCGTGCAGCGGACCGGCGGCGATGCGCAGGGCCGAACCCGGCGCCTGGACGATGGCGCGGCTCAGCGATTGACGCGGCGCCACGGCGACCATCAGGCCCAGCGCCCCCTCGCGACCGATGGTGGCCGACTCGATCGCCGCGCCGCTCTCCATCAAGGTCATCAGCGAGATGACGCAGTCATTGGGGAAGTACACCTGATCGATCAGGTCGCCCGGATCATAGAGCAGGCGGCTCTTATCCAGGTCCACCGTGGACAGATGTGGGGTGAGCAGAGCCCTGTCTTCAGGCGGCAATGCGGTGAGAAGGCGGTTCTTCAAGGTCGCTAACGGCCCAGTCATGCGGAATCGAACGCCGTCTCACGGCAAGGGTTGCAAGCTATAGGTGGGGCCGTGGCAGGGCGCCGTCGCTTAGCCGACACAATCCAGTCAGGACGTCGCAAAAACAGAAGAGTCCATAAAACGGTCTGCTTCCCGCCATCATTTGGTGCGTAGTCAGTTTGTCGGGTTCCCGACATAACTACTCAGTTGAGAGCGATCGCAACTTACATTCATCTGCGCGACGTAAAGAAGAAGCCGCCTCCGGCAGGAGGCGGCTTCAAGGCATGCATGATGTCTGGTAAGGCGCGCAAGGCGACGCCGGGAATGCATGGGAGGCCTTCCTTGCGATCGGGGAACCGCAAGGAAGAGCCACTGGCGCAGGCGGCGGTTCCCGCGCCCCGGACCGCCGAACCTGACCCCCGGGGACGGGAGGGGTTCGCACGGCCTGGTCCCACGCGCGTGAGCTTTCGTCAGCTACCCTGAAGGCGAAGGCTCTTGCGCCGTAGGCTTTGGGACCGCACCGCCGAGCGGCCCCGCCGTGAAGACTTACTTGGGCTTGGCGAAGGCCGAGGACATCCAGCCCCGGGCGCCGTTCTCGTCGTCGACCTCCATCCAGACGCCGTTGCGCTGGCCGGTGGGATAGACGCCGCCGCCGGCCTTGACCGTGCCGACGATGGCCGCCGTTGGGGCGGCGGAGGCGCGCAGACTGACGTCCTGGGTCACGGCCAGCAGGTTCGGCGCGGCGGCTGCGGCCGGGGCCGAGGTGGTCATGGTCGCCGAGACCTGGGTGACGGCGGCCGCGCCGCACTTGCCCTGATAGAGGCCGCCCATGATGGCGCGGCGCTGCTGGGCGACCTGGATGTTCTGGGCTTCGCGCTGGGCCTTTGCAGCGGCCATGGCCTTGGCTTGTGAGGCGGCGGCGTTGGCGAACATGCCCAGGCCCGGGACGCGGCCCAGGGCCCCGCTGTAGAGCGCGGCGTTGACGCCCAGGCTGGCGGCGGTCTCGGCCCCGCGCGCGCCGGCCTCGGCGCTGGCGATGTTGGTGTTGGAGACGCCCATCATCTGATCCATGCGGATCATCTCGGCGCTGAGCTGCTCGCAGCTCATGGTCGCGTCGGCCGGATAGCTGGCCTGGATCTGGGCGTGGGCGGTCGTGGCGGCCAGGGCGAGGCCCAGCACGGTGGCGGCGGTGGCGATGGTCTTTGACATGATGGCTCCCCTGGACGGAAGCCGTCTTTGACCCGCTCCCCGCGAGATCCCGGTCCGTCATTACGAGAACGACGGTATCCGGGGCTCGCGGGCGGGGCCTATCCCCAGGTCTGGGGGTGTCAGAAACCCATCAGGCGGGCGTAGCGGTCGCGGTGGAAGCTGGCGCCGCCGAACAGGGCTTCGGTGACGCGGGCGCGCTTCATGAAGAGGCCGGCGTCGTGGGCGTCGGTCATGCCGATGCCGCCGTGCATCTGGACCATCTCATTGGAGGCAAGGTGGACCAGCTCAGACGCCTTGGCCTTGGCCAGCGAGGCCAGGGCGCGGGTGTCGCCGCCAGCGTCGAAGGCTTCCAGCGCGGCCTCGACGCACGAGCGGGTGGTCTCGATGTCGGTGAACCACTTGGCGGCGCGGTGCTGCAGCGCCTGGAAGGTGCCGATGACCTGGCCGAACTGGGTGCGGGTCTTGATGTACTCCAGCGTGATGTCGAAGGCCGCCGAGGCGCTGCCCAGCATCTCGGCCGCCAGGCCGGCATAGGCGCGGTCCAGCACCGGCTCCAGCACGGCCCAGCCCTTGTCGACCTCGCCCAGCACCGCGTCGGCCCGGACCTCGACGCCGTCGAAGGCGATCTGGGCCGCGCCGCGCGAGTCGATCAGCGACAGGTGGGTGCGGGTGACGCCGGGCGCGTCGCCGGCGACCAGGAACAGGGTCAGGCCCTCGGTCCCCGAGCCGCTGGTGCGGGCGGCGACGATCAGCAGGTCGGCGGCCTCGCCGTCCAGGACCAGGGTCTTGGTCCCGTTCAACACATAGCCCGAGGCGCCCTTGGTGGCGGTCAGGGCCGTCTTGGCCGGGTTGTGGTGCGAGCCCTCGTCGATGGCCAGGGTGGCGACGGCCTCGCCGGTGGCGATCTTGGGCAGCCAAGTCGACTTCTGCGCGTCCGAGCCGCCCAGCTGCAGCGCCGAAGCGCCGATCATGGCGGTGGAGAGCAGGGGAGAGGCGCCCAGCGTGCGGCCGGTCTCTTCCAGGATCAGCCCCAGGCCCAGATAGCCGAAGGCCGAGCCGTCGTAGTCTTCCGGCACGACCACGCCGGCCCAGCCCATCTCGCCCATTTCCTTCCAGGCGGCGGGGTCGAAGCTCTGCTTGGACTTGCCGTCCCGCAGCTTGCGCAGCGCGCCCACGGGGGCGCTTTCGCTGGCCCAGCCCTTGGCGGCGTCGCGCAGCATCGTCTGTTCTTCGGTCAGGACGGCCATCAGGCGTGCTCCCTGGATTGATGACGGACGGCCCAGTCGAGGGCCTGTTCCAGACGGTCGTTGCCCCAGAAGAGCTCGCCGTCGGCGGTGAGGAAACTGGGAGCGCCGAACAGGCCGCGCTCCTTGGCCATGCGGACGTGATCCTTCAGCAGGGCCTTGATCGGATCGGACTGGGCGGCGGCCAGGACGTGCTCGGGACCCGCGCCGACCTCGGCGATCAGCGGGGCCAGGACCTCGGGACTTCCGATGTCCTGGTCGTCCACGAAGTTGGCCTGGTAGACGGCGCGACTGAACTGCGGCGTCCAGCCGTCCTCCAGCCCGACCAGCGCCACGCGGGCGGCCAGCAGGCTGTTGCGCGGGAACTGGCTGGGGTGCGTGAGGGGCAGGCCCTGCTGGTCGCAGACCCGCTCCAGGTCGCGCCACATGTACTGACCCTTAACGGGTACGGCGTTGAAAGGACTGTCGTTCAGCCCTTGCTGCTCATGGAACAGCGGACCCACGATGAAGGGCCGCCAAGCCACGGCCACCCCCTTGTCGGCGGCCAGACGCTCGATGCGCATGGCCGCCGGATAGGAGTAGGTCGAGGCGAACTCGTACCAGAACTCGATCATCGGACTACTGGTGATCCAGCAGTCCGAGGACGCGCTTGGCGACGACGTTGAGGTTCACCTCGCTGGTGCCGCCCTCGATCGAGTTGCCCTTGGCGCGGAGCATGGCGCGCGGGGCGGCCAGCTCTTCGGCGCTAAAGCCTTCGCCTTCCCAGCCCAGACCTTGCAGGCCCAGCGCTTCGACCAGCAGTTCGGTGCGCTCCTGGTTCATCTTGGCGGCGGCGTACTTGATGATCGAGACGGCGGCGCTGGGACCCGAGCCCTGCTTGGACTCGGCCTCGGCGCGGCGCACGGTCAGCATGAAGGCGTGGGCGTCCATCGAGTGGGCCGCCAGGCGGGCGCGGAAGTCGCCGTCGGCGATCCGGCCTTCGCCGTCGACGCCGATCTCCTTCTTGGCCGCCTCGACGGGATTGAGACCGCCGCCGCCGCCAAAGCCCGAGGCGCTGATGTTCTGGCGCTCATACTGGAGGAGGCGCTTGGCGATGTCCCAGCCGCCATTGACCTTGCCGACCAATTGCTCCTTGGGGACCTTCACATTGTCGAAGAAGGTCTCGCAGAACGGCGAGGAGCCGCTGATCAGCTTGATCGGGCGGGCCTCGACGCCAGGCGAGGTCATGTCGAACAGCACGAACGAGATGCCCTCGTGCTTCTTCGAGGTATCGGTGCGCACCAGGCAGAAGATCCAGTCGGCCTGGTCGGCATAGCTGGTCCACACCTTCTGGCCGTTGATCAGCCAGTGGTCGCCCTTGTCCTCGCACTTGGTCTGCAGGGCGGCCAGGTCGGAGCCGGCGCCCGGCTCGCTATAGCCCTGGCACCAGCGGATCTCGCCGCGCACAATCTGCGGCAGGAAGCGCCGCTTCTGCTCTTCGGTGGCGTATTCCAGCAGCACCGGGCCGAGCATCCAGATGCCGAAGCTCATCAGGGCGGGGCGGGCTTTGATGCGGCGCAGCTCCTGCTCCAACACCTTGTTCTCGGCCTTGGTGAGGCCGCCGCCGCCGTATTGCTTGGGCCACATCGGGGCGGTCCAGCCCTTCTCGGCCATGCGGTCGAGCCAGAGCTTGGCGTCGGGGTTCTTCCAGACCATCTTGCGGCCGCCCCACGGGGCGTCGGCCTCGTCGCTCATCGGCGCCTTGAGAGATGCTGGATAATTGGCCTCGAGCCAGGCGCGGGTCTCGGCGCGGAAAGCGTCGAGCTCGGTTCCCCCGAAATCGGCCATCGTCTCATCTCCCTAAGCGGACGGTTATTGGCCGACACACTACGCCGCAGATCGGCGGCGGCAAGTCGATTCAAACGGGTGTTCGCATCTTGCCCCGCGACCTTGTCACGGTTCGCGCGCTATAGGATGGCTCGCTGTTGGATCCCGCAGGGGATTCGTCACTTCGGGATCTGGATGTCCTCGACAGTTTTCAGGCCCGCGGCCCTGGCGATCGCCCCGACCCTGGCGGCGATCCTGACGGCGTCGGCCGGCGTCATGCTGCTGGCGTCTGGGGCTACGCCGTCCGAGCCGACGCGCTTCCTGCTGCTGTTGGCGTTCGCGCCGGACCTGCTGATCGAGATCAGCCACTTCTTCTCGTCGATCCTGGGCCTTGTGCTGCTGCTGCTGGCGTTCGGCCTGCGCGCGCGCCTGGGCGCGGCCTGGTGGGCGGCGCTGATCGTGCTGGCCGCCTCGGCCGTGCTGGCCATCTTCAAGGGCCTGAACTGGGAAGAGACGGCGATGCTGTCGGTCTGCTTCCTCTCCATCGTCCCTTTCCACGACGCCTTCCCGCGCAAGGCCGCCCTGACCAAGATGGAGGTCACGCCGGGATGGCTGCTGTCGGCCGGGGCGGTCGTCGGCGGCGCGGCGCTGCTGGGCTGGTGGTCGTTCAACCACACCGAATATGTCGACAAGTCCTTCATCCGGGTGATGCAGGACGACGAGCTGCGGGCCATCCGCTCGTCGGTGGCCGCCGCCATCGTGCTGCTGGCCGTCGGCGTCTGGCGCCTGATCGCCACCGCCGCCACGCCGGCCGTGGTCGACGACACCGATCCGGAGTTCGATCGCGTGCGCGCCATCCTGGCCAAGGCCCAGGACGCCGAGCCCAGCGCCAACCTGGCCCTGCTGGGCGACAAGCGCTTCCTGTTCTCGGCCTCGGGCGAGAGCTTCCTGATGTTCGGCGTGCGGGGCCGGTCGTGGATCGCCTTGGGCGCGCCGATCGGCAAGGACGAGGAGCGCATGGAGCTGTTCTGGCGCTTCCGCGAGCTGGCCGACGCCCACGCCGCTCGGGCGGGCTTCTATGGTCTGGGCCCCGACGATCTGCCCGACTCCGTCGACCTGGGCCTGGCCATCCAGAAGACCGGCGAGAGCGCCGCGGTGCCGCTGGAGGCCTTCAGCCTGGCCGGCCGCCGCCGCGAGGTCCTGCGTCGCAACTGGCGCAAGGCCGGGGAGGGCGGCGCCGCCTTCGAGGTCCTGCCGGTCGGCGCCGTCGCGGCGATCATGGATGAGCTGAAGAGCATCTCCGACGCCTGGCTCAGCCACCACGCCGGCGGCGAGAAGAGCTTCTCGATGGGCGGCTTCGACCCGCGCTACGTGGCCGAGTTCCCGGTGGCGGTGGTGCGCGGCGAGGAAGGCAAGATCGTCGCCTTCGCCACCCTGTGGCTGACGGCGTGCAAGACCTCGTTCTCGATGGACCTGATGCGCTACTCCGACGAGGCGCCCAAGAACGTCATGGACTACCTGTTCGTCGAGCTGCTGCAGTGGGGCAAGGACGAGGGTTACCAGGCGTTCGAGTTCGGCATGGCCCCGCTGGCGGGCCTGGAGGATCGCCCCCTGGCGCCGATCATGTCGCGCGTCGGCCGCCTGCTCTACGAGCGCGGCGAGGAAATCTACAATTTCCAGGGCGTGCGCCGCTACAAGGACAAGTACGACCCCGTCTGGCAGCCGCGCTACATTGCCGCGCCCCACAAGTGGGCCATCCCTTTCCTGCTCGCCGACATCGGTCTGCTGTCCTCGGGCGGGGTCTCGGGGCTGACCAAACGGCCCAAGAAGGTCCCTGCGACTCCTGCGACCTAGTAGCGCTGCTGGTTGCCGGTCTGCACCCCCAGCAGGTTGAACAGGTGCACCAGCATCAGCATCAGACCGACCACGAAAACCATCATCAGCGGGCGCCACGGAATCATGCGCGGACCCTTGAGGACGTTGATCGGGCGCGCGCCCCGCCACCCGCAAATGAGTGCAAGTGCAAGGAACGCAACCGCGGCGGAAATAGTTAATGGGAGGTCCATGGCCGCTTCTAAGCCTGCGACAATCCGCCTGGCAAATGGTTAACCTGCGTTAACCCTCTTGCGTTTTAACCACGCTACAGAACCTTGGGACTCCGTTCCGATTCCTCCACAATGAATCGCCTGGCCACAACATCTGGCGTTTTGGTCGCGTTTACACCCCAGGAATCGGTGACTAGCGTTTTCCTCAGATGCGAGGAGATCGATTCGCAATGACTGCGGCGTCGCCATGGAGCGTTAAGGGGATCGACCCCAAGGCACGAGAGGTCGCTAAAGACCTCGCGCGTCGCTCCGGCATGACTCTCGGCGAATGGCTCAATCGCATGATCATCGAGGGCGATGGTCAGGCGGCGGATCAGTTCGCCGACAAGGACGAGGCGCCCAGCCGCGCCTATCTCGAGATCGTCAAGGACGACGCGCCTCCGCGTATCGAGATCGCCGAACACCCGGCGGACGAGGTCGGCCGCGTGGCCGTGGCCCTGGACCGCCTGACCCAACGCATCGAAGCCGCCGAAGGCCGCAACGCCGCCGCCATCTCCGGCATCGACCATTCGGTCCGCGACGCGCTTTCGCGCTTGGGCCAGTCCGAACGCGAGCAGATCGCCGTGGCCGCCCGCTTCGAGGGCGCCGTCAACGACCTGAAGACCGAGCAGGCGCGCGCCGCCGAACGCACCCGTCGCATCGAGAGCGAAGCGGCCGGTCCCCGTTCGGCCGAAGCCCTGCGCGCCCTGGAAGGCGCGCTCGGCAAGGTCGCCGGCCACCTCTATGACGGCGAGGCTCGCACCCGCGAGGCGATCGCCGCCCTGGAAGCCCGCGTCAACGAGCAGGTCGCCCCCGCGCCGCAGGACCCGACCGCCCTGGTCGACGCCGTCGTGGCGCGTCTCTCCGAACGCCTGGAAGCCGCCGAGACCCGCACCAGCGAGGCCCTGCGCGAGATGAGCTCGTCGTTCTCGGCCCTGGACCAGCGCATGGGCGTGGTCGAAGGCGCCAATCCGGCCGCCGGCGTGCAGGAGCGCCTGGATAGCCTGGCCGTCAGCCTGACCCAGAAGATGGAAGCCGCGCGCCTGGAAATGGCCGCCAAGCTCAAGGAATCCGCCGACGGCCGCTTCGACCGCATGGAGCGCAAGCTGGGCGAGATGGCCGCGCACGTGCAGGCCGCCGAGCAGCGCTCGGCCCAGGCCATCGAGCGCATGGGCCGCGAAGTCGTGGGCGTCGCCGACGCCTTCAACCGCCGCGTCCAGGCCGCCGAGCAGCGCAACGCCTCGGCCATCGAGCAGGTCGGCGGGGAGGTGGCGCGCATCGCCGCCACCGTCGAGCACAAGCTGAACCGCAATGACAGCGTCCAGGCCCAGGCCCTGGAAAAGCTGGGCAGCGAGATCGCCCGCATCACCGAGAAGCTGGCCGAGCGCATCGGCAGCGCCGAGCGCCGCAACGCTCTCGCCATCGACGATGTCGGCGAGCAGGTGGCCCGCGTCACCGACCGCCTGAACCAGCGTCAAGAACGCTCCAGCCAGGAGCTGGTCGACCGCATCCGCCAGAGCGAGGAGCGCACGCTCCGCATGCTGGAGGAAGCGCGCGAGAAGATCGACACGCGCCTGCACGACGCCGCCCGCAAGCTGGACGTCGCTCCGGCGCCTGCGCCGACCCCGGCGCCCGCGCCGGCTCGCGCTGCGCCGCCGCCGGCCGCCTCGCCGTTCGACGACGGCTATTTCAGCCCGTCGGCCTCGTTCAGCCACAGCGCCGAAGAAGAGGACGTGTTCGAAGCCCCGGCCGCCCCGTCGCGCGCGCCCAGCTTCGAGATCGCCGAGTTCCCGGCTCACGAACCCGAAGAGCGCACCTTCGCGCACGACGACTACGCCATCGCCGACGGCTTCGCGCCGGAGGAAGAGCCGCGCTACGAAATCGAGCACGAGGTCTCCGACTTCGCGCCCGCCCAGCCGGCCCGTCCGATGTCGACCCGCGACATCATCGAGCAGGCTCGCGCCGCCGCCCGCGCCGCGGCCGCCACCGACGCCAAGAACCTCGGCAAGGCCAAGCCGGAAAAGAAGGCCAAGGCGGCGAAGGCTCCCAAGGGCGAAAAGGCTGCATCGTCGTCGCTGTTCAGCGGTTTCGGCTTCGCCAAGAAATCCAAGAGCTTGGGCGCGACCGCCGCCACGGTCGTCATGGTGTTCGGCGGCGCCGGCGCCCTGGGCGCCATGGTCGGCGGCTTCCTGCTGCTCAGCGCCGACGGCAGCGGGGCCACCCCGACGCGCGTCGCGGAAGCCATCGCCGGCCGCAAGGCCGACGTCGAGATCACCCGTCCGGAAGCCGACACCACGCCGGGCCAGCCCCGCGCCGCCGTGGCCCTGACCACGGGCGCCACGCCGGTCCAGGCCGACGCCGCCGCGCCCGTCGCCACCGACAACGCCAAGGCCCTGTTCGAGGACGGCGTCCGCAAGATCGAGACCGGCGACCGCACGGGTCTCGAAATCCTGCGCAAGGCCGCCAACGGCGGTTACCCCGCCGCCCAGTTCTACCTCTCGAAGATGTACGAGGCGGGCAAGGGCGGCGTGAAGCTGGACATGCCGGAAGCCCGTCGCTGGAGCGAGCGCGCCGCCGCCGGTGGCGATCCGCGCGCCATGCACAACCTGGCGCTCTACTATTTCAAGGGCGAGGGCGGTCCGCGCAACTCGACCACGGCCGCGACCTGGTTCCGCAAGGCCGCCGACACCGGCCTGGTCGACAGCCAGTTCAACCTGGCCCAGCTCTATGAGAGCGGCCTGGGCGTCAACACCAACCCGGCCGAGGCCTACAAGTGGTACGTGATCGCCGGCCGCGCCGGTGACGCCACCGCCCGCAGCCGCGCCAACGCCCTGCGCGCCCAGCTGACGGCCGAGGCTGCCCAGACCGCCGACCGCTCGGCCCTGGCCTTCCGTCCGCAGGTCCAGACCCAGACGGCCAGCCTGACCGCCTCGGCGCCGGCCGCCAACGCCAATCTGGGCGTCGCCCAGAAGGTGCTGTCGCAGCTGGGTTATTACCAAGGCCCGCGTGACGGGGTGGCTTCGCCGGCCCTGCGCATGGCCATCGCCGCCTACCAGCGCGACCAGGGCCTGCCGGCCTCGGGCAGCATGGACGGTGAGACCCTGAACCGCCTGTCGGTCTACGCGCGCTAACCAGCGTGCGTTGACGCAACCGCGCCCACCCGGCAATCAGGGATATCCCTGACGCCGCAAGGGCTGCGCGAGCTTTGCATTTCTACCTTCCCATCGCCGAGGTGTCGGTGAATGCGCTGCTGCTGGTAGTGCTGGGCGGGCTTGTGGGCTTCATCTCCGGCATGTTCGGCATCGGCGGCGGCTTCCTGATGACGCCGGTGCTGGTGTTCATGGGCATCCCGCCGGTGGTGGCCGTGGCCAGCGAGGCCAACCACGTCGCCGCCTCGTCGGTCTCCAGCGTCATCGCCTACAGCAAGAAGCGCTCGGTCGACTTCCGCATGGGCGGCGTGCTGGCCTGCGGCGGGGCGATCGGATCGTTCATCGGGGTCGAGGTGTTTCGCTGGCTGCGCCTGATCGGTCAGGCCGACTTCGCCGTCTCGCTGTCGTACCTGCTGTTCCTGGGGATCATCGGCGGGCTGATGCTGACGGAGTCGGTGGGCGCGATCCTGCGTCGCCGCAAGGGCCAGTCGCCCAAGCCGCGCCGCGACCGCCGGCCGGCGTTGCTGTACGCCCTGCCGTTCAAGGTCCGCTTCCCGCGCTCACGGCTCTATATCAGCGTCATTCCGCCGATCCTGCTGGGCGTGTTCGTCGGCATTCTGTCGGCGGTGATGGGCGTCGGCGGCGGCTTCATCCTGGTGCCGGCGATGATCTATCTGCTGCGCATGCCCGCGCCGGTCGTGGTGGGCACCAGCCTGTTTCAGATCGTCATCACCACTTCGCTGACCAGCGTGCTGCAGGCCGGCCGTAACCAGACGGTCGACATCGTGCTGGCCACCTTGCTGCTGATCGGCGGGGTGATCGGGGCGCAGCTGGGCGCGCGGGCTTCGGGCCGCTTCCGCGCCGAGGAGCTGCGGGCCTTGCTGGCCCTGCTGGTGCTGGTCGTCGGCCTGCGCATGGGCGCGGACCTGTTCATCAAGCCCGAGGAAGCCTTCGTCATCATGACGGGGACGGCGCGATGATCCCCTTGGTCGCCGCCCCGCCTGCGCCGGCCGTCTCGGCCGCCCTGACCGACACCGAGATCCGGGTCAGCTCCGGCTTCCGGGGCGCGCGGATCGTCCTCTACGGCGCGGTGTTCGATCCCAAGGACCGGCCCAGTGACATCGTCGTCATCGTGCGCGGCCCCGACCAGCCGCTGCGCATCGCCCGCAAGACCCAGGTCGCGGGCCTGTGGCTGAACAGCCGGCCGGTGGTGTTCCGCGGCGCGCCGGGCTTCTACCGCGTGGCCTCGACCCGCAAGTTGCAGGACATCGCCGGCTTCGCGCCGCTGCGCCACCTGGGGGCGGGGCTGGAGCACCTGGCCATCGCCGCGCCGCTGGAGCAGAGAGTAGAAACCACCTACGGCGTCCGCGACGTGGTGGTCAGCCGCCTGGGATCCGACTACCTCGACTGGCGACGCGCCGTGCTGCGCCTGAAGGAGAAGGCAGGCCTCTACGCCGCCGACCCGCAAGGCGTCCGCTTCGTCGACAAGGGCCTGTTCCGCGCTCAGCTCGACCTGCCGGCCAAGGCTCCGATCGGCCAGTACACCGCGCGTATCGTGCTGTTCCAGGACGGCAAGCCGGTCTCGATCCGCGACCGCACCCTGGTCGTCGAGAAGGCCGGCGCCGAGCGTGCGCTCTATCTCTTCGCCAAAGATCGTCCGTGGACCTATGGGCTCGTGTCGGTAATAGTCGCGCTCGGGGCAGGGTGGGCGGCTTCGGTCGCCTTCCGAAGGAGTTGATCATGAGTGAGTCCGCGGGCGGGCGGACGCCGGTGCCACCGGCGGTATGGGTCTTTGGTCTATCGACCCTCATTCCCTTTTTCGTTTCCTCGGTGCTGTTCTGTTACGGCCCCGTCGCCATGCAGAAGCCGGCCCTGGTCGCGCTGCTGGCCTATTCGGCCGCCATGGTCTCGTACTTCGGCGGCGTGCGCACGGGCCTGGAGATCGAGCATCCCAGCCCGCGCTGGCGCATCCTGGGCATCTCGCTGCTGTTCCCCCTGGCCGGATTTGGCCTGCTGCTGGGCGAACTGAAGTTCGAGGCGGCCTGGCAGCTGTCGGGTTTCCTGCTGGTTTTCCTGCTGCAATGGGTCTGGGACGTCACCGACCACGACGGCCCCACCTGGCGCCCCCGCATGCGCACGCTGATGACGGCTGGCGCGGCGATCTCGCTGGCCTTCGCGCTGGAGCAGGCGCTGCATATGTAGCGTCGGCTTAGTCCGGCCGCAGAGACTTCCGTCCCACCGCGTGAACCCGCTTGGGGCCCAGCGCGCCCGCCAGCAGCGGACCCGCGAACAGGTTCGAGAACGCCTCGTCCAGGATATTCAGCCCGCCGGTGAAGGCTCCGAACGCCGGCAGCACCAGCCTTTGGCCATCGGTGACGAAGCAGCGGCGGCGCGTCGTGGCGCGGCCGCTGGTGATCTTGGCGGCGGGGTGCAGGTGGCCGGCGACCTCGCCAAGCTGGACGCCGGGGACCGGCTCGTGGCGTAGGGTGAGGCCGGCGATCGCCGCTTCGTCGATGATCTCGCCGGGCAGAACCTTGGGGCCATCGGCGTCGTGGTTGCCCACCGCCCAGACCAGCTCGCGGCCCAGGGCCAGGCCTTCCAGGCGCTTGTAGTCGTCGGCCGCCAGCCGCGCCTCGCCGCCGCCGTCGTGGAAGCTGTCGCCTAAGAAGATCAGCCGCGCCGGCGAGAGCAGAGCCAGCTCGCGGTCCAGGCGGTCCAGGGTCTCGCGGGTGTCGTAGGGCGGCAGCATCTGGCCAAAGCGCGCGGCGTAGCTGCTGCCCTTCTCGAAGTGCAGGTCGGCGACCACCAGGGTGCGCTCGCGCTCCAGCCACATCGCGCCGGACCAGCGCAGCATGACCTCGACATTGGCGAGAGCGATCCGCAGGCCGCCGCAGGTTGAGGCTTCGAAACGCGTCACGACATGGCCTCGGCGATCAGGTCTTCCTCGGCCTCGGCCAGGATCATCTCACCGGCGGCGTCGCCCGGGGCGCGCTCACGGCCGATCTCCAGCATGATCGGCACGGCGAAGGGCGAGACCCGGTCCAGCCGCACGTGGCGGATGCGACCCTGCACGCGGGTCAGCATGTCGCCCAGCCGCGCGATGTCGAGCATGCCGGTGGCCGCGTCGTGGCGGGCGCAGCGGAGCATCAGGTGGTCGGGTTGGTGTTTGCGTAGCACGTCGTAGATCAGGTCGGTTGAAAAGGTCACCTGCCGCCCGGACTTCTCGGCGCCGGGATGGCGGCGCTCGATCAGCCCGGCGATCAGGGCGCAGTGCTTGAAGGCCCGCTTCATCATGAAGCTCTCGTCGAGCCAGGCCTCCAAATCATCGCCGAGCATGTCCTGGGCGAACAGTTCGTCCAGATCGAGGCCATCCATAGGCCGCAGCGACCAGATGTTCAGCGCGTAGTCGTTGCAGACGAAGCCGAGCGGCCCGACGCCCAGGCGGTCCAGACGCCGGGTCAGCAGCATGGCCAGGGTGGTGTGGGCCAGGCGGCCGTCGAACGGATAGCAGACCAGGTGGAAGCGCTTGCCGCGCTGGAAGGTCTCCAGCAGCATCTCGCCATCGCCGGGGATCGCCGAGCGGACCTTCTGCCAGCTCAGCCACTCCTGGACGTCCGGGGGCAGGGCGGTCCATTCGCGCTCGTCGTGCATCATCTGGCGAACGCGGTTGGCCAGATAGGTGGAAAGCGGGAATTTCGAGCCACCCCAACTCGGCATCTTGGGATCGTCGTTGGGGGCAGGCGTGACGAAGGCGTCGGCGCCGACCAAGCTGTTGTAGCGCCAGACCTGACCCGCGAAGACGAAGGTGTCGCCCGGCGTCAGCTGTTCGAAATAGCCTTCCTCAGCCTCGCCGATCTTGCGGCCGCCCATGGGGCGCTTGCCGCCCCCGATGCGGATGTTGATCATGCCGGGCGAGACGATGACGCCGACGTTCATGCGGTGCTGCTGGCGCGCCTGGGCGTTGCGGGCTGTCCACAGGCCGTCCTCGTTCTTCACGATGCGGCGGAACTTGTCGTAGGTGCGCAGGGCGTAGCCGCCGGTCGAGACGAAGTCGACGACGGTCTCGAAGTCTTCCCACGACAGCGCGGCATAGGGACCGGCCGAGCGGACCTCGTCATAGAGCGCGGTCAGGTCGAACGGCTCCGAGCATGCGCAGCCCATGACGTGCTGGGCCAGGGTGTCCAGCGTGCCGATGCGGGCGGGTTCGCCGTCCAGGTGGTTCTCCAGGATGGCGTCGGCGGCGGCGCGGCACTCCAGCATCTCGAAGCGGCTGGCGGGCACGAAGAGAGCGCGGCTGGGCTCGTCCAGGCGGTGGTTGGCGCGGCCGATCCGCTGGACCATCCGCGAGGCCCCCTTGGGCGCGGCCAGCTGGATGACCAGATCGACGTCGCCCCAGTCGATGCCCATGTCCAGCGTGGAGGTGCAGACCACGGCCCGCAGCTCGCCACGCGTCATGGCCGCCTCGACCTTGCGGCGCTGCTCGGCCGACAGGCTGCCGTGGTGCAGGGCGATCGGCAGGTCGTCCTCGTTCAGCTCCCACAGGCGCTGAAAGGCGAACTCGGCCTGGAAGCGGGTGTTGACGAAAATCAGCGCCGTCTGGGACGCCTTGATGATCTCATAGACCTCGGCCATGGCGTGCTCGGCCGTATGGCCGGCCCACGGCACGCGGCCGCCGGAGACGAGGACCTCGACCACGGGCTGCGCGCCGCCCGAGCCGAGGACGAGGTCGATGTCGGGCTCATCTCTCCTTCCCCTCTGGGGGAGGTGGCCCGGAGGGCCGGAGGGGGCTAGCTCGGCGACGGCGGTGCT
>Ga0209023_10000436_pt1 | contig 64327 bp, 55 predicted proteins | sample LakOneMetagenome_FD_187468 | JGI IMG/M metagenome (GOLD analysis project Ga0209023, IMG submission 187468) | Freshwater and sediment microbial communities from Lake Erie, Canada (SPAdes) (version 2) | ecosystem: Environmental > Aquatic > Freshwater > Lentic | place: Lake Erie, Canada...
ATCTCGTGATGGAATATGTCGAGGGCGAGACGCTTCATAGATTGCTCCGCCGCGAGGGAACTCTACCGGTAAAACGGGCGGTCCGATTGCTTCGCCAGATAGCGGACGGCGTCGATGCCGCACATGATCTGAATATATTGCACCGCGATCTCAAGCCCGCCAACATTTTCATCATGCAAAAGGGCAAGGGCGGCGATGGATTTGTAAAGGTCGGCGACTTTGGCCTTGCCAAGATCGTTAACCAAACTGTAACCGATGCGTCTTCGAAAGCATCTCCCTCGTCGCGTGGCATTATCGGCACGCCCGAGTTTATGTCTCCTGAGCAAATGCAGCCCGAGGTCGGCGTGGATAAACGGGCAGATCTTTACGCACTCGGCACCATTGCGTACTTAATGCTCGGCGGGAAAACGCCGTTCACCGGCGATCTTATGCAGCTAGTGATGCAAAAGATCATGCACAAACCGCCCCCGCTTTCCAGCCTGCGAAGCGATGTACCTGCGGATGTCGACCGCATAATAATGCGTTCACTTGAGATCGATCCGAAGGACCGCCCCGATTCCGTTGCGGAATGGATAACCGAACTAGAAGCTGCGGCCGAAGATATCGATGAGAACAAACGCACCGGCGGTTCACGGCTGGTTGTCATGGCCCCGAACGGCTCGGAGGTATACGTCAACGACGAACGTAAGGCAAGTGTTGGTAGCAGCGGACGCGTTGTTTTGACAGATATTCCGGTCGGACAGCATATCCTTCGTGTTTCTAAAGCACGTGAGCGCGATGACGAGCGGCTAATCGAGATCCAGGCCGGTGGAAACGAGCAGGTAATACAGGCACAACTTCGGACTCTTCACGGCTCGTCAAGCCAGCCGTCTTCGTCGCAGGGAACAAGCAACAGCGGTTCGCCGGCGTCGAGCCTGATGCCCGGAATTGTCGCTTGTTCGAACTGCAATTCGCGATTTGCGGAGGGTGTTAAATTCTGCGGGCGATGCGGCGGCGGCTCGTTCGTAATGGTCAGCGCCGGAGAGTCGCCAAAGAGTTTTCCGTGCCCTCGATGTTCAGCCCGTTTGCCCGAGCATTCGAGATTTTGTGGACGTTGCGGGCTAAATATTACGCCCGCTATGATGCCTGCATCGAGGCCCGCAGTGGGCTTCACGTCCCAGTTTCAACCGTCGATGCCCTCTCAGGCAGAACGCCTTTGCCGACGCTGCGGAACTGCCTATCCGGCCCACATAAAATTCTGCGGCCGCTGCGGAATTACCCTGCAATAATACAAATTTCCGCTCGTTCACATTTTGTGTCGTAAATAGTCGCGTTTGTCGCTACAAATGCGTATAATATCGGCAATCTGACACAAGTCTCAAAACTACGACGAGGACAACGAAGATGAAAATTTGCCCGAAATGCCAAAAGACTTACACCGACGAAAACCTGAACTTTTGCCTTGATGACGGCACAGTTTTGACTCAATCCGGGGCCGATGCCATGCCGGCGACGGTACTGTTAAATCAGCCCCGCGTGACATCGCCGAGCCAATCAACTCCAGGTTCATTTCCGGGACAGCAAATGCAGCAGCCTCAGCAGCCGGGTTGGAATACCGCTCCGCAGTCATATTCGATGCAGCCACCGGCAAAATCTTCCAAGACTTGGGTTTGGGTAGTATTGGCGTTGGGGGCGGTCGTGCTGTTGTGCGGTGGTGGCGGTATCGGTGCACTTTTTTATGTCGCATCGCTGGACACGAAGAATACAAATGTTGCCGGCACTAATACCAACACGAAAACGTCACCTTCGCCAACGTTTGGGGACAAAAAGTCGCCTACAAACTCTACTTCTCCGACGACATCTACGCGATCGGATGTCGATAAAATCGATATCTCCAAGTGGCTTAATAAGGAGTCGCTGTATGCAGACGCCGATTATAGTAACGGAGAGTTGACACTTGCGACCAAGCAGAAGAAATTCTACTACGTACTCGCCGCTCCTGATGACAGCGAGTTTAAGACTGAGAATAGGGATATAGCGGTAACTTTGCGAAATGTTGATAATGCAGACACGAGCCTTGGTTACGGGATCGTGTTTCACAGCAATCCGACGCCGCTCCAGCAGGGGTACGCGTTCATAATCAATACAAAAACGAAGAAATACCACGTTGTTCACCACGTCCCAGGCGATGAGTTAAATGTGGTTTCGTGGACCAAATCTGATGAGATCCGCGATGGCAGTCAGGAAAATACGCTCGAGGTTCGCGACATCTCCAAGGACAAGATCGATCTATATATTAACGGTACCTTGGTAACGTCGATCAAGAATGTTTACGGCTACAGCGGCGGTGTCGTCGGGTTTTACACGGGCGACAAGGTGAGAGTGGCGTTCAAGGATCTGGAAATACGTAAATAGTTATCAGCGGCAGGAAGCCCTATGAAACAGTGCCCAAGATGTAACAAAACATACACGGACGAAAACCTAAATTTCTGTCTCGAAGACGGCGAGTTGCTTCTACAAATGGCGCCGCAGCCCGGCGCTTACCGTGACGATCCGCCGCCGACCATGATAATGAACGAGGCTCGCGTCACGAATCCGGTAAGCTGGCAGCAACCGTCGGCCCCGCCGCCGGCCGTTTATCAAGGCCAGCAGGTCATGCAATACCCGATGGGAATGACGCCGAACCAGACGCTCGCGATCGTTTCGCTTTGTCTGGGCATTGGCAGCGTTACGATCGGTTGGTGCTGTTATCTCGGCGTGTTGCTCTCGCCGGCAGCGATGATCACTGGATTCATCGCCTTGTCACAGATCAAAAAGAATCCGCAAGCGTACGGTGGACGTGGTCTGGCGATCGGTGGGATCGTTACCGGAATCGTTTACTTTGCGGTTTTGGCGTTGATCATCATTCTGTACGGTGCGGCGATATTTTTGAGTATGTTGGGACAATCCTGATCGTTTAAGTTTTCCCATTGGTTTTATTAAATGCGCGTAAGCCTAAATGTCGTCGCGGGGCCGCAGACCGGGCGCTCCTTTACATTTGATCAGCACGATACATTCATGATCGGGCGGAGCGAAGATTCGCAGTTTTGCCTGCCGCAGGATCGTTTTTTCTCTCGCCATCATTGTCTGATCGAGATCGCGCCGCCGCAGGCATTTTTACGCGATCTTGGCTCGACCAACGGAACATTTGTAAATGGTTTACGCGTTGACACGGCCCATCTAAAGAGCGGTGACCGGATTCAGGGCGGCGAAACCGTACTTGAGGTCGAGGTGCTCGCCGATCTCACCGTGAGCGGTGGCGTGCCCGACACGTTTGGCCAGACGCATCCGTCGCTTGTGTCGGTCGCATGTCTAAATTGCAGTGTACCCGCAAGCGTTGCCGCTTCAAATGCCGACGCGAATATGACCTTCGTCTGTGACGAATGCCGCGAAAAACTCCGTCAAAATCCCCAGCCTATTCCGAATTATCAGATGATCCGCATCATCGGGCAGGGCGGAATGGGCAGTGTCATGCTGGGTCGTTCCGAGAAAGACGGCCGAGCGGTGGCGATCAAGACATTGCTGCCTGAGGTCGCGGTCAGCGAGCAGTCGCTCAAGCGTTTCCTGCGTGAGATCGAGGTCGCGTCGTCGCTTCGACATCAGAACATCGTCAGCTACATAGAGCATGGAACGCACAATGGCATTGTCTACCTGGTAACCGAATTTATCGCGGGAATGGACGCTTCGCGGCTCGCCAAACATCAGGGCGGACGCCTAAATTGGCGCGAGGCGGTGAGGATAATCGAGCAGACGCTTGCCGCGCTTGATTTCGCACACAATCTCGGCTTCGTACACCGCGATATCAAGGAACAGAACATTCTCATCGAAGGAAACTATCCAAATTCGACCGCGAAACTAACCGATTTTGGGCTATCAAAGAGCTACAAACAGACCGGTATGAGCGGTGTGACAATGGTCGGTGACGTCGCCGGAACGATCGCATACATGCCGCCCGAGCAGGTTCGCGATTTCAAAGAAGTTCGACCGCCATCCGATATTTACGCTCTCGGAATGACCGCGTATAGTCTCATCACAGCGGCTCACGCGCTAGATATCGGTCCGAAGGCCGGGATCTCCGAGACCGTCAAAGCGATCTTTGAGAAGCCGATCGTGCCGCTTTCGCATCGCATTCCGGACATTCCGCCAAAGGTTGCCGCCGTCATCGAAACGGCCCTCGCCAAACAGGTCGAACTCCGCTGGGGCAACGCCGGAGCCATGCGCGAAGCGCTTCTTCGGGCCGCTTCCGAATACTAAATTCACTCCAAGATCATCCGCGATTTAGCCTTTGACACGAAGCGTTTAGGTCCAAAAACGTTCCGTTTAGGTCAAAACATGAAGTGTTTAGGTCCGAAGATGTTCCGTTTAGGTCAAAACGTGAAGCGTTTAGGTCCAAAGGTGTTCCGTTTAGGTCAAAACATGAAGCGTTTAGGTCCAAAGGTGTTCCGTTTAGGTCAAAACATGAAGTGTTTAGGTCTCGACGCCAAACGTTTAGGTTCGTAACCTAAAACTTTAGGTTCGGAAGCTAAAACTTTAGGTCCGGAACCCAAAGTTTTAGGTCCGCGACCTAAACGATTGGGTTCCGAGGCTAAACGGAACATGTTTTGACCTAATCGATAGCGTTCTGGCACCCAACGTTTGGGTAGAAAGATTAAAGTTTTGGGTTCCAGACCCCATATTTGGGCTTCGGAACCCAGACGGAGAATGATTTGACCCAAACATATGGGTTAAATTGTCTTTGTAACCTTTTTCAGCGACCGCGGAGCGTCGGGATCAATGCCTTTTGCCTCGGAAAGAAGGGCGGCGAATAGCTGAGCCGGAACGATGAAGGGAATCGGCGTCAGGAATTCGTCCATCGCCGGCAGGCGCAGGCTGTGTGGCGACAATGCGGCGATGTCGTCGTCGTTCGTGATCGAGAGGCAGTCAGCATGTAGGTCGCGAAGCTCTCCGAGCAGATCGACGCTGCTCTTCTTGGTCACGCCCGACGGGCCGAACATTATCACCGGAAACCGCCGCTCAACGATTGCCAGCGGCCCGTGAAAAAAGTCGGCCGACGAAAACCTCTCGGCGACGACGTAGCAAGTCTCCATCAACTTCAGCGCGAGCTCGTACGAATTACCATAATTCATCCCGCGTCCGACGACGACGCAGTTCTCCATAAACGTGTATCGATCGACGATATCGCGAACGTTCGGCAGCAATTCCAACGCGTTCGCGGCATAGGACGGGATCTTTTCAAATTCCAGTTTATTGTCCGCGAGAGCCGCCGCCAGCATATAAAAATGCAACATCTGACCGGTGTAGGTTTTCGTCGCCGCAACGCTGCGTTCGCGTCCGGCATGTATCAGCAGCGTCTCGTCGGCGATCTTGGCCATTGTCGAATCTGCTTCGTTCGTGATGCCGAGCGTGAATGCACCTGACGCTTTCGCGGATTCGAGCACGGCGTTTATGTCTGTGCCTTCGCCCGATTGCGACACACCGACGACGAGAGCCCGGCTCAGATCTAATTTTGCGTTGTAAAGTGTGACGACCGAAGGGGCCGAAAGGGAAACCGGTATTCCCGTTGTCACTTCAAGCAGATAACGGCCAAAAAGCGATGCGTTGTCGGAGCTCCCCCGTGCGACAATAACGATAAGATCGACATCGCGACTTCGCAAAAAACTGCTCAGACGGCCAACCTTTTCGCGTTCGGCAGCGATCGTCCGCTCCAAAACGACGGGCTGTTCAGCGATCTCTTGCAACATTAGCGACATTATGAATTAATCATAACATCCGTTTGGCGTTAGCGGAAAGTTAATAAGAATAGCTGATATCGGTCAGGGTGCGGCCTTCATACGGCGGTTTCCGATAAACAATAGGAGAGCTCCCAAGAGACACGCGACCGGACAAACGAGCAGAGCGTAGCTTAGCATTCGCGGGTCTGCGGTCGAGCCAAATTTGTCGCTCAACAAGCCGATGAGGTTCGAACCAATCAAGTACGACGCAACATTTACGGCAAAAAAGAACATCGCCACCCCAAGCCCGCGAAGATTGATTCCCGCGATCTCGGTCACATCCGCCGCCGCCGCACCGACCCAACCGAGACCCGTGAACAGCAGCAGAGATCCGGCCGGCACGATCAAATAGAAGTTGCCAGAAAATAGCACGACTAGCCACAGCGGAGCTGAGATCAAACACAGCAAAATCCCAAACGCCATCCTCCCAAAGCCTTTCGCTTTAAACCAGTCCGCGATCGCACCTGCAAACAAAGTCGCCGGTATTCCAGCCGCCAGTGTCAGCACGCCGGCCCAATACCCATAGGTCGGAATCTCGATCGCATGCACCCGCGAAATGAAGATCGCTCCCCAGATCGAAATACTGTTCGTCGCCAGTCCGAATAGTGAGTAACCTAAACAGAGCATTATGAAAACTGGGTTTGTCAGCAGTTTCCCCCAATCTGTCGGCGAATAATTTACCTCGTTCGCGACTGCGACCGTTCGAGCGGGTTCTTTCAGAAAGAATGCAAGCACGCCAAATATCGCTCCCGGAAATCCGATCAGCATAAATGCCGTCCGCCACCCGAATTGGCTCAAATTTCCTCCCAGCAACGCCGCCATCCCGGCACCGATAGCGATCCCCATCGAATAAATGCTCGTAACCGTCGCCCGCCGGGTTGCCGGAAAGTAATCGGCAAGCAAAGATATCGCCGCCGGACCAAGGGTCGCTTCGCCCACACCAACCATCACGCGACACGCGAACAGCGTCCAGAAATCATTTGCAAACGCTGTCATTCCGGACGAGATGCTCCAGACAATAACTCCAAAGGCGATCAGTTTGCTTCGCGAACCTCGATCCGCGTAGCGTCCAAATGGTATTCCAAGAATTGTGTAAAAAATTACAAACGAGGTCGTTCCAAGCAACGCAAGCTGAGTATCGCTGAACTCCATCTCCTTCTTGATGAGCGGAAAAAGGATGTAAATGATCGTCCGGTCCAGAAAATTCAACACGTAGATCGTCATCAGCAACGCCAATGCGTACCAGGAATAGACCGGAGTTTTTTCGGCTTGTTCAGTCATTTATCACGGAAGTATCATCACTGCCGCTTCGCCCTTCACGAGTGTTTCGCCGTTCTGATTGGTACAAACAGTCTCGAGCGTGACGATATTCTTGTCCTCGCGAATATTCGTTATCGTCCCCGTCGCTGTAACAGTGTCGCCGATAAAAACGGGTGCGACGAATTTCATCGTCTGCGAAAGATAAACGATCTTTCGCTCGCGAAACTCATTGCCCAGTACCGCCGAGATAAACGCCCCGCTGAGCATTCCATGAGCAATCCGTTTACCAAACCGCGTCGTCTTCGCAAATTCTTCATCGAGATGTATCGGATTAAAATCGCCCGAGACCTCCGCAAATTTGCGTATCACCTCATCCGTAACCTCACGCGAAGTCGAAAACTGATCGCCTATTTTGATTTTCATGCTTTTTACTTTGCCAAAAACGATAACACCGCTTTATTAAAATCCAATGCTTTTTCAAATTGCGGCACATGTCCGCACTGATCGAATAAAACCAGTTCCGAGCCAGCTATTCCTTTGTTAAAAGTGGTAGCGTCGGCGACTGGCAGCAAGCCGTCTTGTTTACCCCAGATGATAAGCGTTGGTTTCTTGATCTCGCCGAGCCGGTCGTTTAGAAAATCTTCCTTGCGGGCGATCGATTCGATCAGACTGTTGATCGTTCCCCCGTCGTTTGCTGTGACGCGGGCGGTCATGAATTGATCGACGAGAGCTTCATTGCTTTGGAGCAATGGATTTGCAAATATCCGCTTCATATTTGCCTTGACCTCGTCTCTGGTGGAATTATTTAGCTGATACAGATCATCTCGCGGAACGTTGGCCGGAACGATGCCCGCTGCGTCAGCAAGCACGATCTTTTCGACGCGATTCGGGTACTTGATCGCCGTCAAAGCGGCGACCCATCCGCCCATCGAATTGCCGACGAGCGATGCTTTTTCGATCTTTAGTTCGGTCATAAATTTGTCGAGAAAATCTACATAGGTCGCGACTCTGTATTTCAGATTCGGCTTGTCGGATTTTCCAAAACCGACCTGATCCAGAGCAATGACGTGATAATCTTTAGCGAAAGCTGCAGTATTCGTCTGCCAATTGCCTACACTGCCGCCTAGTCCGTGCAGGAAAATGACGGTCGGTTTCGTCGCATCGCCGGTCTCGACATAATTGATCTTAGCGCCAAAGACGATCACCGATTTGTCCGGCAATGCCTGTGAAAAGACGCTAGCGGATATTGCCAAAATAAATACTGCAACCGCGAACAGGTTTGGTCTATTTCTCATACATTTTCTCCAAAATATCTTTATAGTTCATAGCAACCACATTTCGCTTGAGCTTCATGGTCGGCGTGATCTCGTCCCTGTCCGGCGAGAAATCTTCGTCGAGAATTACAAATCGCTTGATCTGCTCCGAACTCGAGACGCGTGTATTAGCTTTAGCGACCGTTTCCCGAACGAGTGCATCGATCTGCTCGCGGCACATCGCGGCGGCTTCGTTGACATTTATTGTGACCAACGCCACGCAATAACTACGCCCATCGCCAAACAGAAAGCAGTGGCTGATCAAGTGGGATTCTTTGACGTAGTTTTCAACCAACGCCGGGGCGACATTTTTGCCGTTTGAGAGCACAATAATCTCTTTTTTGCGACCCGTGATTTTTAAGAATCCGTCGACGTCTAATTGTCCAAGGTCGCCAGTCTTTAGCCAGCCGTCCTCATCGAACATCTCGGCAGTTTTCTCAGGCTCTTTATAATAACCCGAAAACATCATCTGGCTCTTTACCAATATCTCGCCGTCGATTGCGATTTTTACTTCGGACATCGGCATCGGGTTGCCTACGGTACCAAATTTGTGCTTACTTTCCGTGTTAAACGCGACGCAGATATTTTCGGTCAGCCCATAGGCCTGTAAGATCGGCAGACCGTGTCGGGCATAAAAATCTGCTATCTCCAGCGGCAACGGTGCTCCGCCAGAAGTCAGCAGGCGGACGTTTCCGCCAAACGCTTCTCTCAATTCTTCTTTTCCGGCCGCCGGGTCCGCTGTGACCTTGGCGTGGATCTTTTCAAAAAACCTCGGTAGAGAAGCGAACACGGTCGGTTTTACCTCGAACATGTAGGCGTAGAGCTTGCTCAGATCATTTATAAAATATGCGGGCGTTCCGTTGTAAAGCCGGTTGTAGATTCCGGAGATGCGTTCCGCCACATGGCATCCCGGCAAATAAGAAATTGCTAGGTCATCCTCAAAGATCGGCACCGATCGCCGCAGCGATTCGACACTGTTCAGGACATATCTATGCGACAACATCGCCCCCTTGGGCTGCCCGGTCGTGCCGGAAGTGTAAACCATTATCGCTGTGTCGTCAGAATTAGCGTCAAGGCCAATGCGTTCGACTTCAGAGAGAAATTTATTCCGATTTGACCGTCCAAACTCTAGGACATCGTCGAATCTTGTAACGGGAATTTCATTGACCGTCAAACTATTAAAAACGATTCCCCTTTCTTCGGATCGGACTAGTTCGACCGATCGATCTTGTGGCTCGCCGATGACGAATATCTCTTTCAGCTTTGGATAAGCTTTGTTTGTATCACCTATTTTTTCAAGCTGACCTTCATTTTCGACGAGCAAAAACTCAGCCTCCGAATGGTTTATTATGTAATGGGCTTGCTCGGTCGAACTAGTCGGATATATTCCTACTCCCACTCCGCCAGCCGCGATCGCAGCGATATCGCAGATCGTCCATTCCGGTACATTTCCGGCGAGAATCGCGACGCTTGCGCCTTTTGTGAGCCCTTTGGCAATCAATCCACAGGCGAAATCGTGGACCTTTTCTTCAAATTGGCTCCAAGTAGAAGCCGACCAGCCATCACCATCGCGTGTGTAGAAAACATTTCGCTCGCGATACTGTTCGCATTGAGATCGGAAAAGGCTGTAAATATTAGGGAACTGCATTCAAAAAAATACTAATACTTCATAGCCAAACACGCCATGTTAAGCCCACCGCCAGATGCGCATAGAACGACATTGTCGCCGCGCCGAACCTTTCCGGCCGCCAGTGCATCGTGAAATACCATCGGAATGCACGCCGAACCGGTATAGCCCCATTTATCCATTATCGTGTGGGTTTTCTCATATGGGATCTCCATATTCGCCATAACAAGTTTGATCGTCGATAAATTGACCTGCGTCCAGAGATAAAGATCGACTTCCGCACGCGTCAGGCCCGCCTTTGCGAGAACTTCGTCGACGATCTTTGGCCAACCGTTGATATTGACCTCGGGCGGATACTTTTTGGCAAAACGCAGATGATTGAAATTGTTTTCGGTGAGAACCCCCGCGTCAATGGGCGTTTTGGTCCCGCCAGCAAAAATGCCCATAAAATCGTGATAACTGCCATCTGCGACGAGCTTCGAAGCGAGAAAATGCTCCTCATCATCGACCGCGCTCATCACCATTGCTCCCGCACCGTCGGCGAACAGGGTCGCAGTTTTCTTATCCTTCCAGTCAAGAAATTTGCTCATCGCATAACAGCCGATAACTAGCACATTCTTATAACTTCGATCCGCGATGATGTATTTGTATGCAGTATCAAGCGTCGTAACAAATCCCGCGCATGCCGAGTTTATGTCGAACGTCCCGGCGTTCACCGCACCGATTCGATGCTGTACGACGACCGATGTCGCCGGCGACAAATATTCTGGCGTGTCGGTCGCCAGCAAGATGAGGTCGAGTTCGGAGGCATGGATCCCGGCATCTGCAAGTGCCGCCACCGCAGCATTCGCTGCGAGATCTGCTGTACTTTCGCCGTCCGCCGCGATGTGACGTTTTCGGATGCCGACGATATTTGTAACAAATTCGTCGATGTCCTGCCCGAGTATCGCGCTCAGATCGGCATTGGTCAAGATCTTTTCAGGCACGTATACACTTGTCCCGATTATTCTTGCGTCTCTCATTATTTATCTAAAAAATCCCGCACGATCGAATTGAAATGTTCAGCCCGTTCTACAAATGCCATATGGCTGCCGCCCTCGATGATCACAAACTCCGTGTTTGGTATCGCAGCGGCCAGATTCCGCGAGTTCTGTATCGGAACGATCGTATCTATATCACCGGTGATCACCAACGTTTCTGCCCTGATTTCACCCAAACGAGACTCAGCATCAAACGCAAATGCGGAGTGCAATTGCCCGAGATACACCCTCTCCGGCACAAAATTCTCCTCGCGCAGACGGCAGAATTCCTCGACCGTTTCGGGATTTGACGCCACAAAATCAGGCGAAAACGACATCGAAAGGTACTGTCGGATACGTTCGCTGGAATTCAACCCTTCGGTCGAAGCGAACGCTCCCAGCACCTTTAACGACGGCGAAACATGATTCGGGCCGCCAAAACTCGTCGATGCAAGCACTAGCTTGTTCAAACGATCGGGATATTTGAGTGCAAACTCCTGTGCGACAAACCCGCCAAATGAAACCCCGAGCATATGAGCAGAAGTAATTCGGAGCGAATTCAATAATCCTGCGATATCGTCAGCAATCAATTCGATCGACAGTGTCTTGTTTCCCAAGCCTTTCGAGTTCGAAATGCCGCGCGGGTCGAGTACTATCACTCGAAAGCCTTCCGAGAGATACTGCAGTTGCCATTCCCAGCTCCATGCGCCCGAGGCAAACCCGGGAACGAGCACGAGTGCTTCGCCGGTGCCGGTTGAATTGTAATAAAGATCGACATCGTCGATCGCAGTGATCGGCATACTGTGGGCGTTTAACTGGTCGAATGAAATTTAACCATTCTCAACTGATAATATCCCGTGAGATCTTTAGAATTGATGTGACCATACGGCACCGCACCAAAGCGTTTCTCGCCATTCTGAGCCGGTATCTGCGACGTATATCGCCCATAAACAACATCGCCGTAACCGATCACTTCGTCAACGGTTGACCAGATCGAGTATACGTTTGCGGCCTCGTAATGCGATCCCGACGAATTGATGTCATATAAAATATTTGAAATACCAAACGGGTAAGGCGACCATGCCGCGTATCCCGGATAAAGCCCGTTAGTCGCTGCACAGGTCGGTGTCCCGCCGCCAGTTTGATAGCATGAGACAAGCCCCCAATTCGCACCCGCGATACCGACAAATGTGTCTACGCTCGATGTCAGGGGCGAACCAAGGTTGTATCCTCCGCCATTCGCCGCGTCATTTGCCACTCCTCCGAGAATCGACTTCCGGGCAAGCGTCACACCCATCGAATGCGTCACGATATCGACCTTTGTCGCTCCTGTGTAGGCTTTTACAGCTTGGATAAAGGCTCGAATCGATTGCAGGTTTGATTTCGAGTGATATTGGTACGCTGACAAAAGCGGGTTCGCGTCGCCCCAAGTCGTTGCGTAGATCTCGGACGGTTTATAGCCCTGCGAAATAAAATATTCTATGGATGCGGTCCAACCGGTAGAACCGGCACCGCTGCCAAGAGCCGCGTCCGAATTGCCATGAATAAATATGACGGGTTGATTTACGACCGATTCGCTATCGCTCGCTTTGCCGCCGTAGCTACCGTTTGCGCCGAGATCGGTTCGCCCGAAATTGTAGCTCGCGTAACCGTTCGCATTTAGCCACGTTTGAAAATTTGGGGTGAGCGTAGCAGAAGCTGCCCCTGCAAATAGAACAATCAAAAACGCTGCCAACAGAATATTTCTCATCAAAACCTCCGTTAGAAAATGGGCAAGAGTACATCTCCTCTTGCCCGGCTGTTAAACTAAAAGCTCAATTTGAACGCAAGCTGAACAACACGCGGTCCAGTGGCGGCACGCTCGATGCGGCCGAAGTTGGCGCCGATGATGTTGTTGTTCGGATTGGCGTAATTGACCCAATTGAATACGTTGAACATCTCAGCACGAAGTTCGCCGCGAAAACGCTCGGAGAACGGGATAAATTTGATGAAAGAGATGTCAACGTTTTTCTGTCCCGGGCCTGTGAGCATGTTTCGCGTAGTATTGCCGAATGGATTGTCCGGATCGAATCCAGTCGTTCCAAGCGTTGATGAAGTAAATGCCGCCGTGTTGAAATACTGACCCAAACGAGTGTTCAAATCACCGGTTGTGTAGATGTTGGTGCCTGTAAACGTCGGATTGCGGTTCGCACGGCTGATGATGGTCGTGCCGTTTGTGTTTTCGACGGAGAATGGGAGTCCGGTTTGAAAGACCGCGATACCAGCAACTTCCCAATTGCCAAATATTGCTCTCAAGACCTGATTCGAACTCTTGAATTTTGGAAGATCGTAAACGCCGCTAATAACAAACCTTTGTTCGCGGTTAAAATCGCTGCGGCCTCGATTTGTCCGCCAATTGAGCTGATCGCCCGGAACATTGGTCAATTCGTTTAGAGCTGCGCCCGAGTAGTAATCGATCGACTTGCCAAAGGTGTAGGCCGCCAAAAACTGTGCACCGTTGCTAAAACGACGGCTCAGAGAGGCCTGAAGCGAATCATAATGCGATTGCGACGTTGTCTGCACCTGCTGGATACCTCCTGTGACGTTCTTATTTGCTGAGAAATTAGCTCCGAGCGGGTTTGAGAATGTGTTCGTCGCACGGTTGTAAACCGGCTGGTTGAGCGTAATGATCTGCATCAAATGCGAGCCTTTGTTGCCGACGTAGCCAACATCGAGCACATAATTCTTCGCAAACTGCATCTGGATTCCGAGGTTATACTGCTGAATGTACGGAGTTCTGAGATTCGGATCGACAAACACTCCGCTTATCGCCGCACCTGTCGGCGAAGGATTTGCCCCATTCAAAGGGAACTGTGACGGTGACGGGATCGGAAAGAATGGGGCTGAAAACGGCCGAATGCCGGTGAAAACGATCGGCGAGACAACGGAAACGGGCAGCGAAAAGTACGGGTAATTGAAAAGCTGGGTGTTCGCGTAGCGCGTCGAGATCCGGTCGTAATAAATGCCGTAACCTGCTCGCACCACGAGATTTAGCTTTTCATCCAGCATATATGCAAAGCCGACACGCGGCGAGAAGTTGTTCTTGTCCACTGGGACGAGCGTCTTTGTGACGGTGGGTACCCCTGCCAATGCTCCACCTTCGGCCTGCACCAGACCGTTTGGAGGCAGTACGGGAGCGGCGGCTGTGCCGTTGCGTATCTGATCGACGAGTAGATTAACCAGACGTCCGTTTGTATCTACCGGTAAACCGAAGAGATCGTATCTTAGACCAAGATTGACCGTCAGACGGTTATTGATCTTGAAATCGTCCTGAATAAATCCGTTTGTGTCTTTGACCCGGAACGATCGGTCAAAGGTTCCCGAACCGATCAGCGAAAGCCCATTAGTTAGCGTCGCAAAGCTCAAGCTGCCGCCGGTCAAGAAGTCTTTGAAACTCGCAAACAGAAGTTGCCCGCGAGAGAAAGCATTAAAGTAAAATTTAACGGTCGAAGCACGATATTCGCCACCGACCTTGATTCGATGATTGCCGAGTGTGATCGACAGAGTGTCCCCAGCGGTGTAAGCGTTTATCCGCGACGACTGGTCAGCCAGTGTTCCCGAGCCAAAGAAAAATGCCGAGTCGAGGCCCAAAACACGGATCGTCGGAGCTCCCGGAAATGTTCCAGACAGCGGACTCGCGATACCGAGCGATGCTGACGTAAACGGTTCTTCCGGCACGCTTGTCACTCGCAGACGGCTAAATCCGAATCTCGCTTGATTGACGATATTAGGCGAAAACACGTAGTTGTCGGTTATCGAATAAAGCTTCTGTTTGATCGTCAGATCGCCACCAAAGCCGATGAGCTGGCGTTCTCCGTTGCCCAGTCCGGCGAAATTGTAATTCGCCTGAAATGTCGGATTGTCGGCGACAAAGAATTTGGCAGAGATGTTGTGATTAGACGAAAGCACAAAATCGCCATTTGCGTTGAATTGATTTTCCTTAAACCGCGAAACACCTGACTGTGGAACGGTGACTGTCGCAAAAGGATTAGCGGCTGTCGCGAGGCCCGACGAGGGAATTGCGAACTGTCCGTTCGCGAGTTTCGCGTTCAATATCGTCACGGCCTGCGGCGAAATATTGGCGACCGGGATGCCGAATGTCGCGGCCAAAGCCGCTGCCGTGCGATTCGTGTCGGTCAGGCCGGCGGGAACGATCGGCGACGTCAGGCTATTGGTCAGCGAAACGCCGTTGCGTTCCTGTGTACCTTGATATGAACCGAAAAAGAATACGCGGTCTTTGACCGCGGCACCACCAAGCGTCCCGCCAAACTGGTTTCGCGTCGCGACAGGACGTTCGATGCCGCGTGCTTTTATGAAGGGTTCGTTGGCGTTGAGGGCCTTATTTCGGAGGAAGTAATAAGCATTTCCATGGACGTCGTTGGTTCCGCTCTTCGTCACCGCTTCGACGTTTCCACCGGCATTGCGGCCTGACGAGGCGTCGTACATCGAGGTCTGGACGATAAATTCCTGGAGGCTGTCGGTCGCCGGAACCGCAATGTTCGGAGTCGAATTGGTACCGATCGAATTGGCATCGATACCATTGATCTTGAAGCTGTTGCTCGTCGTTCGTTGGCCATTAACCGTTATCGTCGCGTCGCCGCGTCCGAGGTCGGTGCTGTTCGTCACGCCTGTCTGTGCTCCCGGCGAGAGCGTTAAAAGCTGCTGAAAATTGCGTGTCGGCAAGGGAAGTTGGCGGATCGTCTCGCCCGAGACGGTGCGGCCATTGGTCGACGTTTCAGTCTGGATCAATGGCGGCTCAACGTTCACTGTCAATGGAGAAGCACTTTTTACTTCTAGTCCAAAATCGACGATCGTGGTTTGGGAGATGTTTACACTTACTTCTTTAGAGGAGGTTCCAAACCCAGTCGAAGTCGCTTCAAGCCTATACTTGCCTGGGGGTAGCAATTGAAGCGAATAGTCTCCGTTACCGTTGGTCACGACATCCCGGTTCGCGTTCGTACCTAAATTAATCAGTTTGACTTGAGCCCCAACGACGACTGCACCATTTGCATCGGTGACTGTTCCGCTGATCTGTCCTGTCGTGCCCTGGCCAAATGCCAGCATGGCGCCCAGAAATATAATGATACCAATCGCCAACACTTTGTCTTTCAACATACTACATGCCTCCATAAAGAAAAATGAACGTCCGTTTTTTTTATTCTCGTAAACTAGAACGACAAACCCTTGGTATTCAGCTCAATCGCCGACATTCCCGATTGCCGTACGTCTCTTAAATCGCGAAAGATTCTCTTCGCTAAGCGTGCCGTACGCGAAGATCTTTGTCAGGCTGTTTAGCGCCTGTTCGTCATCAAGCCCAAGGTGGTTGTTACCGCCGAAGAGCTTTTCGACGAGAAAATAGTTAAAAAATTGCATATATGCCGCAGTAAATACTGAAGCTGCGTCAACGCCAGTCCTTAGATCGCCTCGTGCCTCTGCCGCATCGAATCGGGGACCGAATATCTTGCGAAAGCGATCCGTAATGCCGTCAAACATCTTGCGAAAGTGGCGGTTCTGAAACTCGAGCACATCGATGTACATTAGAAGCCAAAAATCACTGTGCTCATTTACCAAACGACCAACGTTTGCGCCGAGTCTTCTTAGGTTCGACGGTTCTAGCGGCTCATCGATCTCGGCAAAAATTGATTTCAAATGTTCGTCAATTACCGTCAGATAGCGGTCGATGATCGATTCAAAGATCGAATCTTTCGTAGGGTAGTAATTGTACATATTTCCCAGCGAAAGGTCCGCGTGTTTCGCGATGTCACGCATCGAGGTCGCGTGAAAGCCCTGCTTAATAAAAAGCTCGCGGGCCGCGTCTTCGATCTTGTCTTTGCGTTCCTGGATCGCGTCCTGACTAAGCTTTGGCATAAATAAAAACGAACGACCGTATTTTTATATATAAGGGAATAGCAAGTCAAGTAGAAAAACCACTATTTATTCGGTAATGACCTCGCTAGTATCCTCTGCCTCATTTCGCAAATCGTGCAGAACGGCATTTATCGCCCCGCCTATCATCAGAACGAGGGCAGTCAAATAGAGCCACAGCATGAGAATAATAACGGCCCCGAGCGACCCGTAGGTTTTATCGTAACTATTGAAATAATTGAGATACAGGCGAAATCCGCCGGTCAATAACAACCAGAGAATTATCGCCACCATCGAGCCGGCGGTGAGCCAGATCCATTGGAATTTTCGAAAATCTGGGAGAAAATTATAGATAACCTCGCAAGCAAACAGCATAACGGCTAGGATCGATATCCACTGGATCCCAACCAAAATGAATGGAGAAGTTATCGGAAGGCCGACCGATTCGAATGCTCGCTGTGCCAACTGCCATCCGTAAAAAACGATGGTCAGACCGATCCCGGCGAGTATTGTGACGACCAGCGTCAGAACTACAGACTGTGCCTTTGTCTTAAACCAATTTCGTCTTTCACGCAGTTCGTAGATCGAATTGAGTGCCGATCTTATGGCATCAACGCCCGAAGAAGCCGACCACAGCGTCGCGACGAGCCCGAGTGTAAGCTTTCCACTCGAACTGTTCGCAGCGACCTCTTCGACGGTGTTTCGTACCAGCACAAATACCGAATTCGGCATTATCTGGCGTAAATAATCGAAAAGCTCGGTCTTTAGAGCGTCTGTCGAGGTCAAGACAAGCCCAAACAAACTAACCAGAAAAAATATAAAAGGGAACAGAGCAAACGAAAAATAGAATGCCGCTTGCGCGGCACGATTAAAGAGGTCCGATTCGACAGCCTTTACATACAGCCGCCTGAAAAAATCGAACCAGAAAATTGCGGTGTCCAATACCATCGCTATTTATCCGCGCATGCGTTCAAGCAACGTCATGGTCAAGATCGAAAGCAAAAGGCGAGTCTCTTCATCACCTGCTACTTGCACTAGTGGTTCGAGTGAAAATATGCCCTCCATGAAAGCGGGCTGTTTTTTAAGCCTGGCAACCTGCGATCCGTCCATTTTGGTAACAATGTACGAAGGATTGAAAAAATATCCTGTAAACATACCTAAAATCGGAACTTCTCCGAGCAAGGCGTCAAATACCTTAACCCAGCCGTTTTCCTCATGAACTTCCATTATCTGATTTTCGTTCTCGTCAAATATCAGATAATGGGCCTTAAAGATCGAACGCATACCTTTGCGCCGGATCGACCCGAGCCCGCGGCCTTGAGCATCGGTGAAATTGTATTTTGCTGAAAAATCAATGATTCGGTCTGCTTTGATGTTGAACAGGTGCTGCGTCTGCTGCTCGTCGGCAAAGATGTTGATGTCTTCTTTTAGCTTGAACAGTTTTTGTTTCACATAGCCGATAAGCTGGCCATTTGCGTCACGAATATAGATCTGGCTGGCCAGCGCCAGCAGTTTGAATGATAGGTTTAACGGATAGTTCATTTTTTCTCCTTAAATATTCTCGGCACCCGGGGCGAAATGCCACAGGTGATCTCGTAACCAATAGTGTCAATTTCCCTAGCAATATCAGCCGCCGAAACGCCGCAGCCGTTTTTCTTACCGATCAACAAAACCTGATCGCCGACCGACGCATTTTCGATATCCGTGACATCGATCAATGTCCAATCCATCGAAATACGCCCGACTACCGGAGCAGCGATACCATTAACGCAAACATGGCCTCGATTCGAAAACCCGCGCGGGTAGCCATCCGCATAGCCAACGGGAACCAGAGCGACCAGCGATTCACGCTTCGTTAAAAAGGTGCGGCCATACCCCAGACTCTCTCCCGCCGCCATCCGTTTTATGTGAGCTATTTCGGAACGCAGCGATAGCACAGGTCTAAGTTCGGGGCCATTGGCTTCTGGTGTTAAGATATCCTCAAGCAAACCATACAATGCACCGCCAAGCCGCACAAGGTTGCCGCGGGAATTCGGGTGCGTTATCGCTCCAGGTGAATTTGCAAGATCAATCCATTCCGGCGGATGACTCGCTTGGCGAAACCGTTCGCAAGCCGAATTAAAACGCTCGATCTGTAATTGGGTAAACTCATTCTCCGCCAGATTTTCAGCCGAAGCAAAATGCGTCATCAGGCCGTTAACCCGCAAATTATCAAAACGCCGTAACGCCACCGCAAAGTCAGCCGCCCTTTCGTATCTTACACCGACGCGGCCCATTCCCGTGTCGATCTTGACGTGAATATCGATGGTCAGGCCGGCGTCTAGCGCATATTTATTGAGCAGATCGGCGATCTGTACGTCAAAGACGACGGGCGTCAGGTGATGTTTAACAATCAGAGATTCCTGTCCCGGCCAGAAAGAACCAAGGCAAAGGATCGGCGTCCGGATCCCGGCATCGCGTAATTCAACTCCTTCCTCAGGGATCGCAACACCGAACCAGTCGATTCCCTCAGCCTCTAGCCGTCGGGCACATTCGATCGCGCCGTGTCCATATGCGTCGGCTTTGACGACGGCCATATACTTTATTTCGCCGCCGACAAAAGATTTGACCGAGGAAAAATTGAACGCCAGAGCGTCAAGGTCTATCTCTGCTTTTGTCGGGCGGTGTGCGGTGCTTTGTGACATTTACTAAGGCAATGATCTAAATAGATCGTTTCTAAGAAGATAGCGTGGAAATCTATAAATTTCAAAAAGATCAAACGCGACTGACCCCTTAAGCGATATAACGAGGCTTCGACAGCAATTGAGCCTAATTCAATTCCAAACTGAGCCAAGACCCTCGATCGAATTACATTGACCCACGCTCTGTGATGTGAAAAAATCATCTCTATGAAAAACGTTCTCGTCAGACATCCGTTTTCGATGCTCGTGGTTGTGTTAGTTGGTCTGTTAGCAACTGTGTCGGCGTTCGTGCTGATGCCGTCGTCGTTTTCCGTGGTGGCAGCTTCTGCTGTGCCAGCGGACTCAGTCAATGTTACTCAGCATCATAACAACGCTTCGCGCGACGGTTTGTTTATAGACCCGGCATTCACTTTGTCAAATGCCGCGAACCTGACACGCGATATGAACTTTAGCGGTGTCATATCGGGCAATGTTTATATGCAGCCCCTGTATGTCGAGAACGGGCCGGGCGGTCAGGCAATGGTGATCGTCGGAACCAACTCGAACAACATCTACGCTCTCAACGCAACGACCGGCGCCGTGATCTGGCAGCGTCTCGCCGCTGAGATCGGCACCCCAGGTACCAGCCTGCCCTGCGGGAACGTCGTGCCCGAAGGGATACTTGGAACTCCCGTCGTGGATCTCGCGACGCGGTCGCTCTATTTTAACGCGTTGACGATGCCGAGCGCGGGAGTATTCCGCCAGATGATCTACTCGGTGAACGTGGACACGGGCGTGACCAATCCAGGCTGGCCAGTCAGCGTGGAAGGGTTAAGTGGCGGATCAGGTATTACGTTTACTTCGAATGTGCAGGGCGAACGCGGGGCGGCCGTAATCGTTGGCGACCGGGTTTATTTTCCATACGGCGGCCGATTTGGCGACTGCGGTTCGTATCACGGCTGGATCGTCGGTGTTAAGATGAGCAATCCCGCCGATATGCTGGGTTGGGCCACGCCAGCAACGGGCGGCGGTGCCTGGTCAGTCGGCGGGATCTCAAGCGATGGCGTCAACCCGTTTCTCGCGACGGGGAACACCTTCAGCACGGGCGGCACATGGAAAGGCGGTGAGGCGATCGTTCGCCTTCAACCGGGGCCGATATTTTCCAATAGCGCGACAGACTACTGGGCTCCGACCAATTGGCTGACGCTCGACAATGGCGACGTTGATCTCGGCGGTACGGGCGCGATGCTGGTGGATGTGCCGGGAGCTACGCCGTCTCAGTTGATCGTTGCATTTGGTAAAGACCGAAACGCATACATAATTAACCGCAATAATCTGGGGGGCATTGCAGCCCCCGTGGGACTGGCTATCGCCGTTTCTACCTCCGCGATCATTCAGGCACCTGCCACCTATCGAACCAGCCTGGGTACATACGTGGTCTTCCGCGGTAGCGGTACTATCGGGGCTCTTCGCATCAATGCGACAAATCCTCCGACCATCACTAGTGCGTGGAGTGTCACTCAGAGCGGACGTGGCTCGCCGTTTGTTACTACGACGGACGGCACTAACAATGCGATCGTATGGTCCGTCGGTTCCGAAGGCAGCCAGCGCTTGAACGGTTATAACGGAGACACTGGGGCGGTCGTTTACGCGGGCGGCGGTGCTAATGAATTAATGACCGGAACTCGCCGGTTCAACACTGGGATCGCGGCTCGTGGCCGTATCTATCTCGCCAGCGACAACCGTGTATATGCGTTTCAGCTACCCGTTACAAGACGAACTGCGTTTGATTTCGACGGCGACACCAAGGCGGATCTTTCGGTCTTTCGTCCGGGTGTTGGCGAATGGTGGATAAACCGCAGTTCGACCGGATCGACATTCGCGGCACAGTTTGGAGCATCGACCGATCTGGTCACACCCGCCGACTACACCGGCGACGGAAAAACTGACGTGGCATTTTGGCGACCGTCGACCGGCAATTGGTTTATCTTACGAAGCGAGGATTTCTCCTTCTTTGCCTTTCCTTTCGGTGCATCCGGCGATACACCCGTGCCGGCTGATTTTGACGGCGACGGCAAATCTGACGCGGCGGTATTTCGCCCTTCAACGTTGACTTGGTATATCAACAAATCAAGCGGGGGAACTGACATCGTCGGATTTGGAGCCGCCGGTGATAAGCCGGTTGTTGCTGACTATGACGGTGACGCCAAGGCAGACATAGCCATCTACCGTCCAAACGGAGCAAATGGCTCGGAATGGTGGATCAGGCGAAGCTCTAACCAGACCGTCTTTGCGACGCAGTTCGGCTCGTCGACGGACAAAGCGGTAGCCGGCGATTACACAGGCGACGGAAAGGCCGACATTGCCTTCTGGCGTCCATCGACCGGCAACTGGTTTATCCTCCGTAGCGAGGATTTCTCCTTCTTTGCATTTCCGTTCGGAGCAACTGGTGATATTCCAGTGTGCGGCGATTACGATGGTGACGGCAAATTTGACGCGGGAACTTTCCGCCCGTCAAACAATACTTGGTTCATCCAACGCTCAACAGCCGGAACACTGATCCAGCAATTCGGTCAGACAGGCGACATGCCACTACCAAGTGCGTTTGTGCCTTAATAGCTTTGTCGATAGTTTAGAGGGGAATATTACCGTGCTTCTTCGGCGGGTTCGTATCCCGTTTATTTTGTAGTAAAGATAATGCACGGATCAATTTCGGACGCGTATATTTAGGCTCGATCACCTCGTCGATATAACCGCGTTCGGCAGCAACGTACGGGTTGGCGAATTTGTCTTCAAACTCGCCAACCTTTGCCTTTCGATATGCTTCGTCATTCTCGGCAATTTCACGTCTGAACAGCACACCCACCGCGCCCTCCGCGCCCATAACGGCGATTTCCGCTGACGGATATGCAAAATTGATATCGGTGCGAATATGTTTCGATGCCATGACACAGTAGGCTCCGCCGTATGCTTTTCGAGTGATGACGGTGATCTTTGGCACGGTCGCTTCAGCGAATGCATATAACAGTTTGGCACCGTGGCGGATAATGCCTTGATGTTCCTGGTTAACGCCTGGCAAAAATCCCGGAACATCCTCAAATGTGATAAGCGGAATATTAAAACAGTCGCAAAACCGCACAAAGCGAGCGGCTTTGACTGACGCATCAATATCTAAGACACCCGCGAGAAAAGCCGGTTGATTCGCCACGATGCCCACAGAAAATCCACCAAGTCGTGCATAACCGACAACGATGTTGGGAGCATAATGCTCCTGGACCTCAAAGAAATAGCCATCATCAACCACATTGTTGATAATATCGCGAATGTCATACGGCTGATTTGCCGATTCGGGAACGATCGAATTGAGTTTTTGGTCCGCTCGGTCGGACGGATCAGTTGTCGGCACGAACGGCGGCGAGTCCATGTTGTTCGAAGGCATGAAAGACAACAACTCACGAGTTATCCTGAGAGCATGTTCGTCCGAATCGGCTGCAAAGTGTGCCACGCCCGATTTTGCATTATGCGTCATCGCACCGCCGAGCTCGTCTTTGGTCACGTCTTCGTGGGTTACCGTTTTGATCACGTCAGGGCCGGTGATGAACATGTATGACGTATCCTTAACCATCACATTAAAATCGGTGATCGCGGGCGAATAAACCGCACCGCCAGCACACGGACCGAGTATGCAGCTGATCTGAGGCACGACGCCGCTTGTCAAAACATTTCGGAGGAATATATCAGCATAACCACCGAGGCTGACCACACCCTCTTGAATTCGAGCACCGCCCGAATCATTGAGCCCGATCACCGGGGCACCCATTTTCACGGCCATATCCATGACCTTGCAGATCTTTTGTGCGTGCGTTTCTGACAACGAACCTCCAAAAACCGTGAAATCCTGGGCAAAAATAAAAACCTCGCGGCCATCCACCAAGCCGTGACCGGTGACAACGCCGTCGCCAGGATATATTTGCTCTTCGAGCCCAAAATCGGTCGAGCGGTGGACGACGAACTTATCAAACTCCTCAAAGCTACCTTCGTCCAGGAAAAAATCGATGCGTTCCCGCGCCGTCATTTTTCCGGACGAACGTTGTTTGTCGAGCCGCATTCTGCCGCCACCCTCTTCGGCCGCGAGCGACTTTTCCTTGAGCACTTCGATCTTACTTTTAATTTTCGTTTCGGGCTGCATATCGCATAAGTTTAGCGATTTTAATCGTCTTTTCAAAACGCCCGCTTTTTATGATTAAATTGAATCGGCAATGCAAACATCCGAAACGATAACTAGCCGGGAAAACGGCAAACTAGTAAACGCACGGCGGGTGCGCGACGGCAAAGATCGGACCCGAATCTTCATAGAAGGACAGCGCCTCGCGAGCGAAGCTTTGCGATCAAGCCTAAAGATCGAAGAATGTCTTGTATCCGACGGGTTCACGGACATGGAGCTGATAAATTCAATCCACGCATGCAACGTGAATATCTCCTTCGTTGCCGACCGATTATTCAAAACTATCGCTGACACAAACGAACCACAGGGGATCGTCTTGATCGCCAACCGGCCTGGCGGGGCTGGTATGGACGCACAAATTAAAGCCGCAAAGATTCCGCTTGTCTTGTTTCTCAACGAGATAAACAATCCATCAAACCTTGGAGCGATCCTGCGAACCGCCGAAGCCGCGGGCGTTGTCGGTGTGATCGTTTCGACAAATTCGGCGGATGTATATTCGCCCAAATCGATCCGCTCGGCGATGGGCTCGAGTTTTCGGCTTCAAGTTCAGGAAAATGCGTTGTTTGGGGAAGTGTTAGATTGGGCTAGGGAGCAAAACTTAAGGACTACTGCGGCTGACATATCGGCAACTAAGAGTTACACGGATATTGATTGGACACAACCACGCTTGCTCATCTTCGGCTCCGAAGCTCACGGGCTCAGTGCCGAGCAGCTTGCAAGTGTTAATGAACAAACTTTCATTCCAATGGAAAACAGGGTCGAGAGCCTAAATCTCGGCGTTTCGGCCGGAATTATTCTATTTGAAGCAAAACGTCAATCTAATATTTAACGCGGCGTAGCGGTCTTTACTGCATCCAATTCTGCCTTCAAATTCTTTTGAGCAAGTGGATCGTTGATCACGGCCATTGCGATAGCGATGTCAGACAGGATCACTTTCGAGTTCGCGGCCTCGCCTTTGGTCTGGGTGTCGCCTTTAACGATTAAGTTCTTGGCCTCGGTAAACGAAGATCTCGCTTTTACATAGTCTCCAGCCAGAAAATAGGCTCGACCCTGCAAATAGTAGTCTTCGGCATCCTCGGGCGTCGGATATTTGACCGGGAACCCGACTGGATCTTTCGATGTCTCGCGTCTTAGATCTTCAAACGAGCTGAGCTGTTCATTTCCCGATTTCATTTCTGTGATCGGTGGGGCGTCGGCCGGCGGAGCCGGTTTTAGCAAGAAATGATAAATGCCAAGCCCGATGAGAGCGCCCACGACCAGCATACCCAAATAAGCCGCAATGGCCCCAACTCCTGACGAAGACGGGGCCACAGCACGGTCTGCAATCGTTCCGTTCGTTTCCTGGCCAAACATCGAGAAATTATCTTCCTTTACGACAGTCGGCGGCGGTTCTTGGTATACCGGTGCGTTAAAAACGGGGGCCGACTCAACGGTTACCGTCTCGGACCGATCAGCATCAACGGTTGGTGCTTCAATCAATTCTTCAGGAGGCGAAACGATCGGAAATTCGACTTCGGATGTGTCGCTCGCTGTAAATGGGATCGTTTCGTGGAGCGAAGGGTCATCGTCATCGACAGTTTCCGGTTCCGGATCGGGTTCAAAATGCTGTTGGGTAGCGACTGGCATTACCAATTGCTGAGTTTCTATCTCAAGGAAATCATCATCGTCTGCGTCCATTTCGGCTGCAGTTGGTTGCGGAAAACGGGCGGTCGCCACCGTTATTTCGTCGTCCGGCAATGAGAGAACATCATCGCTTTCCGCTACTTCTGCGATTATCGACTCAGTCGCAGCGTGCGTCGACCCGACTTCGACTATCACCGCGGTAAGGTTGTCCTCCGCTCCCCGTTGAAAGCATATCGCTTTGATTTGTTGACAGATAGCGGCTATATCCTCAGACGAAGCTAGAAGTTCTGCCAGCTCAATGTCCCCTATATGTCGGGTCACGCCGTCAGAACAAAGCAAGAATTTCGTGTTCGGCGAGATCATGATTGTCTTGAGATCCACATCAACAATCGGCTCGGCACCGAGGGCCCGGCTGATGATGTTTTTGCTCGGGTGATTTTCTGCCTGTTCTTCGGTCATGCGTCCCGCTCGGACCTCTTCCGCAACCATCGAGTGATCGTCAGTTTCACGGAAAAGTGTACCTTCCGGATCCAGCCTGTAAAGTCGCGAATCGCCAACATGTCCGATGGTTGCAATGTTTCCGGCGACATGAAGAGCAACCACTGTGGTCGCCATCTTGGATAGCTGGCTGAGATCATTCGACATCTGGTGGATAGCCGAATTTGCCTGTTCGAGAGCGGATTTCATCACGTGTTCAACATCAGAACCGGTGGGAAAATTTGTAAACGCCTCGCCGAGTATCTCTACTGCCATTTGCGAAGCGACCTCGCCTGCGTTTGCTCCGCCGACGCCGTCAGCCACGGCAAAGATACCTTTTTGTTCGATTTCGAGAAATGAATCTTCATTCTGCGGGCGCTTTTGGCTCAATCCGCGATCGCTCACGGCTGCTGAGTTGATGACGAATGTGTTATCCATTGATAGGTCTCCAAGTTGAGCTTTATCTAAGCGTTAGCTGCTGTGGGTTCAAGCTTAACATTAGCTTGATCTTTCATTCGGTCGATTGCATTACGGTGCGAAAATGCCATTAGCATTCCCAGCATCACAAAGCTCGTGATCAGGCTAAAACCGCCATGGCTGACAAATGGCAATGTAATGCCGGTCATCGGGAGTGCACGCGTAATACCGCCGATATTGACGAGGGCCTGAAAACCGATGAACGCTGCAAGGCCGATCGAGCACAATTTACTGAACATATCCCGCGAATCGCGAGCCGTCTGCACACCCGAACTAACAAAAACAATTAGGGCAAAGGTTACCAATAAACCGCCAAAAAGTCCAAGTTCTTCGGCGAGTGCGGCGAATATGTAATCCGAGTCCGAAACCGGTATTAATTCAGGATACCCGAGCCCCAAGCCGCGGCCCGTGACACCGCCCGAAGCCAGCCCGAACGTCGCCTGGGCGGGCTGAAAAGCCAGTACGTCGAACCATGCATCGATGTTGATCGTTTTCTGCATTGCGGGATCTTCGGCTATCTGCTCAGGCAATTGCGGATTGGATTTTACAAGGTCTTCGTAATAATCGTCGTAATCGTCTTTCCACCATTTTTCGTCAGGTTCGGGCGGGTTAAAACCGTCGAGCCAGAGATGAAAACGCTGCTGAATACGGTTCGGCAAGATAGTTTTTACAGGTGCCGCAACCGCAGGTAATAGCGGTATTTTCTGCTGTGTCGCGATAGGCAATGCACCGACGATGAGAATCGACATTATGATCACAACACTGCCAACAAGGACAAACCGCTGAGAAAACCGTCTCACCGCGATGACATAAAGCGTGACGTAAACCGCACCGAAAACCATCATCTGCCCAAAATCCTTAAGCACAAAGAATGGCAGAAATGGCAAAATTGCCATGAAAACCAGAGGCAAAACGTCTTTCGCACGCGGAATTCCCCAGTATGTTTTCGCGAGATTTTTGTAGAGAACCGAGAGAATTGCAGCGAAACCAATCAAAAATGGGATCTTGGACAGTTCCCACGGCGTCATGTTCCCGATAGATTTACCTGCGTGCGACGTGATCGCTGCCAAAAACAGCGGCCCGAGCGTCAGGAGAACGACGAGAAATCCGTTGTCCTGCAAATACCGCTGCACGTCGTCCCGACGCATTGTTACAAAAACGCCGAGCATGCAAAATATGCCGAATAGCGGTATGAGGGTTCGTCCAGACGTAAATTGGCTCATCAACGAATCGTTCGGCGGGCGAAATTTCTCGGTGTCTAGATCGACCGGTGCTGCGGGAGTCGGCGGCAGGCCCATCATCGTTTTCTTTTCGGGCGAGTAATTCTCCTTGATATAACGCATTTGCAGCGTCTGTATCTTAGCCTCGCGCTCGTGGGCAATCGCTCTTAGCTTCAGCCGAAGCATCGCACGATCTTTTTCCTTGTCGGTCATTGTCGAATTCTGAACCTTTTCACGTTCGACGCGGTCTATGTCGGCGGCGTATTCGTGATCCGAGAACAGACGGTATTGCACGGTCAATCCGATCGAAAACAGCAGGACGCAGCTCGTATATATCGTCCAACTGCCCTGATATCGCAGGAATTTCTTCACAAAAATCGGGAGAATTGCCAACAGCCCGATCAGACCGAGGTTTCGCAACGCCGTGTACAAACTCGTCTCATAACCGCGGATCAGAGCGCCATAATATATCGAATAATGGGCGATCGCCGTTAGCACCACAATCAGCGCCAAAATAAAAAAATGTGATGAGGTGCGGTTTTTCACTAGTTATCTCGGCCTTTTCGGTGTTTTTGTCGGAGCTTTCGCTGTTGGAGTTTTCGGTGCGGGTTTGTACTTGTCGCCTAGGAGGCCGAGTTCGCGTGCCTTTAATATCATACTTGCTGCGACAGGTGCGGCCGTTTGACCGCCAAATCGCGGTCCGATGTCCTCGATCACCACTGCGATCGCAAATTGCGGGTTTTCTAGCGGTGCTATACAGATGAACCACCCATCCGTTCGCTCGTATGTGCGATATTCCTTATATTCCACCGGCTCGCCGTTCGGGCCTTTCTTGGTCTTCAGCGTAAACAACCGCTGTCCCGTCTTTTTATCAAACAAAGGAACTCCGGCCTTTTCCGCAGTTCCGGTCTTGCCGCCCGCCGCGATTCCGGTTCCGGCGAGTGCTGTTTTTACGGCGCCACCGGTTCCGCCCGCCTCTTCTGTAACGGTGGACATTATCTCGCGGACCGCCTGGCCCTGCGCGGGAGTTAATATTTGCGAAAATATCTGCGGCTGGACATCGGCTTCGATCTTTGGCTTCATCAGGCGGCCCTGCATATTTCCGGCTGCCGAAGCGATCAGGCACATCTGAAATGGCGTCATCTGCGAAACGAGGCCCTGGCCCATGCCCTCGAGCCCGAAATCGTAAAGGGTCAGGTCTTCGCCGACAACCATCGTCGCTCTCGCCGGGCTGATCGAACGGGCGATACGCGGATCGCTGACATTCCATATCTCCGGGAAAAAGCCCTGCGTTAGTGCATCGTCGCGTTCGTCGACCGGTGCGATACCGACGAGACGGGCTGTTTCCGCCATTCGAGGACGACCAAGCCCATTCGCAAGTGCCGCAAAATACTGGTTACTCGATACCTTAAATGCCTCACGGAGCGGAACGTTCGTCGAACATATCTCGCAGCTTCCGCCCGCGTCGCAGATCGGTCGCGAACCGCGAAACGGCGTGTAGCATTCAGCAACGTCATCGTAAAGCGAATTCTCCTTTCCCGCGCGAAACGCGGACATCATCGTTAAAGTTTTGAACGTCGAGCCCGGGACGTAGAATTCCCGAGTCGCACGACTTAGCAGCGGTTTGTTGTCTTTGTCGGCCTCTAGTTTGAGATAACCATCGAGCGTCTCTACGTCAGAAAGTTTGTACGACGGGTTCGAATATATCGAGAGAACATCGCCTGTCTGCGGATTCATGGCGACGATTGCACCTTTTTTCCCTTCGAGCAATTTTGCGGCATACGCCTGCAGATCTTTGTCGATGGTTATTTTGACGTCTTTTTCCTCGGGCTCGGGCTTTTTGTATTTTGTCAGTATTTCCCAAGCCTCCGGCATCGGATCGGATTCCTTTTTATAAAGCGTGCGTTCAAGCCCGGGTGTGCCGCGTTCGGTGCCGAGTAGATGTGCCATCTCCTTTTCGAGAGGGAACTCTCGGTTCAGGCTGCCGTCTTTATCGATCTTATAATAGGCGAGAGCCGCATCGAGTTTGCCCGTGCGGTCGAGCATCCAACCTCGTAAATTTGCCGCGTTCGTCCGCTTGCTTCGCAGGTCTTTGTAGCTAAGTGCGGCAAGCTGGCTTTCCTTGTCGTCGGCATTTCGGGTCCAGTAAACCTGAAATCCGAACACCGTGAGTGCGAGACCAACAAACAAGACCTGCCAGATCCACAAACTGCGGTTCGTCAGCGTCTGCGTTAGTTTTCTTCGAACAGCTTTCGGCAGACTTTCCTCTGCCCTGAACTTTGGACGCCCGATATTATCGATAAACGTCAGAACGAGGAAAATGATCAGCACCGCCATCCCGATCAGATAAACGATCGACAACCCGGCCGGAGTGCGTTCGAGAACCTGACCGCCGAATATTCTGTCCGGACGCAGCCAATTTGGTAGATCAATGAGTAAAAGCAGCATCTCGCTCATTCCTTTTCTTCCGGCCCGGTTATTGGATTAACGGCCTCGTTTTTATCTGGTGTTGAAGGCTTTTCCATTTTGAGGTCCAAGGCAGTATTGGGCATCGCTATCTTGATTCCTGATGCAGTCGGAAGAGGCTCCTGGGTTGCAGTGGCCGCTTCCCGCCGTTCGCGTACCGTATTCGGTTCTAGGCTGTCCAGTTTTGTGTCCCTCAGATCTTCAACCTTAGATGTGTCCGCAAATTCATCGTTCGGTGTGGTTTCGGCGGGTGATTCCCGCACTTCGGGCGATGTCCGGCTCTTGAATTCAAATCCATCGATCGAAACTGTATATTGTTTTTCTTCCTCACGCTCGGTGACAAGCGGAGCTGCCACCACGGCTCGCTGCAAATGCTCGAACGTCACATCTATCAGGCCAAACTTCACCACATCGTCCTTTTCCAACAGATTCGACTTTCCGTAGGCAATACGTTCCCCGTTGATGAATGTTCCGTTAGTGGAGCCGGTATCGGCAACCGAAAGTTTGCCATCCGGGGTGATAGCGAGCGTCGCATGGATCTTAGACAGGCTCCCGTCGTTTATCTGCAGGCCATTTTCGCCAGTTCGTCCAACCGAGATACGTCCATCGACGGGGAATTCGAGCTTTCGTTCGATTTGCTGTTCGCCCAACCTGAATTTCGCCGCGAAAATATCGAGCGTCGCGGGCGTCAGATCGAGATTGCCGACGATCTCGGACAAATTCATTGCCGGGACTGTGACATTCATCTCGACCTCACGGTCGGCTTCGTCGAATTTGTCGAAACCGGCGAGCAACTTCACACCATCGACAAAATAGTCGACCTTTACCTCCAGTTCGACCGGAGCATACGTGTAATATAGCTGATCATTAATATGGTCAATGGTCGCAGTCAGCAGTTCATTTTGCAGACTGCCGATGAGAGTCTCGCTTTCCGTCGAGAATTTATCCCACTGGATCTTTAGTTTGATGACATGCGGGACGACTTTGCCTTTGCCCGGAATCGTCCGTGCCTCAGCGTCGAGCAGTTTTTTTATGCGTTCGATCAGTTCGCTGGTCGCGAGGCTGCTCGATGGAGTCCAGCGTCGCCCGGTGAAACGGTCGACCGTATCGCCGAGTTTTGTTAAAACCCCGCGAAACAGCCAGTCGGCCGAAGTTTTTTTTTCTGGTGAAATTTCTGTTTCGGGCATTGGGCCAATTATGAACTAATTTTCGCTAACCTTAAGACTGCGGTCATTTTAGCTTAAAGACCGGTCAAAGAAAAGCAAATTGACCTATTGATTTAATGTGTAAAACAATGTAAAATGTTTTTGGAATTGTTTATACATTCCATCTTTCCTGTACTAGAGCCTCCATATCCGAATTCTTCGGAATAGGTAATTTGGGGCAAGTGAGCCGACATAAAATGATTATTAAGAAAGGCCAAGCTTTGGGGCTGAAAAACGAAGCCGGATTTTCGGTCATCGAGATACTCGTGGTCGTCGGAATTATCGCCATCATGAGTGCGATCGCGATCTTTTACGCGACCAATCACAAGAAGGCCTATCAACCAGACGATCAGGCGTTGATGCTCTCCGACATGTTACAGGAAGCACGCCAGCGTGCTCTAACGGAACGCCGCACGATGCGTGTCGAGATAAATCTGACGACCAATACCGCGAAACTCTACGATGAAAACACAAATGCAACATCCTCGTCAGATGATACTGTGCTCAAGGCGATGAATCTCTTCGCTCCAAGCAATGTAAAGGTTGATTCGCGTCCGTCACAGATCGCCTACAATCCGGCCGAATCGCAGCCAGTACCCTCCGCAGTTTTCAAGACAAGTGTTTACACTCCGTCGATCAGCCAGAACGTCTGTACGATCCGTTTTCTCGCAAACGGTCAGGCTGTCGACGCCGGCACAAACTCGACCGGATCCGGAGCCGTCCCAACCGGTGTGACATTGCATATTTGGGCACCTAAAAAGTCGGACACGACTCAGTCAGACATCGCCCGCTCGATCACGGTTCTTGGAGCAACGGGCGTTATACGTTTGTGGGAATATGACCCGTCTTCGGCCGCCACGAACAAATGGAAAGACTCGCGTCGAAGCAGTTCGTACGGAGCCAGCGGAAACTCTGTTCCTTAACCAAGGCAATTCAAACATTAATCAGGAAGCAAAATGCGAATTAAAAAACGAGGTCAGGAAGGTTTCTCATACATCGATGTAATGATCGCTATCGTCATCATGATGATCGGTATTTTAGCGATGGTCGGTGCCCTCGCCGCGAACATCGTTCGGTCGATGGAGTCGGAAAAGCGGATCATGGCCAAACAGCTTGCTCTCTCGACGATCGAATCGATCACTTCGGCAAAAGATATCGAGCGTGTGGGGGTCGTCGACGGCTGGGATTCACTCCGTAATGTAATGGGCTCCGTCCCGGCCGGCGAGACCAACGGCATATTTGTAACTGGTTATAATCCGGTCCGAGTTGATTCAGGATGGGATGGGGTCGCTGGAACTGTCGATGATGCATGTTCCGGTTCCGGGCCTTGCACCGTGTCCGGGCGAACGACAAACACCAGTGCTTTGATGAACGGATTTCAACGCGAGATCGTTATCACCGACGTCGCTGATTCCGAACGCCCTTCTCCGCCTAACCCTATTACCCGCCGACGTATTGACGTAAACATTCGATATTTTGTAAATCAGGCGACTCGTCAGGAAACTGCCTCGACGATCATAACCAATTACTAGGGAAAACAAATGATGATCTCGAAACAAAATAGTCCTGTCGCCGTACGCGAAATCACCGCCCCAGGCGGAGAACGCGGCTTTAGCTTGCTCGAGTTGCTGATCGCAATGGTGATCTTTATCATCATTTCCGGAGCGATATTTGGCCTGATGCAGCTTGGCACATACGACCGAAACCGTGCCAGCCGACGCAGTGACGTGCTCAAGAATGCACGAGTCGCCGTCCATATGATCGGCCGCGATGTGCTCAATGCGGGCCTCGGATACCACCGGCGAGGAGCGGTCGTTCCGGATAATTTCAATACGACCAGGCTTGGTGTTCCGCCCGACGTGGATAACAACCGCGACATGCTGACATCGATCATTGCCGGCAACAATCTGTATTCAAATAATTTGAGTTCTGACACGAACCTGCGAACCGATTCTATCTCGTTCGCGTATCGCGATGTCGATTTTAACTGCGGCAACGCTATCGAACTCCAAGGGGTTGCGGCTCCGTCCGGTGTGCCAACGGTCGCCAGAATCACGCCAAAGGCAACATCCATCGCGACCGCAGGCAACTGCCCGGCGCCGCGAACCGACACGGCGAGTTTGCCCACGGTTTACGATCTTTTTCTAGTTGAATCCGACACCTCGCAGATATTGGCGATGGCAACGGCCGTGAACGGAACGACTTCGATCGACGCCGGTCCGACCGATCCGCTCGGCATCAATCAGCCGCTCAACGGGACCGGGCAGGCAGGCAGCGTCTTAAGGCAATGTACATCGTCGTCGGACCAAAACTGTACGACCTACTCAGCCACCGCGAAACGCGTTTTTCTCGTCGGTTATCGCGTAAAAACGGATGGTACGCTGGTTCGCCTTATCTACGGTAACAATCGCGGAGCTCTCTCGACCGAACAAGTTCAGGAACTCCCGCTCGCTTACAACGTCGAGGACCTACAGATCAAATACATCCTCGAGGATGGAACGACATCGGACAACCCGTCGGTCGGGCCTGACGGTGTGGTTGGGACTACCGACGATGATTGGCAAGGATTCAATTCGATCCGCCAGATACTGATCACTATCAAGGTGCAGTCGACGGAGATCGACGAAAAAACGAAGCGGCCGGAATCGATAACGATGACATCGACATTCAGCACACGCAATTTGGGATATGACGCAGGTTAGAAGCGAGAGGATCAACTGAAATGATGAAACGGGCAAGAAAATTAAGCAATACTCTACATACACGTTTACGTGCATACGTTGATTTCATTAGGTCGGACGAGCGAGGTTCGGCGATGGTGATCGCCTTGATGGTGATGATCCTGTTGATGGGATTCGTCGCCCTTGCTATATCCCGAACGAACAGTGAAACTGTAGCGGCAGGGAATGACGAGGCTGAAACGAAGGCGTTCGAGGCGGCAAATGCAAGTCTCGAGGTCATGACGCGAAACTTTAACAAGGTTTTCGAAACAAAGCTCACGTTCTCGACCACCGATGAAACCCGCATCGAATCACAAACTCCACCGGTTTTTGATACCGAATACAACTTTACGCAATCAGTTACCCAGACCCAGGCAACAAAAGACGTGGTTTTGACCGGTGAATTTTTTCAGGGACTAAATGCCCGCCGTGACGAATGGCAGCTAGACACCGTCGCTCAGCACAAACAGAACGGTGTCCAGGTCGCGCTCCGACGCAAATTCCTAAACAATCGTATCCCGATCTTCCAGTTCGGTATCTTTTATGACGATGATCTTGAGTTTCACCCGGGCCCGAGATTTGATTTCGGCGGACGCGTGCATACCAATGGAAATTTGTTCCTACAGGCAAATGACGGAGTTTATTTTTCGTCAAAAGTAAGTACTGCACAAAACGTTTTCACGGACGTCTCAAAGAACGGTTCGCCTTGGTCCAACTGGAGCGATCAGGTCTTTATCAAAAACGCTTCGGGTGTATACGTTCAACTCTCGAATGGAATGGGCAGCGTGTTGAATACGGTCGTCAACGGCTCGCCGGTTACCACCGCCCCCGAGCCTACGGCATATCAATCGGTTAACTGGAAAACGAATTCAAATCTGTTTCAAGGCAATCTTTTAGCAAACACAAAACCGCTGCAGCTACCGATCAAACTCAACAGCGATATTTCCGATCTTCATCTCGACATGGTCGAGGTCGTCAAACGCGGAAAAAATATCGGTGATGTCTATAACAACGGGAGTGGGACGGTCGCTTCGCCAAATCTTTCGGCAGTCACAGCCGCATCCTCTGACGACAAAGTAACCGCGGCCGAACGCTACTACAACAAAACCGGCATCCGCGTATCCCTTGCGGACAGCAAGGTGAAATTACCGGGCTGTGCGACGACAGCCGGCGTTGCGGTGACGACCGTGTGCGGAGTTAGGCTCGACGGCGATGCGGGTGGACTGACCGCGGGCGGATCGAACCATGTCGGGTATCAACCCCTTTCGATGGTTGGATCGCCGACCTATAAGGCAACTCCTTTAAATGGCGACCGCTTCTTCACCGGCGGTGGTACCGAAACCTGGATCAAGGTTGAAACGGTTGTCTTTAACCCCGCTACGATCACATACGATACTCAGGACATCACACAAGACTTTCTATCGCTTGGAATTACGCAGAGGCCGCCTAACGATGCGACTTTTTCGATCACCGACACGAACTACAACGCGACCTTCGGTACGGATGTTGGTATCGACAGCCGGTCGATATTAAAGCTTCAGAGGTATGTGATTCTCGGCCCAAACATTTCTGATACAAATTATGTATCAGTTGTGGGGGGGTATAATATGGTAAACCGCGGTTCGGTGGCCTCGGGTAAGAGTTGCAGCAATACCAGCGATACCCTGACAACGACCGGAGCCGACATTGGAACTATACCTTCATCCTCAAACTTTTTCCCTGCTGGCTTTACGGGTGACAATCGCGCGAACATGCGCAACGTGACACTTAGCGGCGGTGCGGGAACCGGCCGCAATTGTGTCGTTCCGTTCCCGATCAACATGTTCGATACGCGCGAAGGGCTCTACAACGATACATCCTCGGTATTCAACCCAACTTCGACAACCGCACCCGGCTACGGATCAAACGTTCCTTGGGCCGGAGTGATGAGCATGATCGATGTCGACGTGGCGAATCTTAAGTTGTTCCTCGACGGTAATTGGGACAGCAAAATGCCAACGGGGACGCCGTACTACACCGCGACCGGTCACGTTCTTAGAGGCAGCGATATTCCGCAGAACAACGGCTGGGTGTTTTATGTTTCCGACCGTCGGGGCGATTATGACTTTGACGGTGAATACGACATGGAGGACGTCTACGGCAACAATGACGGCATCCTACAGACCGGCGAAGATCTCAATGGTAACGGAACACTGCAGGCCGATTATTCCCACGAAGCCGTTAAATACACGGGTGGAAGCGGATTGACCGCCACCAGCACTCCAAAGGACATCGCAGCTGTTTTTGACCACGTTTTCTACCGACGCGGCGTGCGCCTGATCAATGGGACTCGCCCACCGGGAACCTACAACAGCGCCACACCCGCGAATACGAGAGGTTTCGCCTTTGCTTCGGAAAATGGCGTCTACGTACAGGGCAATTTCAATTCCACGGGGATCACCTCCGTCGGAACACCGACTGCGGCAAACCTTTACAATCCGCAGGGTGCCGACGATATTCCGTGCTCAATAACGGCGGATGCGATCACGGTCCTTTCCAATGGGTGGAATGACGGTGAGAGCTTTGTCTATCCTTTTGATAAGGGTCAGAGGAATGCGGTAGAAACAACGCAGCGGTTTGCGATGCTGGCAGGCGACACGATCACCACTCTGAGCGGTTCGCCAAATCAGGGCGGCGGCGATTTAAAGATGAACGGCGGAGTTCACAACTTTCTCCGTTTCCTTGAGAATTGGGGCACTCGCCTCAACTATTCGGGTTCGCTGATCAATCTTTTCAATTCGCACAACAACAATGCGCCGTTCAAATGCTGCAACACGGTGTACGACCCGCCCGAACGTAACTGGGTTTTCGACGCCAGTTTCCTCGACGTCAACCGCCTGCCGCCAGGTACGCCGTATTTCCAAAACATCCAGATCACCGGCTTCCAACGCGTAAACTAGGAAGTCTCCGATCTGCAAAATAGAAAAAAGGCCGCGAGCGTAAAGTTCGCGGCCTTTCCTAGTCTGACAACCGACCACTGACCACTGACAACTGGTCACGGATTAAGCGTAACGTACGCGGGTTCGGAGACTTGGCCGTAGTTGGCGTTGTTCTTGCGGCATTGGATGCGGCAGAGTATTTGTTCAGGTTCGCCGGGGGTTGTGAGCGAGAGGCTGACATCGACGGATTTGCCCGTGAAGGTGCCGTGCAGTTGCCATTCGCCGCCCTTTCGCTGGATCCAGAGCTCCCACATATCGGAATCCCCGCGATTTTCGACGACGCACGAAAAATGGTGGTTCGTCGCCGCTCCGAACAGGTGAACGACGGGTTTTACCTCGTCGGGCAAGAGCGGAGCGGGCTTCGGGGCCTCGATCATCAGGGCTTCGCCGATCTGCGACGTGTACGCCGGTCCGAGCGTGAACCGCTTGTTACGGTTCATCGTCAACTCGCGTCCACCGGAAAGGGGTGTTGTCGCAAAGCTTAAAATGGGGAAAACCGGCGGCACGGAAACCGGATCGCCGACCTTGCCGCGATACATCGCTCCCTTGATACCGAAAGACGTCTGCTTGTCCGCATCGATCACGTCGCAAAAATCACGGATCGCGATCAAGGTAGCGAGCATGTCGGTCACATCCTGAATGTCATGATTCGAGGCTCCGACAGCCGCCTGATAAGTCGGCAGATTCGCCACCTGCGCCGTCAGACATTCGATCAGAGCATCAAACGAAAGAAGTTGATTCATTGCCATGGATTTTCCTCCCGAAATTAGATTTTTGTGGTTATAGACTCCGTTCAAAAGTCTTGGCGAACAATCTACACCCAAAAACATATCGTTTTCAAGTCTAAAACCTCAATTTCCGTGTCTGTAAACGCTACTTACAAAACTAAAACCTCAGGTTTTAAAACTGTAAACGCTACTTACAAAACTGAAACCTTAGGTTTTAAAACTGTAAACGCTACTTACGAAACTGAAACCTCAGGTTTTAAAACTGTAAACTCTCCGCAGGAATCCTGCGCTCATGTTTCAGAACTGTACGCTCTCTGCAGGAATCCTGCGCTCATGTTTCAGAACTGTACGCTCTCTGCAGGAATCCTGCGCTCATGTTTCAGAACTGTAAGCTCTCCGCAGGAATCCTGCGTTCATGTTTCAGAACCGTACGCTCTACGTAAGAAACTCTACGCTCTCCGTAGAAATCTCCATGAGACAGGTTGCACGTGACATATTGCGTCAGGGAATCAAACACTGGAACTGACGTTTTTTGGCAGGATCAGCGAGCGAATGCTGGAGCCTTTTTCCTAAACCTTTTGTTTGGTAAGGTTACCAATTTCGAGGCGTATGGCACGCCGGTTGCTCCATTCATTATGTACCCCTTCGGGAAATAATCGTGGAGCTAATAGAAATGAAACTAAAGAAACAAGCCGGATTCTCACTTATCGAATTATTGATCGTCGTAGTAATTATCGGCATAATCGCCGCCATCGCTATACCTAACCTTCTTGCGGCACGCCGTTCCGCTAACGAGGGCTCGACCGTGTCGGCGATGCGAACCTTGCATGGTGCTCAGGTCACCTATTCCGCGACATACGGCAGCGGACAATATGCCGGTGTGGCGTCAGGAACGGCCGACGCGACAGCTCTTACACAGCTCGGTACGCCGGGCCTTGTCGACGGAACAATGGCCGGCGGCGTCAAAAGCGGGTTTACATTTCGCGGCGGCCGTACGGCCGCATCGTCAACCGTCCCGGCTACGTTCTTTTTTACCGCCATTCCCACCTCGACAGCTGCGGTTGTTGCGACAGGCACCCGGCGTTTCGGTATTTCTACCGACGGTGTGATAAAAGCTGACGCGACAGCTACTACCCACTACACGGATGTCACGATCGCAACCGCTTCCGCATTGGCTAACTAAACGCCGATCTCACCAACGGCCGCAACCGCCGAGTATCAACCTCTCATAGGCCTCGTCCAACATGGACGAGGTCTTTTCGCGCGATATTCCGCGGGTTTCGGATTAATATTCTTAGCGTGGCTTTTCCGAACTTTGAACATATAATGTCGTATTGTGAATGTGATGTTTTCGCGGCGTTTCGTATTTTCCTAAATGAGAGAATTGAGCCTGAACAATTGCCGGGTCGATAAACGGTATGATATCCGTGAAACGCTCGGGCGGGGAAGCTATGCGGAAATATTTCTCGCGGCGGATACGCTGGCTTCGCCGCAATCGCCGCACAGTTCGGTGGTGATCAAGGCGCTCAACGTTTTCCTGCAAGACGACCTCGACGTCGATCTCGAACGGACGCTGGTCGAGAATTTCCAGAACGAGGCCATCGCACTTGATCGCGTTCGCCACCCGAACATCATCAGCCGAATCGGTCACGGCACTGCCCGTGACCTAAAAGGTACTGTATTTCACTATCTAGTTCTCGAATATCTTTCGGGCGGCGACCTACAAAACGCGGTGCGAAAAAGGGAACTCTCGCTCGTGCAGGTTCTCAATTACGTCGAGCAGATCTGCGCCGGACTCGGCCACGCACATAAAAACGGTGTCATCCACCGCGACATAAAACCGCAAAATCTGCTACTGACGACCGATCTCGCGACCGTGAAGATCGCTGATTTTGGCGTCGCGAGATTTTCCGTTGCCGCTTCGCCCATCACGCGTGTCGGGACAAATGTCTACGCACCGCCTGAGCATAGCCCGTTGACCTCCGGAAGCGGCGACGAATTCGAAGAAGCTCCGCTGACGCCGGCGGCCGATATCTATTCGCTGGCAAAGTCCATCTACACACTGGTCACACGCGAGGCACCGCGCGCATATTCGAATCGCCCGATCGATGATCTGCCCTCTGCTTTTCGTTACGAAGAATGGGCCGACGACCTGATCCGCGTACTAAAACGAGCGACCCAATCCGACCCCGCGATGCGTCCGCAGACTGTCGAGGATTTGTGGATCGACCTTAACGCTGTCCGCCGTATCGCCGCCGATGGCGACGAGACAAGCACGGTGATTCGCACGCGTGAGACCGAACCGCAGCCGCACGTTGCCCGCGGCTACACGCCGATCGTCCCGGAACAACCGCAATTCGACGCTGTCGATGAAACCCGCATCGACACGCCGCCACCGACGATCCGTGGGCCGTTCGCCGTCACGCCGCCGCTTGCGAAGCCACCGCTTCAGAAAATGCAGCCGCAAGTCGCATTTTCACCATACGCACCGCCGACCAAAATCGCGATCGGCAACGCGGCGGCAACTACAGTCGTCGAAAAGCCAAAGAAAAAGCGCAGAAAATTGCGCGCCTTTGCTATATTTTTATTGTTGATAGCGGCTTTCGGCGGGGTTTTGTACGGCACCGCGAGCTATATGCGCGGCCGGAATATCTTGCCGGAGATAAAAAATCCGTTCAAGACGCAGACTGCGGTTGCGAACGAGAATGTAAATCTCCGTTCCGGTCCCACCGCCGACAGCGACAAGATCGGTTTGGTGACCAAGAATTCTAAGGTTAAGATTGTAAATTCACAAAATAACTGGTATCAAGTTGATGTGATCGAGCAAGGTCAGGCCAAGAACAACGCGCCCGCCGCTACTCGCGGCTGGCTAAACGGGAAATTTCTGGACATCGACAATAATTGACGTATGAGCGTACTAAATAAAGTTAGAAGCTGGATTGACGGCGATTCTTCCGAGCGTGCCCTCGAACAGGCAGCCCGCGACGCCCAAGTAAAACCGCGTAGCAAGGCCGAGGAATTCATCGTCCAGATCGCCCGCGAGATCGAAGGCGTGATGCAGGCCGAAATGGTCCCGCTGCCGCAGGGAACTACTATAATTCCGAGCGAATACACTATCTTCCTTAGCGGCGAAGACGACAAAGAATGGCAGGGCGTCAAACGAAAAGGCCTCGAACAAGGCCTCTATCACATCCTCGCCGAACGCGCCAAGGAGATTGCGGGCAAGAAAAAGCTCGAGACAAAATCGTTCATTATCGAACTTCGCATCGACGGTACTCTGGCAAAGGGGGAACTTAGGGTTCAGCACAGTTGGGAAGAATCTGCTACAAACAAGACCGGCGTCCTGACACGCCCCAAATCGCTGCCGCAGATCCCGGCCGTTCCACCCGTTGTCCCTGTGATCACGCCAATGCAGCCGGGTGCAGTTCCGGCCACAAACCCAAACGTAAAGCCAGGTTCGCCATACAATACACACGCCGAGGCACCGCCGACGATGCCGCGTGCCAAAATAAATCAAGCGGTCCCGCTCACAGGCGATGACAGCGAAGAAATGACCCACGTCGCCAATCGTCTTGCCGAACTTTATCGACTCGAGATCTGGCGAAGCGGAACACGTCAGAACATAGTTCCGATCTTTCAAAAAGAGATCGTCATCGGCCGAGGGTCCAAATCAAAACCTGTCGACATCCCGCTTTCAGGCGATGTTGAGATCAGCCGCCGTCATTTGTCGCTTGTAACTGATGGTGCAGGGAATTTCTGGGCCGTTAACGAAGGCCGCAACCCGGCCGCGATAAACAACTACGAACTCCCCGCCGGCCAACGCATCGCAGTCACGCCCGGATCGGCATTAAATATTTGCAGCTATATGCTTAGAATTCAGCCAAAACAGTGATCACTGCTCATAAAGTTCACGTTCGACCTGCGGTAAGAACATTCGCCGCAAACGATCGGCGAGAGCTTCGGCGTCTTTCAAATTGTCATTGGTCTCGGCCAGATTTCCCTGGATCGAAGTTAGTAATGCCATTAGGCTTGTCCGTTCGCTCTGTAGCTTTGACTGGCGGCTGTCTCTAAGTTCCTGAGTCTCGGTTGTGCCTTCGAACGCGGTGCTGTTATTCAGATTTCGCGGCCGGAGATCGGTCTCGACCTGCGACAAACGGCTGCGGCTCGCATTTAGCTTTTCGGTCAGTTCGATCTGAGCCTTTTGAAAATTTGTGACGCGAATCTCGGTCCTTGTCAGCAGCTCCATCCCGAGTACCAGTTTCTGCTGCTTTTCGGTAAGGGTCAGCCCAGAGACCTTTTCCCATTTATCGACAAATGCTTTTAATGTCTCAGTTAGTTTCTTGACCGAGGTCGAAATTTGGTTAACGTCGGCGGAAAGTGCGCCCATCGGATCGACCGGACGGTAAGTTGAGGACGGCGTCTGTGCCGATGCCGTAGTGAAGGCACAAATGAGAAATAGAAAGATCGAAAAAGCCTTGGTCTTCATTACTATCCTCCGCGATCATAGAGATTTTAATCCGACACGCCTAATCCGCCGATTTGTTGCGAAAACTCAATCGGGAGCAGGCAATTCGCCACGTTTGATGATCGATATCAACTCTAAAATCGTCTCCTCGACCTTCGCCCGAATCTTATCTGAGTAACCAAATGTGACCGCGTTCGTTTCAAACTCTTTACGATCGAGTATCTGCCACGTCTTATCCGGCCAAACAACTATATCGATATCCAGATCTACATAATCGAGCACGCCGCGATCAAACACCAGTGGCATATTGATGTTGCAATAGTAATTGCGGAGTGTGCCGTCCGACTCGTGAAAGCGAAAAATGTTGTACCAACGGTCGAACCAATAATATTCGTACGAAATGGTGCCTTTTTTGATGAATCCAAGATCACCATGCTCGACATCGCGGTCGAAAGTACCAACAAAGACAAGCAGCGGATCACAACGCTCGATCAACTTGCACTGCCAACTGCGGCGGACACTACCGTCAAACGCCCTCGAATTGACGGTAACTTTATTCAGCATCAGGTGTCCGCACGATCAGCACCGAACAATGAGCATGCTGCACAACCGAATTCGATACCGAACCTAGCAACAAACGTTCCCAACGTTTGTAACCATGCGAGCCAAGCACGATCATGTCTGCCTCGATCTCCTCCGCAGTCTCGACGATCCGGCTGTCCGGCGAACCAAACAAAATGTCGCTCGTTATCGTCACGCCATTATCGCTGAAATGTGTTGCGAGCATTTCGGCCGTATCTGCGATCACTGCGGCAGCGTGCTCTTTCGCCGTTTTTTCAAGCTCCGTCGTATCCGGCAGGTAACCGCCTGACAGGTCGATCGCCATCGGCACCGCCATATCGACTACGCTGATCAAATGTATCGAATCTCCGGCTCCGAGATCGAGTTTTACGACCATCGTCGCCGCGGCCTCGCCGTGTTTGGTTCCGTCGGTTGCTAACAGGATCTTCATAAATGCTTGCCCCTTGTGTCCTGAATATTATTTTTCGATCGCCTCCCGGCCTGTATAAGTATTGCGAAGTTTTCCGAGCAGTTCGAACAATATCAGTCTCTCAGTTTCAGACAGCCCGACCAAACAACTTTCTTCAAGATCGATCCACTGCGTCTCGATCTTTGGACGAATTTCGTTGCCGGCCTCAGTGAGAAAGATGTGGGTTGAGCGGCCATCGTCCTCGATGCGTTCGCGGCTGACCAGATTGATCTCGACCAGGCCATTGACCATTTTGTTTACGGTCGGCGCGGAAAGGTTAAGACGTTTGGCAATCTCGATCTGCCGCTGGCCGTCTTTCTTCCATAGTTCGAGCAGAATAAAGATCTGTCCGCCATGCAAGTGGATCTCGCCCATCTTGCGTTCGAGGGAATTACGAAACGCGGTCGTGACCTTCGCCAAGAGGTAGCTGACGGTTTGTTCAAAATCGATTTGAGCTGCCATAGTCGCCTTTGTCATGGGGCTAATAATATACGATTACCAGCCTAAATAGAAGTAATTAGCCAGCTGATAATTAACAATTAGCACGCTAAGTATAAATTATTAGCGTGCTAATAATCAAACGTTAGCATGGTACGTTTTTCTTCGAAGTAGGCTAATATAAATTTATGGAAAATAGCGAAAAACTTAAAAATGCACGCAATTTACTGCTTAAGCTCCACAAAGTCATGCTCGACCGCGAGCGTGAAGTCTACGAGGGAATAAACGGACCGCTTAATGCGACACAATTTTTAAACGTTTTGCTCGAGGACAACGACTTTGACTGGCTGCGGAAATTCTCGATGCTTATCGTCGAGATCGATGAGATGTTCGCGGCGAAAGACGGAATTCCTGTTGAAATGATCGATGCGAATCTAGCCAAAGTAGAAGAACTCATCGAGATGCGGGAGCACGATGAGTTCTTTAAGGCAAAATACCAATTCGCTCTGCAAAGCATACCCGAGGCAGCGGCATTGCATAGCGAGATAAAGGCGGTCCTAGCGGCCTAGCGTCCGCTTTTTTTCCAGTCCGACATAAACCCTTCGAGGCCTTTGTCGGTCAGCGGATGTTTGACGAGCTGCGTGATCACCTTAAAGGGGATCGTCGCCACATCGGCTCCGGCGAGAGCGCAATCGACGATGTGCATTGGGTGACGGATCGAAGCCGCGAGGACCTCGGTGGGGAAACCGTAGTTGTCGTATATCTGGACAATATCGCGGATCAGGACCATTCCGTCCTGAGCAATATCGTCGAGGCGTCCGATAAACGGCGATATATAGCTCGCACCGGCCTTCGCGGCGAGCAACGCCTGAGCTGCCGAAAAGCAAAGTGTGACGTTTACCTTTGTGCCTTCCGCACGGAAGGTGCGGCAGGCCTTGAGACCGTCTAAAGTCAGCGGCACTTTGATTACGACGTTTTTCGCGATCTTTGCGAGTTCACGGCCTTCCTTGAGCATTCCTGCCGTATCGAGAGCAGTAACCTCGGCGGAGACATCGCCTTTTACGAGTTTGCAGATCTTAGCGATGTGCTTCTTGAAATCAACGTCGCCTTCCTTCGCGACGAGCGAAGGATTCGTCGTAACACCGTCGATCAAACCAAGTTCTACTGCCTCTTTGATCTCGTCTAAATTTGCTGTATCTATAAAGAATTTCATAATTTCGTTGCAGCGGCCCTCATTGCCGAAGGCCGCACGTTAGTAAGGGCGTAACACTTAAGTTACATTGTTATTCAAAACGCCAATCCCCTCAATTTCAATCTCGCACACATCGCCAGAATTCATTTTCGAAACTCCCGAAGGCGTTCCCGTCGCGATCACGTCGCCCGTGTTGAGGGTCATCATGTTTGAGATATATCGTATCAGATGCGCGACCGGGAAGACCATCTGCGAAGTCCGTGCTTGCTGCTTAACCTCGCCATTTACGCGGCAGGTAACTGAGATATCGGTGACATCGAGTTCTGTTTCAATGTACGGACCGATCGGGCAGAAAGTGTCAAACGACTTGCCTCGGGTAAATTGTACGTCTTTTTTCTGAATATCCCGGGCCGTCACGTCGTTAAGGCAGGTATATCCAAGCACGAATTCAAAAGGATCATCTGAATCAGTTAAGTTCTTACAAGACTTAGATATAACTACCGCAAGCTCACCTTCATGTTCAACCTGAGATGAAACCTCAGGTATCACTATAGATTCACCGTTATGGATCAACGCTGACGGGGCTTTGAGAAACAAAAGCGGCTCGGTCGGAACGTCGTTGCCGAGTTCTGCCGCGTGAGCGGCGTAATTGCGGCCGACGCAGACGATCTTTGACGGTTTGAAATCTGGGCCGATAGGAATCTTCATAGTTATCTTATCGAATCGGATACAACGTTCGATGGTTCGCTAACATTTCCGGCTTTATCGGTGGCGGTTAGGTAATAGTAATAAGTTTTGCCCGATTCGACCTTTTCGTCTTTGAACGTGTTTGTCTTAAGCAGTTCGGGCGTCAAAAGTTCCCATTTATCTTTTGCCAGGCCGGCGTCGGTCGATCGATAGATCTTGTATCCGACGACATCTTTTTCGGGATTAACGGCGAAGAATATTGAGATCAGGTTTTGTCCGGCGGCGAGCGTGATCGCGGTTGGGGCCGACGGGGCGAATGTATCGACGGCCTTGAACTTCAGTACGTTTGTCTCCGAACTCTCCACGGGTTCGGCCTGCGTGCCGATCGATACGGCGCGGACGAAATAGTAATAGTCTTTGCCGAATTCGAAGAATTCGTCGTCGAAACCGTTCGTCGTGACCGGAGTTTTGTTGAGTAATTTGCCAGGTTCTTTTTCCGACGTAGAACGGTAAACATTGTACCCCAACACGCTTGCGGGCGTTGAGCCGTCGATGTTTGTGGTCGGTGCGAGCCATTTCAATCTGATCGCGTCTTGCGAAGGCTCGGCGGTTAGCGACGATGGGAACGAGGCGACCTTGGCCGTTGGTTCGATCATCAGAAAGTTGGAATACGAAGCTTTTTGCCCCGACGCGTTCGCCAGACGAATCGCGTACCGCAGCCTTACTTGTTGCCCGACGAATTGCAGTGCGTCGGTATATTGCAGGGTTTTCAGGCCGAAATCCGCGTCGGTGATCTTGAGCGTCGCGATCAGATTGCTTTGCGAAGAAAATTCCTCCTCGGTAAGCCCGAGCGGGGAATTAACCGGCTCGGCGAGGCGGTAGATGTCGGCGCGGTCGATGTTTAGGACGCTGTCTTTCTTGGCATTTCGCGCGGGCATCTTCCACGAGATTATTATCTTATTCCCGCGTTGAAACCCCGCGATCTCGACTCGCTGAGCCACGCGATCGATCGGCGGCAGAGGCGGTTTGCGCTTTCCGCAGCCCGAGATGAATAGGGCGACGAGAGCAAATATGACAAAGGTTGTTTTAATCCGTCCGGGCATATTGTGATGCGGCTAAGAGCGGGTGCAGAGCAACCCTTCCCAACTATTAACTTAATTACATTGACCTTTTTCAGTCCAAGTTGACGACCGACAAAGCACTCAGCCACCAAAGTAGGCTAAACAATCTCACAGTCAGGAAGGGCGGCTCTGCCCCCGCTCCTAAAACTCTACAAGATATACTGCCGCAGGTTCTGATCCTCGATCAATCCGCTCAACTTTTCATTGACATACGCGGCGTCGATGGTCTGTTCTTTTTGTTCGAGTTCGCTGCCGAGGAAACTGATCTCTTCCAGTAGTTTCTCAACTAATGTATGCAAACGCCTCGCGCCGATATTTTCGGTGGATTTGTTCATTTCCTCGGTCATCTGGGCCAGTTTATCTACTGCGTCGTCGGTAAACACTAACTTAATGCCTTCGGTGTCCAATAACGCCTGATATTGCTTGATCAGCGAATTTTTTGGCTGTACCAGGATACGTTTCAGGTCGTCGATCGTTAGCGATTCGAGTTCGACGCGGATCGGGAATCGGCCTTGAAGTTCCGGTATAAGATCCGAAGGTTTGGCGACATGAAACGCTCCAGCGGCGATGAACAGAATGTGCTCGGTCGAGACCATGCCGTATTTTGTATTGACGTTTGTGCCCTCGACGATCGGCAAAAGGTCGCGTTGGACGCCTTCGCGTGAGACGGCAGGGTTTCCGCCGGATTCGCGGCCGGCTATTTTGTCTAGTTCATCGAGGAAAATAATTCCGGACTGCTGTGCTTTATCTAGCGCCTGACGCGTGATCTGGTCCATATCGACGAGATCTTCCTGTTCGTCGCGAAGCATATATTCGCGGGCCTGGCCGAGCGGCATTTTTTTGCTGACGGTCTTTGTCGGGAACAGATTGCCGAGCATGTCGCGCATATTTACGCCCATTTCTTCCATGCCCTGGCTGCCGATAAAATCGATCGATGCGTTGGAACGGTCCTGCGTGTCAAAATCGATCAAACGATCGTCGAGATCGCCGCGCTTTAGCTGTTCGCGGAGTTTCTCGCGGGTGCGTGCGAGGGGTTTCTCGGCCGTGTCGTCATCTTCGGACAGATCGTCAAAACTATGCACCGGCGGCAGCAGTATATCGAGCAATCTTTCCTCGACGTTCTGCTCCGCACGCACGGTCACGTCGTCGAACGCCGTTTGTTTGGCCATATCGACGGCGACGTCGGCGAGTTCGCGGACCATCGATTCGACATCGCGGCCCATGTAGCCGACCTCGGTGAATTTCGAGGCTTCGATCTTGATAAACGGGGAATTGGCGAGCCGCGCGAGGCGGCGTGCGATCTCGGTCTTGCCGACGCCGGTCGAGCCGATCATCAGAATATTCTTCGGCAACACGTCTGCCGCCATTTCAGGAGCGAGCTTTTGCCGTCGGATACGATTCCTGAGAGCAACCGCCACCGCTTTCTTCGCCGCCGTCTGCCCGACCACGTATTTATCCAACTCCGCCACGATCTCGCGCGGAGTCAGATCATCCAAATTAGGTTTTGCAGGTGCGGTCTCACCGCCAAGATATATCGCCATTACGAACGATTCTAATATCTGGTGAAGGCGTTGTCACATTCGATCTAAAAAGAGGACGCCAAGAATTCTGCTAAGAACCGAATTCCTTTGCCTCTTCTATCACTTTTGATTACCTATTCCTTTTAACCGGCTTTTTCGGAACCGATTTTGCGGGACGTATTAGTTCTACGCTGCAATTCGGGGAGGGACCCTGTACGACCCAACGGTAGCCTTTGCTTGGAGCGACGCCATTGGCAGATGCTGAAAAGCCTGGTTTTAGGTTCACTCTAAAATCGCCGTCGGTGCTTGTCATCCAACGATAACCACACGCCGGTGCTACCTTTCCATCAGAACTACGAATCACATTTGGATAGGACTTCGCCGGAGGTTCCTCGAAAGGAACGGATACTGTGTAATTTGTCCGTTCGTCCGTTTGGGCTAAGAGATTCACCTTAACTTTGCTGTACCCAGCCTGACAGACTTCCTTATTTACCGCTCCCCAGCCCCCTTGAACAATTCGATCAAAGTAGGAACTATAGGTCTCGTTTTTCACGCACATCGAGCTATCGGAAATTCCAGACCAGCCTCTATCATTTCCATCGATGATTTTCTGATTTACAGAGTAAGAAGTTGAATACCAGCTTCCAGATTTGTCCTTAAGTTGAACAGCGAACCAATAAGCGCCAAAGCTTCCGGGTATGTACTCTTCGCAATAACCGTTACCGATACTTTGCCAATTGAACATTTTTGCTTGGCACCCTGAGGTACCCATTGGCGAACAATCAAGACCAAAGAAGCTGCTTGGGGATAATGAAAATCTCGCCAAACGCAAGTCGACGCCGCTTCGATTGCAAACACTAATTGTCTGCGCCGAAATCGCGACTGTGCCGATTAAAAGGATAAATACCAAAATCAGATTCTTGTGTAAATTGTTAAAAGTTAGTCTCATTGTTCTCCCTTGGAATCGGCTGTAAGAGTACCTTTGGAATGACCAGTTAAATTGTTATTTGCTATGAAATAAGATGTACAAAAACGTCAAAAGGGCCCCGATAATGAAAAGCTGTCTATACCAGTAACCGAATATGATGCCAACAATTCCGCCCAAAAACATTGCAGGCCCACTTTCCATTCGATAATTGCTCATTAAAACCAAAGTGGCAATTATAAATGCGGGTATCGCCGCTATCCACCTCCACCTTGGTTTTCGAGTAGTTCGGGCGGCTTTAGATCCCAACTTAATTTTTTTTGCCTCGGACCGGTTTTGCCAGAATCCCTTCTTTTCTCTTATTTGAGGTTTTTTCTTATCGAGCTTTTGCTGATGAGCTATTCTTGACTGTTCTTTTTGCGCTTCCTTGATTTGTGTTTCCCGTAAGCGGTCTTCTTTTAATTGCTGTTTGTGTCTTTGTCGCTCGGCTCTTTCCTCTTGCTGTTTGCGATAGAGTTTCTCATCGGCAATCCTTTGAAGCTCAGCAGCTTGTTCGCGAGCCCTCTGTTGTCGATTCGCTTCAACGAATCGATCCCAACCCTCCTGTTGACGCTTTTGTTGTTCTCTTGCGGCATCACGAGATCCCCGAGCCTGATCTTGGGTAGACGCTCCGCCGTGTCGGTAACCTTGGTCGTATTCTTCCTTGTTCATATTTTATGCAGGTTGGGAGCAGGATTACATTCCTCTCTGTAAATTATGAAATCGGCGGCACAGTTCTCTTAGGCGCTTTCTCTATGTGTGAGGCGGAGAGCCAGGCGGCTAGTTTGCCGGGGTTGTTGGCGTATTTTATTTTCATGACGGCGACGACGATGCGGTGGGCGATCATCGCGCGGCGGATGGAGGCTCCGATATCGGCGGTGGCGGCTGCGCGTCCGCTGACGGCGGTTGATGTCGCTGGCATCGAATTTTCGAAGGCGTCGGCGGCGGCTTCGAGGTCGGGAATAAAATGGTGGTCGAGGCCGTAGCGCTCGAAGTCGGCTTGAAAGGGAACGAGTTCGGTGACCCAAGCACGGGCGGTCGCGAGCATATCTTGATCCGTGCGGTTGCGGGGCATTCTAAATCGCTGTGAAATGCCATCAAATTCGTATTCCATGACACGCGCGGCCTCTGGGATCGGAGCCATATGTTCGCGGAGATTTTCGCGGGCGGTGTCTTTGTTTTCAAATGCAGAACCAGCCTCGCCACGGCCGGCGGCTTGATCGGCGGTAAATCCATCAACGAGCGCCAATTCTGCTGTGATAACCGCGATCTGTGCCGCCTGAACCGTTCCGGCAGGGAAATCAGTGGGATTGTCGGTTGCGTACGTAACGGTGTTGCTCAGGCCCTCGATTCGTCGTCGTTCTGCGTCTGTCATGCGTTTTCTCCTTATTTATGAGGTAATAGGCGATTTTTGCCAGTTAGCGGAAACTTTTCGATGTTAGATCGAATATTTCGGTGTTAGATGCATCTTTTGCGTGTTATATGCATCTTTCACGTGTTATATGCATTATTTCACTGTTATATGCATCTTTTACATGTTATCTGCGATATTTCGCTGTTATTGGTAACTTTTCAGTGTTATCTGGGATATTTTCGTGTAAGTTGCGATTATTTCGTGCGGAAGACGGTTTTCACAATTTATGGAAGTCTGCCACGCCAAACGTTTTACAATTCCCAAAAAGCCCCTAATTAAATCGCGTGGAAGCAAGATAACGCTGATTTGGCGTGATGTCAAGCAATAAAACCGAGGCGGCGTTACGGCTCCTCGATCCAGGCTGATTTAGTACGAAAAAAATTAGCTATCTTTTTAGATAAATATGGTATATATTTCCGCTTGGCGACTGAAGGCTCCCCGCTGGAGGTTGCCAAAACGGGGAAATATCTGTCAGGCCGCGATTGTGGGAGACGCGGCCTGGCACAACTCCTCAAACTAAAGGCGTCGGCAGCTGAATGGGAGCGGCTACCGACGCCTTTTTATTTTGTTTTGCGGAAAGCTCGGTAAGCGCGCCATTTCTTCGGGCTGTGCCCGTCTATTTGCGGAAAAGCTGCGCTTTTCCGGCAGTCGAATAAAATACATCGCGGCTACGCCGCTGGTTTTCGTGGTCGTGTGTAAGACGGCGGCATAGCCGCAGGAGGTTTCGGGTGCTCGCTGGAAAAGCATAGCTTTTCCGCAAATAGAGCGGCGCAGCCGCCGGAGCGTGGCGATCCAATTCTTCGCCGTCGTAGACGGTGAAAGCATAAAGCCCCGCGGCGTAAGCCCGGGGATGAGGGCGGCAATATTGTGTGAGCTATCGTAGATAGCGGAAGACGCTCTGTCACCCGCTGTCGCGGGCTCGTTGGAATTTGGCCGCCTTTCCCCGGGCTCACGCCACGGGGGCTTTATGCTTCCGTCCGCTACGCGGACTACGAAAGTTGAATAAACTGTTGAATAAAACCCCGACAATTTTAGAAGCCTGAGTCGTTTGGAATTATTCGGGACAATCATCGGGTCCTAGCACGACCTTTCCAAGGTATCTTCTAAACTCTCCATTTAACTGGCATCCAATCGTTTGGGTCTTTCTCAAGGTTCGCCATTTAATATCTTCATTAAATTCACCTGCTACATCGAGCCATGTCGGCGGAAAACCAAGTTCCGCCATTGCATCGCCCAACGATTTACCCATACGATCGAAATTCTCTACGGTAAAGTACCATCTGTCATCAAATGCATATTTGAACTCAACCATCGAGTCGAAGACAATCTGAAGCAGTGATCTAAAATGAAGAGTACATGCCGTCAGAACGTCTTCGTCTGGCACGACTTTTATATCTTGAATTGGAAGGAAATAAAGAGATATCGCCGATTGTCCTTCGGATGTCTTTCTTGATGCCCCTGACCTAACCACCGTGTCCCCGATGTGAGACGATACGTTCCGGAACTCTAGGAAGAAGCGAGCTAAAGGATCCTGCTTGAGGGCTTCTTGTCTGGAAAGGTACCACGTTGAAAATCCATCGACTTCACCCATCACGGCTTGCATTGCCAACGTAATCGACCTTGCTGACCAAGCAAATGAGTCTGCAAAACAACCCGCAGCGAAGAGATCAAATCCAACGGAGGCGAGATTGCCAAGAAAGAACTCGGCTTGCTGTACTTTGTATTCAACAATACTAATGGAACGGTTCATGGCCTTCCTCGGGCTGTTGGTCTCGTGGCATCTGCCTAGATCTCCTCGACGATAATATTGTTATTCGTGTAGATGCAGATGTCGGCGGCGATCTTTAGGGATTCTTCGGCGATGTCTCGGGCCGTTAATTCCGTATGTTTTAGCAACGCGCGGGCGGAGGCGAGGGCGTACATGCTGCCGGAGCCGACGGAGAGGAGGCCGTCGTCGGAGGCGATGACGTCGCCTTTGCCGGAGATGAGAAAGGCGTCGGTCGCGTCGGCGACGATGAGCAGGGCTTCGAGATTGCGCAGGTATTTGTCGGTCCGCCAGTCTTTGCTCAGCTCGAACGCCGCACGTTCCAATTGCCCCTGATGCTGCTCCAGCTTTTGCTCGAACCGCCCCAGAAGCGAAAACGCGTCCGCCGTCGATCCCGCAAACCCCGCGATGATCTTGCCGCCCGATATCCGCCGAATTTTCTTCGCCGTGCCTTTGATAACCGTCTCTCCGAGCGTCACCTGCCCATCCGCCGCCATCGCCGTCTTGCCGTCACGCTTTACGAGGAGAACTGTTGTTGATCGTATCTTCATAAGGATTAGTTCCAAGTTCCAGGTTCAAAGTTCCAAGTTTCAGCGTTTGCAGGTTTTGGTTAGTAAACTTGGAACCCGGAACTTGGAACTTGGAACTTTGTCTTCTCAAACAGGATACGGCTTTGATTTCAAATGCTCAAATTGCAATAATAACCGTTACTAAAGTACGCCCTTACTACCGTGCGGGCTTCTGCATTTAAAGTGTTTATGGCAAAACGGCCGAGGATCGGGATTACAACACGGCTTGAGATCGAGACGCGGCGGTTTTATCTGGGGCGTGACTATTCCGACGCCGTCGAAGCCCACGGCGGTGTGCCCGTCCTGATCAATCTGATCCCGAAAGAAGGCTATATCCACGGCGTTCTCGACGATCTCGACGGTATTCTATTGCCGGGAAGCGACTCCGATGTCGATCCTCATTTCTACGGCGAACAGCCGCATGCGAATTTGGGTTCGGTTGTGACGGAGAAAGACGAGACGGACCTGTTGGTGCTCGCGGAAGTGGAAAAACGCGGCCTGCCTTTGCTCGCGATATGTTTTGGGATGCAGGCGCTCAACGTTTCACGCGGCGGTTCGCTGATACAGGACATCGAATCGCAAGTCGACGGCCACATCAAACACCAACAAGGCGTGCCGCGACATCGTAATTCGCATCACATTACTGTCGAAGACGATAGTTTGCTCAGCGGTTTTGCAGACGGTATCGCGAATGTTCGCGTAAACTCGCACCATCATCAGGCGGTCGGGCGTTTAGGTGATAATCTGAAAGCGACTGCCCGTGCCTCCGACGGCATCGTTGAATGCATCGAAGACACGCGGGAAGGGAAGTTCGTCGTCGGCGTTCAGTGGCATCCGGAACTATCATGGGCGGATGATCGTTTGTCAGGAAAGCTGTTTGAGACTTTTGTCGGGAAATGTAGTAGATAACTCGGCGTTCTCTGCGTGGAATCGGAGTTAACGCAGAGAGCGGAGAGTCGGACGCTGAGTTCGCTGAGTTTAAGAAAGTTTGCTAGGTTTATAATAAATGGATAACCCTATAGTTATTGGAGTGATCTCGTGGTTTTTGCCCGGCGTCGGACATATGATGCAGGGCAAACTCACGCGCGGGATCATCATTGCCGCGGTCGTGTGGCTGATGTTTATCATCGCGATCTTGAGCGGCGGAGCACATTATCCGGGATTTGATTTCAAAGACGGCTTTCTGCTGTATTTGCTTAATGTTTTTGCCAAGTTTGGCAACGGACTCGGGGCTTTGATCAGCTATTTTATTGCGGCAACGCCGGTGAAAGACGTGGCTGCGTTATCGACGTTTGAATACGGCGGCCGTTTTCTCGAGGTCGCCGGACTTCTCAATTATCTTGCGGTCATCGATGCAGCGGACATCGCCTACGGGAGGAAGAAATGACACATTTTTTGTATCTCGTAGGGTTTGCATTCTTTGTTTCGGTCGCTTTCGGTGTTTTCTCAAACGGGACAACCCGCGAGCGCGTTATTTACGGCGTGAAATCGTTCCTGCAGTTCGTGCTGGTCAGCCTTGTGCTCGCGTGGATCCTCTATTTTATTCCATGGTAAACCGATGTCACTGATCGATACCGAGAGCATCGTGCTTAAGACCCACAATCTAGCCGATGCAGACAAGATCGTCGTAATGCTGACCCACGATCACGGTGTCGTGCGCGGCGTTGCCAAGGGTGTGAAGCGTTTGAAAAGCAGATTCGGCAGTGGTTTGGAGCCCTTCTCGATCGTGCGGGTCACTTATTTTGAAAAGGAGGCGGTGGAACTCGTCTCGATACAGAACATCGAACTCGTCGAATCGTTCTTCGCCGCCGCCAGCAATCCGGATTTCCTGCAAAAATTTTCGTATCTGTCGGATCTGCTCGTAACTTTCTCACCGCCGCACGACCCGAACGAAAATCTCTACCGCATGGTCCGTGCCTGCATCAAGGCCGCGGCCGACGACGACGCGAGCTATCTTGCGATCAGCGTGTATTTCGAATCGTGGATACTTCGGCTCGCGGGTTTTATGCCCGACTGGAATCACTGCGACCAATGCCGACGAGTTATCGAAGACAGTGAAATTGCCGAGATCCGTTCAAATTTTCACCTTATTTGTAACGTCTGCCGTCGTTCCACCGGTTCGCGAGTTTTGGATTCGGGGCATCGCGGCTTGTTTGCGGCGGTTAGAAAGCTATCGCCGGCCGCGTTTGTTGAGTTTGCGAATGGCGATGCAGAGCGTTTGACCACGCTGTCCGCGATATTCAAACGAATTATTTCACACTCGGTCGGTCACGAGATCCGCGGCGAGGTCTCGCTTCGGGCGGGGAACTAGCATCGCTATGAAACGCATCGGTTGGCTCATTTCAAAATACCTCGTCGGTGCGATCCTGCCGTATTTCGCGTTTTCGTGGCTGCTGCTGAGCGTAATATTGTTCATTCAACAGGCGAGCAAATTCTCGGACATTTTCTTCAGCGTAAACATTCCCGCAAACTTGATCTGGCAGCTTACGATAGCACTCGTGCCGAGCGTGATCGCATTCACATGCCCGATGGCGATGCTCGTCGGCGTGATCATCGGGCTTTCGAAAATGCAGGGCGACAGCGAACTCGTGTCGATCCGCGTTTCGGGCGTCAGCAATTTTCAGATCGCGGTGCCGATCATGATCTTGGGCATCGTACTCTCGGCTTTCGCGTTTTTGGTCAATCTTAAAGGCGTCCCCGTGGCGGCCGCGCTCGTACGAAATGTCGCACTCCAAACAGCCATCAAAAAACTCGAATCGCCGATCGAACCGGGCGTTTTTAACACCGAGATCGCCGGGGCGACGATATATGTCAAGAGCGGCGATGCGGAGACCGGGACGTGGCAGGACATCTTTATTTACAATGAAGACGTAAATAAATCTACGGTGCGTCTGATAACGTCAGGGCAGGGACGCATAGATGTGACGGATCAGGCGACCGAACTGGTGCTGGAAAATGCGACGGTCACGACGCTTCCGCTGAATCAAGACCCCGGGAAGTATATCACCGAAAACATCGGCGAGGTTCGCCTGGCGGTTAAAACCAGCCGCAGCGACCTGATCAACCGTCTGACCGGCGGCAGTATCGCTCCCGAAGAGCTTGGCCTCTCCCAGCTTTCCGAGTTCGCCAACGCGAGCGAAGGCAAGGAGCGGACCGAGGCGCAAATAATCTGGCAGCGTCGGATAACGCTGTCTATCACGCCGCTCATATTCTGCCTGCTCGGTACGGTGATGACGCTCAGCTTTAGTCGCGGCGGACGCGGATTTGGGATCGTGCTGGCGTTTGTCGGGCTGATTACGTATTATCTTTTGACCTTCGCGGGCGAACAACTCGCGCGGACGGGCAGTATAAGTGTTCTGGTTGCCGGATTGATACCGATCGGCGCGAGCGTGCTGGCTATCATCTGGCTGTCTTATTCGCGGCATTCGGCGGTCAGTTCGACAATTGTTGATCAGATAAAGGTTGGCTTCCAACGTCTGCAAACCGCGACTGTCGGAGCGCAGGGAAGGAATCGCCTTGTCGATCTGACCACCGGCATACGCGACCTCGAATTCCTGGTGAATCTGGTCAAGTATTTCGCCCTGACTGTCGCTTTTCTTGCGGCGGTATTTATCATTTTCACCGCGTTCGAACTCTGGAAATTCGCCGGCGTGATCGAAGGCGGGACGGTTCTGCTTGGGAAATATCTGTTCTTCCTGCTGCCGTTCATCTATCTGCAGGTTGCACCGTCGGCCGCGATGGTCGCGGTGCTCGCAACGTACATTATCAAATCACGTCACAACGAGATCGTCACTTGGACCTCAGCAGGGCAGAGCGTTTATCGGCTGCTGTTACCATGCTTTCTGTTGATGGCGGTCGTCGGCGTCATTAACTGGCAGGTGCAGGAACGCCTGACGCCCCGTTCCAATCAGCTACAAGACACGGTCCGTGCGCGGATACGCAAAGGCGGCGTTGCTGTCGATAGATCGGGCCGGATATGGGTCGCGAGAGACGAACGCATCTACGCATTCAAACAATCGACCTCAGATAATGCGTTTGCGTCTGATAACGAAACGGATGCTAGTTGTTTGGCATCGTGTGGTCTCGACATGAGCGTGTATGAATTTTCAATAAACCGGCAGGATTTGCAATTCGTGTACCGCACGCCGCGTGCCATTTGGGAAAAGGGAAAAGTCGTTTTTCCCGGATCGGTCGAGAAACTGACTCTTAGCGATGGAAAGATACAGACCGAATCGCTCCCAAGCGGGGAACTCGCCGAAGCGTTTGACCCGTTCAACCAAGTCAAAGGGAAGCCGAGCCATCTCAACATCACCGAATTAAAAGAACGCCTCGCTAGCACCGAGTCCGATGTCGAACGCCGCAGTTTTGCCGTCACCATCGAAAAGCGATATTCGACGCTCGTCCTCCCGATGATCATCGCCCTCCTGACCGCACCGTTCGCCCTCTCGCTCAGCCGAAAGGGAAGGGTCGTCACCGTCGGCTACGCCGTCGGGATCTGGCTCCTTTTCATGGGCGCCACCAGCATCTTCGCCCAATTCGGCGAAAGCGGCAGCCTCTCACCGCTAGTCTCAGTCTGGGCACCGCTCTTGCTCTTTTCAATGCTTGGCGTTTACCTGCTTTCAAGGGTTCGGACGTAAAGCTGATTCATTTTTGAAAGGGAGATAAAAGTACAAAAATGGCCCAACGTTTCCGCTGGACCATTTCTCTATTTTTCACTGTTCACAATCAGTTTTTCACTGAATTAGGTTCCCGATTCCCAGCTGCCCATGTATTCGAGCATTTCCGGTGTGAGCTCGTCAATGTTGATGCCCATTGCACGGAGTTTGAGGGAAGCGATCTCCTGGTCGACCTCTTTCGGGAGGACGTGAACGCCAGCGGCGAGGCTGCCTTTGTTTTTGACGAGATACTCTGCCGACAGTGCCTGGTTGGCGAACGACATATCCATGACCGAAGCCGGGTGGCCTTCGGCAGCCGCGAGGTTGATGAGACGGCCTTCGCCGAGCACGATGACGCTGCGTCCGCCGCTCAAACCAATGTATTCTTCGACGAACGGACGGCGTTTGACTGCCTCGGCCGACATTTCGCGAAGTGCGTCAAGATTCAATTCGAGGTCGAAGTGCCCGCTGTTGCAGACGATCGCTCCGTCCTTCATTACTTCGAAGTGTTCTTTGTCGATAACGTGGCGGTTGCCTGTGACCGTTACGAAAAAGTCGCCGATCTTCGCAGCATCCTTCATCGGAAGCACGCGGAATCCGTCCATGACCGCTTCGATCGCTTTGATCGGATCGATCTCGCAGACGACAACATTTGAGCCGAGCCCGCGGGCACGCATCGCAACGCCTTTACCGCACCAGCCGTAGCCGACCACGACCATGACTTTACCGGCGAGCAAAATGTTGGTCGCGCGGATGATGCCGTCTAGTGTCGATTGGCCTGTGCCGTAGCGATTATCGAAGAAATGCTTGGTCTGAGCGTCGTTTACCGCGATCGAAGGGAAGGTGAGCACACCGGCCTTGACCATCGCATTCAAGCGAACGATACCAGTCGTCGTTTCTTCCGTGGTTCCGATCAGCGTGGAAATAAGCTCCGGCTTTTCCTTGATCATCGTCGCCACAACGTCCGATCCGTCATCGATAATGAGGTTCGGATTTGTATCGAGTGCAGCTTTTACGTGACGGACGTAGGTTTCGGTAGATTCGCCTTTGTGGGCCATGACCGGAATGCCCCAGTCAGCCACGAGGGAAGCGGCGACATCGTCCTGCGTCGAAAGCGGGTTCGATGCGATCAGGAACGATTCCGCTCCACCGGCCTGCAATGTGCGGGCGAGGTTAGCGGTTTCGGTCGTGATGTGTGCACAAGCGATCAGCTTGACGCCCGCAAGCGGCTTTTCAGCCTCAAAACGCTCGCGAATGAGCCGTAGAACAGGCATTTCGCGGTCCGCCCACTCGATGCGCTGCTTACCTTGCGGTGCAAGGTTGATGTCTTTGATGTCGTATTCCATTGATGTTCCAGCGTTAGCCATTTGTTCCAATACCTCTGTGATTATCAGCAGCCGTTCTCAGAGCCTCGGCTTTATCTGTTACTTCCCATGAAAATTCGCCGTTTTTGCGGCCAAAATGGCCGAAACGGGCAGTTTCTTTGTAAATCGGACGACGAAGGTTAAGAGCTTCGATGATCGCCGCCGGCGTCAAAGTGAAATTCTCGCGAACTATATCCGATATGCGCTCGTCGTCGATGGTTCCGGTGCCGTGCGAGTCGATCAAAACTGAAACCGGTTCCGCAACTCCGATAGCGTAAGCTAACTGAACAGTACACTTATCGGCAAGGCCGGCAGCGACAACGTTCTTAGCAATATACCGGGCCATGTATGCGGCCGAACGGTCAACCTTTGTAGGATCCTTACCCGAAAAAGCACCGCCGCCATGCGGAGCATAGCCGCCGTATGTATCAACGATGATCTTACGTCCGGTAACACCGGCATCGCCCATCGGGCCGCCGATAACGAATTTTCCGGTCGGATTAATATGATATTTTGTCTGATCATCGATCATGTCGGCAGGAATCACCGGTTTGATGACATGCTCCATGATGTCGGCACGGATGTCCTCAATATCAAGATCCGCGGTTTGCGACGAGATAACGACAGCTTCGACGCGGAATGGGCGACCGTCGCGGTATTCGATCGAGACCTGCGACTTTCCGTCGGGACGCAGATAGGGAATCGTGCCATCGCGGCGAACCTTTGACAACTGACGCGTCAAATTGTGCGCCATCTGGATCGGCATCGGCATCAATTCTGGAGTTTCATTACAAGCGTAACCAAACATCAGGCCTTGATCGCCGGCACCGCCAGTGTCAACACCCTGCGAAATGTCGGGCGACTGTGTACCGATCGCGTCGATGACGCTACAGGTATTCGAATCGTAGCCGAATTCAGCATTGTTGTAGCCTATCTCTTCGATCGTTTCACGAATGATCTGCTTGTAATTTACCTTTGCCGTTGTGGTGATCTCACCTGCGACGACAGCCAAACCGGTGGTTACAAGCGTTTCGCATGCAACACGAGCCTTTGGATCCTGCGAAAGGATCGCGTCGAGGATCGCGTCCGAGATATGATCAGCGATCTTGTCAGGATGGCCCTCTGTGACCGACTCCGATGTGAATAAAAAATTTCCGTTACTCAATTGTTTACGTAACTCCTTATATTGGGTTCTCTGTACTCAAATCCGTTGTAATAGCAAAACGATAATTATAAACAAATACGAAAAGCGTGTCAAAGTAAGCCGCTCAACAATGCCGGGCCGGGAATCTGACATTAGTCATTTCAAATGCTGTAGGGTGTCCAGAAAGTGTCCAGATATTTTCAAAGATGGACACTTAAATGCCTGTAAACAAACCGCTTAAAATCTTTTGTCCAGTTTTCCTTAATTTTAATAACAAAACTGGACACTTTGAATGCTACACCTCATTTGTGAGTACCTAAACATATGCAAACAATGGACTTCCTTCGTGGGTGCTCGCATAATGCAAACTTGGCTCAAGAAAAATGCTTCGAGAACTTCGGCGGGCACACTTTTAATTCTGGATCTAGTCATATCTGCCAGTTGAAATCGGAATCTCATCACCCTTGTTGATTATACGGTGGTTGTCATGCATTGTCAATAATCTTATGCTTGCAACACACAAGATCTTGGATTCATGCAATAAGTGCAACTCTAGGAAGACTCCGAAACGGGTCGGACAGGTTACACTTTTAATTTCGTCTTGTTATCGCCGACGGAGATCAAGATGGTCAGTGATCGGAGGGAGGTGGGTTCAAGGGAATCCGTACACGCTCTGCGTCCGATAATAGAGATTATGTATCAATTGGTCCGAGCTACCCGATCAACTCTGGCCAATCGTCCGCAGGTGTTGAGCCCTCTTCGACCGGGCTGTCATTCGGCGTTGCGGCCGCGGAAAGTTCGATCACCTTTTGCTCAACGTATATCGGGCAATCAAGCCTGAGGGCGAGAGCGATCGCGTCCGAAGGCCTTGCGTCAAACGTAACCGGATCGCCGCTCCTGTCAACAAGTTCGACCCTTGCGAAAAACGTATTTTCGGTTAGGTCCGTGATGATCACGCTGATCGCCGACAATCGACATTCGATGATCACATTTCTAAGCAAATCGTGCGTCATCGGCCGCTGCGGGACGACCTTTTCGATCTCGAGTGCTATGGCGTTTGCCTCAAAAGCGCCGACCCAGATCGGCAGAACGGTCTCGGACTCGACACCTTTAAGCACTACGATAGGGGTATTTGTGTTTGGGTCCATTATCAGGGCCCCGATCTTTACTTCTACTAGATTTGGATTATCCGTTTCCATCTTTATTGAATGACTCCAAACAGGGAGTTCGCCTTAATTTCCGTGATCTTTACATCTACGATCTGGCCGAGCATATCACTTGAGCCCTCAAAATTGACAACCTTATGGCAGGTCGAATGTCCGGTCAGGCCCGTCGCAGAACGGCTCGACCCAACCTCAACTAGCACTTTAAGCACTTGATTAATATATCGCTGTAAAGCATTGCTCTGACTAGACTTCTGGGCTTGCTCCAGTTCCAAAAACCTCAACGTCTTTTCTGCGGGAGACACGTCATCAATCATTTCAAACGCTGGTGTTCCAGGCCGCGGAGAGTATTTGAAAATGTATGCCATATCAAACCCGCAATACTCTACCATCTTGACCGAGTCCATAAAATCAGCCTCCGTTTCGCCTGGAAAACCTACGATAATATCGGTTGTAAGCGCTATTTCGCGATTCGAAGACTTAAGCCTGTCGATCTGCTTAAAATATCGCTCGATAGTATGACCGCGTTTCATTGCAGCTAGCACTCGGTTGCTGCCAGACTGAACCGGTAAGTGCACCCAATTGCATAGGTTTTCATGTTCTTCAATGGCATCAACGATGTCGTCGTTAAAATCGCGGGGAAATGAGGTATTAAATTTGATCCGCTCGATGCCTGTGGCCGCGACTGCGCGGAGAAGTCGAGAGAAGGCCGACTTCCCTGCAAATCCTTCGAGGCCGGATTCGGTCTCGGGCCGATAACTATTGACGTTTTGGCCTATCAGATGAACTTCTTTGACACCGTTTCGACGCATTTCGAGGACCTGTCGAATGATGTCTGAGGCAGGAAAACTGCGTTCGCGGCCGCGTGAGAACGGGACGATGCAGTAGGTGCAGAATTTGTTGCAGCCTTCGATAATCGGTAGAAACGCAACATAAGGGGAATGCCGGTGCGTATCTGCGACCGTCCAGTCGTAGTCGTCTTCCCTTTCGCCGAGATCTACAATTCCCTCTTCGCCGTCATAAACACGGCCTATTACGTCGGCGACACGTCCGACGGCTCGAGTCCCGAGGACGAAATCGACGCCTTCGATCTTATTAAAAAGCGTTTCGCCTTCTAACTGGGCGACGCAGCCCATAACGCCGATAACAGGTTTCGGCCGATCGACATGGCGGATGCGGCCGACGCGGCTGTATAATTTATGTTCGGCCTTTTCGCGAACGGAGCACGTATTTAGCAGGATGACATCGGCGGAAAGCTCGTCCGAGGTCATCTCATAACCGTCTCGCTCAAGCGCCGTCGCGACGCGTTCCGAATCGGAAACGTTCATTTGACAGCCGTAGGTTTCGAGATAAACTTTCTTCATAAATGCCGCAAGAATCAGACCAAAAACCAGTGAAAGCCCAAGACTTTGTGCATCTGCATTTGCATTCCGATTATAGCCTTTTGCAAAGCACAGTCCAACTTAAGCCTTTGGCAAAGAAACTCGTTGAACTCGAGATGTCGGCGTGTGCCCTGACGGATCTCGGAAATATGTACGGCACCGTCTCGTATTTCAACGCTATGAAATACGCGGGTATCAAGCCGATCATAGGCTACGATGCTCATCTAACGCTCGGCCGCCGGCGGGAGCAATCTTCGTCGCTCGCGGCCGGTGAACGTGCGTATTACGGCCTCGTTTTACTCGCCACCGATATCGAAGGCTACATGAATCTCGCCTGGCTCGCGTCAAAAGCCTTTACCGAAGGCTTCTACCATCGCCCACGGATCGATATGGAGATCCTTGCCGAGAGGAGCAGCGGTTTGATCGCTCTGTCGGGTGGGATCGAGGGAACAGTTGGCCATTATCTGAACAATGGCGATCACAAGCGAGCGACGGAGATCGCCGGGCAATTCAGTGATATTTTCGGTTCCGAGCGGTTCTATCTTGAGATCCAGGATCGCGGCGGCGATGTCGAGTTGAATAGGAAGATCGTCGATCTTTCGAAAGAACTGTCGCTCCCGATCGTCGCGACGAACGACGTCTATTATATGGAACGCGGCGACGCCCGTGCCCGCGAGGCGTTGATCGCGATCAACGACGGACGCAGCGTTCCGGCGGCGGGACAGACGGAGGCGGATTCGTACAAATATCTGCGTTCGGCCGAAGAGATGTGGGACATCTTTGGCGGTGAACTGCCGGAATCGCTCAACAATACGCTCAAGATCTCGGATATGTGCAACGTCGTCATCCCGATGGGCGATGACGTTCGGCAACTTCCCAACTTCCCTATTCCGGACGAATTCGCCAGCAAATCGAGCGACGAATATTTCGAACATGTCCTTCGCGAAGGCTTCAAGGAACGTTTGGAGGCCGAATGGCTACCGCAGCAGGCGGCGGGAACGCTAACGCATTCGCTCGAAGAGTACGAGGAACGCCTCCAGCGTGAGATCTCGACGATCAATCGGATGGGCTTTCCCGGTTACTTTCTAATCGTGTGGGATTTTATTAAATATGCCCGCGAACAGAACATTCCGGTCGGGCCGGGACGTGGATCGGCGGCGGGATCGTTGGCGGCGTATTGCATGCGGATCACGGACGTCGATCCGCTGCTGCACGAATTGCTGTTCGAGCGCTTTCTCAATCCGGAACGCATCTCGATGCCTGATATCGACATCGATTTCTGTATTCGCGGACGCGGCGACGTTATCGATCATGTCACGGAGCTTTATGGACGTGAATCGGTCTGTCAGATCGTCACCTTTGGAACGATGGCGTCGAAGGCCGCGATCAAGGACGTCGGCCGTGCCTTAAATGTTCCTTACGGCGATGTCGAAAAGATCGCGAAGCTCATACCGCCGCCGGTTCGCGGGCGCAATGTGAGTATTTCGCAGGCGATCGAGCAGGTCTCGGAACTCAAGGCCGCGATGGACAACGACCCGCGGATCAAGGAAATGGTCGAGCTCGCGCTTAAGGTCGAGGGCTGTGCGCGGCATACTTCGGTGCACGCGGCGGGCGTTGTCATCAGCCCGAAACCGCTGCACGAACTCGTCCCCGTGGCGATGTCGGGCAAAGAGGAACTGACCAGCCAGTATCCGATGAACGATCTCGAAAAGGTCGGGATGCTCAAGATGGATTTTCTCGGGCTCACCACCCTGACGATCATC
>Ga0209023_10000437_pt1 | contig 64288 bp, 64 predicted proteins | sample LakOneMetagenome_FD_187468 | JGI IMG/M metagenome (GOLD analysis project Ga0209023, IMG submission 187468) | Freshwater and sediment microbial communities from Lake Erie, Canada (SPAdes) (version 2) | ecosystem: Environmental > Aquatic > Freshwater > Lentic | place: Lake Erie, Canada...
TATATGGAATGTAAATAATACAACGGATGCACCGGTTAGTTGTGCCAGCGTAAATATTTTACTATCTACTGACGGAGGAAATACATTCTCAACCATATTGGCTGCAGCAACAGCCAATGATGGTTCAGAAGTTGTAACGGTTCCCTCATCATTAAGTGCAACATGCCGTATTAAAGTGGAAGCCGTTGGTAATATCTTCTTTGACATTTCTAATGCGAATTTTACCATTGGTGCGCCACCTGCCTGTGCAGGTGCAACCGGTTTGGCAGCCTCAGCCATTACGCAAACTACTGCCACCATAAGCTGGACTGCTGTAAGCAGTGCAGATAGTTATGATGTGGATTATAAAGCAAGCTCTTCATCAACATGGATAAATGCGGCTACAGCCACTACATTAACTTCGATAGATCTGAGTGGTTTAACAGCCGGCACGTCGTACAACTGGAGAGTGCGTGTGAACTGTGTAGCAGGTACGGGCAATTATGTACAATCGCAGTTTACTACAGCTACGCCACCGGTTACATGTCCGGGTATTTATGATGTAAGTACCAACGGAAACAGGACAGGTGCCGCCACGATTCCATTCAACACCGATATCAAAGGGTTGATCAATCCATCAGGTGATAATGACTATTATAAATTTGTGATCAGTACCGGGGGAACCATTACCATAACACTCACAACCTTGCCTGCCAATTACCATTTGGCCCTGCAAAACAGCAACGGAACGGTATTGCAGTCATCTACAAATAGTGGTACCAATAACGAGACCATTAACCGGACCGTTACAGCCGGTACTTACTATGTACGGGTTTACCCCAACAATAATAATAGCTGGAATGCGACTAATTGTTACACACTGAAAGTGCAAACCGGAACTGCAGGCAGGGAAGCTGGAGAAGAAATTCTGTTTGCAAACAACTGGATATCGATATTTCCCAACCCGGTTGGTTATACAGCAAACCTTCGTTTCAATTCAGATGCGTCACGCAATGCAGTGATCAGCGTTGTTAACCAGGCTGGAAATGTTGTGTTGAGTAAGAACATGCAGGTGAATGAAGGCGAGAACCTGCGCCAGCTTAATGTAAGTTCATTGGCAAACGGCATGTATTTTATCAAAATACAAAATGGTGCCGATGTGCAGATGGCAAAAATTGTAATAAGAAAATAAAAATAGTTTTTGAGCCGTACCCTATCTATGGGCCGCATTTTATGCGGCCTTTTTTTATTTGCCGGGAATGTATTTACTTATTCAGGTAAGCAGGAGGAATGGTTTGATCTTTACTTTCATCATCCCAGGTAATGCTCATAATGAACCACCTTCCTTTTTCTTTTATAAGTTCTATGCTGTTTATGCCCCTTTGATTCATAGGCGGAGTGGTACCGGCATTAAATTCATACGCGGTAAATACCTGCGCCACATTTCCAAATTGGTTCACTTTGCGGCCGATCTCTTTTTCACTAAATGAGTTCTTCAAAAAGAAAGGGCCGTTGTTTTGAGCATATTGTGCCGGAGAGAATTTCCTCAACTCTCTTTTAGCATTAAAGGCTGCCATAAATGCGTCAGGGTGAAAAAGGCTGCGGAAGCGACCCCAATCCCTTGGGCCTGCCGGACCTGAGATCACTTCATACAATGCTTTTATGACCTGGTCAATTTCCGAAACATCGGCAGGATTTGCAGCAGGAGCTTTTGCCGCATTATTGTTGAGCCATGCATTGCGGATCTTTAATTGGGCAGCCGTGGGATTCGGGATGAACCGCAACACATGCTTACGGGTTTTATCTACTTTAGTTGCAGGGGCAGATAAACTGAGCAATTCTATTTTCCCATCAGCATTCTTGCGGTTTACTTTAATGGTTATCAGGTCACCCTCTTTGAGTATGGAATATAAATGATCGAGCCTGGCTTCAATATTTTCCGCAGTAACCAGCGAATCATTGATGCTCACCAGCTCATCACCGTCCCTGTAACCGAATTTTTCACTAACTGCATCCATGTTTTTTATCAATACTTTCTTCACCCCTTCATTGCCAGGTACGATCTGGATTTTCCACCGGAGGAAATCCCTGTACGATTCGGCGGGCAGGTAATCCACGCCGGCAAGTGCAAAGAATTTTTCATAGGGCAGGGGCGTGGTACCCACCACATAATCCGCAAAGAAATCTTTCACCTGCGGAAAGGTCATCTCTTCTATAACGGAGAATAATTCTTCGTCTTCAAAGAATTTATCCTTCCCGTATTTTATGGAAAGGTCGTGTTTCAGATTTTTTATTCCATATTGTCCGTCTGATAATTGCAGCAGGTAAAGATCAAGGCAGGCAGATATGAGCGCTCCCTTCATGTAAACATTCACATACTGCTGTGCCCATTTTCCGGCACTCTCCTTACTTAGTTCAGTAAATGAAAGGGTGTCTTTAAAAGAAGAGCGGGAAATACTGATCTTTTGCGACAGTGTTTCCAGGAACTGCTCGGGTGTTTTTAAGCCAGACCATACCTGCACGTGATGGGCCGTGTATTCGGTGCTGCCTTCATACAGCCACAAATGTTTTGAAAGCACCGTTTCATTAAAATTGAATTCCTTCACTTCCCTTGAACTGATGGTAAGCGGGGTAATGATATGAAAAAATTCATGGGAGGTGATATCAACCACGTTCTCAATGATATTTTTCTCCGGGTTCTCATCCAGGGCATAAAAGGAAGAATAGGAATGTTCCCAGGCGCCGGTAATGCCCAGTTTTTTTTGTTCGCCATTAAAGTAATAGATGAACGCATATTTATCTACCGGCAATTTACCTCCCAGGTAATCTTTTGAGCCCTGCAGCAACTTGTTGAGGTTGGCAGCAATGAATTTTGATGTTACCTGTTTGCGTGGCGAATATACCGCAACCACCACATCGGCATTACCCACTTTAATGATCGTGGTATCCGGTAAAGAGAACATAATGGGCGAATCGTACAACCGGTCTGCATTTTCACAAATGAACTTATCATTCGTGCTGCTTGTTTCGGCAGGATTTAAACCGGTAGCTGCATAAAACCCTGCGGGCTTGCTGAACGATACCTCGAAAGGTATTTTCTTCATGTCTTCAAAATAACCAAACAGCCCGGGTGTATTGATCACGAAATTCTTTCCGGCTTCAAAGCTGGTTCCGCACATGGGATATACCATATTGCTGATGCCGGCATCCCAGGTATCTTCAACCTGGTAACTTATGCGATAGATCTTATTTGCTTTTTTGATGCGCCACCCATTATCTCCCGATTGGGTAACGGCCAATTCCTTGCCGGCTTTATCAAATGCTTTCAGGTTGTGTACATACTTGCCGTAATTACTATTCATGTAGGTGCCGGGAACGATCTTGGGCAGGTAAAAAATAATTTCCGTTTTTGTAATTTCCGGACAGATCAGTTCAATGCTCAACTGGTCATCGGTCACTTTATTAAGGTCAACACTGTATTTATAGGTCTGTTGTGCAGAAGCCTGGAAATAGACAATTACAAGGCAAATACTGCAAAGAGCAGTTTTAAAGGACTTAAAATTTTTCATGTTCGTTTTTTTACCCGGCTGTAAAGAAAATCATTTTTTTAAACAGGCAGTTGCCGTTCCTATAATTGCGGGGGCGATCCTATACGACGTTAGACCAACCCCAATCCCATTCGCATATTCACCATGTGCTTGCTGAACCCAACTTTTTCATAGGCCCTGATGGCAGATTCATTGGCATGATATACATCCAGTCTTAGTTCAGCGATATTTTGCGATGCCGACCATTTCACCAGGGCTTTCATGATCATCTTATTTATACCTCTTCCCCGGAATGAAGGAATAACATACATAAACCCCAGGTAAGCATATCGTTCATGCACCAGGTAAGGTTTTGCATTTTCGATCCGGGCATATCCACTTCCGATCAATTTACCATCCTGTTCTGCAACCAGCAGTTCAACGTCGGGTGATGCGATCATTTTTTCAATATCGTAGTAATTTGTGTGCCCGGGTTTTAAAGTAGGATCAAAGGGGCGTTCGGCACTGATAACGCCCTGTTCAAAACCAAGAAGTGTATCCAGGTCGCCTGGTACTGCTTTACGAATGATTATGGTCTCCATTGCTGCTTAAATTAAATGATATCCAAATGTAATTTTTTTATGACCGTCCGGTGACATGAAAACGAATTATAAAATAAAATTAGAATCTCATTAAAACAACCCGATCACTTACCCGGAATATGTAACTTGCCTTACAGGAAACTATTTATGTAAGCATTACACTACTGGAATGGAAGCCGCTAAGATTTTAATTGTGGAAGACGAACGGAAAATTGCCGACACCTTACAGGTTGGTTTGATGGAGAATGGTTACCAGGTACAGGTTGCCTATGACGGGGGAATGGGCCTGCATCATTTTACCACCGGGCATTTCAATCTCCTCATTCTTGATATAAATCTTCCGGGTATTAGTGGCCTGGAGATCTGTAAAAAAGTACGGCAGCAGGACAGTTCCCTGCCGGTGATGATGCTTACCTCCATGAGTACGCTGGCAGACAAGATCGACGGATACAATGTAGGTGCCGATGATTACCTGGTGAAGCCTTTTGAGTTCAAGGAATTATTACTGAAAATAAATGTGTTGCTCAAGCGCAGCAAACAGGCAACAGCGGCACAGCGAAATATTTTACATGTGGCCGACCTGGAAATGAACCTGGACAGTAAAGAAGTAATGCGTGGCAGCACCCGTATCAATCTTACCGCAAAGGAGTTTCAACTGCTGGAATATTTTCTGCATAACCAGAACAAGGTTGTTTCCCGGGCCGAGATAGCGCTGAACGTATGGGGAATTGATTTTGACACCAACACGAACATCATCGATGTTTATATCAATTACCTGCGTAATAAGATCGATAAGAATTTTTCTCCCCGCCTGATCCATACACAAACAGGGATGGGCTATATCCTTAAAATAAAGGAAAGCTGATGCCTGTACGGATCCGCATAACACTGCTTTTTGCTTCGGCGGTATTTGTAATACTGTTCCTGCTTTGTACCGTGGTTTATTATGTTTCGTATAATAACCGGCTCAACCTTGTGAAAGCAAGGCTTACAAACCGGGCCACCAATACGGCCAACCTGCTGAGTAAATCAGGCGTATTTAACAATGAACTGGTTCAAAAAGTTGATTCCACCACCGCATTCCAGTTTCGTGATAAAGAGATCCAGGTATACGATAAGGATGATAAGAAGATATATTCCTTTTCTGATAACCCCGGAGACCTGCTGATTATTGACCAGCAGTTGCTTAAGGATGTAAGGCAGCAGGGCAGTATCTATTTAAGCAGGGGCAAACGGGAGATCATTGCCCTTCATAGCAGGGCGAATGACATGGTGATCGTTTCGGCAACCTATGATGAGGCCGGGAGAAAATACCTCTCGCAGTTAAAAGCTATTTTATTGCTGAGTTTACTCGGTGGTACCATTGTATCGGTTGCCGGCGGGTATTTTGTTTCGGAAAGACTGATCCAGCCCATAAAAAATATTGCCGACGATGTGAACGAGATATCTGCAAAGAATCTTAACCGCCGGATTAAGACAGGCACTACCGGTGATGAATGGTTCTATCTTGGTGAAACACTCAATAGTTTGCTCAACCGCCTGCAGGAAAGTTTTGAAGTGCAGCGGCGGTTTATCTCCAATGCATCGCATGAGCTTTCCACCCCACTTACTTCGGTGAGCAATCAACTGGAAGTTTCGCTGCAACGTAACCGGGAAGCAGAAGAATACCGGGCTGTTATGCGGTCGGTTCAGCAGGATGTGCTGCACATGAGCAAACTCACACAAACCCTTCTTGAATTTGCAAAGGCATCGGGCAGTGCCGGCGGACTGGAGATCGAGCCCGTTCGTATTGACGAGATCATTTTGCAGGTGGTGAATGAACTGCCGAAGATCGACAGCCGCTATTCCGTAAAGCCTGACTTTAATGATATGCCCACAGATGAAGACCGGTTGCTTGTTTTTGGAAACGGGGAATTGCTTCACACCGCCATCAAGAATATTGTATTGAATGCCTGTAAATATTCAATTACTCAACAGTCGGTGGTAACCTTAAAAGTAAAGCCCGGAGAAATAATCATCGAGATCGTTAATGACGGGCCCGGTATTCCTGCCGGTGAACTTGAATATATTTTTCAGCCATTCTACCGTACCGCTTCCGCCAATTCACAACAGGGATTTGGCCTTGGCCTGTCGCTGGCAAACCAGATCGTGAAACTGCATAAAGGATTTATTTATGTAAACTCCGGTGAGAAGAAGAGTACTACTTTCATGATCGTACTACCCACGAATCAGTAGCCCTGCTTTGAATTTAAAACCGGCTCTTTACCGTTATATTTTAATCCTCTGAACTAATATTATAGGATCAGTAAAGCATATTAGATATTTCTTAAAATGCGGTTAGAATTCAATTAGATTACCCGAATGGTTACGCATTCAATTTACAGCCCTATAATTTTGAATATAATTTGGTTCCTGGTTTTCTTAACATCGATATTTTATTTTAAAATGAAAATATTTTTGTGATGCCGTTGGCGCTTCCTTCAATCGTTTCCTGCAAGAATTCCGCTACCTGGTCAAGGATTTCTATTGATCATCATTTGCTTTAGTTTGGATTTTCCCAGGTGAGTAAATAGAAATTAGCATGCATTCTCTCTGAAATAGGCCAGCGCCAACGGCAACACAAGCAGTGTGATTGCAGAGTGGTAAAGGCCACCCGGATAACGGGTGGCTTTTTTACTGTTACCCTGCCTGTTCTGGTAAATGCCTGTGTGGAAAATCCCTGCAAACATTATTAAATATTCTGAATAATACAGTACATTACTACCTAAACTAAAAACTTATGGGAAAAATAGTAATGTTCGTTCTTACCTGTTTCGTATGTATGTCCGGGTTTTCGCAAAGCAGTAATTTAGACAGCCTTCTTAAGGTGCACAAATTTCAAAGAGACAGCACCCTGCGGGCAGCCATCCATAATGATTCGGTGAAGATCGATAAACAATTCATGGAAACAGAAAAGTGGGACCGGTTAAGCGCCAGTGCACTGCACCCGGTTATGAATGTGGGAGAATTCTCAGGTGTGATACCCGTTAAAGACCCAACTGAAATACCTGATCCCAACCTGGATTATAAATTCCTGTTTGAACTAACTTCGCTTAACCCCGATTCTGCCGCTAAGGATGTAGATTATGGGCTTACCGAAGTGGCAAGGGTCATCAACCTGCACGTGGCTTCGGGCATACCGCTCAAAAAGATATCTGTGGTGATTGTTGTTCATGGGCCTGCATTAAAAGCATTTGGCACCAATGCATATTACAACGAACAATTCAAAATGGACAACCCAAATATAAAAGTAGTGGAAGAACTGAAGAAGCTTGGTACCAAATTCATTGCCTGTGGCCAGGCCATGGCTTTTTTGGATGTGAAAAGAGAGAACATGCTGCCCGATGTTAAAGTGTCAATTACGGCACAAACGGTCATATCTTCGTACCAGCTAAAAGGCTATCTTTTGTGGTGGGGTGGAGCCGGAAAGCATTAATACGATAAAAATAAAGTATAGATGCCCTGCTGGTAAAATTAGCAGGGTATTTGCTATATGCATTCCGTTACGATCCAGATCTTCAATATCAACACCTAAAAATCAACCATGATGAAGAACCTTTTCCAGGTCATGTTATTGCTTGTTGCCACACTATCCAGCCAGGCACAATTGAAAGCGAAAGCTGTTTGCCCAACCATTGAAGTGGATGTGATGGCGGGCAATGTGAACGACCTTTATCCCAAGTCGGCAATAGGAGAAATAAAATCCACGCTCCCCTGCTTTACTGAGGTAGTGGAGATTGATTCTGTTTCCCGTTGTGCCGGAGTGTTCTTTAAAGACAAAGGCATTTCGTTTTTTACCGAACGAAAATACATCGAGATCGGGGAGCAGTTCAAAGGAAAACTGACTCCTTCGCTGATGGGGACAAGCCGGACAAACCTTTTTAAACTGCTTGGCTATCCTAAATTGAAAGATACCGACTGGGATGCTTTCCAGATGGGGTATGGTACTTTGATATTGTACTACAATAAAGCCGGTAAAATAAATAAGATACAGATCAGCAGCAAGAATACCGATGCAATAAAACTTTGTGAATAGAAGAATGGTTCTTGTGCTGTAATACAGATCATTGCAAAGATGCCGGTTTTTTAAAGCCGGCATCTTTTATTACACGCCCCAAAGATGAAAAGATACCCGGGGATGATTGCCTGCTTTTGTTGCCAGTTCTTTTTCCAGTAAGGTCATCCGTTCAATGGTGCGGTTATTCTTTAACAAGCCGGCATCAAATACCCGGAAGGGGATGGGGTGCAACAACGACATTACTTTATTACGTGACGCATCATCGTTGGCTGTTACATAAATGTCGCTGCGGATGCCGCCGTATTCCGGGTTATCAAAAACCACCCAGTAGGTATTTTTAAAGGCACCAGCAACTGTAGTAGCGGGAATGAGTTTTTGAATTTCTTCCGCAGAAGAAGTACCGTATCCAATAACAAAATCGGTATAGTTCTCATTGAACGGATTGGTTATGTCTACCAGTATCTTCCCTTTTAAATCTTCTTCATATTTTTTTACCCATGGCAGTACATCCCGGTACCATAAAGTATGAATGATGATATCAGCGCTGAATTGATCTTCCTTTTTCAAGGCTATTGCATCCAGCCCGCTTTCTTTTATGAGGGTTTCTGCTTTTTTTATATCCCTGCTGTACAGGCCGATCTGGCCCGGGTATGCTTTGGCCAGGGCATTTAATATTCCTTTTGCCATGCGCCCGCTGCCGATTATAGTTGCTTTCATATCTTTTAGTGATTAGAACAATAAAGTTAAAGGCGGCCTTTTACCCGGGGTACTGTATTCGGGCAGGATGCTTAAACAGGGTAATGAAATGTACTTTGGATCGATGAATTGCAGCCAGGTAAAATTACAATTCATCCGCTTTATTAGCCGGTTCATCCACCTGTTCTTTTTTTCAGAAACCTTTTTTGGCATATTTGATATTGAAACTTAAAAGTATAGCATTATGAAAAAGATCTACAGCCTTGCACTGGCAGTACTGTTACTGGCTGCCTGCAAAAAAGAAAAAACCACCCAACCCGAAACTCCCGTTCCTCACCCGGTGATGCAATACCTCGATCTGCATGATGAATCCATCGGCTTCAGCCAGATAAAAATTATTGACATCAACAACGACGGTACAAATGATTTTTTAGTGAGTACACTGCTGGTAGGTGATCCCATCCTTCAAAGAGACCGCCGGCAGTATTATATCAGTTCAGGTACGCAAAGCAGGTTACTGATGGATGGAAACAACCAGTCGCCCGTTCTTATTAAGAACGAGGAAATAAAACTCCAGCATCCCGGCTATGGTTGGTTTGAAGTAAATTCACTGTTACTGGCAGAAAAGATCGTTCCCATGATCGGCAACCCTTTCTGGCAGGGAAACTGGAAAGCGGTTAGTCATAAATATCTCCCGGTGCAGGTAAAAAAGAATGGAAATATTTACAACGGGTGGGTTGAACTTTCTTTCGACATGGTACAGGAAAAAATTGTATTACACAAAACTGCTGTCTGCACAGAAGCAGGAAAGACAATTAAAGCAGGTTTATAGTATAAAACCTGCTTCCGTTTTTTCGGTCAGTTGTCTGTGCGTGCAATGGATATTGTTAATGATCTTCCATACGGCCAAAAACCGTATCAAGCAGCGATTTTAATTTATCAATAGCCCTGTCAACAGCCACTTCGTAGCTGTTTCCTCCAGCCTTAACAGCAATGGGTTGCCTGCCTTCCACACGGGCTTCCAGCATACAGTTTTTATCATTCTCACCATGTTTGTGACCATTCTCATCAGACAGGTGAATTTCGAGCCGGGTAATGTGACCGGTGAACCTTCTCAGTTCATCCAGTAACTGGGCTTTTAATTTATCGCCAAACTCTTCATGTACGGTTAAACTACTGTCGGAATTTAATTGAATTGTCATAACTATTTTTTAAGTGTTGGTTCAATAATCCAGGGCGCCAAAAAAATCAAACATCAACGTGTTTTCATTTGGTTTGATCCGGGTAACCTGCTTGTCGTTCTTTCCGGCAAGATAGGTTTTACGGGAAATCACTGCCTGACGAACATCATCGAAGTTGATGAAGTTGACTGGTTCATTTTTATTGTTGATACTGTTTTGTGGGTTGATATCCAGAACGGGTTGTTGCATGCCAGCAGGTTTCTAATATTACATATTGGATTTCTATTCCTGACCTGTTTATAGAAAAGCCAATTGTAACAGGCTAAAGTTGGTATATTAATGACCGGTAGCATTACACAATTGTGCAAAAGAGTTGCATCATTCGCACTTGTAAAGATATATGCAGCGGTTTTGGATCTACTGTACCGAAAGCTGTTCCGGCTGGCCCAGCACGATCTCAGGCCTGTCTTTATACAGGATGATGCGGCCGGTGATGCAAACCTGTTTCTTCTTCAGTTCGTCGGGGCTGTTTTTAAATTGCTTCCGCACATCGCCCCAGATCACTACGGTAAGCAACTGGTTTGGATATTTGCCACCGATGTTTAAAAAAGTAGGGGAGTTCTTTGATGATTCGAAGTAACGCAGGTCATCTACCTGGCCGCACACGGTTACGCTGTCGCCGATGTGCTGGCTCACTTCTTCCAATTTGATACTTGTTTGGGCATTGGTTATGCCGGCTACACACACAGCCAGCAGGCTGAGATAAATTTTCTTCATGCTTGTTATTTGAGGTAAAGCTAAAACTATTTCACATATTTCTTAAAGAACTCAATGGTTCTTTGCCAGGCAAGTTTTGCCGCCGTTTCATTATAGCGGGTAGGCGCAGTATCATTATGAAAAGCATGGTTAACGCCATCGTACATGTAAAGTTCGTAGCGGATATTATTTTTCTTCAGTGCTTCTTCATATGCAGCAATGCCTGCATTCACCCGGTCATCGAGGCCGGCATAATGCAATTGCAATGCGGCTTTAATATTGGCAGCCTCTTCTGCCGCAGGCTGGCGACCATAAAAAGCCACAGCCGCTTTGAGGCCGGGTAGTTTTACAGCAAGGTTATTGGCCATACCGCCGCCCCAGCAAAAGCCCACGCAACCGGCATTGCCATTATAGTCTTTATGGGTACTTAAATAATCATAGGCGTTGATAAAATTCTGCAGGTTATTCTCAGCTTTTAACTCCTGGAATTTCTGGCGGGCCTCATCTTCGTTTGCTGCTGCAACGCCAATGGCCGATAACGCATTGGGTGCAATAGCAAGAAATCCTTCCTTGGCAGCACGGCGTGCCACATCCTCAATATGTGCATTCAATCCCCGGTTCTCATGAATGACGATGATGGCGGGGTATTTCTTTTCTTCTTTGGGGCGTGCAATGTATGCGTCCATTTTTCCGGGAAGGCCGGGATAACTGATCCTTTCGGTGAACAGGTCATCATCCGGCGTGATCTTCATATTGGCTGCATTCACTTCAATGGATGGAAGTATTGACATGGCAGCTGTTAAACTACCGGTGAGTAAGATGAGACGGTTTATGAATTCACCTCTTGTTAAGGGTGCATGTGTATACTCGTCGTAGAGATCAATTATTTTCTGATCCATAATATTTTTCTTTGAAGTTAAAACAAAAAAATCAGCAATGACCTGCCTTTGATTTTTATTAACTCCTGAAATATTATAGCTATACTTGTACGTAAATTACGTTGGTATATGCTGTCCGCATTCAACTCTCAAAAATTCCGGTTCTGGTCTTTTGTATCCATGTTCTTGTTGGTGTTTGTGCATGGGTATAACCTTAACCAGGGCTATTTGCAGCCATGGACCATGCCCGGCGAACCACTTACCGTTACAACCTTTACCGAATACTGGCTTGCCAACGGGCTGTTCCGTTTCCGCATACCAATGTTGTTCATCATATCGGGTTACCTGTTTGCCATGAGCGATCTTAAACCGTATAAACAACGGTCGGCTAAAAGAGTAAAGACATTGTTGTATCCTTATTTGATATGGAGTGCGGTTGGTTTGCTGCTCACATTCGTGCTGGAATTTTTTCCGTACAGCAGGAATATTGTATCTGCTACCGGCATGATGCAGATCGATGAGACCCGGACTCTTTTGCACCAATATCACTGGTATGAATTATTGGCAAGGTGGATATTCTTCCCGGTATCGTACCAGCTGTGGTTCATCCGTGTGTTGCTTATTTACAACCTGGCGTATCCTGCCTTGCGTTGGTGTGTATTGCATCGTACTGCAAGATGGATCTTTTTTATAATTGCCTTTTTGCTTTGGCTTTCCACGGCCGGTTTTATTATCATTGAAGGAGAGGGGCTGCTGTTCTTTTCTCTGGGTATCTGGATGCAGAAAACAAACTTTAATATTGATACCCCCAACAAATGGCTGCAGCCAAAACTCTGGTTCCTTGTTTTTATGCTGCTTTCCTTTGCTAAAACAGTGCTTGCTTTTAATGCGCCTTTCAACGGACTTGGCCCCCTGTTGTTACTGATGCACAAAACGGTTGTATTAAGTGGATTGATCTGTGCCTGGTATGGTTGCAATGCATTGGTGAAATGGTGCATGAACAAAAACTGGTTTGTGTGGCTCTCTGCTTTTTCTTTTATGATCTATGTATTGCATGCACCGCTGGTGGTGTATGCTACCAGGGCAGTATTTATGCAGATCAGTAATTGGCACGGATACAGGATGATCACATTTATCTTCTTGCCTTTATGCCTGGTTGCATTATCGGTAATTGTTGGTGCGTTGCTCCGGAAACTGTTGCCTTCGGTTTATAGTTTTGTTACCGGGGGAAGGGGATTGGGGTGACCGGGCTGATTTTTTTTATTTATATACCCTTATATAATCCAGTTCCATCCTCACGGGGAAAATGCTTTCATCAATTCCCTTTTTTCCACCCCAGTCGCCGCCAATGGCTATATTAAGTAACAGATGAAATGGCTTGTCAAAAGGCCATGCGGCCGAACCTGTGTGTTCATTGGTAAATGAAAAGTATATCTTGCTGTCTATTGAAATGAGGATGCTGTCTGCAGTCCAGTCCAATGCATAAACATGAAAACTGTCTGAGCAATCTGGTACACGTATCGTGGCAGTCTTTTGTGTTCCGATAACGTGGTTATATTTTTTGCTGTGTGCAGACCCATGAATGACCCCCTGGTCAAATCCTACATGTTCCATGATATCTATTTCGCCATCATCCGGCCAGTTAAGCGGATTTGTGGATGCAAGCATCCAGATCGCCGGCCAGGTGCCAATGCCTTTTGGTATCCTTGCTCTCACTTCTATGCGGCCATATTTCCAGTCTCCCTTACCCTTTGATATAAGCCGGGCAGACGTATAGTTTTTCTCTTCAAAATTTTCTTTTCTTGCTTCAATTACCAGGTGGCCATTTTCAACCCGGGCATTCTCCGGCCGCTTTGCCGTGTAATACTGCAACTCGTTATTACCCCATCCATGGCCTCCGGTCTCATAACTCCATTTGGTTGAATCGGGTAACCCGGGGTAGTTGAACTCATCACTCCAAACCAGTTCGGCGGCAGGGGTATTTTTCTTTGCTGATTGGCAGCTTATCAGCATCAGCATCAGAAAATAAGTGAATGTCTTTGGCAAGGGGATGAATGTTTGGTTGTAAAAGTTACAAATAAAATTCAGGTATATTTTTCAGATGGCGGTATTTTTTCTGGCAGCGGCAGAATAGTAATTAAAAAAAAGTCCCGGTACTTGGGACAGATATTTTTCTAGTGCATACAGAAACTACTTCTTCTCTTCAAACTTATCAAGTGTAAGCCGCAGTTTCTGGTCGGGCGATTCTTCAAATTCTGTTACCAAAATATTTTTTCCATCTTTGCCCTCAATGGTTATTGTTACATGTAGCAGTACTCCGTTTGAACGGGTCATGGTTGCTTTAATAACTGTTTTACCTTCTTTGTAGGGAGTTTTCCAGTCGCAGGTAATTGAATTAACGGCTCCCTCCATGGTATAGTCACCAGGTGTAATAGTGATCAGTTTAGAATCATACTCCACGGTGGTTGTCCTGTCATCTGTATTCTGAAGCTCGTTACTGCCGTTCAGTAACTCGCTTGAACTTGCAGATAAAATATTTTTTTTATCACATTGGGCATAACTGCCGATGCCGGTTACGGCAGCAAACAGTAAGAGTAAAGCCTGTTTTTTCACGACTTCGTGTTTTAATAGAACCAAATCTAAGGCATTCGGTATTTACCATAATGTTAAAAGGCCTGTTTATACCAGCCCAGAAATGAAGATGAGCAGCATACTTACTTCACAATGGTCACATACCCTGTTATCGGCTCCCTGCCAAAACCAGGCTCCAGGATATAATAATAGGTATCAAACGGAAGCGGCTTGCCATTCCTGGTTCCGTTCCATGGATTGGGATATCCTTTGGCTGATTTAAATACCAATTGGCCGGTACGGGTAAATACTTCCACCCGGCAATCGGGATAATCATTCAGGTAGGTGATCACCCATTTATCATTGATGCCATCATTGTTAGGGGTGAATGTATTCGGGATCACCGGTGGCTTCAGCACTTTAATGAACATGTCATCACTTCTTTTACATCCGCCACGTGCAGTTACAGTGAGTGTATATGTTATGTCGTCCATTATCCGGATGGCGGTAGGTGCTTTGATATTATCCACTCCATTCAGGAGATAAGTAACCGGCGTCCATAAATATTGCAATTGAACACCTTCTGCTGTTGGGTTCAAAATGATCCTTCCTCCCTGTAAAACCAACCTGTCTTCCCCGGCATTTACGGTTGGATTAGGATATACCTTAAATAATTTATTGATGGTGTCGCTGTGACAACCATGACTGTTTACAATAAAGAGGCTGGTATTGTATTCCAACGTATCAATATAAGTATACGAGAAAGTACGTGTATTGGGTACTGAACCATCTCCCATATTCCAATGCCACTCGGTGGTAATGCCATCTAACGGATCGGTGATGTCGGTAAAGCTTATCACTTCGCCCAAACAAGCGCTCGGTTTGCTGCTAGTAAAATTTGCATGCGGTTGCGGATGAATGAAATCAACATTTTTTGTAAAGATCTTTGTACATCCAACATTCGAACGGGCTGTTAATCTTACCAGGTAAGGGCCGGTGCCGGTATATATATGTGAAGGAGCAAAAGCTGATGAGAAAGGAGAGCCGTCGCCGAAATCCCAGGTATAGATTAACGCACTTGCATCTGCAATGGAAGAATTATTTGCAAAGGATACGAGTGCATTGGGCAAACAAACACTTGATTGTAAAAATGAAAAATCCGTTACCGGCTGTGGATTGATATGAACCCGTTTGGAAGTAACCGTACTTAAACACCCGGCAAGGGATGTGTTAAAGAGCGTAACGGTATAATCACCCCAGGCAGGAAACACGTGTGAAACAGTTGTACCGGGCAAATGAACTTCTGCCGGTGAACCATCACCAAAATTCCATGTTACATTGGATAAGTTAACTCCTGCAGGTGCAACAGATTCATCTTTGAAATTTACTGCATTCCCATCGCAGGTAGGTGATGTAAAGCTAAACCTTGCCGAGGCAGTATCTGTTACGGTTATAGATCTGCTTTGCATATCCACACAGCCCATCACACTGGTAAATGTATATTTTATTGTGTGCGTACCAACACCTGCAATGGCTGGATTAAATATTCCTGTTGCGGAAATGCCCGGGCCTGAATATACGCCTGTGCCGGCTACGCCACCGATCTCACTTGCCTGTGTAACCTGGAAGGGAGCCACCAGCAAACAGGTATCGGGTATGTTATTGAACTGAACCAGTGGCGCAGCATTTACGGTTATAGTCTGCAGTTTCTCATCTTCACAAACACCGCCTGAAAAAGCCTGGTACCTGACCTGGTATGTTTTCGTAACCTGCGAATTGGGTAAATACAAATGCTTGTAAACCTTTCCGGGGAATGGGTTATTATCAATTTGCGGTGGTGCTCCAGGAAAATTAATATTATCCCACCAGATTTGCACTTTGGTGATATTACCCGGGAACACAGTTGAGGCTTCAACAATTGCTACGGAATCATTAGCACATAATCCAGTTGCATTGAGTACATTAAAATCAGCCGTAGGGAAACTGCCGTTTACAAAAATGGTTTGTGTAATAGTATCCCTGCAACCATTATTACTTGTAACGATCAGCCTGACATTATATGGGCCTACAGCCGAATAACTGTGTTGCGGATTTTGTTGCGGTGAAACATTTAATAACCCCGAGCCGGGGTCTCCAAAATTCCAGTCCCAGTTTGTGATATTGCCGGCTGCAACGGTACTGTTATCTGTGAACTGGGCATAGGTATCATTTAAACACACGGCCGGTAATATGAACCCGGCAGCCGGCCGGTGACTGATAACAACCTGTTTGATGATGTTGTTTATGCATCCTTTGCTGCTGGTTACAGTTAACTTAACATTGTAAGTACCTGCTGCGGCATAAGGATGTACCGGATTTTGTAAAGCAGATGTATTTCCATCGCCAAAATCCCAGGCCCAGTTTGTAATGGTACCTGAATTAGGAATGGAGACATCGCTGAAGCTGATATCTCTTGTTGCACATCCGGGAATTGCAAAATTAAAATTGGCAGTGGGCAATGAATTAACGGTGAAGGTTTGAACAGATGTATCGCTGTTGCAACCCAGGCTGTTCACGATCCAGTGTTTTACCAGGTAGGTTCCCGCTGCGGCATAGGTATGCGAAGGATTTTGTAATAAGGACGTAGTGGCGTCGCCAAAATTCCAGTGCCATTCAGTAACGGTATTTCCCGGCATGGGGTCACTCGAACTTGTAAAAGTTCTTGCATCGCCCAGGCAGGCTTCGGGTGGAAGTATAAAATTTGCCACGGGGCGTTGTATGCTGAAGTTTACGACAGTGCCTACGGGTATCTCATTATCGCAAATATTCCGGAAGGTATTATTATCGGTTCCCTTTTTAATGGTAAGCGTATAATTTCCCTGTACCAGCGGACTGGCTAAATTAATGGTCAATGAATTGATGGCAAGAAAACCCAGGGGACAATCTGATGTAACACCTGTAATGGCATTGGTGCCGGGCCCGACTACGAATTCACTTCCGGAACCAGTTACGCTGTTGCATTTTATATCGGTGGTAAAAAATACTTTGATGCTGTTGCAACCGGCTACAATGTGATCGATATCGGGAAGATTGCCATCGCTGATAACAGCCGTGCCACCGAAAGAAAGATTGTATCCATTATTTGGTGGAGGGGTGTTGGTAAAATTTGTAACCATCAGCAGGAAATTATGTCCCGCTAAAATATTCTCCGGCTTATTTAATACATCGGCACTATTGAAGCAATTTACATTCGTAGTGCCGGCAGGAGCACAACCTGTTACCAAACCGGTTGGGAAGGCTCCGTTGATGGAAATAACGAGGGAGGGATCGGTCAATACATCATCCGGGTTATGCCCGGTAACATCAAACAACACCCAGTCGTAATCATCATTCACATTCGGGTCTATTAAAAATTCTAAAGTACCACTGGTAAAGCAGGTGAATTTATACCAGAATGAGTGGCCTGATGTAAAAAGGTCGGGGCATAGATTCTGTGCCACATCCGGTGCGGTACAGTCAGTAATATCGTTCTGTGTGAAAACGGTGGTGCCACACACAGGTATTGCCTTTGAAGGAATAGTGCCGGGTGCTGAACAGGCAGCCGTTGTCAGTGACGAATGAAATGGCGCTTTTTTTTGAGCCAATAATAAGCCAGGCAAGAATGTTAGTATAAAAAATAACTTTCTCATTCAGTTTGTTTTAAAAGAGGCGAAACCTGGGGGGAGTTTTAAATACGGAATTGAAGTTTCACAAATATATAAAATTATTTAAATTATTCAATCGCCTTTTCCACCCGTAGCGTTGCCTTTACTATCCTTGATCCTTTCTCAAGCTATCGGCAGCCTCATTTCTTTAATGCTTCTCTTACTTTGGGTGCGATCTTGGTTCCATAGATCTCAATGGATTTCATCAGCGACTGATGCGAAGGCCCGCCTACATCCATGTGTGCAGAAAAACGGGTTAAGCCAAACAGTTCCTCCATTTCTAAAATTTTGTCAATAGCCTCATTGGCATCGCCAATGATCAAATGGCCTTTGCTGCTTCTGCCTGCATCGTATTGATGCCGTTGGTAGGGTGGCCAGCCACGGCTGCTGCCTACCCGGTTCATTTGTGCAGAATATAAAGGATAATATTCATCGGCTGTTTGCAGACTGTCATCCCCGAAGAAAGAATGCATGTGCACACCCACCTGGAACTTATTCATGTCATGCTTATAATGCTGGTACACTTCTTTATAATAATCAAACAAGGGAATGAACTGTGCCGGGCTGCCGCCAATGATGGCAAATATTACCGGCAGCCCTGCCTTACCTGCTCTCAGCACCGATTCGGGCGTGCCGCCTATGGCCACCCATATATTAAGATGATCATTTACTGCACGGGGCAGTATCTCCTGTTTGGTTAATGCAGGTCTGAATTTTCCCTTCCAGGTGATCGGGTGTTCGTTATTTATTTTAAGGAGCAGGTTTAATTTTTCTTCAAACAGGTCATCATAATCGGCCAGGTTGTAACCAAACAAAGGAAATGATTCGGTGAAACTTCCCCGGCCTGCCATTAACTCGGCCCGGCCATTGCTGATCAGGTCGATCGTTGCAAAGCTTTGGTATAATCTTACCGGGTCCGACGAACTCAATACAGAAACAGCGCTGCCTAGTTTGATATTTTTTGTTACCGTTGCTGCTGCAGCAAGAATAATTTCGGGTGTTGATACGGCATAGTCGGGACGATGATGTTCACCAATGCCATAAAAATCCAGTCCCACTTCATCCATCAGTTTTATTTCTTCAATAAGTTCCTGCAGCCGCTGCCCGGCCGGTTGTACCTCGCCATTTTTATTGATGTGCATATCGCCAAACATGCCTACGCCTAATTCCATGATTTCTGTTTTTGCAAAGATACTACAGTCGTTTAAGTCGTTTAAAGGTTTAAGTCGTTTAAGGGTTTAAACGACTTAAACCCTGCAACGGTATTAAACGTTTGAAACCCTGTAACGATATTCAACGACTTAAATGATTTTACCAACGGGACAGAAGCATGTAAAAATAATTCCTACCTTTCCTTATAAACCCCCGCTTATGCAACGAATATTATTTTCAGCAACCTGTATTGTTTTATTGTTTGCCTGTAACAATAAAAGCGATGAGCCGACACTAACCTCTTATAAAAACATTGATGTGAAATACCCTGTAACAAAAAAAGACACGACCGTTAAAGACGATTATTTTGGAACCAGTGTTGCCGATCCGTACCGCTGGCTGGAAAATGATACCAGCAAAGAAACCGCAGACTGGGTAAAGGCCGAGAATGAAGTGACACAAAACTATCTTTCGCAGATCCCTTTCCGGGCAGGAATTAAAAAACGCTACGAGAATTTATTCAACTACGAAAAATATTCGGCTCCCTTTCACCAGGGAAAGCATACCTACTATTATAAGAACACCGGGCTGCAAAATCAGAGTGTATTATTCCGGGAACCGGATGGCGGCGGTGCGGCAGAAGTTTTTCTTGACCCCAATACATTTTCAAAAGACGGTACCACTTCACTGGCAGGCATGAGTTTTTCAAAAGACGGTAGCATGGCTGCATATAATATTTCCGAAGGTGGCAGCGACTGGCAGAAACTGGTAGTGATGGATGCAGTAACGAAAAAACAAACCGGGGATACACTGGAAATTAAATTCAGCGGGGCAAGCTGGAAAGGCAACGATGGTTTTTATTACAGCAATTACGAAAGGCCCAAACAGGGCAGCGTGCTTTCCGGAAAAAATGAAAGTCACAAACTGTATTACCATAAACTAGGTACCCCACAAAAAGACGATAAACTTATTTATGGCAGCGATGCAGCACCCGTACGCTATATGAGCGGCTATTTAAGTGAAGATGAAAAATGGCTTTTCATAAGTACTGCCAATGAAACCTATGGCGGCGCATTATTCGTGCAGGACCTGGCTAAACCCAACAGTGCCGTTATTCCTATTGTTACCGATATGAAGAACAACAGCGGTATTGTGGATGTGGATGAGAATTATTTTTACATCCAGACAGATAAAGATGCACCTACTAATAAATTAGTGACTGCTCCTGTGGCCGATCCCAAACCTGCCAACTGGAAAACACTGATCGATGCAAAGCCGGAAGTGCTGAATGTTACATCTGCAGGCGGAACATTATACTGCACCTACCTTAAAGATGCGGTGAACAAAGTGTACCAGTACGACCATGCGGGCAAACAGATCCGGGAAGTGGAGTTGCCCGGGTTAGGAACTGCCGGTGGTTTTGGTGCAAAGAAAGAAGAAAAGGAAACCTACTATGTGTTTACTTCTTATGTAAACCCGGCTACCATTTATAAACTCGATATTGCCAGCGGCAAAACGGAAGTGTATAAAGAATCGAAAGTGCAGTTCAAGCCGGCCGACTTTGAATCGAAGCAGGTGTTTTATACTTCTAAGGACGGAACAAAGATACCGATGATCATCACATATAAGAAAGGCATTGAGCTCAACGGTAAGAATCCATGCCTGTTGTATGGTTATGGTGGTTTCAGTATAAGCCTTACGCCTTACTTCAGTACTTCCAATATTATCTTACTGGAGAATGGCGGCATTTTCGCTGTGCCCAATATCCGTGGTGGGGGAGAATACGGTGAAAACTGGCATAACCAGGGTATCAAGATGAAGAAGCAAAATGTGTTTGATGATTTCATGGCGGCTGCACAATATTTAGTGGATAATAAATATACTTCCCGTGATATGCTCGCCATTGAAGGCGGCAGCAATGGAGGATTACTGATCGGTGCATGCATCACCCAAAAGCCCGACATGTGTAAAGTGGCATTCCCGGCAGTAGGGGTGATGGATATGTTGCGGTATCATAAGTTTACTGCCGGTGCTGGTTGGGCGTATGATTACGGAACTTCGGCAGACAGCAAGGAAATGTTTGAATACCTGTATCATTATTCGCCGGTACATAATATTAAGCCGGCCTCTTATCCTGCTACGATGGTTACAACTGCCGATCATGACGACCGGGTAGTGCCTGCACACTCGTTCAAGTTTGCCGCCACCATGCAGGAGAATCAGAAAGGAACAAACCCGGTATTGATACGCATTGAAACAAAGGCCGGGCATGGTGCAGGCCGCAGCACACAGCAGACCATTGAAGAGCAAACCGATAAATGGAGTTTTATGTTTTACAACTTAGGCGTGAAGACTTCGTATTGATATTAAAGACATCCGAAGTTTTAAAATCTTCGGATGTCTTTTTCTTTGTTATTTTTTCTCTTCAAACTTATCAAGAGTAAGACGCACTTTCCGGTCTGGCGCTTCTTCAAATTCAGCCAGTAAGGTGAGCTTTCCTTCTTTACCTTCAATGGTAATTATGATATTCATTACCTGCCCGTTTGAACGGGTCAGGGTTGCCTTTATAACCGTTTTCCCTTCTTTGTAGGGAACTTTCCAGTCACATGAAATGGAATTGACATTTCCTTCCATAACATCTTCGCCTGGCATAATAACAACTCCTTTTGAATCATATTCAACGGTGGTCGTTTTATCGTCTGTGTTCTGAATTTCATTTGCAGCGTTCAGGTATTCGGTTGAACTGGCTGATAGGACAATTTTTTTGTCGCATTGCGCATAACTTGAAAAGCCTGCTAAAGCAGCAAGCATAATGGTTAAGATCTGTTTTTTCATGATTTACTTTTTAGTGATTAACTGATAGCCAAATCTAAAATATTGCCAACTACTATAGAATACATAATATCTTGTATGGCAATATATCTGGATAAACGGCTTAATGGAAAAGTATACGGAACCGGTCTTGATGGTGATTGATTGGTGAGGCTTAATCAGCAAAAACCATGGTATAGTACATGGTGCCGCGTCGGTCTTTTGCAATGCCAATTCCAACATATTCATATTTACCCAGCATATTGCGGCGGTGTGGAGGAGAATCTTTCCACATGTCAAGTAATTGTGTTGCTGAGGTTGGCCCGTATGCAACATTTTCGGCAAAGCCATTGGTGGCTTCAATTTTTTTTCTTGCCAGGGCGGCTCTTTTTGCAAAACCATTATGCCCGAATGATACCCGGCCACTGGCCATATTCTCGCTGTGTTTTTGAGCGATCGCATTCAGATCTTCCAGCATTTCTAATTCGGGCAAGCCGTTGGCTGCCCTGAATTTATTGGTTTGCTCTAACACATCTTCTATAAGTCCTGCAGATCTGTTTGTACTAAAAGAAATGAGGCTGATGAAAAGAGTAAGGCTGGTAAGGGTAATAAGGATATGGTTTCGTTTTGTCTTAGGGAGGATATTTATCATACTGTTTAATGGCAGGGTTTAAAATGAATATGACTTGCGAAGTTTTTAAAACTTCGCAAGTCTATCAGGAAATCAATAAACAATTATCTTCTCCGTATGCATACCCTTATCTGTCTGCAACCGCAGGAAGTAAGTACCGCCCGGTATTTGTGCAGGTAAAAATATACTCATGCTTCCGGTAGTATGCAGGTTATTTTTCTCAGCGATCTTTCTGCCTTGCATATCGGTAAGTGTATAGGCCTGCAGTTCGGCATTGGTAACACTTACCTGCACGCTTGTATTGGCAGATGATGTTACCGGGTTTGGATAAACAAATATCCGTTCTTCCTTGCTGCCCACTTTTATGATGGCAATATTGCTGTAAGCTATGTCGCCCGGCAGGCCGGTTATTTTCAGCCGGTAGTAATACGTTCCGGCGGCAAGCCCTGCATCGGTATAATTAAATTGAACAGAGGAAGCAGATGCTCTTTGTGAATTGATGGGGTTGAAAAAATTTCCGTTGCTGCTTCTTTCCACTTCGAAGGTAGTTCCGTCTTCGGGTTGTGCAATCTTCCAACTGATCATGGCCGTACTTAAATTTTGTAAGTACGCATTGAACTGGGTAAGTTTGATGGGCACTACGCTGTTCGCAATTTTGGCTGTCCATATTTCTTCTCTGCCATTATTCCGGCGGTCTGTCCAAACAGGCCAGGCATTGTTGGCATAATACGACATGCCGTTATAATCTCCATACTGGTTACCGGCATCGGCACTGGCAGCGGTTTCATCTGTTTGCCCGGTGGTTATTTTTTGTGCAGCCGACCAGGCCAAGCCATCGTTTGTTGAATATTGAAAATATACATCGGTTTTTTTGCGGCCCGGATCTGCCTGTGTATCGTAATACATGATACCGATCACACCGTTTGTTTCATCCACGGCCATCCATTGATTGAACTGGTCATTCAATCCTGCCAGGGGATTTATCTTGTTGGGTGCTTGCCAGGTAGCGCCTCCGTCTAGTGAACGGGAAAACCATATTCTTGTTTTGCAGGTGGAAGCAACATTGCTGCCTGGCTCATTGGCCGCTGCCGTACAACCCACATCACCACTCAGGTCGGTCCAGCAGGCATATACCATATTCTTACTGGCTGTGCGGTATGCGCCGCCGCTAACATAAATAAGTATGCGGCGACTGTTGAAAGAAGGAACACCAATATCATAACTGTCGTATGTTGTCGTGATCAGAACCGGTGTACCATAACTGGCACCGCCATTGGTTGACTTTGTTACCAGTATTTTACGGTTGGTAGTAGTTGGCCAAAAACCAAATACATCACCAAAGCTGTTTGTTTTAACATCGCTGCCAATGCAGGTGCCGGTTGATTCTGCACCGCTTACCTGTATGGGAGCCGCCAACCAGGTGCCGGCCACACCTGCAGTACGACGGTTCATAAAAGCCGGGTTGTTATTGTGCCAGATAGCGTATTGCTGGTTAAAGTATGGAGACGTGCTGCTGTGATCTACCCATACCATTTGTTTATCAACAGCGGTCTGGCTGCCGGATACCGTAGCATCCAATGTCCAGGTGGCGCCATTATCCGAGCTCACATGGTTCCTCATTTTTAAAACAGTACCTGCACCGTTAATGCCAAGGGTAGATGACCATGCTTTGCTGTCTGATGTCCAGTCAACCGTTGGATCACTTTGAAAAGAATCGCCTGAGGTTAACGGCAATTCAGTTTGTGCCCAGCTTGATCCGCCGTTGGTGGAATAATAAACACCCTGGCGTCCCGTGCCGCCGATATTATTGGATGCAGAAATGATCTTTGTTGGATCGAAGAAATTGATGCGTATATCCGATTCGCTTCTTGCAACTGTTTGTGCACCCGATACACGGGCTTCATTGGTAATGGTAAGGTTTGCGGGTGTACCACTTCCATCGGCCAGTTCTCCACCCGGCCCTGGCTGCAGGTCCTGGTGCGTCATCATCCATTCCAGCATTTCTTTTAACACGAGTGGGTAGCCGCCTGTAGGATCATCGGCAACATAATTTCCTTCGGGATGCGCTTTGCGCCAGAACATTCTTAACCAGGGTGGCAGGTTGCGTTTGTCGGTTTTCTCATCTTCCCGCAACTGCGAAAAATCCTGGTTGGCTTTTATCAATGTTTCAAATGCAGAACCCGGTTTTACTTTGGCATTTGTAAGTTGTTCAGCAAGGGTAGGCCATTGCGGGCCATTATTCTGGGCATTCATTTTTAAGGAACTAAAAAGCAGGGCAGTTGCCAATAGGGTAATTGCATAGCCGGAAAAAAGACGCTTTCTCATAATGAAATCTTTTATGCGATTGAAATTTTAATGAGTTACCAGGATAACGGTATTCAGCCGGCTGCGTTACAGCCGTTGCTATTCAGTGGGTAGGGGAATAGATTCCCGGATGGGATAAAGGGTAAAGTTACGGATTTTGACAGGAAGTTGGGCAGTGGATCAGCCAGGTATTTCGTCTACTTATTGGCCATCCGTTTTGATAGTACCAATCAGCATCATCTGTGTTTCTATCCCGGGCTACTTAAATATTTTAAAATTCAACACCAATTTCTTCCTTTGGATCAAAGAACGCCAGTCGATGAACAAAAGACAAAAAATGAGGAGCAGGCTGAGCACAAAACCTGCAATTGATTTAAAAGAGTAGGCACCCTGCAGGAGGGTATTGATATTTTCCGAAGCATATTTCCCTGCATGTAATGCAAACGTATCGCTGGTGAATTTACCGATGATAAAGGCAGGTATGACATAAATGGCGCTTATTTTTGACATGCCACTTGCCAGGAACAAGGGCGTGGTTGGAAGCGGTAATAAAGAGTAAGCAAGTACGGCCAGCTGGCCTTTCCATTTATTCTCTTTCATTTTTTTTCCCAGGAACTGCACGTCTTCATTCTTCGATTGCTTAAAATATTTTCCTGCCAATAAGGGTACATATAAAGTGAGGATATACCTGCCCAAAACAGAACCGGCCACGCCTATTACAATGACCAGCCAAATATCTAAATTGAAACTGATCTGTAAAAAAAGCATAATGGTAAATGCCGGGAGAAAGGGAAAGGGTACGATGTCAAATAATAAAGCACCTACAAAAACCAAAAGATACTGCCACCACATTTTTAATAAATTATAAAATGACTGCTGAAGTAAGCATTGATGCCGGACTGAACGGATCCGGACCCTTGCAAGGTAATTTATTGGCTGCCATTTTAAGAATATCATTTCTGTGCTGATGGGCCAGTTTGACCAGGCTTTAATCTGTTTTGCTGATCGTAATATTTGCAAAATCTCCTCCGGAAGTGTCTGCTACATAGAATCCCACAGCCCCGTTGTTAAGCGATGTGACTTTTTGAACCACCAGGCTTGGCTGGCTGCTGCCGTTGATATAAACAGTAATGGTATCATCTTTAATTACGATACGCATCCTTACCCACGAATCCGGATCGGGAGCAGGATCAATAGCATGTTCATATTTACCGGGAGCATTTTCACGCAGGGTTTGCCAGGTATAGTTTGGCAACGATATGTATTGTATGGCCCTGCTTCTTAACGGTTCATTTTCCAGGAACTGGAAGGGGCGAAGGTAAACCGCATCAAATGTTGAATCATTTTTTGCATGGAAGGCGATGCCTACAAAGCTGTGTTGTTTTATATTCTCCCCACGCACATCAAATTCAATGCTGCCATTGGAGAATTCGATGCCTTTTAACCAGGCAATGCCTTCTCCAAAATCTTTACCCAGGCTGATACCCAAATGGCCTTCTTCATTAATAAGACTGACAGTCCTGTTATAAACATGAATGCTGCCATCCTTGACCATCTTGTGCAGGTCGATAGGTTGTGGTGCCTGCGCAAAAGATGAAATGGAAGAGAGGATTAAAGCAGTGATAATACCCAGGCGATAGTTCTTCATGGCATGTTAATTTATGAGAAAGGAAATTACGGGGATAAGGGGTGGAATTGGTGCCGGTTGTAATAATAGGGGGATGGTTTTTTTTACATGAGGGGATATGAGTGGATTGATCAGTTTGGCTGATGCTGAAAACAGTTATCATTTCCAATGCTAGTCATGTGCTTACACCTTGTTCCGCTTTTGTGATTCACTTGCATTGAACCGTATTCCTTTGGCCCTCGACTTTAAAGTACAGCGGGATCGTTTACAGAAGAATTTGATGTGTTATTGTTTAATAATTTTTATTGTTTCAAATTGTTTATTTGCATATGAAATAAAATAATAGCCGGAAGCAAGTTGCTGCATGTTCCAGTTTAACCGGTTGGTTCCTTTCATTACATTAAACGACCTTGATTCCAGGATACTTCCATCTGCGCTGTGCAGGTTAAATAAAATATTTTCATCTCTGTCGGCCTGGAACTGCAACTGCACAACATTAATAACCGGGTTGGGATATGCAGTAATAGCTTTACTGTTGTTCGTGATTTTTACATTAACCACCGGCGAATAAGTAAACCTTCCGTCAATGTCTGTCATCTTAAGCCGGTAATAATTATTGCCATCGGCAGGCTGTGTATGTATGTACTTATAGTAACTGTTTTGGGAACTGTTGCCTGCTGCTGTCACAACTGCTATTTTAGTAAAATTCAATCCATCCTTACTCCATTCCACTTCAAATTCTTTGGTATTTATTTCTGCGGCGGTTACCCATTGCAACTGTACGTTTTCCCGGTTCAGTAAATTCCCTGTAAAGTTGATCAGTGTTAAGGGCAATGGTGATTCAATTATTGTTTGAGCACCCGCTACATTTGACTGGTTATTGGTAAGATTAGGTGTCCCGTTAGTTGTAAAAGTTACCGGGTTTGCGGAACCATCTATTTTAACAGTATTGCCTATCGTTGCTGAAGAGGCTGTAGTAACGGTTAATATAAAATATACAGTTGTTCCTGCTGGTATTATTGATATTCCACCAAAACTCATTGTATAATAATGGGGTGCTGCATAGTAAGCATAATTACCCTGAAGATGTGTTGCACCTGCTAAAGTGGGTACCGAATAATTAATAAATAAATGAACAGTATTTAAATCATCATTATCATAGGTACCACTCAGCAAAAAATTAATAATATAAGGATTACTCCATATAGTATTTACTTCCATTTTTATTATGTATACTGTATTGGAAGCGGTTCCCTGGAGAATATCAGAAGCAGGTACGGGAATAGTTGTAAGTGTGATATCTGCTGCCAGTATTGTCTGCATGCCAGCGACATCTGATTGGTTATTGATAATAACGGGTGCAAGTGTAAATCCAAAATTTACCGGATTTACGGACCCATCTATTTTGACCGTGCTGCCATTTGTTGCCGCATTATTTGTGGAAACGGTAATAATAAAATACACACTTGACCCGGCGGATATTATTTTTCCATTTTGCAAAAGATTGATTGTATAAGTATGCGGAGCGGCAAATACGGCAGATGTAAACGCACATACAGATGCACCCGGTACTGTTGGTCCCGAAATATTAAATAACACGCTTATGTTGGAGAGTGCATTAATATCATGGGTTCCGGTTAATGTAAACTGGATGCTGGTTACAGTTACCGCAGACGTTGTTACATCCATTTTTACAACATAAACTATGTTTTCTCCTGATCCCTGGGCAATATTTGAGGCAGCAACCGGAACAGATGAAAGCGTAACATCTGCAAATGACCGCATATTGAAAAGCATTCCAAAAACTATCAGCAGTGTTATGAATGATCTCTTTTTCATTTTTTGCTTGCTAAAGTTAGGCTAGCGTTGTACGCATTAAAATGACAGGGGTCAGCGTTTTTAATGACGCTGACTATAAATACAGCCAGCCACAATGCCATTTTAAATCCGTGTTCCATCAATGTGCTTTGTATCGGGCGATTGCTTCACTCGCAGCCACAACAAGGCCCGGCCGTTCCTTCGCAATGACGTTAAGCGATCGGCAATGACGTTGCTCAAAATCCACTATTTTAAGCTACTTTTGCACCCTTAAAAAGAGCGCAGAACGTACATGAAGAACATCAGAAATTTTTGCATCATTGCCCATATTGACCACGGAAAAAGCACCCTTGCCGACCGGCTCCTGGAATTTACCCATACTATTGGCGAACGGGATATGCAGGCCCAGGTACTGGATGATATGGACCTGGAAAGGGAGAAGGGCATTACCATTAAGAGCCACGCCATACAGATCAATTATAACTGGAAGGGCACCGAATATGTGCTCAACCTGATCGATACACCCGGCCACGTTGACTTCAGTTATGAAGTGAGCCGTGCTCTTGCCGCCTGCGAAGGCGCCTTGCTTTTGGTAGATGCAAGCCAGGGTATCCAGGCACAGACAATCAGCAACTTGTACCTGGCTATTGACAATAATTTAGAGATAATCCCGGTGATCAATAAGATCGATATGGATGGGGCCATGATACCCGAAGTGACCGACCAGATCGTAGAACTTATTGGCTGTAAACCCGAAGATATTTTATTAGCCAGCGGCAAAAGCGGTATCGGTATTGAAGAGATATTGACTGCCGTTATTGAGCGCATTCCTGCCCCAAAGGGCGACCCGGAAGCGCCGCTGCAGGCATTGATATTTGACAGCGTGTATAATTCTTTCCGGGGTATCATTGTTTACTACCGTGTTTTTAATGGCACCTTGAAAAAGAACGATAAGATCAAGTTCAGCAATACGGGCCTGGAATATGGCGCCGATGAAGTGGGGATCTTAAAACTCGGCATGGAGCCAAAGAGCGAAGTGAGGGCTGGTGATGTAGGTTACATCATCACCGGTATAAAGAACGCCAAAGAAGTAAAGGTGGGTGATACCATCACCACTACAGTCAATGGTTCGAGCGAAGCCATACAGGGTTTTGAAGACGTGAAGCCGATGGTATTCGCCGGTATCTTCCCCATAGAGACCGATGCTTTTGAAGAACTGCGTGACTGCATGGACAAACTGCAACTGAATGATGCATCGCTGACCTTTGAATTGGAAACATCACAGGCTTTGGGCTTTGGTTTCCGCTGCGGATTCCTGGGCATGCTGCACATGGAGATCATCCAGGAGCGGTTGGAAAGGGAGTTTAACCAAACCGTGATCACCACCGTACCCAACGTAAGTTTTATTGCTACCACCAGCAAGGGCGAGATCATTACGGTGAACAACCCAACCGAAATGCCCGACCCTACAAGGATCGATCATATTGATGAGCCTTTCATTAAAGCACAGATAATCACCAAGCCGGAATACATCGGAAACATCATGACGCTTTGCATCACCAAACGGGGCATCTTAACGCACCAGAGTTATTTAACGCCCACCCGTGTGGAGCTCAGTTTTGAAATGCCTTTGACTGAAATTGTTTTTGACTTTTACGATAAATTAAAAAGCATGACCCGTGGTTATGCAAGTTTTGATTATCACCCGATCGAATACCGCCCCAGTGATATTGTGAAGATGGATATTTTATTGAACGGCGAGCGGGTGGATGCATTGAGCGCTTTGATACATCGTGGCAGGGCGCATGAGTTTGGCCGCAAGCTATGTGAAAAACTGAAAGAGTTGTTGCCGAAACAACAGTTCCAGATAGCGATACAGGCTGCTATTGGCGCCAAGGTAGTGGCCAGGGAAAACATCAGCGCCATGCGTAAGGATGTTACTGCCAAATGTTATGGTGGCGATATAAGCCGTAAACGTAAGTTGCTGGAGAAACAAAAGGAAGGTAAGAAGCGGATGAAGCAGATCGGGAATGTGGAAGTGCCGCAGGAAGCGTTCCTGGCAGTACTTAAATTGAACGATTAAGACGTCTGAATAATGAACCAGGAACAAGGAATACTGAATTTTGAAGTGGGTTTCCGATCCTTGTTCAAAATTCCTTGTTCCTGGTTCGATATTATTTCCCATTCAATTTATCTTTAGTGCTTATTATCAAGACATCAATCATTGAATAAGAAGCACACCATCCTTCTCTCACTGCTTATTGTACTGTACTTAATAAACGGTATCTGCTCCATCAATGCCTTGTCGGTTACGGCAGATGAAGGTTCTCACCTGGCTTTCGGGATAAAGATGCTGAAAGGCGATCCTTCCCGCACCAATCCCGAAAAAGACAATAGCAAGATGCCGGTGTCTGTACTCAATGCATTGCCGAGGGCTGCAGAACAATTCTTCAATAAAGATCTTTCAAAAAATGATAACGGCATCAGCGATGCCATCAAGGGCAGGTATATCACCTTGTTCTTTTCGGTGCTCATCATCCTGCTCGTATTTCAATGGAGCCGGAAATTGTATGGCATTAATGCCGGGCTGTTCTCTGCTTTTTTGTTTGTGTGTTGTCCAAATAATATGGCCAATGCGGTTTTGGTTACCACCGATACCTATTCTGTTTTCTTTTTACTTGCCAGCATGTATTTTTTATGGCGTTACTGCAACAATAAAAGCAACAAACTCTTTATCTGGTTTACGGTCATGCTCGGTTTATCGCAATTGGTTAAGCAGTCGCTTTTTCACCTGTACGTGCTGGCACCGCTGTGCTTCTTGCTGTACACAGCAGCCATGAAAGAAAAGATAGCATGGGGGAGGCTGTCCCGGAATTTATTGATGGCTGTAACCATCAGTTGGCTCATCATCAATGCCGGGTTCATTTTCTGGCACATGAATACAAGGCTGGGTGAGTATCATTTTATGAGTTCGCTGTTTGGCAAGGTTCAGCAGTTGCTGCCAGGCTGGTTGCCGGCGCCATTATCGGAATCATTTGTATCAGGACTTGACCAGGCTAAATACTACGATCAGGTTGGCGGCGGATTGGCACAAAGCTCTTTTGCCAACGTAACCATATTGGGCCACAGCAGTACAGGCGGCAGTTTCTGGTATTATTATTTTGTGAGCATCTTTTTTAAAACACCCATTCCTTATATCATTCTTATCGGCTGGGCTAAACTGACATGGTTTAAGCATATCCGTTTAAAAGATTTTATGCGGAATGAATTCTTTTTATTGGCACCCATCGTTTATTTCCTGTTGCTGATGAGTTTTTTGTACAAAACACAATGCGGCATCAGGCATATCATTTTTATCTACCCGCTGCTGTTTATTTTTTGCGGCATTGTGTTTAAATATGCAAAAGAAAAAAGAAGCCAGATGATCATCCTTGGGTTAAGCCTTTGGTTGCTGATGAGTGTAGGCCAGTACTTCAATAATTACTATCCTTATACCAACGAGTTTATCGGGCATAAAGAAAATGCATATAAGTACGTTGGCGCCAGTAATCTTAATTTTACCCAGGCAGAATACTTAGTGGATGACTGGCTGCAGAAACACCCGGATGTAAAACGGGCACCGGAAACGGCACAAACCGGAAAATTTGTTTTGGTGATTGACAGCTACCTTGATATCTGGAACACCGGTAAATATAAATGGCTGCGGAAATTAAAACCAGTGGGAGAAGTGGCGTATAGTTACTTGTTGTTTGAGGTGGGAGAGAAGGATATTGAAAAATTGTATAAAGACGATTGAACCAGATAAAATATAGGACACATAGAATGCCACCTAGCATGATCTATGCTTTACCTATGTTACCTATGTACTATGTGGTTCAATAAAATAATACACTTTAGTGAAATGCTCAAAGGAAAAAAAATAGTAGTAGTAATGCCTGCATACAATGCTGCCAAAACATTGGAGCAAACCTATGCCGATATTCCTTTTGACATCGTGGATGATGTGATACTGGTGGATGATGCCAGTACGGATGCAACGGTACAGGTTGCGGAAGCATTGAACATAAAGCATATCATCCTACACGATGCAAACAAAGGCTATGGCGGAAACCAGAAGACCTGTTACAACAAAGCACTTGAACTGGATGCGGATATCATCATCATGCTGCACCCGGATTACCAGTACAATCCCAAACTGATACCACCCATGGCTGAATTGATCGCTGATGATGTTTACCCGGTTGTGATCGGCAGCCGTATTTTGGGCGAAGGAGCCATGCAGAACGGGATGCCTGCATACAAATATTTTTTCAACCGTTGCCTTACGTTGTTTCAGAATGTATTACTGGGACAAAAATTATCGGAATACCATACCGGTTACCGGGCTTACGCTGCCGCGGTATTACGGGATATTAATTTCATGGCCAACTCCGATGATTTTGTTTTTGACAACCAGGTGCTGTTGCAGATCATTTTTAAGAAATACATGATCGGCGAGATAAGCTGCCCGGCAAAATATTTCGCCGATGCTTCCTCCATTAATTTCAGCCGGAGCTGCCGCTATGGATGGGGGATTGTAGTGAATACGTTCGGATTTATACTGCATAAACTGAAACTGAAGCGGTTGAAAATTTACGCTTAGCTTCCTCTTAAAGAAGAATTATTGCCTGCACACTCTTTTAAGCCGTAATTTTATGGTCAAATAGCAGCTATATGAATAACTTTTCTTTAAACCCCGACATGAACATTGAAGTGACGGCACGTTTTATTGCCAAAGGCAGTGATGCTCCATTGAATGGCGACAATTTTGAAATGCGCTTATTTGAAAAAGACCTGATGGAAGACGATTACCTGGGTCGGGGCCCGTTGGACGAAAATGGCGTGGCAAAGATCAGCTTTAAGCACGGCGACTATAAAGATTTTCTGAATCCCGAAATAAACCCCGACCTCTACTTTGCCCTATACAGGGGGGAAGCGCTTATCTTTCAAAGCAAGGTGATGAGAGATATTGATCTTGAAAGTATGGAAAAATTTAAAATGGGCGAAGGCGAGGTGGTTGACCTGGGAACATTTTTAGTATAGAAGCAACTCCTCTTCTCCCTTACCTTTCTTTTTTGCGGGCTTCTTTTCAGGTGAAGCCGGTTCGCCCGGGTTCAGTTTATCTTCCATAAGATCTCCCGATTGATTGCGGATGGGATTGGGCACGGGTGCCTGCCCTTCGGGAGTAACATAGTTGAATATTTTTTCTACATGAACCCATTTGCCATTCTTCCATTTAAAACCTTCGTAATCGCCATCGCCAACAAGGGTCCATTTCTTTTTGGGTTCATTGGATTCTGAAACCAGGTGCTCAACAACGATCATATCAAGGTCCTTATCATAGGCAAGCCTTGGTCCGGCATCTTTTTTATATTCCATTACGTAGCGGCTCTGCGATGTTTTAAAAGCGCTGTCCTCTTCATAACTGAAATAGCGGCCGCCAAACGTGGGCTCATCATTCAGGAAATTGAGCACTTCAATGATCTTGCGGCTGCTGCGGATATTATTCTCATCATAGCCTAATAAGGTATAATAATTCTGGTTGGAACTTTTTTTCTGAATGATACGGTAATAAATAGCACCGATCCAGCCATAGTTATTGCCAATGGTGTCGGCAATGTTGGTGGTGATATCCGATTTATCGATCAACGGATATAATTTCAGCGAACCGTCATGCGTTTTCATCTGGATGGCACCGTGCTGGCGGATAATATTATCATTGATCACGAGTTGCCAGGTAAATATGCGGAATGCGCTGTCGGGTGAATATAAACGGGAAATGGTTTCCAGAGAATCGAAAGGGTAGCTGAATGAATGCGGTGTTTTTAATGCCCTTACCAGTACACGGGTAAAAATGCTGTCGGCATCAAAGCGGTTGTCTGCATTAATGCCCCGTATGATCTTTCTTGCGTATTGTTTTAGGGAGTCTTCTTTTTGTTCCAGGATCTTAAGGTTGGCCTTGCTGTTACCCTGTGCAAAGGATAGTTGGCAGACCAGGGATACAAGGAATAAACATACTGGTTTCTTCATGCGTTAAAAGTAATTATTCCTGTAACATATTGGCAGCAATATTATTGCCTGTGTAAAAAATTTAACTAAAGCTTAGAACAAGGCCACGAATTTCACGAATGCCACTAATATTATTAATGCAGCGCCTCAGCAAAAGACAGCAACGAATCGTAAACGGCATCAATGCGTTCATCAGTAAGGTCAACTTCGGGCCGGGTGGTGGGAAGAAAGATGGTCTTAATGCCCATATTGCGGCCAAACTGCATATCGCTGAGTGTATTGCCCACCATGATGGCTTTGGAAAGATCAATGCCCGGGAAATCGGTTACTGCCTGCAAACCCATGCCGGGATTTGGTTTTCGGTTTGGACTGCTTTCGTCCAGGTCGGGGCAAAAATAAACAGCATCGATCCTGGCACCAGCCTTTTCAATTTCGGCTTTCATATTCTTATGGATCAGTTCCACATCTTCTTTTTTTGTTATTCCTTTGCCAATGCCCCGCTGGTTGGTTACCACAATAATGTATTTAAACTTCTTTGAAAAAACAGCCATGGCTTCTTTAACGCCGTCGTAAAAATTGAATTCATCCCAGGTGTGGATGTAGTCTTTGTGCTTCTCATGGTTTATCACGCCGTCCCTGTCGAGGAAGAGCGTCCAGCTTTTATCTATGTTGGTTAGGTCGATCATTTATTTACAGAAATAATACGATTACATGAATTGGCTGCTTCATTCTTAATTTTTAATTCTTAATTCCACCTGTGCTCTCTCATAATCTTCCGGAATACCTATGTCAATAAAGTATTCATCCTGCGGCAGACCAAACATTATTCTTTTATTGAAAAACTGTTCGAGGTAATCTTTTTCAAAAGAAAATTTTTGCGGAAGCTCTTCCTGCAAAAACCTTTCCCTGTTCAATGCATAGATGCCTCCGTTGATGAACCCGGTTTCGTAGCGGCTTTTTTCTTTAAAGCTGATGATGGAATGTTCCTTGTTCAGTTCTACCACGCCATAACGGTCAAAATCCTGCATGGGTTTTAATGAAAGGGTGCAATCGGCATCCTGGTCATTATGAAAATTGGCAAGCTGGTACAGATCAATATTGAAGAAAGTATCGCCGTTAAGAACCAGTACATTCTTACCGGTTGCCAGGCTGCAGGCCAGTTTAACAGCACCACCGGTTCCCAACGGTTCTTCTTCAATTGAACATTGAATATTGAGTGTTGGGTATTGCTCATGCAGCCATGCTTCGATCATCTCATGTTTGTATCCGAGAGAAAAAATGAACTTCTCAACGCCCTGCCTCTTTAATTGTTCAACAACAAAATGAAGAAATGGCTTTCCTGCAACGGGTGCCATACATTTTGGAAGGTCGGAAACAACAGGCCGCAACCGGGTGCCTAATCCTCCAGCAAGTATGATCGCTTCAAGCCCCCCCAGCCCCCTGAAGGGGAGGCTTTGGACTTCATTATTTTCGGAACTGTTCAAAATTTAAAATGTTTTTGTTTGTCGCAGTATTGAAAAGGGTTTTTGATATAGCAGAGATTTTAAGTTCCCCCTTTAGGGGTTTGGGGCAGCGAAGTATTCTGCTTCTACCAACTGACAGATGATATGCCCCAGCATGATATGGCTTTCCTGGATACGGGGTGTATCAGTTGAAGGAACATTTATTAAGTAGTCGGAAAGTGCTTTCATGGTTCCGCCGCTTATTCCGGTAAAGGCGATGGTGATCATTCCTTTTTCTTTCGCTACTTCAAAAGCGTTGTAAATATTCTTACTGTTGCCGGATGTACTTAAACCAATGAGCACATCGCCTTTGTTGCCGATGCCTTTTATCAGCCTTGAATAGATCACATCGTAACTGTAATCATTCGCAACGGCTGTCATATAAGATGTATTGCAGTGCAGGGCTTCTGCAGGCAATGCATCCCGGTCGGTATAAAACCGGCCGCTGAATTCAGCAGCCAGGTGCTGTGCATCGGCTGCACTGCCGCCATTACCGCAAAACAAGACCTTGTTGCCGTTCTTAAATGCATGTACAATCACCGCAATACATTCCTTCACGGTGGTAAGCAGTTCTTCATTTTGTAAAACATCCTGCTTTACATTGATGGAAGCCTGCACAATATTTTTTATCTGGTCCATAGTTTTTAGTTAAACAGCCCAGGTTGTTAACCCGTGCTTGGTGAATGAATAGTCTCTCACTTTGCCGCCAAAATTATTCAATGTTTTTATAACGGCATGGCGGGTGTTGCCGGGACAGTAAAAGATCATAAAACCACCGCCGCCTGCACCGCTTATCTTTCCACCGGTAGCGCCGGCTTCTTTGGCAGCAGTATAAACTTTTTCGATGCTGTCGTTACTGATATTGGCCGCCATATTCCGTTTCTGTTCAAAGCCATAATTGAGAATAACTCCGATCTCATCAAGCTTACCCTGCAGCAACGCTTCTTTCATCATCTTTGCCTGGTCTTTCAGGTGATGCATGGCTTCAATGCTCTTTTCGTTCTTCTCATTCACATTCTTTACCTGCTCTTTAATGATGGCCGCACTTTCTCTTGATGTGGAGGTAAAATATAACACGAGGTTATTCTCAAGTTCGTGCAAGTATTGCGGTTTTATGCGAAGCGGGTTAACGATCACTTTATCATCGGCATAAAATTCCATGAAGTTAACGCCCCCAAAAGTTGCTGCATACTGGTCCTGTTTACCGCCGGCTAATTTCAGGTCGTTGCGTTCAATATCATACGCATATTTTGCAATGGCGTATTCATCCATTTTTATTTTCCGCATTTCAAGAAATGCTCCAAGTACCGCCACCACCAGGGTTGAAGAAGTGCCCAACCCCGAACCCGCCGGCGCATCCACAAACGTAGAAAGCCGGAAACCATTCAAGGGCATGGTGTGATCTTTTTGAATGCGGTTGTAAACGCCTTTGAGCAGATCAAGGGTTCCATCGATGGGTAATTGATCAGCCAAATCAAATGTTTGCGCTTCATTCCGGTCAAATGCCTGGATGATGATCTTATTATCAGTCAACGGTTCTATGGATGCATAAGCAGAAAGAGAAATGGTTGTATTCAGGATGGCGCCGCCAAACTGGTCACTGTATGGACTTACATCTGTTCCACCGCCTGCGAGACCGATCCGTAAAGGAGCTTTGCTTCTGAAGATCATGAATTGTTGTTAATGCGGCAATTTACTGTAAATAAGTTTAGTGGTTTAGATGTTTAGTGCAGATTTTTTCTAAACCTCTAAACTCCTAAACATTCAAAATACTTTCAACCATTTTTGTCCAGCTTAGTTTTTTCTTTTCTTCCAGCAGGCCGGGCATGAAATAATTTTCTCCCTTTGCAAAATATTCTTCAATCTTTTGCGCCAGTGATTCTGCGGTAGGTTCCGCCACTAACCCCGCTTTATTATCCGGCACCATAGCGGGCAACCCGCCTACATTGGTAACGATCATGGGAATTTCAAAATGATAGGCAAGTGGAGTAACACCGCTTTGGGTTGCATGGCGGTAGGGTTGAACAACTACGTCGGCCGCACACATAAAATACCTGACTTCTTCATTGCGTATAAACCTTGTTTGCATTATTAAGTTGTTCCTGATGCCTAGGTTACCGATCAGTTCATCATAGGGTTTCCGGTCTTCATAAAATTCTCCGGCAATGAGCAGTTTGATGTTTGATGTTTGAGGTTTGTGGTTTGCCACGATCTTCATTGCGTTCAATAAAATGTCGAGTCCTTTATATTTCCTGATGAATCCGAAGAACAGGATTATTGATTCTTCTGCTGAGCCAGCCGAAGTATTAATTTTTAATTTCCCTCTTGCTTCCTCCTTCGAAATTTTCTCTCCAAAATTATCATAGAGCGGGTGGGGTACAAGCTTCGCCGGTTTGTTTGAAGTGAATTTGCGAAGGTCGGCCAGGACACTTTCGCTCATCGTAACAAAAGCATCCACCGGTTTTATGAAATAGCGGGTGAATGGCTTGTCGCCAAAACGTTTCTCATGTGGAATAATGTTATCGGCAATGCAAACGATCTTTGTGTGTTTATTTTTTTTGATGATACGTAAGATGGTTCCCAGGCAGGGGCCCATCAATGGGATCCAGTAACGGACTACAATGATATCAGGGCTGAGTTTTTTTATTTCCCTGCCAACCGAGAGCCAGTTAAATGGATTGATTGAATTGATCCGGGTTTTTATGTCAAGATTTTCCGGAGCAGGTTCATCCGTGAATTGTGTTTGGCCGGGGAATAAAAAACCGGGGTATTGCAGCGAGAAAGAATAAATACTTATGGAATGGCCTTCATCCTGGAATTGCTTTGCCAGCCGTTCATTGAATGTTGTCATACCACCGCCACGAAGAGGATGTGCCGGGCCGATGATAATGATCTTTTTGCCCCCTGGCCCCCTAAAGGGGGAACTGGAAGTTTGCATGTTTTTAGTTTATTCCTGTTTTCTGTTCGATCAAATAGTTATTTCTCTCCGGCGAATTTCTTGAAATAAGTTCTCCAATAAACCCGGCAAGGAATAATTGCGAACCGATGATCATGGCCAGTATGGCAAAGAAGAACAGGGGCCGCTGTGTCATGCCGGTCTGGTCGAAAAAGAATTTTGAAACAGTGAGGTACAGGAAAATAACCAAACCAAAGAGGAAACATACAGTACCCCATAATCCAAAAAAGTGCATGGGCCTTTTTCCAAACTTACCTACAAAGAAGATGGTCATCAGGTCGAGAAAGCCATTTACAAAACGGCTCCACCCGAATTTGGTGACGCCGTATTTTCTTGCCCGGTGTTCCACCACTTTTTCACCAATATTCCGGAAACCCGACCATCTGGCGAGTACGGGTACATAACGGTGCATCTCGCCATATACTTCAATGCTCTTCACTACTTTTTTACTGTACGATTTAAGGCCGCAGTTAAAATCGTGTAATTTTATCTTACTCATGCTACGGGCAGCGGCATTGAATAATTTGGATGGAATATTTTTTGTCAGCGTATTATCATAGCGCTTCTTTTTCCACCCGCTCACCATATCGAAGCCATCTTCCACGATCATTCTTCTCAGTTCAGGGATCTCGTCCGGGCTGTCCTGCATATCTGCATCCATGGTGATCACCACATTTCCCTGTGAAGCCTTGAAGCCTTCATTCAACGCAGCGCTCTTACCATAATTACGCTGGAATTTTATGCCCTTGATGTTTGGGTTCCGGATGCGGAGTTGTTCGATCACATTCCAGGAAGTATCCGTACTTCCATCGTCTATCATGATCACCTCATAAGAAAAATCATTTTCCTGCATCACACGCTCTATCCAGGCTGATAGTTCGGGCAACGATTCTTCTTCGTTAAAAAGCGGTATTACTATTGAAAGATCCATGGTTTTTGTTTATTGTTTTTTCTGACTTAAAAAACCGGCTCCCACTGCTGTTATCAATGCTCCTGATACCAGGTATTTGAAGGTAGTAATGCCAACCATCATCGGCATGAATATCTTCCTTAACTGAACCGCATTGCTTTCAATCTCTGCCGGGGTATGATTTCCTTCCGCTAAAAGTAATTTATTATTTTCAGCAATGCCTGATTCCCGGTATGCAGTATCAAAACTGAAAAAGATAAAAGTGAATACCACCATTAATAAAGTTACTACTATAAAGGTTTTAAAGCCTGCGGAAAAATACTCTTTGAATGTCTTGTTTTCTTTACCCGACTGCCCGAAGGAGAAGAGGCTCCATATTATCCCTGCCATGTACACCCCATAAATTGCATACTGTTCCTTGCCGTTAAAGGGAAGTTTCAATGCATAAAAAAAGAATAACAGCAACCCTGTCATCACGAGACCTGTAATCAATCCTTTTTTTGTTGCATTTAATTTTTGCAGCATGCTTAGTTAAGTTGAAATTGAGCCTTGTTAATAATGCCCAGCACTTTTCCTTTTAAATGTTTGCCAATGAAAGGAGAATTCTTTGATCTTGACCGCAGCATTTCCTGTTCAAAAACAAATTCCGTAGTGGGGTTGAATAAAGTGATGCAGGCCATTTCACCTTCTTTTATCTCCGGTATGGATAGTCCAAACAACTTCCGGGCATTCACGGTTTGCATCTGTACAAAATCTGCAACGGGTAACCCGGCAGTTGTCAAAGCAGCAAAGGTTGTTTCCAAACTTATCATTCCCGGTTTTGCATATTCAAACTCGCAGGTCTTGCTGTCCCAGTTCTGCGGCAGGTGATGCGATGCGATGCAATCAATGCTGCCATCGAACAAGGCTTTGCGTATGGCCGTCATATCGGCACGACTGCGCAACGGCGGGTTCAGTTTTAAATTAGTATCGTACTGTTGCAGGTCTTCATCGCAAAAACAAACCTGGTAGGGAGTAATGGAGCAACTCACTTTTATTTCCCCTTCTTTGGCTCTTTTAATATATTCCAGGCTTTTGGGTGAGGAAACCCCTGTGAAATGAATTTTACTATCGGCGTACCTGGCTAATTTTATATCTCTTGCCACCATCAGTTCTTCTGCCATGGTTGGTTTGCCGGGCAACCCCATCTGTGTTGAAATGATCCCTTCATTCATTAAACCATTTGCGCCGATGCTGGTATCATCAGGTATTTGTATCACTGTTCCGTCTACCGTTTTTACATATTGCAGTGCTTTCAGTAACAAGCCTGAATTCTGGATGGGGTTTATTCCGTCGCTGAAAGCAAGGGCACCGGTTTGCTGCATGTCATACATTTCTGCCAGTTCTTTTCCTTCGGCCTTCCGTGTAATGGCTGCAATGGGATGAATATTTATAACAACCTGCTTTGCTTTCTGAACAATGTAATCGATCTGCGATTTGCTGTCGGCAACCGGGTTGGTATTGGGTAGCAGCATCACATCGGTGAAACCGCCTGCTGCTGCAGCCCTGGCTCCTGATTCAATATTTTCCCGGTATTCAAATCCCGGGTCGGCAAAATCGGCAAATACATCCATCCAGCCAATGCTTATACACAGCCCTTTCTGTTCAATGGCCTGGTCGGCTTTTTCAGTAATTGCATCGGCGATCTTTTCGATCTTCCCATTTGTAATTAAAATATCTTTGGTTTGTCCGTTAAAAGGAGAGGAGGGAGAAATTACCTGCGCTTGCTTGATTAATATCTTCATTCTTTCAGGAGATTGGGCAAATATCCTAAAAAAAACTCAGGTTACGAAACCTGCCGGGAAATTTGTACGGCCGAATTGCATAAAACAAAACAGGAGCTTTTGAGGGCCCCTGTTTCAATCTAAATGCTCATTAATTCTTAATTACCTGTTTACAACGGTTACACCGGGCGTTTTACGCAGGAAAACAAGTTCAGTATCCTCTTCTGATGTGATATTGATGTCGCCTGTTGACGCCAGGCTGGCCTTGCTTCCTTCTTTAATATATACATTGATCTTTTGCGACCGGAGTGTATTGCCGGAGAAGACAAGGGCTTCTTTTTGAAGAGAGACCTTTGCCAGTTCTTTTACATGGACTTCGAGGGTAACTCTTGATTTGTAATTCATGTCTTTCTTAGCAGATATCTGCAACTCATTTTTTTCCATTTTAAATGCAATGTCATCAAAGAGTTTGGGTTCTCCAACCAGGTAGATCACCCCGGGTTGTGCATCATCGATGAGTACCACATCAATTTTGGCATCAATAACAAGTTGTGTGAAAATGGGCAGTTGAATTTTTTTTGTCTGCGCTTTTTCTGTTGTTTGTGCAAAGGCTGTTGTAGTAACGAACAGCGCTGCTGCGAAAAGTGTTTTTAATTTCATGGCTTTTGTTTTTTATGGTTATAAATATACTTGTGTGATCAGGCCAGCATGGCGCCTTCGGTCAGCGATTCGGTGATCATGCTGAAGCGCTGCCAGGGCAATTCTGTTTCGGCCAGCTGCATCATGCCGTTGAATACGGGATCGGGAGCGGTGTTCTTGACCTGTTTCAGCCACCTGCTGATCTCGTTGTTGCTGAGCCCACGCATCATCCAGTGGTTATAGGCATTCAGCAGGTCAACAGGCACCTGCGAGATGATCTGCATGGTAATGGCATGTAATTCTGCATCAGAAAAATGGTTCCACAAAAGTTTGTTGAGTTCACTTTCCTCTTTGGCCATGTGTTGCAGGTTAAATACAACGAATTCGGTGAATGCCACCCGGATGGCACTACCCAGTTCTTCTCTTTCATCCTCGCTGGTTACGGCAGTAAGCATATTCACGAGTGCAGTAAGGCGGTTGCTCAGTTCATGATCTTTTACATGTTCTTCGGCAAACAGGCTGGCTACAGAAGGCTCCAGCGATTCGATGGCGGTTAGCACATTATTATCTTCTGAGTGGGCATGTTTGTCGAACAGTACCACTACCTCGCCGATGCGATCGGCAAGAGCGTTTGCTTCTTCTTCATTGCTGAAATCGGTTTGTTGCAGCAGGATAGCGGTTTCGTAAAGCATTGCCCGTAGTCCCTTGTGGATCTGGTAAAAAAGATTGTAACGTCTCATGGCTATGATTTTTTTAAGTGATTGATAGAACAAAAATCGTAATGGCGCAGGTGCAAATCAATTGCAGTGTGAATGAAATGACGAACCGGCGGTATGAATTGCGGAATTTGGTTTAAACGATAATCCCGTTCTTCGGCTTTTTGTATGTTATTACTTTCTGCGGCGGGTAGCCGGCAGCCTGCATGGCACGCTCTGCCTGCAAAATGTGTCGTTGAATATGCGCTGTATAGAACAGCAGTGTATCACCTAATTTCAATTTAATGAACGGGGCAATGGAGATGGGTACCTTTATTTTATTGAGATCTCTTTTTTGTGAAAGGCTGATCAGTTGCTCCAGTTTTTCCAGTTGGCTGATGAATTCACTCAGTACTTGTGGGGTGTTCAATTGTTCAGCAGGCCGGTGATCTTTTGGGGAATCCATTTTCTTTTTTGGATTACCGCTGAGATCCGGGAGCATGAGTTTATAAAAATAATTGCCCAGCAGCCCGCTTTTAAAATACGTGTAGTAAAGCTGCTGATCTGCTTTGCTGATCGCTTTTTCCATGGCAGGTAAGTAGTAGCGGCCATAACTGTTCAAATGCTCCAGGCATTGAACAGCGCTCCATCTTCCCGGGCCTGGCTGTGCAGTGAAGAACTCTGTTGGCATTTGTTGCCATTGGGTAATTGCTTTTGTGATGCTGGTCTCGGTTTGTGCATACAAACCATCCAGTAGTGTTTTTGATAAATATTTCATGGTAATTAATTTAGAGTGGTACAAAGTTGTTCCTTGTACAAAAATTAATTATTGGTAAATACCAAGATTTTATGGGTCCTGAAATTTGAACCACATAGAAACATAGAACACATAGGTTGTGCGCTATTAAAATTTCTGTGTTTCCTATGTGCCTATGTGGTTCAGGAAAATCACAAACGTACTTTCCCCAAAAGTTTACTGAAATTGGTGGCATCAATGCCGAGGTAATTTGCCAGGTATTTGTGGGGGATCATGTTTAAGATATGCGGACTCCGTTTTAGCAGCGTACGGAATTTTTCTTCTGCGGTATAGCATTGTATCTCAATCATTCTTTCCAGCACACCGGCAAACGCATAGTTGGTGGCCAGGCGGATGAGGTGTTCAATGGAATGATATTCTTTCATCAGTTCATCCAATTGCTGAAAACTTGTTTTAAGAAAAGAGCAGGGCGTTAATGTCTCTACAAAAAAACGGGAAGGGGTTTGGGTAAGAAAACTATCGGCCACGCCGCCAAAAGAAGGGGCGTAGGTGAATACCATGGTTGCTTCCCTGTCCTGCTCATCATAATAATACACCCGCTGAATGCCTTCGGTGATGAAATAAAGATTGCGTTCGGTTTCGCCGGCACGGGTGATGATGGTCTTTCTCGGGGATGATCCTTCTTGCCAGGTGGCCAGGAATTTTTCCAATGCTGTATCACCGGGATGATAAATGGACAATACGAAGTTTTTCAGCTGTTCGGTTTGAGACATGTTTAAGTTGTGCCTGATTCTTTGCGAGGATTTAAAAATTAAAGATCTCCCGGATAAATTTTACACCAATATACTTATTAGGCGGAATATAGGATGAGAAAAGATCTTTTGTCAGTTTAGATTGAAAGCTTGCATTCAACTCCTGCCACAAAACATTCCATTCGATATCCTTATTATTTACCATCTCCATATTTATCTTGTCCAATAGCGGATCATTGATCAGTTTGGATCCGATGTTCCGGGTAACAATAACATTCACATCCGGGTTTAGCTGGAATACCTTCAACACTTCATTGTAACCTCCACAGGAACCGAGAAATACGAACTGCCCTGATGGGGTCATTTTATTTAAACTCTGGAGCAAATAATAACTATGTCCCCGGTGTATGAATGAAGTTACCTCCAGGCCTTCCTGCCTGATGGCCAGTAACATCTCATTCTGTGCAGAATCAAAACCAATACCTGTATTCGGCTTATTCATATATACTTTCATTTCATTGCCTGACCTTGAAGCAAAGACAATAAAATTTCCCCGGTCAGTTTTACTCCATGTTGCATTATTAAATACGGCCGTACTGTTGCCGAATGAACTGGCTGCATCCTCATCATCGTAAAAGAAACAGGCCTCAACGATGGTATTATTTTTTTGCAACCGTTTGATCGCAAGAACGTCATATGTATCATCCGTTTTATAGTTGATCTTATTCAGCAGGATATCCTTAAAGCCATTGTACATTCTCCGGTGCATAAAAAAGTATTGCAGCCTGGGTTGTTTTAAAATGGTATCGATCTGTTCAAGCAGGATGTTCCTGATGGCCTGGTGATGCCTGGTCTCATAAAGTACTTCTGCCAATGTCATCGCATTTAAAATGATCTCATTATCGGTAAGCCGCCTGTTGGTAAGCCCGGAAAGGTATTTTCCAATCAGTCCTGCAACTTTTTCTTCCTTAAGGTGGTTAACCAGGTCATCAACCAGTCCATACCCCGAAATATTTGACATCAGGTTGTTGAACTGGTAATAGTCAATATCTTCAAAGAATTTATCCAGGCCTTCTTTTTCCGTCTCTTTCAGGAATTTCTTATACACATAAATGAAACTGGAAGTATAAAGCTGGCCGCTGCCCCCGATCAATAAAAAATAAAGGTCCCTGGCGGTTAAGGAATTTAGTACCTGGAAACGGGTATTATCGGGAGATTCATGTAACATGTTTATTTCCCGGATGAAATAAATATTCGCCAGGTTTTTATTGATGTCTATGATCGGCTGCTGTAAAAAGGCCTTTGTTTCTGGATCGGGGTTTTTATATAGTCTTAATGCTTCATCTATGAAGGCTTCATAATAGCCTTGGGGAGAAAGGGCAAGTTCCCTTATTTTTTCAATGCTGATTCGGTTTTCGAAGATTGCTAAACTGAAGGGCATGATCTTGTCATAATAATTATCTTTTTTCACCCCACACACAGCTTTAACGGTCATGTTATTGCTCTTAGTTACAAGTTCAATAAACAAAGGGTCGGCATCCGCAAGTTTCTTTAATAAGATGTCAGGTGCCCCATTCGCAAGAAAATAAAGTAATGTGTCTTTAAAAGGGGAATACCGTGGCAAATTGATCCGGGTGGAAATGAAATAAGGATTATTCAGCATTTCCCTCAGTCCAACGATGGTCCGTATGCTGTCGCCTAGCAACAATCCGTCAAATGACGACTGGAGAATGGCTGTTTGGGTAATACCGATCTCCCTGAACACATTCCTGATGGGTTGCTTTTTATACGTATGTAAGATCAGGAGGAAATTATAGTTCAATGAAGGGATGCGCAGAGAAGTAATTGACCTTGTATTGATCTTATCCTCGCAGGCAAGAAACAGGTTTGTCAGAATGTCTTTTATTGGTTTGTCTTCAATAACAAGATCTTTTTTGATCAAAGAATCACATGTGATGTTATAAAAGTGGTCAATGGTTTGGGTAAAGGACTTATCGATGTATCTCTTTTTTAATGTCTTCACCAGCCTTTCTTTTGCCCCTGCGTAAGAATTACTATCCTGTGCGAATGAATCATACGAAAATAAAACCTGTGCTATGCAGATAAGTATAACTGGCAATTTCAGATTTAGCTTCAAAAATAGCTTTCCGGCTTTTGATCTGGTTTTCATGTTCGTTATTTACCTTATTTGAACCAGGTATTCCCTTATTCAGCGCATAATTTCTATCAAATATTCTCAGGCTTGAAACTTTATATATGAAAATAGTAACAACCGGCACAGAAAAAGCCGATTCATGTCATATCCTGGTATGACTTAAAAGACGTTCTACTAGCGTGTATTTCGATTAATTTAATGTAAATTTCAGATGGAAGAGATGAAGATAATTAGAGGTGAAGATATTAGTAGACCTAATGAGAGGTAACACAGGCAAACTGATGTTAAGGGTTTACTAAATGTGGCAGTGGAGCAGGTCTTAATGAGACATTGTTGCATAAAGAAGTAGCTTTGCACAGGATTTGATGCAATTACAAAAAATAAAAATTGAAAATAGTAATACGATATTGCACAACACTTGTTTTGTTTAATGCATCATTTGGTGCTAATGTTTTTGCATTACAGCAACCTGCCGACGGCCTCGCAAAAGCGAATACATATATTACCCCGTCTTCTTACATCAACTCAAATAATTATGCACCTGATGTAAAAGAAACGAAGTCAGTAAGTATTGATGAAGATTCTTCACTAAACCATATAGATACCAGGTATAATGTTGCCAAAGCCCGGTTAAAACAGCAGGCCACTGAGCTGGAAAAATATATAAAAGCGAATAATTTTAATGATGAGTATTGTTTTCTTGTTGATATGTCGCTGCCTTCGGGTAAAAACCGTTTTTTTGTTTACAATTTAAAAACGGGTACACTGGAGGCTTCCTCACTGGTATCGCATGGTCTCGGGTCGTATAAAATGGGTTGTAACGACGTATTGGAATTTTCCAACCTGCCATCCAGTTATAAAACGGCTTTGGGCAGATATAAAATCGGCAATTCTTATAACGGAACTTATGGGTTAGCTTATAAATTGTATGGATTAGACAGTACCAATGACCGGGCTTTTGAGCGGGCCATTGTTTTGCATTCAGATGCACATGTGCCCGAAGCCGAAGTCTTTCCCTATCATATTTATCAAAGTGCCGGATGCCCCACCGTATCCCCATCATTTCTTAGCGTTTTGACGAAGTACATAAAAGCTTCCAAAAAGCCCGTATTGTTGTGGGTATACAATTAATTCCATTTCTGCTAAAGAAGATCATTATGAGGTAATAAAAAAATCCCTACAGAAGTAGAGATTTTAAAAGTCGGGATGACAAGATTCGAACTTGCGACCCCACGCCCCCCAGACGTGTGCGCTACCGGGCTGCGCTACATCCCGCTTTAATAACAAATGGTTGTCCGCATTTTCGGGACTGCAAATGTAATGGCAAATGCCAAGATTTCAAAAACCTTATGAGCCCGGCAATGATCTTACTTCTGTTACCTGTACAATAAATTATCCTTCTTGCGGCACTGCATTATTCGTTATTTTTGAGAAAATGCATTTACTGCCGGACGCTTTACCCGGGAAAATTCAAATAGATTATGGCCAACATTTTAATTATAGATGACGAAAGATCGATCCGTAAAACCCTGACCGAGATACTCAGCTACGAGGGATATAAGATCGATGAAGCCGGTGACGGAGAAGAAGGATTAAAGAAGTTTTCAGAGAAAGCATATGATGTTGTGCTTTGTGACATAAAGATGCCCAAACTGGATGGCATTGAATTCCTTGAAAAATCAAAAGCCGTAAACCCCGATGTACCTGTTATCATGATCAGCGGGCACGGCAATATTGATACCGCTGTGGAAGCCGTTAAAAAAGGAGCCTTTGATTACATCAGCAAACCACCGGATCTTAACCGGCTTCTTATCACCCTGCGCAATGCGCTTGACAAGCAGGACCTGGTTACGGAAACGAAAGTGCTGAAACGAAAAGTAGGGAAGGTGCTGGAAATGGTTGGCGACAGTTCACCCATTCAAAAGATAAAAGATACCATTGAAAAAGTGGCTCCCACCGATGCCCGTGTTTTGATAACCGGTGAGAACGGAGTGGGAAAAGAACTGGTGGCAAGATGGATACATGAAAAAAGTAACCGCAACACCGCCCCCCTGGTGGAAGTGAATTGTGCAGCCATACCCAGCGAACTCATCGAGAGTGAATTATTCGGACATGAAAAAGGTTCCTTTACCTCGGCAGTAAAGCAACGCATCGGGAAATTTGAAACAGCCAACGGCGGCACGTTGTTTTTAGATGAGATAGGTGATATGAGCCTTACTGCCCAGGCAAAGGTATTGCGTGCCCTGCAGGAAGGAAAGATCACAAGAGTAGGTGGCGAAAAAGATATTTCTGTGGATGTGCGGGTGGTGGCAGCAACCAATAAAGACCTGCTTAAAGAAGTGGATGAAAAGAATTTCCGTCTCGATCTGTATCATCGCCTTGGTGTTATCATCATTCATGTGCCATCGCTTAATGAAAGAAGAGATGACATACCATTGCTGGTTGATTATTTCCTCGACATCATTGCCAGTGAATACGGCCAGCCAAAGAAATCGGTTGATAAAAATGCGATGGATGCATTGCAGGCATATAACTGGACAGGTAATATCAGGGAGTTGAGGAATGTGGTGGAAAGACTGGTCATCCTGTCGGGTAAGACCATCAGCCTGGATGATGTGGAGAGTTATGTATTGCCGAAGAAGTAGTTAGAAATAAGTCATTAGTCACGGGGAGTAAAATAATTTGTAAAACAAAAATCTAAATTCCCTTTTTGGGGATCAGGGGCATGAAAACGATCTATTGTATAAGTGGATTGGGAGCCGATGAAATGGCTTTTTCAAAACTACGGGTGACGGGTTATGAACTGAAAGTTATTCCCTGGCTTATCCCGGAACAAAATGAAACCATACAGCAATATGCTGCAAGGATGAGAGCCGATATTAAAGAGGAATTCCCCATATTGATGGGGCTGTCTTTTGGCGGAATGATCTGCACCGAAATTGCGAAACAGGTACCTGTAAAAAAACTCATCATCATTTCCAGTATAAAATCATCGGAAGAATTACCCACCTGGATGAAGGCTGTTGCGAAACTCAGGCTGCATAAAATTCTTCCGCTCGGTTCATCCAAACTTACGGAGCCCATTCAAAACATGATGCTTGGTGCAAGCTCAAAAGAAGAAAGACAGATCGCTTCGCATTACCGGAAAAAAGTGGATATCAGTTATACAAACTGGGCAGTGCATGAAGCCATCAACTGGAAGAACGACCAGGAACACCCGGGAACCATTCACATACATGGAGACAGCGACCGCATGTTTCCCATCAAAAATATCAAACCAACTTTCACCATCCCGAACGGCAGTCATTTCATGATCATGAACAAGGCTGCAGATATCAGCCGCTGCATCAACAGCATATTACAGCAGGACTGATCTGCTTATGTTAAACATTTGAAAACAATCTTTCTGTAAATCTTTGCCAACCGGTTAATTATGGTATTTTTGGCACGCTAAAAAATATACATTAAATGGATTCAAGTCAGATAACGGTTCTACTACTGATTGCTCTTTTACTGGTGGTGCTTCCTTCGGTTGGCCTCTACAAATTATTTATTAAGGCCGGACAGCCCGGATGGAAGGCTTTCATCCCTTTTTACAATACCTGGGTGATGCTTGAAGTTGCCAAAAAACCAAAGTGGTGGTTCTTTGCCCAGATCATTCCCATTGCCGGCTGGTTCTTCAGTTTAGTGATACTTATAGAATTTATCAAGTGTTTCAATAAATTCAAATTTTATCAGCACGCCGCTACGGTCTTCAGTGCTGGTATTTACCCGGCCTATGTAGGGTTCAGTCCAAAAACAAGATACATCGGTCCAGAAGGGGTGAAGCACTATAAAAAATCAACCGCACGGGAATGGGTTGATGCAGCAGTTTTTGCTGTGGTGGCCGCCACCCTCATCCGCACATTTGTTTTTGAAGCATACACCATTCCCACACCATCAATGGAAAAGACATTGCTGGTGAATGATTTTTTGTTTGTGAGCAAATCAACCTATGGCCCAAGATTACCCAATACACCCATTGCCATGCCCTTTGTACATAACACCATGCCGTTCATAAATACCAAGTCCTACGTGGAGTGGATACATATTCCATATACCCGCTGGTTTGCAAGCCCGGTAAAAAGAAATGATGCCATGGTCTTCAATTTCCCGGTGAATGATACATTAATAAATGATGAAGCGAATTTTGGCAGCAAGGTCACCTATTATGAGCAGGTACGTAAGGAAGGAAGGGAAAAAGTCTGGCAGGATTACGGCGACATCATAATAACCAGGCCGGTCGACAAGCGGGAGAATTTTATTAAACGCTGCGTAGGTATTTCAGGCGATACCATCCAGATCGTAAATGGTAAATTGATGGTGAATGGAGTCCCGGGCGAAGTATTTCCGCAATCGCAACGCTACTACCTGCTGCAGGTTCCGGATGGCGATTACCTTGACAAAGAAAGATTGCATGACCTGGGCATTGACATCCGGGAAGAACAAAATGATTTCGGACAGATAAAGAATAACCTTTACCAGGTAAACATCACCAACGCTGAAAAAGCAAAACTGAATTTACCGAAAGGATATATTCTTTCTGATTTTTTCATGGATCACCAGAATGACCTGTTTCCATATTATAATGATTCCACCGGCAGAACATGGTCGGGGGATAATTACGGACCGGTATGGATACCGAAGAAAGGAGCAAGCATCCAGCTTACACACGATAACCTCATCCGGTACAAACGTTGCATTGAAGTATATGAAGGCAACAAGTTTGAAGACCGCAATGGAAAATATTTCATCAACGGGCAGGAAGCAACCAGCTATACGTTTAAAATGGATTATTACTGGCTGATGGGCGATAACCGGCACAATTCTCTTGACAGCCGCTATTGGGGTTTTGTGCCCGAAGATCACGTGGTAGGAAAAGCTTCTCTGATCTGGTTCAGTTGGGAGAAGGGGCCAAGGTGGAAGCGGTTGTTCCGTTGGATCAAATAAATACGGCAATTTGAACTTAAATGTTTATTTTTAAAATAAGATGGGTCCTCGCTGCAGCAATGCAGGGAGGACTTTTTGTCTAAACCTAAACCAGGATCATGAATAAAGAAGCCTACCAGTTCAATTATGAGGTCTATAATTCGGCAGAGGAACTGAATGAGCAGGATGCCTGGCTGGTGAACGAAGCCCGGGATGTAACATCGGCGGCCTATGCCCCTTACTCTAATTTTAATGTGGCCGCTGTTGCCAAACTGGTAAACGGAGAGATCGTAGCCGGCACCAACCAGGAGAATGCATCGTATCCCGCCGGGCTTTGTGCCGAAAGGGTGCTCTTATCTTCTGCTGCTACTTTATATCCCAACATTGCCATCGACACCATGGCCATCAGTTACAACAATAATAATGGCGAGAGCAATCATCCCATTTCGCCCTGCGGCATCTGCCGGCAAAGCCTGGTGGAATATGAGGAAAGGACCAAGCACCCCATACGGCTTATCTTAAGCGGCATGGAAGGAAAGGTGCTCATCATTAAAACGGCCGGGTTGCTGTTGCCGCTTTCATTCGGCAGTGCAGATCTAAAATAAGGTTTGCACACCATTGGCTATTTTGTTCTCATGTTCCAGCAGCCATTTCTTTCGCCACAGATCGCCGCCATAACCAATCAATTCGCCATTGCTGCCAATAACCCGGTGACAGGGAACGATGATGCAGATGCTGTTGTTGCCATTTGCAGTGCCTGCCGCCCGTATTGCTTTTACATTGCCGATGCGTTTGCTCAGTTCCATATAACTGATGGTGCGTCCATAAGGTATTTTGCAAAGTTCTGCCCAAACCTGTTGCTGAAATTCGGTGCCCACCTGTGAAATATGAAAGTTGAATTCAGTTCGCTTACCGGCAAAATATTCATCCAGTTGCTTGATACATGTTTTAATGATCGCAGACTTTGGTTTTACAAAACTCAGATCCTCTTCATTGATCTTTGCCCCCTTCCATGAATTAACGAAGAGTACATCCGATATGGCACTGCCCGTGCTTCTTATCTCAAGCGCACCGATGGGAGATTTGTAATATACGATTTCAACATTCATAATAAGGAAAGATTGAACCACATAGTCTATGTGTACTATGTTCCTATGTGGTTCAAGAAAACAGGTTATCCAAATTTACAGAATTCTTTTGCCGGATTGGATAAAAAACAATTTCTTTGAACGGTTAATGACGAACAGATTATGAAGAACGAAACTAAGTTTTATGAAAAGGCCATGGCTGCCGTAGCCGATCCCTGCCGGCTCTCGATCCTGCAGGAGATATCAAAAAAGGGAACCATGCGCTGCAGCGATGTGGTAGATCTCACCGGGTTATCGCAACCCACCTGCTCTCACCACATCAAATTACTTTCGCAAAGTGAACTGATAGACTGCCGCAAACAGGGGCGTAATATTTTCTTTACGCTCAATAAAGCAAATTTTAAAAAACTGGGACAGTATTTTGAGAAGTTTGGGGAATGATGCCGGATACAAGATCCGGGATACAGGATCATATCTATCTGGCATCATGAATCTTGCATCCTGAATCCGGTATCCTGCATCAACATTTCGTTCACCCGATCTTACTCCCGTTCTTAACAGGCAGCGAAGGCTGCAACAATATCACATCATTGCTTTCATTGTAAACGCCCAGCACTAAACATTCGCTGAAGAAGTTGGCGATCTGTTTTACGGGGAAGTTGATAACGGCGATCACCTGCCTGCCGGTCAATTCTTCTTTTTTATACAGCGTGGTTATTTGCGCCGAAGATCTTTTTATGCCGAGTTCACCGAAATCGATGCTGAGTTGATAAGCCGGCTTTCGGGCACCAGGAAAATCATTTACTTCCAGGATGGTGCCGGAGCGGATGTCAATTTTTTCAAAATCATTCCAGCTGATCATAAGGCTTCCACTTTTAGTACGGCATCTAAATTCATCGGTCCGAAGATATGCGGAAACTCTTCATTCACCGATGGAGAAAATTCGTAGGTAAAGGGAGAAATAAGTTTGTGTTCGTCTATGTGCAGCACCACTAAATCATCTTCGCCTTTGAAATAGCGGTCTAATACGCCGGCAACCTGCCCGGCCTTGCTGGCATGTATAAAACCTTCTGTAGCCAGCGACGCTGCTTTATATGATCCTTGTGCAAGCGCTTTCTCCCAATCTGCTTTCGGTAAAACGTGGTAGATCATTCTTCCAGTAAATTTGCCAGTAAAAGTAATTCTTCCATTTTATACCGGTTGCGGTCATTGTCGAAGCACTTGCTTAGTTCTTCCAGCAAATACTGGATGATCTTTTTGTTGCTCATCTGCCGGAAATAGGAGGGAACTGGCGGAACAGAGATTCGTTTGAAATATGCTTCCACATCTTTGTGACTGTACATCTGCCCGTTCAAAGGATCGATATAAAAATTTATTTTTTCAGATGCATGGCCTACGGGGTTCAGTATGTCGTGCTGCGGATCAAAATACGCAAGGATGAACTGCCGGGGAATGTTAATGGCCTTTACCGGTATGTCGAGCATTTCGCAAAGGGCCAGGTAAATGATTCCGTTGCTGAGTGCATTTCCCTTTTTGCTGTCGAGTGTTTTGTTTATTAAATAATCATCGGGATTGTTATAGGCAAACTCGATTCCTTTTTGCTTGAAGTAGTTGTAAAAGATACTGGTCACCACATTTATCTGTTCAATGGGCGTGAGGTAGTTGTTCAGTTCCAGCCAGGTATTTCGGCGCAGTTTTTCAATTTCCTGCAACACAGTGGTGTTATCCATTTCAGGATAATGATAACGGGCTACCAGTAAAGCACCCTGCAACAGGTCGGCATCCTTTGCTGTCCATTCGGTAAAATCATCGGTAAGGTCGCGGAAGTGAAGGCGGTGTATGAGCAGTTCGATCCTTTCCTGGATCTCTTCGCTGCTGGTATTCTCCCAAAGGTGCTCCAGGTTGGGGATGATGTCTTTGCCGAAGGATATGATCCGGTCACTTACAGTACTGTAAACGTCTTCATCCGGATCATCAATCAGGTGAAGCAGGGCGGTTATTTCTTTGTTTTCTTTCAAGTGGTAAACGATTTGCCGACAATCTCGTAAAATCAACGTGAATGAGGAAGTTAAAATTTTCCACAGGTGTTATTAAAGTAAAGATTTTGAGTTCAGTCAGCTTTGAGATAATAATGATGAAAGGCAAAATACCCAGTACCACGTATAAAAAAGAGTTGTTGTTTTGTAATTTTACCATCAACACGTTAATAAAAAATTTGCGATGAAAAAAAGAATGATCATTTCACTTGCTGCGGCTTTTCTGTTTATGCTGAATGTAAAAGCGCAGGTAAAAGATACCCTGCCTTGCCCCAAGATCGTTTTAACGGCACCCGACGGGGATAAGATCACGGAAGGAAAGAAAGCAGTTTTCAGTATTAAGCCTCTTGGGAAGGACTATGACAAGTATTCCGTTACCTATAACTGGTCTGCAAGCAATGGAATCATCACCGGCGGACAAGGCACGGCTTCTGTTTCAGTAGATACAAAAGGGCTGAAAGGAGAGTCAATAACGGTGACTGTTGAAGTAAGCGGGTTACGGTATGACTGTTCCAATGTTAAATCAACTACGATTGAAGTGGTTGGAAAGAATTAAGTTGAGAAAAGCGAATATCTTCGTGGCTCAATTTCATCCCATCATTACTATATGTTCAATCGTTCATTACAAACTATGCTGCTTGCTGTTGCCGTATCCGTGACAGCATTGCCTGCAACAGCCCAAAAAATAGAAGAGCCTAAGCCATGGTCGGAAGATTGGGCGAAACCCTACCAGCCATTCCGCATTGCAGGTAACCTGTATTATGTAGGTACCTACGACCTGGCCTGTTACCTGATCACAACGCCGCAGGGAAATATATTGATCAATACCGGGCTTGCTTCATCCGGGGCTCAGATAAAAAACAATATCGAAACACTGGGCTTTAAGTTTGCCGATACCAGGATATTGCTGAATACCCAGGCGCATTACGATCATATGGGTGCAATGGCTGACATTAAAACGGAAACAGGCGCACAACTGATGATCGATGAAAAAGATGCAGCAGTTTTGAAAGATGGCGGCAATTCCGATTATGCGCTGGGTGGTCATGGCAGCGCATATAAACCGGTAACCCCGGATCGTTTACTTCATGATGGCGATATCATCGAGTTGGGAAATATGAAAATGCAGATGCTGCATCATCCCGGCCACACAAAAGGTTCCTGCAGTTTTTTGTTTACGGTAAAAGATGATGAACGATCCTGGAAAGTACTTATTGCGAATATGCCCAGCATTGTAACCGACAAAAGCTTTACCGACATACCGGATTACCCGGGGATAGCTGATGATTATGCCTATACATTAACCGCCATGAAAAATATTTCCTTCGATATATGGCTGGCTTCGCATGCCAGCCAGTTTAAACTGCATAGCAAACATCAGCCCGGCGATGCATACAATCCTGCAGCATTTAAAGACCAGGCGGGCTATGATGCTGCCATAAGTGATCTGCAAAAGGTATATGAAAAAAAGATGAAGCAATAAGCGTTAAAAACTCCGGACCATTGCAAACCGGTCAGAGGCCGGGAAGAGTACTACCGCATATTAATTGCGGAAATGAGTAAAACCAGGATTATGGCAGTTATCCATATTTTTTTCATAGCTCTCCATTACCGGGTGCCTAAATGTCTTGAATGGTGATTCTTCTTTTTTCTTTTAGTGTTTTAAAATGCGATGGTGTTAACCCGGTTGTTTTTTTAAACTGTGCTGATAAATGTCCCACGCTGCTGTAATGCAGCATGTGTGCAATTTCGGAAAAGGTATGTTCTCCAAATATAATTAACTCCTTTATCCGTTCCGTTTTTAAGGCTATAATATATTGTTCGATGGTAGTGGCTTCCACCTCCGAAAAGAAATTAGCCAGGTAACTATAACTGTGATTTAACTCTTTGCTTAATAAAACTGAGAATTTGATGTTTGGTTTTTCATCTGAATTGTAAACATAATCGATCATGACTTTCCTGATCCGCTCAATTAACACACCTTGTTTTTTTTCTAACAGCTCTAATCCTACTTTTTTAATTTTGCCGTTCAGTTTCTTTTTTTTGTCATCAGAAACATCTTCCTTGGTTTCTATTTCCCCTAATTCAACTTTTACCGGCGATATGTTAAGTTCTTCTAAAGCTTCTTTAACAACAAGTTTGCAGCTTTCGCAAGCCATATTTTTTATATAGATTTTCATAAACTGATTTTTTCCTGTTAAATTTAAAAGTCCGCACTTAAAACTCAGGCAATGATTATTTCACCATCCCATGTTGCTAAGGTGTTGTTTTACAGTTTGTGTCTTGCACAGAAATTATCCTTGCAGAATTATTTTTTCTTTGGCGCCGCCTTGGCAGCCACTGCCGCTTTTTTCTTTGGCGCTGCTTTCTTCTTTCCTTTTGCATCAAATGCCTTCGGGTCCTGCGCCAAAATGATCTTTTTTACATCCTCCAGTTCCAGGGCAGCTAATTCTTCGGGAGTATATTTTGCATTGTTGCTGCTTAGGCCGGGCTTGTAGGTGTTCTTGCCGAATTTTATGATGGCGCCCCAGCGTGCATTTTCAATGGATATCTTTTCTTCGGGCCATTGTTTGATGTAACGGTTGGCTTCTTTCTCCAGTTTCTTTGCAATGAGCTCATCACAATCTTTCTGGGTAAGGAAATCAAAATTATACGCACGGGGTACGTTGATGAACATATCGTTCCACTTAATGAAGGGGCCAAAACGGCCCTTGCCCTTGGTGATCGGCTTCTCATCATAAAAACCAATGGGTGCGTCTTCGATCTTTTTTGCTTTGATGATCTCAACGGCCCTGTCAAGCGTTACCCCGCCTGGTTCTTCGCCACGGGGAATGGAAATGAACTGGTCGCCCCATTTTACATAAGGACCAAAGCGGCCAATGTTAACAGAAATTTCAAGTCCTTCATACTCTCCCAACGGAGCACCGAGTTTAAAAAGTTCCATCGCCTCTTCCATGCTGATGGTCTCAATACTTTGCGAGGGTTTCAGTTTTGCAAATTTTGGTTTCTCTTCATCATCCAAAACACCGATCTGCACCATCGGGCCATAGCGTCCCATTCTTGCAATAACGGGTTTGCCGGTAACTGCATCTGTTCCCAATGCACGTTCGCCAACGGCTCTTTCGGCATTTTCCAACGTGTGTTCCACCCCATCATGAAAGGGTGCATAAAAATTGCCCACCATCTGGGCCCACTTCATCTTGCCATCGGCTATCTCGTCAAATTCTTTTTCTATTTCGGCAGTAAAGGAATAGTCCATCACCTTATCAAAGTGCTGGTTCAAAAAATCGGTAACCACCAAACCAAGATCGGTTGGGAAGAGTTTTGATTTTTCTGCGCCTGTATTTTCCGACTCGGTAATTTTTGTAACGCTGTCGTTCTGTAATTTCAAAATGCGGAAATCACGTTTCACCGGCTCCTTGTCTTTCTTCTCTACATAATTACGTTTGATAATGGTAGAAATAGTAGGAGCGTAGGTACTCGGACGGCCAATGCCCAACTCTTCCAGTTTCTTTACCAGCGAAGCTTCTGTGTACCGGGCTGAATGTTTGGTAAAACGTTCCGTAGCGGTCATGCTTTGAAAATCCAGGTACTGGCCAACACGCAGGTCGGGTAACCGGCTTTCATCGCTTCCTTCATTGTCATCGTCATCCGTTCCTTCAAAATAAACTTTTAAGAAGCCATCAAATTTCAACACTTCACCGCTGGCAGTTAATTCTTCATTATTGGTGCTGATATTTATTTTAGCAGTCGTTTTTTCCAGTTCGGCATCAGCCATCTGCGAAGCGATGGTACGTTTCCATATCAGCTCGTACAAACGGTTGAGATCAGGATCTCCAACCGATTTGTTTTCCATGTAAGTAGGGCGAATAGCTTCATGCGCTTCCTGGGCACTCTCATTTTTATTCTTGTATTTGCGGACCTGTAAATACTTATTTCCGTAACTGCTGTTTATTTCTGCCGTGATGGCTTCCATGGCTGTGTTACTCAGGTTCACACTATCGGTACGCATATAAGTTATCTTACCGCTTTCATACAGTTTTTGTGCAAGCAGCATCGTCTTGCTTACACCATAACCTAATTTACGGCTGGCTTCCTGTTGTAAGGTAGAAGTGGTAAAAGGTGCTGCAGGCGTACGTTTACCCGGACGAACCTGTATGTCCCTCACCGTATATTTTGCGCCGGCACAGCTCTGTAAAAATTTAGCTGCGTCATCTTCGTTATCGCATTTGGTTCCTTCGGCTTTAAAGGAAACGGTTTTATTATTCAGGTCGGTCGCAGCTAAAAAAGCTTCCAGTTTAAAACTGCTTACGGGAACAAACTGGTTGATCTCTCTTTCTTTCTCTACAATTAATTTAACCGCCACGCTTTGTACTCTTCCGGCGCTTAGGCCACCGGTCATGCCGATCTTCCGCCACAAAACAGGGCTCAGTTCAAAACCAACGATCCTGTCCACAACCCTTCGTGCCTGTTGTGCATCCACCAGGTTCATATCAATGGTACGGGGATTTTGCACCGCACTTTGAATAGCCGGTTTGGTGATCTCGTGAAATACGATGCGCTTGGTTGTTTTTGTATCCAGGCCAAGTACTTCGGCAAGATGCCAACTGATGCTTTCTCCCTCACGGTCCTCATCCGATGCCAGCCAAACCGTGTCACTTTTTTTAGCGAGCGCTTTCAATTCATTCACCACCCGTTGTTTTTCGGCAGGTACTATATAAGAAGGCTTGAAATTATTTTTCAGGTCGATGCCCATATCACTCTTCTCCAGGTCACGGATATGCCCGAAGCAACTCTTCACGGTAAAGTCTTTTCCCAGGATGGATTCAATGGTTTTGGCTTTAGCCGGCGACTCCACGATTAACAGATTTTTAGCCATATTGAGCTTGTAGTATTTGTTTTGTATCCTGCGCCGGCATTGTGTTTCAGTAGTATTCGGTCTTGTTGTTTACTACAGGAAACAGAACGTTTAACAGACGGCAGGTTTTACTGCAATATTAGTTTAAAATTGAAAAATCAAAATAAATCGTGTGGAACACAACAGATTTTTAACGCACTACAGGAACTCGATCACTATGTTTTTTATTGCGTCATCGCGGTAAATTTTCTGGTGGCCGAGTCCTTTTGTGAGAACGAAATTAATATGCGGATGGTTGTCTTCTTTCACTTTTACTGCATCGGCCCAGGGGGTTATCTCATCGTCTTCATCATGCACCCAAAGCACCGATGCTTTAATATTATGCATGGCCCTGCGTATGGAAAACCATTCTGTTCTCTTTCCGCTGATCTCAAAGATGATGTCGTCAAACTCATTCCGTACTTTTTCATCTTTCAGTTTCAGCATTTTGAACGCCGTGTTAACGGCGGTGGTTGTTTCCGTTGCCGGGGCAATGAAAACGATCTTTGTTCCGGGATCATGTTCCATTTCTTCCAGCGCAAGGCTTAGTGAAATGCCGCCGAAGGAGTGGGCAATGAAACCGGTTATGGGGCCAAAATCAGCGATCACTTTTTTTATCATCTTACTGTATTCAACTGCATTGGTGGTCTTGCCGCCGCTGTTGCCGTGGGCGGGTGCATCAAAGGCAAGCACTTCGTATCCTTTTTCTGTAAGCGGATGAACATAATCAGCAAATTTGTGGGCCGCCGAACCAAAGCCATGCAGGATGAGTATTTTTTTTGGTTGTGGGTGATTCCAGCGGTAACCGCTTATTGTCAGATCATCCAGGGTAAAGTTCAGCGGTTCTGCATGTTGAAGCTGCGTTTTATTTTTTGAACGCAGGTAAGGAGTGCTGAACAGCCGGAAGGCCTGCTCGGCGGTCTTTCTTTTTGAGACCAGCCTTAACAACTTAAATTTGGTTTGTATATAACCAATGGCTAACCTTTGTGAGAGTTTCATACAAAATCAAAGATAGGGTATGCGGGTTGTAATAATCGGTTCGGGTAATGTGGCTTCTGTAATGGGCCGTCTCATCAATAGCAACGGTCACCAGGTCATCCAGGTGATAAGCCGCCATGTTGATCATGCAAAGATGCTGGCGGATGAACTTCATTGTCCATATTCTGGCAGCAATGATGAAGTAGATAAAACAGCTGATGTGTACATCGTGGCCGTAAGTGACGGCGCTTTGTATGAACTGAATAAATCTTTTCACATCGGCAACAAACTCATCCTGCATACAGCCGGTTCGGTACCCAGGGATGTGCTGAAAGATATTTCGGTGAATTACGGGGTGATTTACCCTTTGCAAAGCCTGCGCAAAGAGATGGATTACACCGGGGATATTCCCCTTCTTATTGATGGCAATTCGGAAGAGACCATTACGCTGGTAGAAGATTTTGCCCGAACGATCTCTGATAAAGTTGTAAAAGCATCGGATGAGGAACGGCTAAAGTTGCACGTGGCTGCGGTGATCGTAAGCAACTTCACCAATCACCTGTATACATTGGCCGAGGAATTCTGTGAAAAAGAAAACGTGGATTTCAAATTACTTGCACCGCTTATTAAGGAAACAGCTGTGAGGGTACAAGATCATTCACCTGCTTCTGTACAAACCGGGCCTGCCATCCGCAACGACATATTTACGCTGGATAAACACCTTCGACTTTTAGCAAACTACCCGAGATTAAAATATGTTTACCTGAAGCTGACCGACAGCATCATGAAAGGGCAGTGATCTATCATCCCGAGGTACGAGGGATCTGCCTGATAATATTACTGAACCTGAACATTAGTTCTGCAGTTCAGCAGATTCCTCCTTCGTCGGAATGACAAAAAACTATTTAACCGGAAAAACAATATCGGTTTGTACTTTGTACGGATCGAGCGGCTTACCGTTTTTATCAATGGGATCACTTACATAGATCTCATACGGGGTGCCTGCCGAAGATTTTTTATTAAACTTCATCCATTCTTTAATGGCATCATATCCCTGCGACATCATATTGTAAGGGCCATAAAAATGGGCCACCACCACGGTGCCTGCTTCCATTTCTCTTACCTGCACACCCTTTGATAATTTACCGGGCCTTTTATTGACCTGTATGCCGGCTTCAAAAAAGAAAGGGGCTTTTGTTGTTTTATACCAGGCAATGGGAGCGCCGGTCATTTTCAGGTTGTTCTTTTTGATCGTTTCGGCCAGTTTGGTTCCATAAACCTTCCCCAGCTTCATGCCAATTCGTTCGTAGGTCTTTGCACTGTCTTTGGCAAAAATGACCATTCGTTTAGGAGCAACGGTATCTACTATATTAATAATGGGGGGACGCTGTTTCTGATCTGCTTTTTCGGTTCGTTTTACCGGAACGATCAACGTATCCTTTGGTGGAGCAACAGGTTCTTTCTTTCCTTTGCCTTTGCAACACATAAGCACGGCACAGGTGGCCAGCAGCAGGGGAACGAATAAAAGGCGGAAGCTTGTTTTCATAAGTGGTTGAGCATTGTTTAGCAGGGTAAAATAGTAAAACCTTTTTACTTTGCAAACAGCAAAGAAAACAGGGTATTATATTTGAACCACATAGAAACATAGAAAACATAGTAAATACAGATGGTCTATGTGTATTTCTATTGTGTCCTATGTGCCTAAGTGGTTCAGACCCAAACTCCGTCTTTCATCAAACTAAATCTATATTTTCCTTAATTAGTAATATTAAAGTAGGTTTGCAACCCGAAATTTGCGGAACTATGTACACGATCACATTTAAGTTTGAACAGAAAGGACTGGAGCCCATTACCCTTACCGGCATTGAACCCGACCAATCCATCCTGGAAGTAGCCCTGAAGAATGATATTGAACTTCACCATAACTGCGGCGGGGTTTGCGCCTGCAGTACCTGCCATCTTTATGTTGATAAGGGAGAAGACTTTTTGGAAGAACTGAGCGACAAGGAAGAGGACTTCATCGACCGGGCTGTTAATCCACGCCTCAATTCAAGACTGGGTTGCCAGTGTGTGTTGCAGGAAGGGGGAGGAGAAGTTTTTGTTACTTTGCCGGACCAGACACAATTTTTAGGAGAATAACCAAATTTGAAAATTTGAAGATGTGCTGATTTGAAAATGCGAATGCTGCCTTTCAATCTTCAAATCTTCAAATTGAATAATTTTCAAATCAATTAACCATGACTTTTGAACCCCCGATTCACTGGAACGATTACGAAGACATTGCGATGAAGCTCTACGAACGATTCGGAGATGAATTTGGCGAGAGCCAGATATATCGCATCCGTTTTACTGACCTGCACAAATGGGTTCTGGAAATTCCCAAATTTGCCGGCAAAGCCGAAGAAAGCAATGAAGGCCACCTGGAAATGATACAAAGCTCGTGGGTATATGAGTGGCGGGATAATCAAAAGTAGTTTAGGAGTTGAGAAGTTTAGTTTGGTGAATATTCCTGCCGCTGAATTTCTAAACCTCTAAACTCCTAAACCCCTAAACCCAATTTCAATGAACATTCTCGAAAAATTCAAGCCAATAAAAACATTCGTGTTCGATGTGGATGGTGTGCTCACAAACGGCACATTACTGATATTGAACGATGGGCAGATGGCGAGGCAGATGAACATCAAGGATGGCTATGCATTACAACTGGCGGTAAAGAAAGGATTCCGGGTTGTGATCATTTCGGGAGGAACATCGGAAGCCGTAGAAACAAGACTGAATAAGTTGGGAGTGACTGATTGCTTTTTGAAAGTAGATAACAAAAAGGAAAAACTCATTGAATACGTTTCGCAACATAAACTTAAATGGGAAGAAGTACTGTTCATGGGTGATGATATTCCTGATTATACATCTATGCAGCTAACCGGCTTGCCCTGCTGTCCTGCGGATGCAGCTCCTGAGATAAAGCAGATGAGCAAGTATATTTCCCCGTTGAATGGCGGAATGGGCTGTGCAAGAGACGTGATCGAGAAAGTGCTGAAACTGAATGGTCACTGGGAACTGGATACAACCGTTGCCGCTAAGTAATTCCCGTTTTACATTTTGTATGCTTATTTTCGCTGCATAAAACTTTCATGAAATTAATAGCCGCTTTCTTAAGACTGGTTCGCTGGCAAAACCTCGCCTTTATAGCCATTACGCAGGTGCTGTTTTATTATTCGCTGGTACAGCCGTTGTACGACAAGGGTATTAATTTCAGTTTCGATAAAATGCATTTCCTTCTCCTGGTCATTGCTTCGGTACTGATCGCAGCGGCAGGTTATATCATCAATGATTACTTCGACCTGAATATTGACCAGGTGAACAAACCCCAACGAACCGTTATTGACAAAAGCATCAAACGGAGATGGGCCATTGTGCAGCACATCCTTCTTTCACTGGCGGGTATCGGCATCAGCGTTTATATCGACCTTACCACAAGCACCTTCTGGCTCGGCATTTCCAACTTTGCCTGTGTGATGCTGTTGTTCGGGTATTCCATTTCGCTCAAAAAGAAACTGCTCATTGGCAACATACTCATCTCTGCCTTAACTGCCTGGGTGATCATTGTTGCGTTCCTTTGTTATTACCGGACACTTTACTGTTCCAATTGTGACCGGGCTTTACTCGATGTATATGTTCATCGCTTCATCCGCATAGCTGTGCTGTATGCCGGCTTTGCATTCATCATCTCCCTCATCCGGGAAGTGGTGAAGGACCTGGAAGATATGGACGGTGATGCCCGCTATGGCTGTAAGACCATGCCCATTGTATGGGGCATCCCGGCCAGCAAGATATTTGTAGCGGTGTGGCTCATTGTTCTCATCAGCGTAAT